>Ga0326761_1000108_pt1 | contig 20070 bp, 21 predicted proteins | sample GCREP_P_FD_207739 | JGI IMG/M metagenome (GOLD analysis project Ga0326761, IMG submission 207739) | Hot spring water microbial communities from Geyser Creek Basin, Yellowstone National Park, WY, United States - GCR.EP_P | ecosystem: Environmental > Aquatic > Thermal springs > Unclassified... | reverse complement strand
GCTCCTCGGCGAGATGCGGCACGATGGGCTCCATGGCGATGACCCACGCCTTGGCGGCCTCGACCGCGAGCTTAGACGGCCTCTCCACCATGGAGAGGTACTGGTCGAAGGCGGACTTGGCGTTGTATAGGACGTCCACGGCGGCCTGCCTCACCCTAACCCTTTGGTATGCCTCCTTGACCCTCTCCAGGGTCTGCGCCACTTCAGACGCCAGCCACAGATCCAGCCAGCTGGGGGCGCGGTCCTCCGCCGTCTGCGCGATCCTCTGGACGAGGGTGTATATGGCCACGAGCTGCTGGGCGTTGCGGCGCGCCTCGGCGTCTCTGAAGTCCAGGTCCTGCTCCACCTCGGCGGCAATGGCGAGGGTTGCCCTCAGCGGGTCCGGGCCGTACATCTCCACGGCCCTGTCCAGCGGGAGGACGTTCCGCTTTGACTTACTCATCTTCTCGCCCTCCCTCAGCACCCAGCCGTTAGCCACGATCTGCCTCGGCCACTTCTCCCTGGGGAATATGGCCACGTGGTTGAAGATGAAGAAGGTGAGGTGGTTCGGTATGAGGTCTTTGCCGGAGTTCCTAGAGTCGAGGGGGTACCAGTAGTCGAACTCCTCCCTGACGGCCCTGAGAACCTCCGGCGGCACGCCGGTCCTCCTCGCCGCCTCCTCGGGGGAGCCCTGCCCCAGGAAGACGTAGTCCCAGAACTCCTCGGTCAGCTGCTCCGGCTTGATGCTGAACTGCCTGATCTTCTTTATCACCGCGTAGAAGGCCATGTAGATGGTGGAGTCGCTCAAGCTCTCTACGACCCAGCCCTGGCTCCAGGGAAGCGGGGTGCCCAGCCCCCTGGTCCTGGCGCAGGCCCTCTTGTCGAGCCAATCCACCGTGGCCAGGAAGTGCGCCTTGGCGTCGCTCGGCACCATGGCCATCTCCTCTATCAGCCTGCGGGCCGCCTCCTTCCACCTGGGGTCGCCGTAGTTTATGAACCACTGATCCTCCAGCACCTTCACCACGATCTCAGTGCCGCAGCGGCAGTACACCGGCTTGTTCATTATGTCGTACATAACGCCCCCCAGGCCCGACTCAACGAGCCATCTCGCTATGAAGTCCCGGGCCTCCTTGACGGGCCTCCCGGCGAAGAACATCCGGAAGACGGCGCGTAGCATCGACTTGGCGGGCTCTGGAAGGTGCTGGCCCACCCTCTCCGCCACGTCCTCCCGCATCACGCCGCGGGCGTACTCGGCGGAGTAAACCTCCTTGGTGGCCTCCTCGAGGGCGGGGTCGGTCTGGCTCTTGACGCCCATCCTCTCCACCACCTCCTTGGCGGGGTACTCGCCGTATCCCTCCACTTTTATCAACGGGATCAGCCGCTCCAAGCCCATGTCTCTAAGCGCCGCGTAGTCGTAAGGCGCGTGGGCGGGGACGGACATCACGACGCCGGTCCCCACCTTGGGGTCCACGAAGCGGGCTTCGTATATCTCGACCCACTCGCCGGTCACCGGGTTCTGGACCCACCTGCCCACGAACTCCCGGCCCCTGGCCTCCCTCAGCACCTTCACCTCGCCTTGGAAAGATAGGCGAAACGCCGCGTCTCTGCTCACCACAACCCTCCTCCCGTTGAGCTCAGCAACTACGTAATCGGCGTCTGGGTTTATCCACAGGTTAGTGACGCCGGGGGCAGTCTCAGGCCGGAGGGTGGCCGTGGGGAAGGTCAGCCCCTCCCCGTCGGCGAAGTATATAAGCGTCCACTGGCCGATGTCGGGCTCCTTGTCGTCCTTCGTGTCGTGGGCGCCGACCGGCATGGAGTGCCGGGGGCACCACCCCACCGGGTGCCTCCCCCTCACGATGAGGCCCCTCTTCCTCAGCTTCTCAAACTGCCACTGGATGAAGCGCTGGTACTCGGGGTCTACGGTGGTGAACTCCCTGGTCCAGTCTATGCCCAGGCCGAACCTCTCCATGGCCCTTTTAGACTGCTGGTGGAAGTACCTGGCCAGATACAGCGGGTCCCCCATCTTCCTGATCTCCTCCTCGGGGACGCCGTAGATCTCCATGTACTCCTCCATCACCGTCTTGTCCCCCGCCGCTATGACTTCGGCTATTGTAAGTATGGGCGTGCCTGTGTAGTGGAAGCCCATGGGAAACAGCGAGACCCTGCCCATGTGTCGGTTGAACCGCGTCAGAACGTCGGCGATTAGGTAGGTCCTGCCGTGGCCTATGTGGATGGCGCCGTTGGGGTAGGGGTATGCGGCCGTGATGAAGAACTTGGGCGTCCCCGGCGACGGCTCGGGTTCAAAGACCCGGGCCTCCCGCCACCTCCTCTGCCACCGCCCGGCGAGCTCTATAAAGAAGCGTGACAGCTCGCTCATGTGGTCGAAATGCCAGCTTTATTAAAACATTTAGCACGCCGCCGGGCTACGCCTCGTAGATGTAGACCCTGAGACTGCGCTCGTGCGCCACGAGACGCAGGCCCGGCACCTCCCACATATACGAAACGACGTACGTGCCCGGCCTCAGCTCCCTCTTGAGCTTCTCGGCGAGCTTGGCGTTGACCGTGGGCCACTGGAAGATGTAGACCACGTCTGCGTCGGAGAGCGGTGTCTTGAACATGTCGCCGTAGATCACCCTGCATCTGCACCGGAGCCTGCATATCAACCACCTCAGCGGGTCTAGCTCGACGCCGATGGGCACGGCGCCGAGGCGCCAGGCTATGAGGAGGACGCGACCGTAGCCGCAACCGAGGTCGTAGACCCTCTTCTCGGCGACGCCGATGCGTCGAAACGCCCACTCGGCGGCCTCCGCGCTGGAGGTGCTGTAGGCCCCGCCGCGTCTAGCCACGTAAGGCCAAAGGAAGTGGAGAACCGCCGCAAGCGCGGCGGCGACAAGCGCAACAAGCCAAGTCACCGCCTCCGCCTAACCACGAGACCTGTGTCTCCCAGCTCTACCACCTCCACGGAGTCGCCGGGCGCGCAGTCTCCGCAGTAGGCCCTCCAGTAGACGCCCTCTATCTTGACCAGCGCCCAGCCGCCTCCCTCCACCTCGGCCACTACACCTCTTCGGCCCACCACCGAGACCGAAGGCGGGGGCCTCTTTCTGAAGTCCCGCATCGACTTGAGACCCGCCGCCACTGCCAAAAGGTAGATGGCCAAGAGGGCGCCTCCCAGGGGGTATCCTACCCACGGCGGGATCCGCCCCAGCGCAGTGAACAGCACCACGAGCCCGCCTAAGAGCCCCAGGAGAGGTGTTGAAATTACGACGTCCACGTCTCTCTAAGGACGTGGGTATAAAAACGACTCCGCCGGGGATGTGCGCCCCTCGGAGGGGGCGTTTTCACAGCCGCCGACGCGGCGCCTCGACACCCCACGCCTGGGGCTGAACAAAATGTGGCCGTTGTTTAAAAATTCTCCGGAAGACATATAAACAAGTATTATCCATGTCACATGCTTGACAACTTGAAGGTTCAGATCCTCAAGAAGATAGCGACGCAGGGGTACGCCACCGCGACAGATATAGTGAAAGAGTTCGGCTTAACCTGGGGCGCCGCCCAGTGGCACCTCTTCTGGCTTGAAAACAACGGCTATATAAAGTCGGCAAATATAAATGGAACAACTATATACATACTCAACTGTGCAAACGTCCTTAGGAAGCTGGAAGCTGTAGAGAAGGCGGTAACTAAATAGAAAGCAAGTCAGGGGTACCACCAGTAGTAGACCTGCCTCCTTCTCCTGTAGATCAGCGCCGTCAGCGCCCCCGCGACGAAGCCTCCGATGTGGGCGAAGTAGGCCACGCCGCTTACGTTTCCCGGGCTCAGCAACTCGGCGAAGCCGTAGAAGAGCTGGTACAGGAACCAGAACCCTATGTAGGCCCAGGCGGGGATCTCGATAAGCGTTATGACGATGAAGAGGGTCAGCGTCAAGATGCGGGCCCTTGGATACAGCACGAGGTATGCCCCCAAAACACCGCTTATCGCGCCGGAGGCGCCCACCGCGGGTAGATACATGGGGTTACCCACGGGGCCCGCGACCCCCATTATGGTAGCCTCAGTTGCAGACGCCCAGTAGTGGACGAAGGCCGCGGCGACCCCCCAGAGGAGGTAGAGGAGGAGGAAGCGTAAGTGGCCGTAGTGGTCCTCCACGTTGTCGCCGAAGACCCAGAGGTAAATCATGTTTCCGACGATGTGTAGAATCCCGCCGTGTAGAAACATGTGGGTAACCCAGCGGTATGGCTGTTCCCACGCCAAGGCGGGGACGAAGGCATACTGAGGCACCAGCCTGGGGTTTATGAGCTCGTAGATGAACACGGCGACGTTGACAAAGACAAGGGCCTTGGTGACGACTGGGTATGTGGAAGTTGGGTTTATGTCACGAATAGGTAAAGCCACGCCTCACCCTCCCGCGGCTTTTAAAAACGTTTACCCGTGGCGGTAGTGGATAAATCGTTTGTTTATCTCCTCCCAGTCTTGAAGATTGAGGCGCCATCCTGCGGCCGCGGTGTTTTCCTCCACGTGCCCCAGGGCGCGTGCTATCGAAACGACGTTTGGCACAGAGATTAGTCAATTCAACGCCACCTGGGCCGCAGACTTTCGGTACTTGGCGCCGACCGACGCCAAGTAGGGGTCGAGAGATAGGAGACCTCTCTCTAGGGGGGAGTAGGCGAGGTAGAGGAGGCCCAACCTCTGGACCAGCGGCAAGACGTCTATTTCGTCTCTCCTGTACATCAGGCTGTAGTGGTTCTCCACCACGGCGGGCTCTATCCTCCTGGCGCAGGTCAGCGCCGCCTCTAGCTGTCGGCCGGAGACGTTGCTTAGACCGTAGTAAGAAGCCAATCCCTTGGCCACCGCCGCCTCGAGCGACTGAACCACGTCGCATATGTCGGAGTCGGCGGGGATCCAGTGGTTCATAACCACCGTGGGGAACCGCTTAAGTCTCTCCCGAGACGCGTAGAGCCGCCCAGCCACCTCATCTGCTACGAACCTAGGCGGCTGGACCTTAGTTACTATAAACAAGTCGTCGAACCCAGCACCGGCGATCCCCACAAGCATCTCCGCCCTCCCGCGGCCGTAGAGCTCAGAGGTGTCCACCACCTTAATCCCCAGCTCCAAGGCCCTCCTCAACGCAGAGATCCACAGGTAGTCCTCCTCCGGACGCTCCGTCCAGAAATCGCCGCCCGCCCCAAAGGTCCCCACCCCAAGCTCGGAGACGCACCCCACGGAGTTTACACACTTCATAATTACATGCCATCCGGTAACTATATAAACTTATCCACATTTATATATTGATCCGACGCCGCGCTAGCCCGCTGGCGCCACCCAGTTCCGTCCCTCCTTCTTCACCAGCCGCACCAGGCCTTGGGCCTCAAGCCTCCTGACCGCCCGGAAGACCGTGGTGCGCGGTATGCCCAGCTCCTTAGCTATCTCTGCCTCATAGGCGCCGCCCCTCCTCCTTATATACTCCAGAATCTTCGCATCCACCTCCCCCAGGTCCGCCTGCTGTCGCCGCCGCCTCATGGGGAGGAGGAGAAAGGCGGCGCCAGCCGCCACGGCCGCGGCTACAAGCGGCAGTAGCCACCCAGGCGGCTGACCCGGCGCAGAGCCCCGCGGAGAAGTCTGGGTTGTCGCGGCAACCGCGGTGGGCGTCGTAGGCGGGCCGGCGACCGGCAAGGTCTGCGCTGTGAGGTTGCTGGCAGGGCTGGGATGCGCTGTGGAATTCGCCGCGGTGGCGGAGGCGACGGCGGGCGTCGTGGTGCTCCTTGGTGTATCCGCCGCGGCCGTCGCCGTGGTCGGCTGGGCCGGCGTGGGCTCCGGCCTGCGCGGAACCGCGTAAGCCACGTAGCCCGGCCCCTTCGCCAGTATGACGAGGGAGCTGTCTACGCGGGTGAGGTTGAGGACTCTCAGGCTGGGCACGACGAGGAGGGAGCCGTTTGCCCAAATCAAGACCACGTCGTTTGTGGTTATGTTAACGGCGGGTAGCCCGTTGAGGGTGACCAGTCTGGGGACGTATCTTATGGTGACCAGCCCCCCTCCGCCGGTCACCACCGCCACGTTGCGGCCGTCTGAGAGGGCGGGGACCGGCACTCCGTCGAGCTCCACCACGGGCCCCCACATGGGCTCCGCGGGGAGGGTGACGTTGAGAACTGGGACAGCCACTGTGGTGTTGAGCAACATCACCACAGTCCCGTTGGCAAACAACATGAGAACCCAAAGCATGGGGGAGGGATGGAGGAAAAATATATTGGTTTCCTACTTGCCCTTCTTGTCCTTGTCGTCGGACTTGCCGTTTTTGCCGGATCCGCCGCTTGACTTGTCCTCTTTCTTGTCCTTCTCATTGCCGCCGGATTTCTCGTCTTTGGACCGGTTGCTTTCATCCTTACCGCTGTTTGACTTGTTTTCCTCGCTCTGGGAGTCCCTGCCGGACTTCTTTACCTCCCTCTTCTCGTCTGACTTGCCGTCTTTATTTCCCTTCTCGATCTCGATCTTGTAGGTGTTTTTGTTGAATTTTATCTCGACCGCGGTCCCGTTGAGGTAGAGCTCCAGCTTCTTCAAGTTGGGCGTAATTTCTTTTATCCGCTGGGCCACGTAGAGGAGCGTCTGGGCGTCGCTGATGTTGTACCTCTGGAGCCTCGCCGCGATGGCGGCGAGGAGGTCCGCCGTCTTGTTAAGATCTCTGGTCATTATCTTTATTTCCCACTCGTCTTCGGTCGTGAGGGTTTTGTTTAGTTTAGAGAGCCTCCGCTCAAGTTCGTACTCTATCTTCATCTTGAGGTAGGTGGCGTTTGGCGCCGACGCGTTTATGGCGCGCGGAGTCAGCATGGCCTTGACCTTGAGCTCCTTCGTCTTGTTGTAGTCCACTAGGGTTTTGAAGGCTGAGAGGAGCACCTCTGGGCTTTTGGACTGGTTGAGCAGAGACACCAGTTTATTTATGGTGGCGTTGTCGAAGTAGCCCTTGGCGAAGCCGACGACGTGTAGGAGGTACTGCTCGCCCCCAACTGTGACGTTTAGCTTTATGTTAGCCGTAATTACCTTATTGTTATTTATATTCACCACTATGTAGGTGCCGTTGTCTACGTAGGTTATGTGTATCTTGCCAGACGGGGTAGTTACATACGTCACGTTAGCCGCCAGCGTCAGCGCCGCCAAGGCCAGCAGGTATATGCTGGTTTTGGCACCCATGGGGGACTTGCACAAACGGCTTTTTTAGGAATGTCTTCCTTCCGCGTGGGGAACGCCCCTGCTTTGCGTTCCTCCTGTGGATTCCGCCTGTTGAACGGCGAGGGGCCTCCCAGCCGCAGTGGTTGCGCGTTGACCCGCCGGCCGTTCCGCCTCAGGCGGCCGACTTGCCAGAAGCCACTTCTCAAGGCCTCTGGCGCCTCTCGCCGCCCTCTCGGCCGCGTGCTTCACCTTAGGCGCCAGTCCGCGGGGGTCTTCGCCGAGCGCCTCGGCGAGTTTATACGCAATGGAGAGGAGGTGGCCGGGGTCTAGCTCTGCTTCGAATGTCCCTAGTGGGGTCTGTAGCCTAAGCCTTCCTCTATATACATACGCCTCCACCGGGCGGAGATCCCCCGTCATATCTAGAAGAGCTACGCCGCGTCTTCCCAGCGTATACACCACCTTGGTCCTCCCGTCTTCGCGCCTCGTCCATTTCAAAACCCCCAGCTGCAGAGCCGCCTCCAGCACTGCAAAGGCGTAGTTGCCCCAACGTCTATAGAGATGCCAAAAGGCCACCTCTCCTCCCAGCCCCCTAGCCGCCTCAGCCGCCTCGAGCAAGTCGCCTGCGTTGACAAAGCCGTGTGTAGTCATGAGACGAGCTCCAAGGCGCGGAGTTTCCACAGCCTTCTTACGTACTCCACGGCGGCTCTTCTCACCTCCTCCACGTCGGCCGGCCTCGGCCACCTGCCCAGCGCCAGCCAGGGGACGTAGACGACGCCGTCGCCCGGCAGGTAGAACACGTCAACTGGGTCGCAACTACATCTTTTGGCAAAGTAGCTAGCCGCGACGTGGAGAGGCGTCGTCTTCTTAACTTCGGCAAGTCTCCGCCTCCACACCGCCTTGTATATAAACAACTGCTCAGGCGGGGCCTCCAGCAACGCCTCAACTGCTACGCGTAGCGGGTCGCCGCCCTCCACGGCGGCGCGCACCACGTCGCGGTACCGAAGCCTCGCGGCCAGGGGGAGGTCGTGCGGCCTCAGAAGCCCGCCCTTCACCTCCAAGCCCCCGGCCCTCAGCTTGACGTAGTTCTTCTCCGCGACGCTGCCGCTTCTGGCCGGCGCCAGTAGGAAGACGTCCCAGACCCCCTTCAGCTCTAGTCTCAGCCCCTCAAGCGTCTCGGCCCAGCGGAGCACGTCGCCGACGCGGCCTTCCTCGACGTATATAGAATCCGTATCGCCGTAGATAGGCGAAAAAAGCCTCCAGGCTTCGTCGAAGAGGCGGACGGCCTCGGCCCTAACTGCGAGAAGACACGGCTCGCATATCATCCCCCACCCCGCCTTCCCCCACGCCCCTATGCCTGCGTTCATAAGCCACTTAAGCGCCTCGGACTCCCACTTATCCACAGCCCTGAGCCTCCTCCTCAGCCACCTGCCGATGACGTCGGCCACGGGGCCCCCGTCGAAGCAGAACCTGCCCAGCAGGCCGGCCCTTAGGCCGGAGGCGCAAGGCCTAGCCGTGGTGGGATCAACGCCGTACTTCGCCACAAGCGAAGGGAAGAGAGATTTGAAGTCCAGCTCAGCCACTCGTCTGTAGACCCCAGGCGCCCTGCCCCTAGCCGCGTCGAGATACGGCATGTCGAAACTCCGCCGCGAGTCCTCCACCACGTAGCCCCTCTTCTCCGCCTCGAAGTGGAAAACCGCCTCCGCCAGCGCCGCCGCCGAGTTGGTCTCAAAGACCTCCAAAATGGCGTCCACCCCGACCCCCGTCACGGAGGCGAAGGCCTCTAGGAGGCGCACCGCCTCCGCCGCAAGGGCGTAAAGGGCGTCTAGCATGTCGTCGGGATCCCTCCTCCACGCCTTGAGGAGCCACCCGTCGCCGAGTCTCTCCGCGGCCTCTATCCAGAACCCCCTCCTGTAGAGCAACCTCAAGTCCACCAAGACGCCTCCGCAACGCGGCCGCTGTCCCCAATACGCCACGTACCGCGCAGGCGGGCAACCCACCCCACGCTCCTCCCCCATGCTCCACCTCCACACGCCGTCTGCGGCGTAGACGGCGGCGGCCCCGCCCCCCAGCTCCGGCTTCCTAACCCCCTCTAAATAACTACGCACAGACCGCGGGATGTAAGACTGCGCTACTTTGTAGCCCTTAGACACCAGCTTCGCCCTAAGCGGCTCCCAGCGCCTGGCCGGCTCGGCGACTCGCCACACCGCGCCGCTGGACTCGGCGTATACAAGCCCACGCCTCACCAGAGGCACGAGGTCAACCCTCTCAGCCTTTACAGGCGGCCTGGGGCCAATTACATACACAAAAAACCGTATTCTGGATATATATATCGATACAGCTAATAATAAACACAGAAGAGAGAGTACATTGAAAATAAACACACCGGCGGAGCCCCCAATCCACCACCTTTGAAAAATATAGATCAGACACCCACCGAATCCCCAGTGCCGCCTCTCCCCAGGAGGCGGCTCTAGGCCTGACGCCCACGGCTCCCCCGCCCTCTTGGAGTCGCGAGGGTGGGCACGTGCCGGCTCCGCATAGTAAATTGGCATTTTCATCGCTCGCGTGTCGTACCTGAGGAGGGCGCGTTCGCCTCGTCTTGTTGGCGCTGGGGCTGTTTAACTCTCGTTTTGTGGTTTAGTCTCCCTCGCCGCGTGTGCCGTTGAGGATGTGGCTGCTGTCGCAGTAGGCGCCGGGGGTGTTCAGCTGGAGGAACTCCTCGCGGCATATGGTGAACTGGAGGCCGCGTCTCCGGGCGGCTTCTGCGGCGAACTCCAGGACTTTTCTCCGGTAGCTCTCGGGGGCGTACCACTGGCCGTGGAAGTACTTACCCTCTTGGAAGTAGAGCCTGCGCCAGAGGGGCGCCTTTTCGGGAAAGGCGGCGGCGAGTCTGGCGAAGTTGTCCCGCTTCGCCTTGTATGTGCTTGCCACCAGCTGGACGGCCCCGGCCTCCGCGGCGGCGTCGACCACCTCCGCCATGTTCTCCTCGTCGTCTGTGAGGTAGGGCACTATGGGGTCTAGGCGTATCGCCACCGGTATCCCGGCCTCGGCGAGGCGTCTAGCCGCCTCGATCCTCCCCGCCGGCCTTGGCGCCTTGGGCTCCAGCACAGCCGCCAGCTCCTCCCTCAGCGTCGTCACGGTGAGCTGCACCGCCACGGAGCCTCTGTGGCGCCGCAGTATGTCCAGGTCTCTCAAAACCAGCGGCGACTTGGTGGTTACGACCACCCTGTAGCCCCGCTCCAGGAGGATCTGCAGTACTCCCCTGGTCAGCCCCAGCTGGGCCTCCGGCGGCGTGTAGGGATCCGAGGAGTTTGAGAGCGCCACTACGGCGCCTCTGGGTATCTTCTCAAGGTCTCTCCTCACCTTCTCCAAAAGCCCCTCCTTAGGCCTTGGATTAAAGGCGTCAGGGATGTAAGACGTTATATAGCAGTACAGACAGCCGTGGCCGCAACCGGTGTATGGGTTCATGCCGTATTTAAAGGGACAAGTACAGAGGGAGTTCTGCCAGGGGTCAAACGGCCGCACCACGCTGAGACTTACGCGCACAGAAATAGGGCGAGTCCAGGATAAATCATTTACGTCGGCCGCCACCTGACGTACCCGCATTCAAGCATCTATGGCGGCGTTGAAATGTTATAGCTACCAAGTCTTTGGGCTGTCTCGGCTTGTTTAGGTCTCGCGTTGGCAAGACGCCGTGTCTCCCGGCTACAGGTCTTCGTAGACTGATTTCATGGGACAAGGCTATGTCTAGCGCTCTCTGCAGGTGTCGTTTTCCGCTTCCCAAGCCCACTACAGAACTCTCCGGGTAGAGCCCTATTGGGGTGCAGAAGCGACATGGATGCCCCTTAGTCAGCCCTCGGCACATGTATTATGTACATGGTTTTTATTTCGGTTGATGTCGTCTTATATGGGTTTCAAGACTGGGATTCAGCCTATTGACGAGCAGATTCCCGATGGGATCCCTGCTGGTTACGTAGTGCTCATAGAGGGGTTTCTGGGGGTTGGCAAGACCTTCTTCGCATCTACCATGGCGGCCACGGCGGCTAATGCGGGCGCCCCGGTCCTCTTCTCCATCGAGGCCATGGCTGACGAGGTTGTTGAGGAGATGCGGAGAAGGGGCGCCTCTGCGGAGCGCCTAGTTGTGGTGGACGGCTTCGCGGCGCCTAACGAGCGTTACTCAAAGCTCAAGCCTCCTACAAGACACAGGCTGGAGACCCCCGACGCCTTCGCCTTGATGAACAAGCTGGTGGAGTTCGCCTACGAGTTCAGGGGCGGAGTCGTGGTGGTGGACTCCCTCAACGAGGTGGTTATGAGGAGCCCCGGCTCCGCGCTTGACCTCTTCCGCGCCTTTAAGATCTTCGCCAGATCCACTGACTCCGTGGTGGTGGCCACGGCGCATACAGACGTTGAGGAGGTCTACGGCGTTATGGCAACTGCGGAGCACTTGGCCGACGTGATACTCCAGATCGAGGTGGATCCCAACCTAGAGGAGATGGGGCTCTACGTGAGGCGTATGAGGATCGCGCGGGCTAGGAGGCTGAAGGTGGCCCACGACTGGATCCACTTCGAGATTGTGAACGGGCGCGTGGTGGAGATAGATGTGAGGACCATGTTGAAGATGCTCAGCAAGCAGCTGAGGGAACTGGGCATCGAGATGAGGCAGGGGCGTTAAACCCTCCTCAGCCGCACGGTGATCTTCGTCCCGTCTAGCAGGGCCTCTGCGTAGAAGCCCTCCTTAAGCGGGCCCGGGTTGACGACGATGGTGCCGCCTAACATGTCCAACCCCCTGTCTTCGTGGACGTGGCCGTGTACCGACATCGCCGGCTGCCTCTCTTCTATGTATCTCCTAACGGCGGCGCTCCCCACGGGCCTGACTCCGCCCACCTTATCCAGAACCCCCCAGGGCGGGTTGTGCACCACGAGTATCTGGGGGGTCGGCGTCAGGCGCTGCAGGAGGCGTTCCAGCTCCTCCTCCGTCACGCGGAAGAGGTCGTCGAAAGGCGTGGGAAGGCTACCGCCGGCCCCGCCCACCGCGTAGGGGCCCAGCGGGAGTACCCTCCCGTGCACCGGCTTCACTGCGGCGTTTTCGTAGCGGGCTAGCTCCGGCGGGTCTGTGTTCCCCGGGACGAAGTAGACGGGGGCGATGCGGGCCAGCGCCTCTAAGGCCTCCACAGCCGCCTCCAGCGATCTGCGATACGTGAAGTCGCCCGCCGCGATTACGGCGTCGAAGTTGCTGGGAATCCTCTCAGCTGTTTTAGCCGCGTCGTGTACGTCAGCCACAAGCAGTAGGCGCATGGCCTAAACGTTTGGGTAGTAGAGCCTGAATATCTCCCTGAGCTCCGCCAGCTGTTGCTCGCGGCCCAGCCTCCTCACGATGTTGCGGGCTAGCGTCCACACGGCGTTGACGTCTCTGCTCAGCTGGATCCTGCAGGTGGGGCACCGCACGAGTCTGCCGCGCTTCTCCATCCTCCCGCCGCAGAGGGGGCACACGTCGGATAGCATTGTGGTGTGGAGCTCCACGTAGTGGTCGCGGGCCAGCTCAAAGACCTCCGCGAGGAGGTGCTGGAACTTGGGCAGTATGGGGAGATCCACCACGAGCACGTTTACCCCCTTCTTTGGGTGGAAGGCCTCCTTTACGCCCCCGGCGACCCCCTTGGCCGCCAGCTCGACGTAACCCCCCATCCTGAAGACGCGGAATATTACGCCGTTTTCGTTTACGTCCATGGCATGTACCACGAAGGGAGATCCCTCCACGAGCTCCGGCAGGCCCGTCTTCTCGTCGGGCCGCACGAGCCGCACCACGGCGCCGTCTCTCCGCACGAGCACCTCCGCCTTAGTCACGCTGAACTGTGTGGGGTCTGTATAAGTCATCCTCCAGCTCTTGTAGACACACAGCGGCAGGTCGCCGGAGTATAGCGACACGAAGCTCTCCACAAGCCGCACCACGCCACCCAGCTCAACCACCTTATAGTCGCCTCCCAGCGCCTCTCTCGTCTTCTCAGCGTCGCACCGCAGAAAATAGGTGAACATGCAAACCCCCCACTCCCCTCTTTAAAATATTTCCTGCAGGCAACATTTTTAAACCGGTGGCCCGGGGATTGACATGTCTGAGTTTCGTGTGCCCGACGCAGGCGAGACCCTGGGGAAGGTCATAGAGATGCTGGGCGATGGGAGGTTCAAGGTGATATGCGCCGACGGCCAGATACGCGTGGCGCGGCTCCCCGGCCGGCTGAGGAGGAGGCTCTGGCTCAAGGCCGGGGACTACGTAATCGTGGCGCTCTGGGACTTCGACCCAGAGAAAGGCGACATAGTCCACAAATACGACAAGAGAGATGTGGAGGAGCTCAAGAGGAGGGGTTTCGCAGAGGCCATCGAGAACCTGGACCGCTACGCGTGACGAGGAGGTCGGAGTGCCGAGCAGTGACGAAAAGCGGCACGCCGATAAGCTTTTAAAACGGCACTGAGAAAGAGGTGTGAGATTTCCCCCCGTGGGGGTTGACCAAGTGCTGGGGCTCGTCAAGGTGATTTATCACCTCGGCGGGAGGGTGGACGCGATGAACATAAACGAGGCTGTAGATGCCGATTTAGGCGACCTAGCCCACGTGATAGACGCAGCGGAGACTCTCGGCATGGTGAAGGCCGTAGGCGGAGACCTGGAGCTCACCGTTGCTGGACGCGACGCCGTGGAGAAGCCTCTGAAGGAGTTCCAGAAGTATCTGAGAAGGCGGCTCTCAGAGATGGAGCCGTTCAAAAGCTTGGCTAATTACGTAGCAGAGCAGGAGAAAGTCGAGGTGAGCGAGGTTTTGGAGTTCCTCGCCAGGCTTGGATACGGCGAGGAGGGGGCGAGGAGGGTGTTGGACTGGGCCGTGTTTGCCCAGATCGTGGAGATAGACGATGGGGAGTGGGTGGTCCCCTCTTAAATGTGGGAGTACACCAGGTCCAGATACCGCTGGAATTCCGGGCTCTTCCTGTTACGTGGATAGGGCATTTCGATCTTTATATCTGCGACCACCTTGGCGGGCCTAGGGCTGAGGACAACCACGCGACTTGCCACGTAGACCGCCTCGTCCACTGAGTGCGTCACCATGACGAGGGTGTGGACAGTGGTTAAGTTGTCGTGCCAAAGCCTCACCAGCTCAGTCCTAAGGCTCTCGGCAGTGAGGGGGTCCAGAGCTGAGAAGGGCTCGTCGAGGAGCAACACCTCGGGCTCCACCGCCAGGGCCCTCGCCAGAGCCACCCTCTGTTGCATCCCCCCCGAGAGCTGGCTCGGGTACGCCTCCTCGAAGCCCGAGAGACCTACAAAGGCAAGGTACCTCATGGCCGCCTCCCGCGCCTCCCTCCAGCTCATGCCGCGCGCCACCAGCGGAAGAGCCACGTTGTCCAGCGCCGTCTTCCAGGGGAGCAGGGTAGGGCTCTGGAACATTAACGCTATCTCCCTCCGCGGCCCCGTGATGGGGATGTCTCTGAACTTCACAACTCCTGCGTCGGGCTTCTCCAGACCTGCGAACATCCGCAGGAGGGTGCTCTTGCCGCAACCGGAGGGCCCCAGCAGAGCCACGAACTCCCCCTGCTCCACCGCCAGGTACAAGTCGTCGAAAACCGCTACGCGGCTGTAGCTTTTCTTTATCTTCTCAGCCTCTAGGAGCGCCATCTCGCCGCTACGTCGTACAGCCTCTGCCACACCGTCTTGTTGACAGCTACGACTATCAACGTCATTACAGTAACCGATGCAAGCAACCCAGCCACGTCGCCTCTTGTCGTGGCGGTGTCCATATAGGTGCCGAGCCCTGCCACGTCTGCAAGCGGCTCAGCGACCACCGAGGCGTTCCACGCGCCGCCCCAAGCCGTCAACAAGCCGGTGACCAGGTAGGGAAGCGCCGCGGGTATCAAGACGTGTAGGTAGTAGGTGAGGCCCCCGATTCCGTACGCCTTTACAAATTCCAGAGGCACATCTCGTCTGGCTACCAGTAGGTTAAAGACTGTATATATCACGCTCCCGGGGAATAGGAGGGCTAAGGCGAGGATCTCCCCCTTCACAAACGACGCAATTAGTGGATATAAAAACACCGCGGGGATAGAGGACAACGCAGAAAGAGCAACCAACACGCCGACCTCAAGCCTAGGCATCTTCACTACGGCGGCTAACACCAACAGACCTATAGCGGCAGAGACGCCAAGTACGGCCAGCACCCTGGTTAAGGTGAGCGGCGCTGAGAAGACGGAATGCATGAACCCGCGTAGAAGATCCTCCACTAGCGGAGCTGAGGGGGGCGTCTGGAAGGCGTAATAGGCCACGCCTGCCAGAAGCAGGGCCGCGCCGCCTAGAACCGCGTAGAGGCCGTATTTCACCCAGGCGGAAAACCTCTCAAGCACGGAGGCGGGTGGTTGCGGCACCTCCTCCACCAGCCGCCGCAACAAGAAGGCGTATAGCGCCAGGTTCGCCAGAATCCCCACCGCGATGCCTATATACGCCGACGAGTAGTCGCCTCTTTCAAACGCAGACACCACGAAGCTACCTATGCCGAAAAGCTTAATCTCCGTGCCGAGCGTTATGACCTCAGAAGCCGTTATGAAAAAGAAGGCATTCGCCCACGAGATGAGTATGTTGTAATACACGCTCCTAAGCGCAACCGGCACATAGACATGGGCAACGCCAAGCCCCTCGCCCAGGTAGAGTTGCACATACTCCACGTACTCCCTAGGCAAGGTCTTGAAAGATTGATACACGCCCAAGATGATGTTCCACGCCATGGATGTGAATATGAGGAAGACAGCTGCGAGCTCAGCCCCAACCGCCGGGAACAACGCCAAAAATACGTAGAGGGCGAGCGGGAAGAAGCCCAAAATCGGCACAGACTGCAAGACGTCTATCACGGGCAACGCCGCAGCCTCTACGCGCCTAGACCGGTACATGGCATACGCCACCGCGTATGCAACCGCGACAGTAACCGCCAGAGCCACCGCCATCCGCGCAAAAGTGGCGAGAAGCGCCAGCACCGCCGCTAGCAGGCTCCACGCGACCCCATGCCCGGGGCCCCGCCGGGGGTTTATATACAACACCCCCATCCTCTTCTTCGCATCAACCAGTGTGATGCAGCGGTGTGGCTAGAGTTCAGCACTCGGCAAAATCCTCATGAATCAGGCGAGGTCACCACACATCACCGTCTATCTCTTCAAGGCCGTTTTTATAGTTTCCACGTCGTCTGTAGCTACGCCGTCTACCCCGGCGCCCCACAGCCTCACGGCGGCGGCGGGGTCGTTCACAGTCCACGCAACCACGTAGAGGCCGAGGCGGTGGGCGAAGGCTATGGCCTTCTCTGTGGCTAGCCGGTACTGTGGGAGGACCATGTGGCACCCCAGCTTCTTGGCCTCAGTAATTTTGCCGGGGGGCTTGGCGTAGATCAGACCCTTGTATAGGCTTATACCTGCCACCGCCTCCTCGTGGAAGCTTATCACGGCGGCCCACCTCTCGGCGCCGACCTCGCGGATGACCTCAACGACCTTCGGCGTGTCCTCCGCATGTTTCACCTCTACCAACATCCCCACGCGGCCAGCCACGAGCTCAAGCGCCTCCCTCAGCGTGGGCACACTGTACCTCCCCCTCTCCACCTTCCTCACCTCCCCCCACGTGGCTGACCTGACGTTTAGCGGAATTCCGAAGGTCCTCCCCAGGTTGTCGTCATGGCTCAGCACCGGGACGCCGTCTGCCGTCACCTGCACGTCTACCTCCACCACGTCGGCGCCGCTGTTTATCGCGGCCTCTATGGAGGGCAGGGTGTTCTCAAGCTCCCGGCGCGGGAACCCCCTGTGGCCCACCACAACCCGCCGCCTCAGCAACTCGAGAATATCCATAACCGGTCAGACATAAGCTTATATATGTTCTATCGCCCTATATTGCATGGGCTTCTTCTCAGCCCTGAAGTTGGCCCTGCTGGGTCTTCTGGTAATGCTTGTGCTCAGCCCCGCCGCCGGCGCCTCCTTCTTCAAGAAGGCTCTGCTTGGCCTAGCGGGGCTGATCCTCCTAGTAGCGGCCTACCTCGAAGAGCGATGAAGGTGCTGGACCGCTACAGCAGGCAGATCCCCGTAATAGGCGAGGAGGGACAGCGGAAGATTAGGGAAACCTCCGTGGCTGTGTTCGGCGTGGGGGGCCTCGGTAGCCTCGTGGCTAGGTATGTGGTCGGCGGCGGCTTTCGGCGTGTGGTGCTGGTGGACTTCGACGCCGTGTCTGTACCCGACCTCCACCGCCAGATCCTCTACACCACGGAAGACGTGGGGAAGCCCAAGGCCGAGGCCGCCGCCAAGGCGCTCAGGGCGGTGAACCCCGAGGTGGAGGTGGTGCCGGTGGCCGAGCCCATAAGCCCGGACCTCGCCGAGGCGGTGCTGAAGGAGGTGGACATCGCAGTTGACGCCCTGGACAACTGGGCGGCGAGGCATGTGGTCAACGCCGCCGCGGTGAGGCGCGGGAGGGTTTTAGTACACGGCGCCGTGCAGGAGTGGTACGGCCACGTCACGACGGTGGTGCCCCGGGCGACGCCTTGTCTCGAAGACCTCTTCGGCCGCTTCAAGTCCCTGTCCACATGCGTTCTAGGCTTCTGCCCAGTCCTCGGCCCGGCGGTGGGGGTCATCTCATCCCTCATGGCGCTTGAGGTGTTCAACGCGGCGCTCGGCAGGCCGGCCCTCGCCGGGAGGCTGTTAGTCGTCGATCTGAAACATATGGCCTTCGACGTGTTGGAGGTGGCGCGGAACCCCTCGTGCCCCATCTGCGGCGTATAGTTTTTTAAACCGACGCGACGACGCAACTGTGAAGCTCACCCCAGCGCAGAGGCTCGTGCTTTACTACATGGCCTTTGAGCTGGTGTACCACGGCAGTGTGTGGTTCACCTTCGAAGAGCTTCAAAGAGGCACGGGCCTCGCCGTGAGGACGTTGAGGGCGGCGTTGGTGGCCCTGCGGCGGCAGGGCTACGTGGAGAGCTTCATGGTGCCGGGGAGGGGGAAGCGGCTTCTGCACAGGGTGAGGCTCGAGAGGCTTGTGCCTGAGCCCGAGCTGGAGGGCGTCTACCTAGTGGACGCCGCCGGCGACGCCTTGACGCCGGACGCCGTCTCTGTAATCAACAGGGCAGAGGTTGTGCTCTACACAGAAAATGTGCCTTTGAGAAGGCTGGAGGGGCTCGCCAAGAGGCTGGAGCCTTTCCGGGGCGAGGTGCCGCAGGCCAAGTCAGTCGCCGTGGTTTTCAACTCGTTGATGGACTGGGACAGGGTGGCCCACCTCGCGCCCAGGGCCCGCTACATCTGCGCCTCCAACGCGTTAGACAAGGCGGTGGGGGTGTGTCTAACCTGCGGCGCCGTGGACATAGACCTCAAGAACATCAGGATCAAGTCGCCGGGGCCGGACCTCGACAGTCTCCTCGCCCAGTACGACGTGGTGAGGACCGTCACCGTGGACGGTTGCGGCGGACGGAAGGCGGAGCTCCTCGTGCTGAGGAAGAGGAGCCAGCAAAAAGATAAACCGACGTCTTGACAGCTTAACAGCGCACTTAGCCACAGAAATACTTATTAATTCCGTATATAAATATGACGTATTTTTAGAAATGTTTAGCGCTCTTCACTGATAGCCTAAATGGCGCGATCTTCCGGGCTGTCCGGCGGCGCAGTGTTGGCTGACTGCGCGACGATGCATGTCTGTGGTTATTTGATGAAGATGTGAAAGGGGCTTGTTTACCTTGTTCTTGCCTTACTGCTGAGACCGCGCCTATTCTAGGAGCCACCTCCAGAGGGGGATGAACTTGATGCCGTCCTCCTCGCCTTCGTAGTCCCAAGTAATTACTGTACACCTCTTGGCTTTCAGTTCCTCCCTCGCCTTCTTTAGGGCCTCGACCTCTCTCCTTTAGACCTTGTCCTCGGCGTAGGTCACTTGAATGAGCTCCAGCGGGTTGAAGTTCCTGGCGACGACGAAGTCCACCTCCCTCCCGTCCTTCTTCCCGTATTCCTTCCAGATAGTATATGTCTCCCATGTCCCTCCTTTTGAGCTCCAGGTAGACTGCGTTCTCCATGGCCTTGGAGATGGAATACTCGCAACCCCTTACGCGCACGTAGCCGGTATCTATGATGTAGAGCTTCTTAGGGTTCATCCGCCTCCTCCTCAGGCTTTTGTCGAAGATCTCCACGAAAAACGCGAAGTAGGTCTCCTCAGCCCTGTCGAAAAGAGACGAGACCGTCTCCTTCCCCACTCTGAAGCTTGACCGTAAGTCGCCGTAGACTTTGTTCATCGATATTAGCGAGGAGTAGCCGCATACTAAGGAGTCTGCGAAGTACTCAGCCACCTCCGGCTTGACTATGCTCAAGTCTCTGACGACCACCAAGTCGAAGTACGACCGCAGGAGCCTCTTCCTGTCGCCGCTCAGCGCGGCGGCGGGGTAGGCGCCGTACTGCAGATACTCCCTGAGGAGGGAGAGGACTTTCCCCCTCTCCTCAGTGTAGCCGAGATACCTCCCCAGCTTGACGCCCTTGAACCTCAGAAATTCCCTGAAGGAGAGCGGGTAGACCTCATAGCCCACGCTTCTCCCCCTCATCTCGTCCTCCACCCTCCTCGGAGTGAGCTCGGAGGTCGAGCCTGAGAGGTAGACGTAGGCGTTCAGCCTCCTTCTGAGCCAGCCGCCGTAGTCGCCCACCTTTTGGACCTCGTCGAGGAAGAGATACCTGGGCCTCTTCCCGGCGAGCTCTACGAAGGCCTCCACCATCTCGTCAAGATCTTGGGCTCTAACTCCCCTCAGCCTTGAGTCCTCGAAGTCGACGTATAGTATCTCGTCCTACGAGGCCAAGCCTTTATCCAATATTTTACGGATCGTGGAGAAGAGCAGGTAGGTCTTGCCCGCCCTCCTCGCCCCGGTGACCGTCACCACCTCGTTTGGAGCCAGGGGGAGCTCCACCTCCCTGTCT
>Ga0326761_1000105_pt1 | contig 20393 bp, 16 predicted proteins | sample GCREP_P_FD_207739 | JGI IMG/M metagenome (GOLD analysis project Ga0326761, IMG submission 207739) | Hot spring water microbial communities from Geyser Creek Basin, Yellowstone National Park, WY, United States - GCR.EP_P | ecosystem: Environmental > Aquatic > Thermal springs > Unclassified... | reverse complement strand
TTCTCCTCAACCCATCTATTAACACTCTCAACTAACTCATCTATACTAGTAAAGTACTCTACGTATCCATTGAAGCACTGTTTAATCCTCAACACGTAGTCATCCCTGAATGGAAATCCCTCCCTCAGCCACGCGCCATTAGCTACGTAGAGTGCGGCAGTGTTGTTTCTACCTATTGGAAGTATCGAGATCAACTCTCGGTATGCACTACAAGCATCTCCATTATCCAAGCCCATAACTTTACCAAGCTCCTCTCTAGTCGAGGAGTTTGAGCCTTCATATAGCATTGTTAGAGCTACGTAGGCATTGAAGGGTGAAACAACAAGGTTTTCACTAGTGTGATTTCTAAGTAGTAATCCATATAGATTGAGTGTAAAACCATTCACTCTCTCAACGAGCTGAGATAGTGTTAATTCCTCAGCTTCAACCACGCTACCTGGCGGAGGCCGCTGAAGGAGTTTTCTCATTAAAAATGGTATAGAAATCGCGGATACCGCGATCAACGCGATTACAAGTATCAATATTAACTGACTCTTCAACACCCTCACCAAGAGGAGTCTTCTCCATTGTTAAAAATAAATATAACGCTTGGATGAACTGTCCTAAGTCTCGGACAACGAGCCTCCTAGAAAAAGTACAGTATGCTTCATAGCTGAAGCCGAACGACATAGAGTTCCAGGTGAAAATTCATCTATTTAAATTAACCATGTTTAGCTCCTAGTGTTTCTCTCTAGTTGACTTCTTGGAGTTGAATAAAGTGCGTGTTTGTGCATTGTTTGTTTGAATGAAGGGAAGATAGTGTTTGTCTATGAGAGAGTATTCAACTATAGGGAATCTAGCGGGTGAATTTGGAGACGCTGTAATCGGCTACCGAAGTTTAGAATAAAGCTCGTATTTAATGTGCCGCTAGGTAAATACATAGTGAGCTTAGTGGAAGTCCAGTGTTTTAAATCTACAATTTTATTAAACTTATTAAGTCCTCGGGGTTTTATTATTACAGGGGGTTTCATTGGGTTGTAGATACTATAGCGTTGCCTTATCGTTGTTTATTGCTCTACTAGTACTATATGTATTTATCCCTGTCTCGCGTGCAGAGGCTTTTGCAACTATTTACATTAGGAGCGATGGATCCATTGAGACTGATCCACCCGGGTTACACGTTAATTTAAGTGGATCTAGTGGTCTATACTACCTAACCGGCGATGTCTATGGGAGGATTGTTATTGAGAGAGACAATGTAGTATTGGATGGAGGGGGGTTTAGACTATATGGTCTATCATATGGTAGGAGGTCTGTTGGCGTCCAAGTGTATGGTAGGCGAAACATAACTATTACAAATCTTAAAATAGACTCCTTTCATGAGGGTATAGGTATAGCGAATTCTAGTGACGTCAGGGTAGTTGGCAATGTGATTATTGGGGGAAAATATGGTGTTGTAGTTGATGGATCAGATAACTTATTATTGAAGAATAACGCGTTCTCCAATACTTTCGTAAATGGTGTTTTATTGTCTAATTCATCGCTTATAGAGTTCTCCTTCAATGTATTCACAGATTGCTACGTTGCGTTCGAAATATATAGTTCAAGTAGTGTTACAATAGTCTACAATGTTATTCAGGGTAATAAAACACTTAGAGGACTATACCTACACTCAGTCAAGAACACTACTATAGCACACAACGTAATCAAGGGTAGACAGGGGTTATTCATACACGCATCTTTCAATAATTCAATATATAACAACCTCTTCGACAACATTGACTTTAACTACGTAGTTGGCTCTGGTAGAAACAATTGGTGTGTTCAGCCAATTCGAGGGGTTAACATTATTGGTGGAGACTTCATTGGTGGAAATGCATACCTACTACCAGGTAATAATGGCTACTCTCAAACGTGTAGTGATAGGGATGGAGATGGCTTCTGTGATCAACCACTAGAGATAGACTACTGGAATATAGACTACCACCCGTTAAAGTACTCGCCTTCAAAGCCTCCATCACCAAGTCTAATCATATATACAACAACCCATACAACAACCCAAACCATAACCGAGTACATTACGCAGACTACAACTAGTAAGCCTGAGACAATTACATCTACTGTAACAGAGATTAGGACGCAGAGCTCGGTTGAAACATCAATTATTCAATTAACCACCACCGAGACGCAGACTAGTCTATTGACAACAACCTCTATAACTACACACGTATACACTTTAAATCCAACAGCAGTGATCGTTACATCGATCTCGCTTGTTGCCGCAATGGCAGCGCTATCAGCAATACTCACATTAATCCCCGGAAAGAAGCATTAAAGCACTATGTGTAGATAATGAAGTCTATTTGCAACCAACTTCAAACCAACCATTCTCCGCTACGTGGCAATACTAATACGCTTTCACACTCCTTCGAAGTATTCTAAGGAGTTGCCTGAGGCCCTCAACGGATCTATCGATACATGAAGAAATAGCCTGTAGATCAATGCCTAGTCCTTGTTTCTCATTGGCCATGTAGACGTATAGTCCAGCTAGAACGATTGGTTTCCAAGATCGTGCTGGCTTGCTACTCGACAATTGATCTACAAGCTCCATTGCCGACACTAAGAGTTTTTCTCTCTGGGTAGCCTCCATGAATCCCCGCTTTACTAAGCAGTCGACAACGCGTTTAATGCATGCTTTTGTATAACTATGTAGATCTAGTGGTTTATAGAGTTTCTTTAGGTAATCGTATTTACTGAGAATAGAGCTACTAATCCTAGGACTATGCCTTAGTAGTTTATCGTAGTCTACGCACTCACCGCACTCACGTGAGGCAATTAAAATAGCGTATTTTACAATGAGTCGAAAATCTGGTCTATGCTTCGAGTCCTTATAGTGCTCGGCAACACTCTTAATAATACTCTCAGCGACCCCACGAGTACATCGATCTCTAAAAACCCTGTAGTCTAAATAGTCAAGGTACCCAATAGCTCTCAATAGCCATTCATCGTGAACATCAAGTCTACTCTTAGCTACATCGGGTGATTGAGTATTCAAAATCCCACTCTAATCCTACCATTTAGTAATTAGAGGATAATGCTAATAAATCCAATAATTTTAACACTTAGAGTAATATACTGCTATGTTTGCTCCCCATAGATTTCTATATTATTCTATTACAAATGATTCCACAATCTTCGACACCCGTGAAGAATAAAAGAGAATTAAGGCGTCAAGTCGCAGTTGACCTTTCCTATTTTTAGCTCTCAACTCGTTGAGAATAATATTTAATTCGAGTAAACCAGTAACCGCGAGTTAAATCTCCTCATTCTCCCTACGTACTCCCAGGGTTTTCTTCTCGGGGCTCTATAGTCTCCAAGTCTTATCTCACAATTAATCTACTTTCACGCGTTGGTAATGGCTATTGTAAATAGTCACATTTTAAACCACTATATTACCTTTTAAGTTGAAGTATATTAATTGGGGATTGCGTTGGAAGCTGAAGCACGTAGAGTCTTTGTTGGTAGAATAAAGTATTCCTTCATAGCTAGAGTGGGGAGGATTAAAGGTGTGAGTAGTGGCAGTCAGGTTGAAGTTGAGAATAAAGATTGGTGATAAAGTAATTGATGCTATCGCACTACTAAATAGTGGGATAGGGCCCCAACACCACAACTCTTACTACCAATAGACACAGCTAAAGCCCTGAATATGTGGCCTCCGGAGGATGCACTCGAAGTAGTCCTAGAGACTGCCGGCAAACCCCACGAGCTTGGTTTTACTCGAGGAGAGCATTGGTTAAAGCTGTAACTGAGGATGCGGAGTCTAGAGAGGTATTAACAGACATTATTATCTCTCCAATAGCTGATGAACCATTAATAAGCGATATGCTAGCGGAAGAACTCGAAATAGCTGTTGAGTCCTTTGGAAGGGGTTTGTGGAGATTTAAGTGAGAGGGGAAATTGAGGATAAGCGAGAGGAAGTACTAGTTATTCCGTCATTCCTTTAAAAATACATTTATACTCTCTGGGTCTTGGATTAAACAATAGGCTGTTGCATAATTAATGATAAGTTTAAGTATCTGTGGTTACTTGTAAATGCTTGGCTTTCAGAGTAATGTTTAAATACCCCCATCTCATTGTAGTTTCTTGGATGATCCGCTCTGCGGTGACGTAGAGACTCAGATGGGAGCCCCGTGGCGTTGGGCTCGACAGGGGCCCATGGGGCGTGGGCGAGGCTGGTGAACCCACACCGAGGCCCAACCCCGCTAACAGAAATATAAGTATCCACAAACACCGTCAAGTACCGTTAGCGGGGAAACGCCCGGGAGACGTTACATTAATGAATGAGTATTTAGCAGTGGCATTCGGTATTTCCACGACTCCACCGTGGGGTATTCCGTCGGGACATATTATAGATGTAGCACCTGTTGGCGAGAAAACGCAGGATGTTGTTGCACAATTTAGTTTTCCGCTAAATGACTGGGGTAATTGGGCTAAAATAACGGAGTTTAGTATTGTTGAGCGAGGGCCGTTGAGGGCTGTTGTGAAAGCTATTGGTTATTGGAAGGATCTACGCGTGGAGTACACCTATATACTTGAGTCGGGTAAACCATATTTAGAGGTAGGAGTGAATGTTACTAACGTGGGTTTGGCAACATACTCTAATTTAGTAATGGGGCCTGCAATAACTTTTGAGCGAGGATGGACATTTGTACCTGGTTTTGGGACGGGTAGGCTTCCAACACAGCCTATTCTTGGAACGAGTATTATGGATGACTGGGTTGCAGGATACCACGAAGACTACGCCATAGGGCTCTATGCACCCAACTACACCCATATATCACTCCACACTTTCTTCGTGGATCCATTCTACAGGGTTACATTAAACCCAGGTGAGAGTAGGGTTTTCAAAGCATATATAGTGGTCTTGAATAAACCAGATACTTGTAGACTAGCAGAGATCATTTATGGGTTTAAGAATCTAAGCGTGGGATACGTCGAAGGTTTTGTATCGAATAACAAGGGCCAGAGGCTTGAAGGTGCTGGAGTAGTAGCCTACATAGGCGATAAACCATACTGTTGGAGTATAACAGAGGCTGGTGGAGCATATGGAATGCCTCTACCAGCACCTAATTCATATAATTTAACAGCCGTGGCTAAAGCCCATGGTCCAAGTAGTAGAGTAGGGGTTACTCTAGGCACTGGTGAAACAGTACATGCCGACTTCACTGATCTCACCGTGCCTGGTAAAATAACTGTAAATGTATTTAGAAATGACACTGGTAAACCAGTTGATGCACAGATAATAATTAGTGGAGGCTATGTACCACCCATTCAATACATGGCGGTTACTACAGCTTATACAGGCCTCTACGATGTAGGCCGCGCCGAGATCGAAATTGCCCCCGGTAGCTACAATATAACAGTGAATTACGGCATAGACTTCATTAGTTTACCAAAGACAATACCCATCTCGGTGGAGTCTGAGAAGACTGTGGGAGTTAATGTAACAGTGGATGTATTATTTAAGCTGGAGGAGTATGGCTGGTACTCAATCGACTTGCACCACCACTCTAATTACCTAGATGGAAAGACGCCACCAGACCTCCTAGTGGTGGCTCAATTAGCGGCAGCACTGGACTTTATATTTGTAAGCGACCACGACTATGTTGGAAACTGCCCTGTTATAAAAGAGTATTCTAGTTCTCGTGGAGTACCATTTATATGTGGAGTAGAGATCTTACCCGACTGGGCCCACTTCAATGTATACCCCGTCATATACCCGGATAAACTAGTATATCGAGGCACTCTCAAAGAGATCATTGAGGGGGCGAAGAAAGCCGGGGCACTAGTCATTAGAGCAAATCACCCATATATCGGGGGATTATTCATTGCACAAGAGTTAAACAATATACCGGGTGGTTACTACGAGGAGTGGGATGTAGCTGAGATAAATGGCCCTTGGGGCACCGATGACAACAAAACACTCACAAAGATGTTTACACTGTGGAGTAGTGGAGTCCGCAAATATCTAACGGCTGGAAGCGATGTACACGATGTATTAACCCAGACATATACTGGTAAACCAAGACTAGTTGCATATCTACCAAGCGGTCCAAGCACTGAGTCCTTGGCGGAAGCCGAGAAGTATGGACACTCATTCATATCCTATGGACCACTTGTATTTACTAATCCCCTACCTGGCTCAACAATGTTTGTAGAGAGATTGGACGGGGAATTAAAGATCTCTTTGAAATTGTTCTCGGTGAATGGACTCGATAGACTAGAGGTTTATGGTAAGTATGGCCGATTATTAAAGACTATTTCATTGAATAAATCACAGAGCTTAGAATTAGAGGTCGAGGTATTAGCGAGTGAAGCAACTAATGGGACTGAAAACGGCTTCATAGTGTTCATCGCCTACGATGCAAAGGGCAATAGAGCTATTGTAAACCCCATTTGGATCGATACATATGGTGTGCCGAGAGAACTTACCCACACGACAACAATAAAGGAGACTATGCCAGTAACTTACACAGAGACAATTACTAAAACATCAATAATCACTTCCACATACACAGAGACAACTACCGCGGTTCAGACAAGCGAAGTAGTGAAATACGACACTACAATAGCTCTCGCAATAGTAACACTAATAATAGGGCTCACAATAGGATTACTGGCAAAGAGGAAAAAGTAAAGAAATAGCTTTTTACTCCTCCACCCACCTTCACTGTTTAATCTGGGTCATTGCTGTTGGAAACCCCTCATCCTCGCTCTCTACTCAAAGCAACTTCTATTAGGTCTCCACAGCAAATCCACATCTCGAGGCATCCCCAGTAGGGGAGGCATCAACAACCCTTACAAACCTATATGAATCTTAAAACACCTGTGAAAGACAGGGGCTTTAAGACCTGAGAACACTAGTGGCCTTATAAACTCCGAGCACCTAGACACGATGAATGTGCAGAGTCTCCAGAAACACTAGTCTCAATAGCTTACATTATTCGAGTAACAATCAAACACGCCTTATCAACCCTATAGGTATTAATTAAAGAATAAATAGGCTCGTTAAATGAGTGTTTATTGAGTACACTATTTTAATGTGTTTTAAGTGCAGGTACGGTTGTTTACTCATCTTCTTATATTTTGAATTCTTGAGTCGATGTATGTGAAAAATCAAAGTCATATAGAATGTTTATTTAATGTGCAATTCCAGTAGTTTCTATGAAAACAATGGAGGTTTATGATTAGTTTACGGGGTATCAACGCTAAGGTCACTCTCTTCGAAGATTTATTAGTACTAGAAGATAGCTCTTGGTAGTGAATCCATGTATTGATTAAGATTACGAGGAGTAGATACAGAAGCTACTTATTTAGCACCTTGATGAATTATTGCCTTTATTTAATAAGCGAAGAAGAGAATACTTATGAACGGGTGCTTTGCTTGAGTCTTGCCGAGTTTAAGAAGAAGATTCTACATTTGCTAAGAGAAGATGAAGAGTTTAGAATGGCTGTAGCCGGCTTAATTGGACTTGATGCCATTTTAAGCGAGCTTAGGAAGCTGCGCGAGGACTTCAATAAATTTGTGGAGCTACAGGAGAAGAGGTGGGAGGAGGAAGTCAAAAAATGGGAAGAGCAGGCGAAAAGATGGGAGGAGAGTAATAAGAAATGGGAGGAGCAAGCCAAGCGGTGGGAGGAGAACAATAAGAGATGGGAAGAGAATAATAAGAGGTGGGAGGAAAACAATAGAAGGTGGGAGGAGGAGGCTAAGAGGTGGGAGGAGAATAATAAACGCTGGGAGGAGGCATACAAGAGATTTGAAGCCATCGAGAGGAAGCTATTAGAGCACGATAAGAGATTTGAGGCCATAGAGAAGACTCTATTAAATCACACTCTGGTATTAGAAGACCTTGTGAAGAGGGTTTCTAGACTTGAGCTCGAAGTTGGGGCTCTCTCAGAGATCACTCTAACGAGGTATGTCTGGGATGATTTAAGGGGTGAGTTTAAACTAAGAGGTGAAGAAGTCGTTGAGAGAGTGAGGAATGCGAGAGTGAATGGATACGAGGTAGATCTACTCGTTGAGACAAACAAGAACATCTACATTGTCGAGGTAAAAATTAAGCCGACGAGGAAACACGTAGATAGTCTCCTAAGGAAGTCCAAAGCTACAATGGAGAGGTATGGTAAACCAGTAGTCCCGATACTGGCTGGTACAATGATAGGAAACGATGTCGAGGAGTACGCGGAGAGCAAGGATGTCAAGGTATACAAGTACTAGTTGTCAATAGCTTTCCAACTAAAGGCTGGGTTATGAAAACAGTGATCTTGATTCATCCACCTTCACCGGTGCACCAATTACAGTGTGCTAATTGAATGAACGTATGTTTGGAGTGCTATAGTGTTCTTCGAAATTACTTAACATATATTCTCTAACTACTTGGGTATTCACGTAGTCTCTAGGTTTGCATGTAGTGAGGATTAATTAAGGTCGTGGAATAACATAGAATTAACTTCATATTGGTTTCTGTGGGTTTACGAGGCTTGAGAGGAGTCTGGCTATGTTTATGTCTTTCTGTGAGAGCTTTGAGTATACTAGTTCGTATACAAGCCTCCTAATCTCTGGTCTAACGTATGCTAGTGAGTCCACGTAGTCTAGTGGTATAGGGAAACCTGTATTACCAGTGATTTTAGATAGGGCAGACACTATTTTCCCAATGCTCCACTCAGGGGCCTCTGCTATCTCCGTCTTCACCGCTAACTCCACGGTGTTCAGCCTTGGCTTGTAGAAGACCACTTTAACCCTGCCAACATGCTCTCCATACGAGCTAATAACTCTCCTGATCCAGTCTATTCTAGAGCTAATCCTGGGGTCTGGCTCTAGACTTGAATACTCACTTGTGATCTTCTCCTCGATCTCCCTATATGTGCCGAGGACAAAGTACTCTCCACGCTTTAACATGATTGATGCTATAGCTCTGTCATTTAATCCAATGTCGAAGAGTCCATGTGTAAACCTAATGTCACCTGAGTAGCTCCTCTTTAATACGCCAACTATTGGAGTATTGACTTCGCTTGAAGCCACTAGTGCTCTCTCCGTTAACTCCCTCGCCTGCTTCATTACCTCTCGTGCTTCACTTGGAATCATTGCATAGTCTTCCTCACCATACCTTGTCAAGACCTCTCCATCAACTATGGCTATGTCGAAGTCCACCTCTCCCCTCCTCTTAGACTCTAATGCACCTAGGAGTGCTCTACGCTCCCACACCTTTGCCTTTACCCCTGCTAAGTCCCTGTCTCTGTGGTATTCGACGTATGCCCTGATCTTGGGCGGTGTATTGCATGTATCACCCATTACTATCTCAGCTACTTGTATGATCCATATGTATCCACCAGCGATCTCTATTGGTGGTACGGTAAATCCCGAGTCCACAGCGTAGACGCAGAGTCCTCCATTGTAGTCTCCAAAAGACTTAATTAACCCCTTTTCCCTCAGTGTCTTCTCTAAATCAATGACCTTCTCGATGTTCCTAGCATTATCTAGAATCTCCTCTACTACTTTATCCAGATACTCAGAGACAAGCTCGGGTGTAACCCCGGGAATCTCCTCAGCACTCAGACCTCCTTCACCTCGATTAACACCGGGTACTTCAACGGGTTACCGAGGCCTGCGAAGTAGAACTCTCTAGTAGCCAGGATGGCTATGTCGTCGTATTCAATACCACCGAGGTCGAGTACTCCCGATAGGTTTTCCAGGTCTCCAGGTGTTTGGAGTTTACTGAAGAAGAATGTGTTTATATTGTTCCTTATGTCCGTGCTGAAGTCTATTATTCTCTGACTTGCGAGTACTAGTCCAAGACCCCACTTTCTACCCTCTCTAGCCGTTCTCTCAATAAGCTCATTTGAGGGCCAGCAGCCTTGTTGACAAGCATAGTTATGGGCTTCATCAATCACGACTAGTGTGTTGACGAATTTTCTCTCTGCGTCTATGAATTCCCAGATCCTTGCGAGGATGGATGCGACAACATATCGACGCTCTTCTTGCCTCACATTACTCAAGTCAACTACCACTAGCTTCTCCTTCTCCGCTCTCCCCAGTATTTCTCTTGATGTAATTTTCTTTTTATTGAGAGACTCTATAAACTGCTTCTGTAGTGTTAGTAGAGCACTGAGTTTTTCTATTGTAGACTCTCTAGCATTAAACTTGTCGAGTAGTGCTGTATATATACTTGTGAAGCTCGATAAATCCCACTTAGTGGAGGCTGTTAAGTCTTCTAAGTCTGCATTCTTGAGTTTCTCGCTTATTTGAGCTATATTGATTTGAATATTCTTCACGTCTCCACCTAGAGCTATATATGTGTAGATTGCAAGGCTCAATGCATCCTCTGCAAGGTCTTTAACTGAGAGCTCTCGCTTCAAGTATGCGAATATGGAGTCTGGGTGTAATACTACTTCGTCTCCATTAACTACATTACTCTTAAAGAAGGATACGTAGTCTAATCCAGAGTGGTCAAAAACTATGGCCCTCCAATCAGTTTTACTCAATACCTCATTGACGAGTCCAACTACAAGTCTAGACTTCCCAGTCCCCGTAGCACCCACTACTCCGATGTGGTATTTAAGTGCATCCGGCTTCAATGGCACTTCTATACCGCTGAACTTGTGTTTTCCAAGGGTTAGTCCAGTCTCGAGTTTTAAGTTTACATCGCTCGGTGTCTCAATAAGGTACACCTCGCTTCTGGGTGTCGGAGGCTGCCTTGGGGGAGTTAATTGACCATCCGGCGTTAGAACTCCCAGTACTCTAATACTCGAGGTCTCAAATACCACCTCCTTACCGTGTCTCGCTAGTTCACGATTATCTATTACACTAGATCTCTGGTGTGGGATTAAGAGGGGATCGTTCATTCTAAGACTACGTATTACGCCAAAGTACTCCACATTCTTCTCGTGGTCCTTGATCAATACAAAGGAGTCCTCCTGAACAAGGTTTTCACAACCCTTATAAACTTGAATAGGAACATTGACCGGTGAGGATCCACTTACAACAACTCCAATAGGCTTCAAAGACCCCACCTCTCCATGTTTACCCACACCAGGTATTTATTCATTTCATATGCTTCCTCCTCGTCTTCTCTAATATCAATATTGATACTATGAATACCTCGCCGCGGTATTCACAGCCATTAATGTCCCAGCGATAACTCCATTAATAAACCGTGTACTCCACTCCTTGAGCTAACCCTCTTACCGATCTCTAGATGCATATATTTGAAGAAGTAAAAACACAGCTTCTTGCTTGAAACATAGGTAGTGCAGAAGAAATAAATTTATCATGCACACCACTATATAACTAGTGTGTTGTCCACAGGTATGGTGGTTTATTTGAGTAGACTCGTGTTCGTTGAGAGATCTCATGTTTTCTACGCGTTTGACCCGTATTTAAAGCCAGCTGCGATTGCTAAGCCTGGTGATCTTGTTTTCTTTGAAACACAGGATTGTTTCGGAGGTCAGATTAAGAGCGAAGAGGACACTATTGAGAAAGTAGATTTCTCTAGAGTAAATCCCGCTACAGGGCCTCTCTATGTTGAGGGTGCAGAGCCTGGTGACGCTCTGGTAGTGGATGTTCTATCCATCGAGGTCTCGGAGAAAGGTTTTGTGGTTACTGCACCCGGTGCTGGGGTACTTGGTGATAAAGTGAAAAAGTCTAAGACTAGAGTGTGTAGAGTCATTGGTGACTACGTTGAGTATGCAGGGTTGAAAATGCCGGCTTGGAGAATGATCGGTGTAATTGGTGTTGCAAGCGGCGAGAAGTCTCCAACTGGGACGCCTGGTAGACATGGTGGTAACCTAGACACGAAGTTTATAACGACTGGGGTTAGAGTATACTTACCGGTCTTCTACGAGGGTGGTTTACTAGGCATTGGTGATTTACACGCAGTTATGGGGCATGGTGAAGTCTGTGTTGCAGCGTGTGAAGTATCAGGATCTGTGCTAGTGCGTGTAAACGTTTTAAAGAATACTGGACCAGCATGGCCTATAGTGGAGTACGGGGATTCATTATACATTCTGGTGTCAAAAGAAACCATTAGTGACTACATATTAGAGGCCGCTGATATAGCCGTGAGCACTTTATCTAAGGTGCTTGGACTGGAGTGGATTGACTCCTACATGCTCACAAGTCTTGCAGTAGACGTTGGAATAAGCCAGCTAGTAAATACGAGAAAAACAGTCTGGGTGAAAATACCTAAGTACTTAGCACCCGTAGAAAAAGTACTCACGGCATTAGCAACACCATAGATGCAGTCCTCTATCAACGAGTAAACAAAATATTCTACGGCTAATTAAGAGTTCATTAAGGGTGGCAAATGGCAAATATTTTGAGCACGTTTTTTCAATATCGTCCAAAGCTCTAGTTATAGTATTATAGGTACAATGAATTAGTACCATTATTTGTTTTACAGGCATTTTAAGGGATTATATACTGCTACATCTCCCGAGAAGATACCAGAGAAATTAATAAAACTCTACAGTTACGTGAAAGAAACACAGGTTCGTAGGAACAGGACGGTGCATGCAGTTGCCAAGGGGCTAAATAGAAACCTCAGCTATGAATAGACCTAGAACCCGGAGAAGCAGTAGAAGAACGCTTAAATCAAAAACAAGCAATACCAACGGCGATGGTATATGTATAGAATACGTAGTGAGAAAAGGCCTCTACACGGGTTTGAACTCTCTAGGTAGAGTTTGAGGGGTTATTTACCTTGTTTTATCGTCTCTATGTGGTGATATATTAGTTCGGCTAGTTTGTTTATTAACTTCTCTGCTTTAACTCTATCCTCCTCGAATAACTCCTCGTTCATGAAGTCGTGGTAGTAGTTTGCGTGTAGGCGTTGCACAGCAGTTACTCCTTCACGTATCTCCTCGTATTGTGTTGCTAGTATTTTGAGGAATTCCATTATCTTCTTGTGGTCTGGTAGCTTTAATCCGTGAAGGAGGCCTAGTGCATAAGCTAGTGCATTAACTGTGCCCCAAATGAACTCGGATGCCTTAGCGAATTCTCTCCTTGAATAGTAGTATCTATAATTATCGTAGTATAGGTCTGCAAGCTTCTTTCTCTTGAGAGCTTCTTGTAGTGCTTCCTCGCTGATCATCTAGCAACCACATCCCGCTTTGAGTATATCTCTACTAACTTTTCTCCTATTTTAATACGCGTCAATTTAACTTTCAAGATGAAGTCTCCTGGTAGAACCCCATAGTCTCTGAGAGTAGACCAGGAGTCCTCCGCTATGAAGAGATTGTCATAGTTACCTATAACATTAGTGGAGAGAATGAACTTCAAGGATTTACCAACGAGCTCCTTGATTTTTACTTCCTCACCCACTAGTTCACCATATACCTTCCTCACATCCAATATCTCTCCTTCAACTTCATAAGTCTCCAATGTTTTTAAGTTATAGGGGTCAGAGAGATACTTCTTGGGTACTAGGAGGTAGACTTCAGACGTTAATCCACACATAAACGCACACAATGAAAACATAAAAAGCTACAAAACATGAAATACGTAAGGGCTCGGAAAGTAAACATTAAAGAGGTGCTTTAGTTGAGTTTAATAGATATTTTGATAAACCCTCCCTACCTTGTTTTTGCCATAGCAACCTTTTTTGCTTTTATATTAAGTCTAGTCCTTGCTGTGTATGTCTGTGAGGGATTCGAAGAATGTAGTGATGACATGGCAACATATTATTTCTTTATCTTTATGCTACTCGGGTTTTCGCTTCTTATTGTTGTTACGGCACCCTGGAGGTTCCCTGATATACCCTCTTATGTGCTCGTAATCCCTGTTTTTGTTTTTATTGTAAATATTATTATAGTTATCATACACGCAATATATGCCTTATATAAACGGGGAAAGAATATTGAGAGAGTTCTTATGCTAGGGGGTTTCTTCGTTTCTCTTTGTGTATGTGTTATAATAATGGGTTCGTATATTTTGAATCTCCCCGTGTCTCAAGCCAGTAATTTGCCTGTGACTAAGACTTATACAACTACTGAGACTGTTGCTTCTCTCGTAACAACCATCACCTTAACAACTACAGAAACCATGACACAACCTCCAATTACCTATACGATCACTAATATAGTCACCAAGACCGAGGTTGTTACTAGCCCTGTCCCGGGATCTACTTTAACTATTACTGTAAAGCCTTTGTTTTCAGAAGCCCTGATTGCCTTAGCAATAGCAGTAGCTATGGTAGTAACATCAATAGCAATAGGATTAAAACTTAGGAAGAAGTGATATTGGTTTGCATGTATTTACCTTTGGCTTACTTGTGTTGTAAAGATGTGCGTTTTGCTCTCGTCCTTCTGCATTTTGAGGTACTAGGTTTGCCAATTTTGATGCGCTGGTCGGGTTGTAATTGATTTATTTTTCGTTTGTAGGTGTTGGGTTTGTCATTACAATATTTATAGTGTTTTCTCTGTATTTATATGTGGTGTGAATGTGGTTAAACTTGTTAGAAAGGTTTTTGTTTTTTGGAGAATCGCTGGCTGTAGTATATGTGAGGTGGGGTGGTGCATCTGAATACAGCTACTCTAATTTATCTGGTTGGTGGTGCTGTTTCTGCAGCCATAATACTAGCGTGTTCTAAGCGTAGAGAAGGTCCTGGTCCTATGGAGGTTTGTTTAAAGGGTTTAGTCACAGAGGGTTTAGTTGCACTCTATGGCTGTAAAGATTTTAAGTTTAGCCCGAGTTTTCCGAAGGGCGTTGTTTCAGCTGGTTTTGAGGGTAGGTGGAGTTGCTGTAAATTGGGTTGTGGTGGGTGGGGTTGTGCATACCTATGCACAAACGGAAAAGAAAAAGTAGTGTTTAAGGTACCGAGGGGATTCGAAGAAATCATTGAAAAAGGCTGGTCTCCACCTACACCTCTTTCATCTCATTTAGTGAATATATTAATGAAGGTTAGAAGTGAGGCAGAAAATGTTAGTAAACTCAATCATCGAAACATAGTTAAGTTACTTGGCTACTCAAAAAATGAATCGCTTCCGCTACTCATTTACGAGTACGCTGACTACGGGACGTTGTACTGGCAGCTTTCTAAGGGTTGGAAACCAAGTCTAAGAGATATACTGGTAATCGGTGTACAGCTTGCTGATGCTTTGAGGTATATACACTCTAGGGGGCTTATCCACGGAGATATTAATCCGAGCAACATATTCATAAAGAGTGGAATTATCAAACTAGGGGACTTCTCATCAATAGTTAAAATACTCTCATCGGTATCTCGTAGCGAAATGCCTGGTAAACCAGGTTTTAGAGCACCAGAGCAAGTATATCCTGACATAATGAAGAAGGCTGAAGAGCTCGGTGTTGAGAATAGAATAGATGTATATCAACTAGCAAATACATTGCTTTTCTTGTTGACAGGAGAGTCTATAGACGGAAAGGATGCTGTAGACGAGAAACTTGTAAAAGAAAAACTCAATAAAGTACCGAACAAAGAATTGAGAAAAATACTAGCCGAAGCACTAGCATTCGACCCAGTAAAAAGACCATCATCGGAAGAACTTACAAAAACACTCTACACAACATGCAAGAAGATAACGTAAAACATAGCACACATCTAGGATACTTGTTTGCTAAATTAACAAATTCCGGTTAGCTGTTCTTTCCATCTGATGACGAAAACTCCATTGAATCTGATGAGATTTTAACTCCTATTGATTCAATCCAGTTCACCATCTTGTCCGCGGCATCTCTGTATTGTACAATGCTTGTCACAGAATAAAGATCGTAGAGATAATCTGCTAGGACTGCAACTCCTTCTACCGTATAGTAATTTCAATACCCTCCGTCATCATACTATCTAAAGAATTCGCCAGTTGCTGTATCCAGTTCCCTATATTGATAGCATAATTAAGATACCCAAGTTTTAGTGAGATTGTATAACTTTATGAATCGGGTTCCAGCGTCTCTTTGTGGATAACTATACACTCCAAATGTTGCCTGGTGGTATGGATTGTATTTTACATAGCATTGGTTTACCTGTAACTAGCACTTGATTCTTGTGTTAATGATCCAGCGAGTAGCATCTTCGGCATATTCAAGATATTTCTTATCCCTTGTTGTCTTATACATTTTTAGGAGGAACTTTGCTATTCCAGCAATTCTTTTATTGGTTGTGAGATGCCACACATTCTCCAAGTCATAGTGACGCCATGCTAAACTACCATCTCTAGCTTAAGCATTTATCATTATTCAGTTTGTAGCATCCCCTTGTGTAATCGAGAAATATGGCATTATTCTGGAGTACTGCATTGTAAAATATTCTACTATCCATTCTTGTAGTCCATTTATACCCACGATCATACTGCGCCCTAGAAAGAACGTAGTGGGTCAAACTATACACAACTGCAATAAACTCAGGGATTAATGTTTCATAGATTACTGTACTAAGCAAAGGAACAGTTTTCATCGAGTCTACATTCCTAGCCTCAAGAATTCCTATAGTCCCAAAAACTCCCATGCAATCTTTGATCACGTAACTAATTGATTCATTGACATATGTTGTGCATGCTAACTTCCTCCTTCCTGATATTGTCCAAAGGAGTTTTGAACCTGTTTTGCATTTGCTGAGTGCCCACCATGTTTGTAGTGCAGTTTAACAATAACATGAAAGCAAATATAATTATGAGTCCTCTTAAATGAAAGTGCAGCATAAACTTGCACCATATTATTAGGAAAATCAAAAGTATATAAATGTTATTTCATCTACTCAACTACTCTTAGGAGGTGCTTGCGTAAAGCCCTTAGTACTGCAAACCATAACAAAGCAAGTACAAGCAATGCAATAACAAAGAGACTAACAAAAACCGCTTTACCAGTACCCCTACCACCAACAATACCTATAGCCACGCCACTCTCCACAAACCCTATATCGATGCCAGTAGCATTTATATCTTTATAGAATTAACGCATAGAAGCAGTTCTAGTAGTTGCATCTGTAATGAGGTTCTGTGTTTAAGCATTTATGCATTCTAATTCAATTCTAAAGCTTTGTCCCCTTAGAAACTACCAATTTTATCATAGCCTTATATACTATAAATGCTGTGTTTATGTTCAAAATGAAAATCTCTACATGAACTATACTTATGTTATTTTCTATAGTAGATTGTTCAAGAAAGTATATAAGGGTAGTATAGCAATGGATGCTATAGGGTGAATTTTAGTGAATGAACAATTTCCGTTCAAGGAATCGCTATTGTTAATTCTATTAGTTTTAGTAATAATATTATCGTTCAATTGGTTTATATATACATTAAATGCACAGCAGTCTTCAAAAGGATTATCAGTACTATGGGTGAAATATGGCCGTAGTGGAAAGGCTTACGCTACATGTGTTATTGGTTCAATACTCTACGTAGTAGGGTTCTCTGAGAGTGCAGGAGTTATTGAGGCCAGGGACATAAAATACTGGGGATATAATAGATAGCTGGATTTATACGTATGGAAGCAAAACAGAGCTGTATGATTGTATTGTTCTAGGTAATTACCTATTCGTTATAGGTTATGATAATGCTCCAGGAAACTGGGAATGGCTTATACTGAAGTTCACCCCGGACCTAAATATGGTGGCGAAGAGACAACATAATCCATCTGGGAATAACGATTATGCCACTGCTATTGCCACTGATGGAAAATACTTGTATGTGGGAGGTGAAGACTCATCTAAAGCTAGTTGGCTAGACCTCTTTACGAATTCTCAATGGCTTCTGGCAAAGATAGATCCCACTGATCTATCTATACTTAAGACCTTTACATATAACCCTAGTGGAGGCTCGGATAAAATATATTCTGTCGGAATAAATCCCACTGATGGCACAATTTGGATTGTAGGCTCTGTAGACGAATCAAACATAGATATTTTTAGAAGTGGTTGTATCGGACTTTTAGATCAAAGTCTAACTCTCATTGGTACGAAAAGTATTGGTGCCTTACCTAATCCACAAATAGTTTTTGATGAGTCGAGTTATGCTTATGTAACTAGCCCACCAAGTGGTGTATATGGCGGTGGATTAGTGAAGGTTTCACCTGATTTAAGAATAGTTAAAACTAATGGAGATGTTAAGGCAGATAAAATAGCATATGGTGAAGGATACCTATATCTTGCAGTAAGTGCCTATAAAATGGTGTATATAGGCATGTAGTGTTAAGGGCTACAAAAGATCTAAATGTAGTGGAGGAACTTACTTTAAGTATGTTAATCAACGCTGATTCCATCTTTTATCCCTATGGAAAAATGTCTATAACTGGCTCTAGATTATTTGTAGCAGGATATGACTATGCTACTGGAGATAGCAGATGGGTAATATATTCTATAAGTGCTGGTCCTTTACTTAGCAAAGTAACTCTCAAGATCATTAATACCCCAGGAATGAATCTCCCTGCAGGTGGTGGCACTTTCACAATAGTATTCTATGACGCTAAGTGGAATTATGTTAATTCAACTAGTGTACAATATCTGGAAGGTGAAGCTTCTGTGAATTTAGATGTATTGTTACTCTACGGTGAGTATAATGTTGAGGTGCACCACAAGCCAAGTTATGCCAAGATCAGTGATAGTGAGTTGTGGGGTCAGTATCACATTGTAGTAGATAAATCACAAGTTTCTGCTGAGCTACAAAGATTCTTCTCTATTATTAAACAGTTCGATTACACTATTCAAGAGAATAAGATGACCATAAACGTTATCTTATTCTATCCAGGCTTAACTACTCCTCCATGGGATTCCCAGCAGTATCTTATCAGCGTACTACTTGATGATGATTTAAAACCACCTTATATTAGTATAGCCAACTCTTCTACGAAGACTCTAAAAAGTGGGGAAACATATAGCTACTCTACACAAATCACTAACACACCTCCAGGAACATACTACCTATTAACAATATCTTACTGGCACAACCCATGGACAAATAAAGACGTAATTACAGATACAAAATACCAGATAATTAATATACAACCATTAACCACTACCACTACTGCAACACCAAGTCCTGTACCGACAATTACCGTAACTGTAACAAGCACCATAACTTTAACAGTTGTTTCTCCAATAACTATAACAAGACCCTATACAGCTACTGTAACTGCAATTCAAACCCAAACCTTAACGACTACAGAAACTATTGTAAAACCATATACAACAATAATTCCAACCACAATTACAATAACTACCACCTCCACTACAAGTACTACAAGTATCGTGACCACATCATATGAGATCACCAGAACATCATTATCGGACTACACATTTACTATTGGTGTGGGCGCAATTTCCGCCGTGCTCATTATAATGCTAATAGCGCTACTACTAAGAAAGAGTAAATAACACATCGTGTAGCAGTTTTTTGTTCAAAAACCTCATCTAGTATTTCTAACACTCTGTTAAAAATCGTGATTCAAAGGAATAAGTGACGAGGTTTATTCAAAGGCATTTCATGGTGGTACAGTTATTTTCCTGAAGTTCAGGTATTATCTCAAGTATTCCCTAATTCTCTGAGCTTGCCCTATACAGGTCTAGACATTCTCTCGACTTCTTTGTTCGAATATTCTCTGAGATTTTTAACAGGATTCTTGATTAAAATCGTGATAGTCTCTATTTTAGATGATTCTCAAAAAAGATATAAGTTTTGAGTGCTTCTTTTAATGCGTAATTGATGGTGTTGATGCGTGGAGAATTTCTCAAACAAGCTATGCCTAGCTAAACATTCTAAACAAATTCTAAAAACTTTGCTCATATTATCTATAATAGCTATGTATTTCCTTTACACATTTTTCTATGCGAACACTACTTTGCTTCAAGCCCAGGCATCTCCTAAGGTGCTCTGGGTTAGTAGAGTCCCCGATAACGGTACTGTATGGTTTATTAGCTATGCATTAATCGAGAATGAACTAGTGCTTTACACGATTTCTTCTGGTGGAATAATAACTTTCCTAAGGTTAAGTAATGGGGAAATTCTACGGTACGTCAAGTTGAAGGCCACTCCTATTTTTGCTTTACCAATTCCATATCTACACGATGGCACTTCTCTTTTGACTACAGATATTGTAGTGGGGGTTGCAAGCTCTCTACTTAGGATAAGCTCAGTTAATGGGCTCACCATGTGGGTAGTTAACCTTTCTTCACAAGTTGTAAGCGGTTCAATTGTTGACGATGTTGATGACGATCGTATTTGGGATATTGTGGCTGGGGATTCACAAGGCAATGTATATCTTGTTAGTGGCAACAGTGGGAAAATAATGTGGTCTAGGAAGACGGGTTCTACCCCTATCATAGGGGTAGATAATTTCTATGCATACTCGGGTTCAAGTTCTTCAAATTTTGTTGTCACAGCATTTAATCCCGATGGAACTTTGA
>Ga0326761_1000104_pt1 | contig 20579 bp, 21 predicted proteins | sample GCREP_P_FD_207739 | JGI IMG/M metagenome (GOLD analysis project Ga0326761, IMG submission 207739) | Hot spring water microbial communities from Geyser Creek Basin, Yellowstone National Park, WY, United States - GCR.EP_P | ecosystem: Environmental > Aquatic > Thermal springs > Unclassified... | reverse complement strand
CTTTTAGGCTTACGGGAAACCTATGTCGCTTAAAAGCTTTGCTTAGTATTTCTTCTATTACTTGTATCGCCTTCATATCTCTAAGCGTATCAGCCCAGTCTATTAATGCCAAAAGTTGACATCTTCCTCCGGGTCATACCTGAGGGCTACCGCCTTCTTTCTCTCCTCCATTTCAAACCACCAAATATAAATTTGCTTCGTAAAAGTGTTCCTTCAAAACCTCCTTCAAAGATTGAGAAGAAGACAGTAGGTTTAGCTTTAAATCTCTGAGCTGGAGACCCTCCTCTTTAAGCATGCTTTCCAACAAGGCTTTTCCTTCCTCCATTTTTCTGTAAAAAAGCTCGCTGTTGGTGTATAAGTTCAAGCTTATGGCTTTTACCTTTTCTGTCTTTGGGCTTGAGAGGGTGGCACTTACAAAACCTTCCGGATAGTTTAGGTTTATAAAAACCTTGTATTCGTCCTTTTGCGTCCTTATTAGCATTCCACCCTTGTACCCCTCCCACTTAACAGGTAATACCACCGTACCCTCATTGACCATGAGCCTCTGTAGCTGAGAGATGGTGTTTAACTGCTGGAGCCATACAAGACCATCCTTCTCTATCTTCTCCCTAAGGGGCAAAAGTCTTCTACCTTCTTCTATGAAGTTCCCAAGCCTTCTATGAATTTCTCTAAGCCCACTGGCATCCTTCTTCTCCACCGCTTCGAAAAAGCTTCTAAGAAGATTACCAAGCTCCTCATCCCTTACCAGAAGGCTAAACTGCCTTAGCCTTTCAATGGCCAAGATAAAGCTCTTGCCCGCTGTCGTGTCTTCTATGCTCTTTAGCTCTTTACTCAAAAGGATTAGGAGGGCATCCTTGTCTCCCCTTTCTAAAGCTTTCAAAATTTCCCTTTTTCTAATGCTTTCAACGAACCTCACAAACTGCGTAAACTCCCAGTGATTTAGGTTTTCAAGATAGAGTGTCCTTAAGAGATTCTCTATCTCCTTTAGGTTCTCTGTCCTTTTTAGCACCATCCTAAACAGCTGGTCTATAGTTTTTATGTCCTTAACCTCTCCGCCATGAATTTGTCCCGCTAAGTTAAAGATATTACTGAGCAGTTGTGCCTTTGTGTCCTCAAGAATGCTCTTCAAATCTACCTTTCCTGTAAGGAAGTCCAACAGTTTTCTTTCGTAAAAAAGCCCAGAGTTCTTTACCAGTGCTTGGAGTTTTTGTAAGTCCAAGTTTATGGGTGGTTCTTCCTGAAAATCAACCACGAACTGTAAAGCCTGCTCTATGTTTAACCTTCTTTGTAGGGAGACAATCTTCAGGGTAATTGGGTTTTTGCTTTCAAGCATCAGCTCTAACTGATCTCCCTCCTTTATTTCAAGGTCAGACAGATTCTCTGCAACGAGCTCTTGGTTGTTTAGCATCACCCTTAGGGTTCTACCTTGAGTTTGGACCACACGCCCTTCTAAGATGGTGCCCTCAGAAAGAGCATCAAAGAGGGCTTGCGGAACAGTGCTCAGAAGCTTTAAGCTCATCTGCTTGCTGATGTTCTCCGCTTTTAGCCCTTGGGCGGTCTCCAAAGCATGCTGTAAAAATACTCCCTCTATACGACGAATTTCCATACCTTAAAGATCGTCCCTTAAGGCAAGTGCTAAAGCCCCCCGTGCCATACAAAATTCACCACACCCAGAAAACCTAACCCTCAGACACTTAGAGGGCAAACTTTCCACCGCGTCCTTTAGCCTGACCTCTAAATCTCCCAAAAACTCCCTCAGTTGGTCTATCAAACCCCCACCAAGCACAACCAAATCAGGGTTAAGAATATGAACCGCGTTCATCAAACCCAAGACGAGGTATTCTTTAAAGGTCTCCACACTTCTTAGGGCTTCTTCCTCCCCATCCTTCGCCCTCTGGACAATCTGATAATCTTTCAGCTTCCTTCCGGAAAAAACTTCATACAACCTCTCTAAACCATAGGAGGAGCAGTATGCCTCCAAACAGCCCCTTCTACCGCAATTGCAGAGAAAACCTCCCTTTTCCACTGTATGATGTCCCAGCTCCAAGGCACTACCACAGCTACCCAAAAATACCTTCCCTTCATGGACAAAGCCCGCCCCAAGACCGGTGCCAACTGCCACAAGGAGCAAACTTTTACTATCCCTGTGGTCATATAACCACTCCCCAAAGGCACCAGCGCTCACATCGTTCATAACAACCCCTTCTATTCCTTCCTCTGCCAAAATCTTCCCCACATCAACCCCATCCAGGGCAGGGATGTTAGGAGACCTATACACCACTCCCTCTAAGGAGGTAAATCCTGCTACCGCCACCCCCACTCTGGACGGTTTGCCATCCTTTATAACCTCCCTTAGCTTTTTTATAAACTCTTCTCTGTTTTGGGATATATCCCTAACATAGATTTTCTCCTTCCTGCCATCTTCCCAAAGGACCTTTATAAAGGTTCCCCCTACATCAACGCCCTTTTTCATAGTCCCTTATACCTGTGATCTTGTCTCCTTCAAGGGTAAGCTCAATGACCAGCTTTCTTTCCATACCCTTTACCTTTTTTCCGTAAAACAGAATGGCCTTTCCCTCTTCAAGCTCTTTTTTTCTCAGATCAAAGCCCTCTTGGTTTATCCTTTGGCATAGGGCTGTGAGCCTTTCCAAGTCTTCTCTCTTTTCCACTATTAGCCCCTTTGGACCGTCCAAGGTGCATTTGCCCTCTTCGAAGTATTCCACCACAGCGTTCACTAACTCATCCTCTATAGGCTCGTCCGACTTGTATATGATGAAGGCTATGATGAGAGGATAAAGGAGGGCGAACAAAATTATAAAGCCCAAAAGTACATCTTCAATCTTGATTTCTTTAAGTTTTCTCAGAGCCATCCCTTCCTCTTTACCCAAAAGATGAGAACTACCGTGATTATAACCATCAGGGCAAGGGAATAAACATAGCCGTACTTCCAGTGAAGCTCTGGCATGTTTTCAAAGTTCATGCCAAAGATACTTGCTATGAGAGTTGCAGGCAGGAAGATAGTTGCCAAAACTGTGAAGACCTTTACCGCTTCGTTCTGCCTTATGTTTATAAGACCTATCAGTGTGTTCTGTATGCTGTCTATTTTGTCCATGTAAAAGGCTGTATAATCCAAGAGTGTATGGAGGTCCTCAAGGATCACCTTTACCTCTCTTTTGGTTTGGGCGTTGATCTTTGGGCTCTTTACAAAGTGAGAAAGGATTCTGAGCTTTTCGTTTATTGTCTCCCTTAGGGTTATGTTCAGTTCGTCATAGTAGGATATATCTTTCAAGATCTCCTCCGTTTGCTCTTCAAAGACCTCCTTCCTAAGGTTTCTTATACGCCTTCCAAGGATCTCAAGCCTATCCCCTATTCTATCCACCTCTATACTTATGATCTGTGAGAACATCTCCTCTGGAAATTGGAAAACAAGCCTCTGAACTTCAACCCTTCTCTGAAAGATCATAAGGGTTGGTATATCTCTGTACCGGATGGTCACCATAAACCTACCCTTGAGGAAGAAAAAGACAGGCTCTACCAGTATGTCTTCCTTTTGTTGAATGACAAAAGAGAAATTCATAAAGATCTTTTCACCTTCCTCCCTGTATTTACTGCTTATCTCTATGTCTCCAAAGACCTCCCTCGGTGGCATTTCAAAGCCAACTGCACTTTTAAGCCAGAAGATCTCCTCCTCCGTTGGCTTTTCCACATCAATCCATAAAATTCTGTCTTTTGGGATCGTCCCAAACTCATCCACCGAGTGCTCTGTAAACCCAAAGGCCGAACTGGCGTATATTTTTATCATCAAAGAATATTTTAACAACCTTAGACTATAATTTAAAAGTTATGGAAAATGAAAAGTTACTCATAATTGAGTTTGAGTCCCAAGTAATAGAGATTAAAACAGAAACTCCCACTACAAAAACCTTGGTGTTTGATATATCGGACATAGACTTTAACTTTTACCCTGGGCAGTATGTGATGCTACAGGTGCCCTACCCACCAACCGGTGAAATTCTAAAAAGGGCTTACTCCATAGCCAGCCCTCCCACGCAAAAAGACAGACTTGAGCTTACTATAAAGCGTACACCCCAAGGTAGGGCATCGGTAGTGCTAACGCAGGATGTGAAAATAGGAGACAGGTTCAAGATAAAGGGACCCTACGGAAAGTTTGTATGGCTTCCCCAGATGTCCAAGAACATAGTTCTAATAGGTGCAGGCAGTGGTATTGTGCCCCTAATGTGCATGCTAAGGTTCATAAAAAGCGCCCAGCTTTGGGATGTTTCTGCGGTACTCCTATACTCAAACACCCACTATGAGGAGATCATCTACCGAGAGGAGCTTGATAAACTCTCTGAGCTTCCAAACATAAAGGTGGTGCATACCCTAACAAGGGAAAGACCGGAACATTGGAAGGGCTACACAGGAAGGATAAACAAGGATATGATCTTAAGGGAAGTTCCCAACCTACGAGACAATCTTTACTACCTCTGCGGACCACCTGCCTTTGTGGATGATATGGCTTCCATCTTGGAAGAGCTTGGCGTGGAAAAGGACAGGATAAAGAAGGAGAAGTATGATTAACAAAATTTTAATGAAATTTTCATTCGTGGTTTGTTATAATAACCTATTGATAACCACGAAAGGAGGTGATGCCATGAAGAAGAGCCTTTTAGCCCTTTCTTTGCTTGGGGGAGTTGTGTTTGCTCAAGACAAGCCTCTAGACCCATGCGGGAGCCCCAAGGAGGTATTTTCAAAGTATCTCTTGGACCAATGCTACAAGGGATACTTTGACGCCATAATGGAGGCTAAGAAGAACGCCGACGAAGCCATAAAGCTAGCAAGGGAAGCCAACAACAAGGTAAGCGACCTGGAAAAGAGGGTTTCCTCCCTTGAAGGAACTGTAGATGACCACGAAAGAAGAATAAGGGCTTTGGAAGGTAGAAAGCCAGAGGCACCCCAACCAAAAACCGAAGGTGTGGGTCCTTACAAGTGGCAGTTGGAGGAAGTGGGTACTGTGCACTTTGATTTTAACAAGTTCAACATAAAGAAGTCCGAGGCAAAGAAATTGGATGAGATGGCAGGCAAAATAAGGGAATCTGGTAGGGAAGTTCTGGTAGTTGGCTTTGCAGATAAAAGAGGACCATCTAACTATAACTTCAACCTTTCTATGTGGAGAGCACAAATGACCGCCAGCTACCTTGCCAAGAAGGGTGTTGATATAGGAAAGATAAGGATAGCTGCCTACGGTAAGGAAGTAGCAGACCTGCTCGGTAAAGACTTTAAAGCTCAAAGGGCTGTGAAAATATTCCTCGTTTATTAATCACCTGTGGGGGTCCTTCTCCCCCGCTCTTTCCACTCTCTTGATAATCTCAACTTATCTTTATAATTTAAAAATCTATGCTGGAAAGAATCAGAAACTTTTCCATAATAGCCCACGTAGACCACGGTAAATCCACTCTCGCAGACCGTTTGCTGGAATACACTGGCGCAGTTTCCCGAAGAGAACTAAAAGAACAGATGCTTGACACCTTGGAGATAGAAAGGGAGAGGGGAATAACCATAAAGTTGCAAGCGGTAAGGATGGAATACAAGGGCTACCTTTTGCACCTCATAGATACCCCGGGACATGTGGATTTCTCTTACGAGGTTTCAAGAGCCCTTGCCGCTTGTGAGGGAGCCATCCTTTTGGTGGATGCTACCCAAGGCATAGAAGCCCAGACGGTAGCCAACTTTTGGAAGGCGGTGGAGCAAGATCTGGTAATCATCCCCGTCATAAACAAAATAGACCTGCCCGCCGCAGACCCTGAAAGGGTTAGAAAACAGATTGAAGAAATTTTAGGGCTTGATGGTGATGAAGTGATCCTAGCCTCTGCCAAAGAGGGTATAGGAATAGAAGAGATACTTAACGCCATAATAGAGAGAATTCCTCCTCCAAAGGGAGACCCAAAGGCTCCATTAAAGGCACTCATCTTTGACTCCTATTACGACCCCTACAGGGGTGCGGTGGCTTTTGTTAGGGTCTTTGATGGAGAGGTAAAACCCGGAACAAGGATTAAACTTTTTTCCACGGGCAAAGAGTTTGAGGTAACGGAGGTGGGAGCCCAAACACCCAAGATGACCAAGTTTGAAAAGCTCTCTGCGGGGGAGGTAGGATACATTGCAGCGTCCATAAAGGATGTTAGGGATATAAGGGTTGGAGACACCATCACCGACGCAAAAAGACCTGCAGACAGTCCAGTTCCCGGCTTTAGACCAGCCAAACCCATGGTCTTTGCGGGGCTATACCCTTCCGAGGGCTACACCTTTGAAGAACTAAGGGATGCTCTGGAAAAGTATGCCATAAACGACGCAGCCATTTATTACGAGCCGGAGACATCACCAGCCCTTGGAATGGGCTTTCGTGTGGGCTTTTTGGGGCTCTTGCACATGGAGATCGTCCAAGAGAGGCTTGAGAGGGAATATGGCGTAGGACTGATTACCACCGCACCCAGTGTGGTGTATAGAGTGCGCTTTAAAAATGGCACCTTAAAGGAAATCAAGAACCCCTCCGAGCTACCCGAGAATTGGGGCTTAATAGAAGCCATAGAGGAGCCCTTCGTAAACGTAACCATAATCACACCCAAGGAATACGTGGGCTCTATTATGAACCTATGCCAAGAGAAGAGAGGCACCCAAAAGAGCTTTAAGTACTTAGACCCAAACACTGCCATGTTAGAGTATGAGATGCCCCTCAGCGAAATCCTTCTGGATTTTCACGATAAGATAAAGAGCCTGTCAAGGGGATACGCATCCTACGATTACGAGTTCATAGGCTACAGGGAAGAGGACCTGGTAAGGTTGAACATTTTTATAAACAACAAACCAATGGATGCGTTATCCTTCATAGTTCATAGGGACAAGGCTTACAGAAGGGCAAGGCAGTTGGTGGAAAAGCTCAAAGACGTTATACCAAGACAGCTTTTTGAGGTTAAGGTGCAGGCGGGCATTGGCAATAGAATAATAGCATCCGAAAGGATTCCACCCCTCAGGGCAAACGTAACTGCCAAGTGCTACGGCGGGGACGTTACAAGAAAGAAAAAGCTCTTGGAAAAGCAAAAGGAGGGTAAAAAGAGACTCAAGCAGTTTGGCAAGGTGGAACTGCCTCAGGAAGCATTCTTGAGCGTCTTGAAGGTGGATTGAGATGATAAGACTTTTGTACTTTGCTATACTGAGGGAAAAGCTTGGAAGGCATGAGGAGATGTTAGAATTCTCCGGTAGTATAGGAGAGCTAAGAAAACTGCTCATAGAAAGGGAACCCCATCTGGCGGATGTTCTTAAAGTTTGCCTTTTTGCAGTCAATCAAGAGTATGTGGGGGAGGATTTTATCTTAAAGGGCGGAGAAACGGTTGCGGTGATACCCCCTGTTAGCGGTGGATAAAAAAAGGGCCCTGCTAATCAGATTTTCCTCCCTTGGGGATGTGGTGCTGACCTCTTGCCTTTTTGAGCCTCTCATAAAAAATGGCTACAAGCCCTACCTTCTTACCTATCCACCCTACGGCGAGCTCTTTTTGGAAGACCCAAGGGTTGAGGTTATCCAGATAAGGAAAGACGAACTCTTTAACCGGCTATACCTGCTTAGAGGCTTTGACCTTTACTTAGACCTGCATAAAAATTTAAAGACCTTTATCCTAAGACTGCTCCTTAGGGGAAATTGGAAAACCTACAAAAAGGAGAGCCTGAGAAGACGGCTTGCCCTGAGGTTTCCTATCTTTAGAAAGCCCTACAGTGTGGTGTCTGCGTACTTAAAAGCCATCGGGGAAGAAGGCTACAGACCTTCCCTTCTTATATCTGAAGAGAGGTTGGAACTGCTTAAAAAAACCTACGGTGAGGGCTTTGTGGCGCTTGGACCGGGGGCGAGGTATAAGAAAAAGAAATATCCCTTTTTTAGAGAGTTAGCCCTTGGGCTTGAGAGGGAGGGCTTTAAGGTGGTTTTGGTGGGTAGCTCAGGAGAGTGCGAAGGCTTTGAAAAAACCAACGCCCAGAACCTCTGCGGTAAGCTTTCCCTTTTGGACACCGCGGGCATCATTAAGTTGGCAAAGGTTTTTGTGGGAAACGATTCTGGGCTTTTACACGTCGCAAGGGCTGTGGGCACAAGGGCGGTGCAAATTTATGGGGCAACCCATCCCACCTTAGGTTTTTCCCTTCTACCAGAGGAGGGAAAGGTTATCATAAAGAACCTTCCATGTCAGCCTTGCACATTGCACGGAAAAGGGGAGTGTAAGTATGGAACCTACGAGTGCCTGCAGATCCCACCAGAGGAGATATTAAAAGAAGTCAGAGCATTAGCCTCTCAAGGAGATTAGCGGCACCGTTTAGCTTTTGGTAGGCAGAGGATATTACGTAGTACAGCTGTTCTCCTTCTGCAATGGTCAGGTCGTAAAGGGTTATGCTCATATCCTTGAGAATATAGTAAAGGGTTGAATACAGGCTCTCGTCCAGCTTCCTTGAGGGGTCCGGTATGCCTTTGTAAATTTCAAAAATATGGTCGCAGAGCCTTTTTATACTGTTGGCAATGTTGGTTATTTCTAAGTCATGGCTGTAAAGGGCTAACACCTCTTTATGGCGCTCTTCTATTTCTTTGGAAAGCGTCTTAAATAGCATATCCTCCAAAAATGAGAGGCTGTTTGTCATAATTGAGAAAAATAATCAAATTTTACATTTTTTCAAGGGAAAGGTCTATTTCATCCAGAAGGGCCTGCAGACTATGGACCTGCTTAATTCCCTGTATTGGGTGGGTTTTGTAGCCTATGACCTTTTTTCCGAGAATTAGGGCGTAGGCGATCTCGGAGAGGGTTCCCCAGTGTCCTCCTATGGCAACAACAAACTCTCCACTGGCTACTACTATAGGGTTTCTGTTCCAACCCATGCCCGTGTTGATCTTTATATCCACATAAGGGTTTGCGTCTTCGCCCGTGTAGGTGGTTAAGATGCCCACCGTTATGCCTCCCTCCTCCTTGGCACCCTTGCAAACCGCCTCCATAACTCCACCCCTTCCACCACAGACCACAACAACACCCTTTTTAGCCAAGTGTCTTCCAACTTGATAGGCTACCTCATACTCCTCTTCGTTGGCTTGGGAGGAGCCTATTACCGCCACACACTTAAGCATGCTTTATGTATTTTATTCTCATACCTAACTCCTCCACCACTCGTTTGAACTCTTTGAACTTAAAGATCCTTCTATCACAAAGAACTATGGTCCCGCCATCCTCTTTGCTCCTCATGAGCCTTCCTATGCCCTGTCTGAACTTTATTAGGGCTTTTCTCTTTTGGTATTCAAAGGGGTCCTCTCCGATCTCTCGCAAGTATCTGATCCTGTGGTAAGTTAGAGGGTCCTCTGGGCTGTCAAAGGGCAGTTTTGCCATCAAAAGTCCCTTTCTTCCCTTAACATCCACTCCAAACCACAAACTATCAAGCCCAACCAGTGCCTTTATGTCTCCCCTTCTTAGGGCTTCCACCAAAAAGGAGAGCCTGTCTTCTCCCTGAACAGCTAAGCCTTCTTCGCCCTTAAAGAGTTCGATCTGTTCTTTGTTGGTAAGGAGTACCAAAACTTTGTCATAAAGAGTTCTGAGCCTTTTGTAGGCAAACCTTAAGCACTCTTCCCATTCCTTTTTCTCCTTTGGACTTACCCCATAGACCACAAACTCTACCCTTTCGTATGGAAAGCTGTGGGGAAGTTCATAGTAGTTGCCCACTATGCCCAGAGTGTAGTAGAGGTCCTCTGGGTCTGCGGTGGCGGAGGTTATAACCACTCCCTTATAACCATTCAGGTCAAAGTATCCGGCGGGAAATACAGGGAACCTCTCCAATCGGTAGTTGAAGGTTCTTAGCCTAGTGCTCCATCTTCTACTTACCGCAAAGCCAAGTTCCGCGGGACGCTCTTTCATGCTCTTGTAAAAGTCCTTTACCCTTTGGAGACGCCTTTCCAAAAGCTCGTAGCTCTTTAGCTTCTTTATGAGCTTTTCCTCCCCTTCTGAGGGCTCTTCAAAGCTAACTTTAAGCTGAAAGTATTCCTCCCAGTTCAAAAGCATTGAACGCCTCAGATACTCCGCAAGCTTTTCGCTTACCCACATGGAGGACGTTAAAAAGTCGTGGACCTCTGAGATTAGCTTTTCCCTTATTCTCTTGTGATAAAGGTTTAAGGGCTTTAGGATGCTATCCTCAAAGTCCTTCACATAGGGTCCCAGGTCCTGCAGTGGCACCTGTTCTTGTTCTGATTTAAAAAGCCCAGAGAAGTTCCTTTCAAAGAATCCCTCCACATCCACATTGTCCGCATCGGGCAAAAATTGCAGGATCCTTTCCATGATCTCTACCCTTAAGGTGTAGGTGGATATGCCGTCAGTTAAAGAGGAGGTTATGTATTTGTCCAACTCGTGGGCTTCGTCTATTACCAAGAGGCGTTCCTGTGGGTCCTCAAAGTCCTTTAAAGCCAACAGGGCGTGGTTGACGATAAGAATCCTTGCCTTCCTTTCCCTTCTTTTGAGCTTTGCCCAATAGTAGCACTCATCCCTATATTTGCATATGCTTCTGTAGTGAGGCGTGCAGTAGTCATCATCCACGCACACCTTAGACCAAAACTCAGGGTCTACCCGTGCAAACTCCACATCTCCGTCCCATTGGCTGTCCAATAGGTCCTCAAGTTCTGCGGGCACTTGATCAGAGGGCATAGCCTTTAGCCGATCCAGACAAAGATAGTTGGATTTGCCCTTGAGCACCAAATAATCCACATCCTCCCCAGTAAGGTAAGAGTAATAGCCCCTGAGGGTTTCAATGTCCCTTCTCAGTTGCTCTTGCAAGAGCTTTGTGCCCGTGGATATGATGGCTTTTTCGCCCCTTTCTATTATGGGTATAAGGTAGCCGTAGGTTTTGCCAGTGCCCGTGGGAGCCTGGACTATGCTTATGGAACCCTCCTCTATGGTTTTATGGACTATGCGGAAAAACTCTTCCTGTGCCTTTCTTGGCTCTAAGCCCTTTTTGAGTAAAAACTGGTATAGCTGGGAAGACATCAGCCCGGCGGCCAAGCCATCTTCCTGCCCCCTATGAGGTGCAGGTGCAGATGAAAGACGCTCTGACCCGCATCCTCACCCACATTGAACACCAACCTGTAGCCACCCTTTAGGTCTTCACCTTTTATCAAACCAAGCTCCTCTCCGAGCCTTCTTGCCACGTAGAACATATGTCCCACTATGGGCTCGTCCTCGGGTTCTAAGGTCTGAACACCAAAGATGTGCTTTTTGGGAACTATCAGTATGTGGACGGGTGCAACGGGATTAATGTCATGAAAGGCATAAACCAACTCATCCTCATAAACACCCTTTGAGGGAACTTCTTTGCTTACGATCTTGCAAAAGATGCACTCCTTCATCTCTTACCTCCGATGTTGAATCTGTATTTGGGTACCTACTCCAATATTCACATTGGAACCGTCTGTGCCAACTCCAACCGAAACCCACGCACAGGCGCTCAGGCTAATCAAGAAGACGCCTAAGGAAAAGGTCCGTTTTAACCACCGGAAGGCCCATGACCGTGTAGAAGTCTCCTCGGATCTTTTCCAAAAACCTAGCACCATACCCCTGCACCGCATAGGCTCCAGCTTTATCCATTGGTTCCCCTGTTTTAATGTATTCATCTATCTCCCCTTCGTCAATGTTTCTAAATTTAACCCAAGCGGTGTCGTGGAAAAGCACCCTTCCCTTGGGGGATATTATGGCTACCGCGGTGATCACTTTGTGCCACTTGCCCGAAAGACTCAAAAGCATAGCCTTTGCGTGCTCTTCGTCCCTTGGCTTTCCCAAAAGCTTTTTGCCCAAAACCACCACCGTGTCTGCCCCTAGGACGGTGGCAAACTTGTACTCCTTCCAAACCTTAAGGGCTTTATCGTAGGCGTTCCTTCTGGCAACTATCAGCGGTTCTCCCTCGTTGCGCTCCTGTGCCAAAGAGGGCACCACAAAGAAGTGATAGCCAAGCATTCTGAGAATCTCCACCCTCCTTTTAGACTGGGAGGCAAGAATAAAAAACCTCACAGGAATATTTTACAACCTTTTGAACCAAAGGTAGGCTACAAAAAGCCAAAGGAGAGAAAAGAGAAAGCCCAAGGTGGTCATGTAAACGAGCCCATGCTTTAGAACAAAACCACCCCAAAGCCCGCCCAAAAAGGCACCCACAAACTGGGTGGTGTTAAAAAAGCCAAGGGAAAGTCCCCTTATATCCCTGTGGGTAAGCCGTGTCAGTAAAGAGGGAATAATGGGCTCCAAAAGATGAAAGCCCACCAAAAATAAGAAAACCAAAAGGACCAAAGTAAAAAAGGAGTTTTTAAGAAAAGACAGTAGAAACCCCAAGGCTATGAGCAGAACACCCAACAAGAACACCTCTTGGAACTTTTTCTTCTTTTCTGCATAGACTATGGAGGGCACCATAAGGGCCAAAGAAAGCAAAAGGGCTGGTAGGTAAACCTTCCAGTGCTGAACCTTTGGAAATTGGTATTCATAAACTAACTGATAGGGTACCACCGTAAAAACCACCACCAAAAAGGCATGCAGTAGGGCTATAGAAAGGTTCAAAAAGGCTTGGTTTTTATCCTTTAAAACAAGAAAAAAGTTCCTAAGGGTGGGCTCTATTTCCCTATGATGGTTTTTGGGTTCGGGTATAAAAAGGGCAACATAAAGGGTAGCCAAAAGACTAAGGAGGGCTGTAAGGTAAAAGATAAAGGGCACCCCCAAGGTGCCCGCCACGATGGGGGCAAACACAATGCTGAGGGTAAAAACCAAGCTTATGGACGCACCTATGAAGGCAAAAGCTCTGGTTCGCACCTCCTCCCTTGTTAGGTCTGCAGAGAGGGCAGTCATGGCGGAGGATACCGCACCAAAGCCCTGAATGAACCTTGCCAAAACCATAAACCAAATATTCTTTGCCATTCCACCCATTAAACTGCCTAATATATAGGTTGCCATCCCAAAGATTATTACAGGCTTTCTCCCCAGCTTATCCGATAGATAACCAAAGGGAATCTGCAAAAAGGCTTGAGAAAAGCCATACACGCCTATGGCGAGCCCTATCAGAAGGGGAGTGGCACCCTCAAGGGTTTTCAGGTAGGGCGAAAGAACGGGCAGTAGCAAAAAGAGACCCAACATCCGTACAGCTACCGCAAAGGATATGCCAAAGATAACTCTCTTCTCTTCTTTTGTTAGCTCTTTAAGCATTTCTTATAATTTTAGCAGATGGCACGTCAGATTCCAGAGGGTGAAAGATTTTTTAACTTTGAGGATGCCCAAAAGCTGAAAAAATCCTTTCTTTTGGCATGCGAGCTCTTTGAGGACTATCAGTTTGTCCAGCTTCCCACCTTGGAGGTTTATTCGCCAGAAAGTTGGGGACTTTCTCCCTTTTTGATTGGCACACAAACAGATCGCAGTATACTTGCCCTCAGGTCCGATTGGACGCTTAGCCTTATGAGATTTTTAAACAGCCTGCGGGAGGTTCAACTGCCTTTGCGGGTTTTCTACTGGGGTCCGGTCTTTTCTCCAAAGGAGATGGAAAGGTTCCAGATGGGCATAGAGCTCATAGGAGTGCCCTTTCCGGAAGGGGAGTATGAAGTAATAAAAAGGCTGGTGGAGTATTTAAAGGTTATGGGTCTGGAGGGGCTTTCGGTGATCTTGGGACACACCCAGATAGTTAAAGGACTATGCAAAGACGAAGATGCCAAAGAAAGGCTAAGGAAGAAGAACTTCTACGGACTAAAAGAAGAAGACCCATTATACCACCTTCTAAGGGCCTACGGCGGGGAGGAAGTTCTTGAGGAGTTTTCTGAGAGGTTTAAAGAGTATTCCTCCCAATGTGAAGAGTTAAGGCATCTTGGAAGCCTTCTCCGAGAAGCAGGTGTAAAGGTGCTTTATGACCTTTCGGAGGTAAGGCTTCAAGAATATTACACGGGCATAGTTTTTGAAGTCTTTCATCCAGAGGTTGGCTATCCCATTGCGGGGGGTGGGCGGTACGATGAGCTGTTTCTCAGCTCCAAGGCGGTGGGGGGTGCGGTCTATTTGGATCTTCTACTGGAAGTTTTATAATCTTTCTGATGTTCTTGGACTTTGAAAAGGAACTGGTGGAGCTCCACCAAAAGATAAGTCAGTTAAAAAGGCTGTATCAGCTGGGAGAGAAGGAAAAGGAAAAGGAACTCAGAAGATTGCAGAGGGAGTTTAGGAAAAAGGCAAAGGAGATATACTCCAAGCTTGACCCTTGGGAAAGGGTGCAGTTGGCAAGGCATCCCCAAAGACCCCACACCATAGACTACATAGGACTGATCTTTAAGGACTTTGTAGAACTTCACGGAGACAGGAGGTTTGGAGACGATAAGGCTATAGTTGCAGGCTTTGGTTATTTGGATGACTTGCCCGTTGCCATCATAGGCCACGAAAAGGGCAGAACTACTAAAGAAAAGATGGAGAGAAACTTTGGCATGCCCCACCCGGAGGGCTACCGAAAGGCGATAAGGGTGGCAAAGCTGGCAGAACACTACTGCCTACCGGTGATAACCTTTGTGGATACGCCCGGAGCTTACCCAGGCATAGGGGCGGAGGAGAGGGGACAGTCTGAGGCAATAGCGGAAAGTCTATACACCTTTGGATACCTGAAGGTGCCGGTGATTGCGGTGGTCATAGGAGAGGGTGGATCTGGCGGTGCCTTGGCTCTGGGGGTGGCAAACGTGGTTCTGATGCTTCAAAATTCCATATACTCGGTTATATCCCCCGAGGGCTGTGCGGCGATCCTGTGGAAAGACCAGTCAAAGGTAAAGGATGCCTCAAGGGCTCTAAAGCTGACCGCCAAAGACCTACTGGAGCTAAAAGTCATAGACGCCATCGTTCCCGAGCCCCTTGGCTCCGCCCACTGGGACCCCGTCCGGACCGCAAGGGTTTTAAAACGATGCATAAAAAAACACCTTAAACCCCTGCTGACCATGAGCTCCCAAGAGCTTGTAAATCAACGCATAAAGAAGTTTGAAAAGATGGGTATTTTTATAGAAAGATGAAAAACCTAATCATCCACGGCCACTTTTACCAACCCTTTAGGGAAAATCCCTACTTGGGAGAGATCCCCTTGGAAGAGGGTGCCCATCCCTTTGAAGACTGGAACGAGAGAATATACAGAGAATGCTATTTACCCGTAGCCTATGCCCACTATAGAGAAGATGGCACAACCAAAGACATCATCAACGGCTACAAGCATCTCAGCTTTAACATGGGATGGACCTTAACCCACTGGTTGGAGAAAAAGCATCCCGAGCTTTTGGAAAGGGTAAAGGAAGGAAGAGAACACGCCCTAGCAAGCACCTTTAACCATACCATCCTTCCACTGGACCCTTTGGAGGACAGAGAAGTTCAAATAGTTTGGGGTATAAGGGCTTATGAAAAATTCTTTGACAGAAAGCCTTTGGGATTCTGGCTTCCTGAGTTGGCGGTGGATGAGGAAACTTTAAGGCTTTTGAAAAACACGGTATAGAGTTTATCATCCTTGCACCCCACCAGGTCAAAGGCAACGCCAGATACCTTTGGGTGGAAGACTTGGCAGTTTTTGTCTACGATGGAGAGCTTTCCCATGGTGTGTCCTTTGGAGAGCTTTTGGTGTTTGCGGAAAAACTGCATCAACTTATGAAAAACAAAGAACCACCTGTGGTTATTGCCACCGACGGAGAGACCTTTGGGCATCACAAAAAGTTTGGCGAGCTTGCCCTTGCCTACCCTTTCAAAAAATATCCCGACGACTTTACCACCCTGGAGGATTACTACAGAGCCCAAAAGCCAAAACAAAGGGGAGAGCTTGTGCCCTATACCTCTTGGAGCTGTGTGCATGGCATTGAAAGGTGGAGGTCTAACTGTGGCTGTTCGGCAGGAGGGCTTCCGGGCTGGCATCAAAAGTGGAGGGCACCCCTCAGGGAAGGCTTAGAGAACCTGCGGAGCATGGTAAAAGAAAAGGCCTATTCAACCCTTGAGAAATACCTAAGGGAACCAAACATTGCCCTCTTGGATTATGTGGATGTTATATTGGAGAACTATTCGCAGTCTGCAAAGGAGGACTTTCTAAGAAAACATGCCAAAAGACCTCTGTCCGTAAATGAGATCGTTGAAGTTTTCAAATCCCTTTCTGCCATCAAATACATGCACTTTGCCTTTTCCTCTGACGGTTGGTTTTTTGCTGACATATCCGGCATAGAAACGGTTAAAAATCTTTTGTTTGCCAAGAGGGCAATAGACCTGTTGGAACTTGAAAATGGTGAAAAGGTGCTAATGGAATACCTACAGCAGGCACCAAGCAATGTTTTAGCTTACGGGAATGGGCTTGGCGTTTGGCAAAAAATGGTCAAACCTCAGGTTTATGAGCCCAAAACCACAGCCAAAACCGCTGTGTTTTTACATCTTTCGGAGGAAAAAACCCTTGGGCGGTGGGAATACGAAGTTCAAGAAAAAGAAGAGGGCTTTTATGTGAAGCTGAAGGACCCAGAGACGCCGGATAGATTCTTGGGAAGAATACTGAAAAGCTGGATGGAATCCTTTGAAGAAGGCTACCTCAGCTTTTTATCCGATTACATGCACCTTTTGGAGGAGGTAGCTTGCTATTCCAAATCCAGAAACTTTGGGTTTTTGGAGGATGCGAAAGCCCACACGGAGCTCCTCCTGAGGTTAAAGTTAAAAGAACTCTTGGTAAAGGACAAAGATGTAAAGGCTATTAAGGAGCTTTTTAACAGGGCACAACAGCTTGGCTTGGACCTAAAAGCACACCGCTTGTCTAAACACTTTATAGAGCTCTGCCTTATAAAGCTGGAAGAGGGAAAGGAAGAGGAACTTTTAGAGATTGTGGAGTTGATAAAAGACTACAACACTAAAGTGGGAAGGTTTGAGCTGATGATAGACCTGTGGGAGGTGCAAAACAAAGTTTGGGAAAGAAGACATTCAATAAAAAACAAAAAAATCTTTGAACTGCTCAATCTTCAACCATACGCCACAGAATAACGATCTCTCCCTTTATCTCTCCTCTTTTATTCAGCTCCTCCAAAACTTCTACCGCCCTACCCCTTATGTACTCCTCGTGCAATTTGGTTAGCTCTCTCGCTATGCATACGGTGGTGTTGTCTCCGTACACTTCCTTTATGGCTTCCAAGGACTTTAGCGCTCTGTTGGGAGATTCAAAGGCTATTATAGTGCTGTCTTTGTATGCCTTTAGCTCCTCCAAGAAGTTATTCAAGCCCTTCTTTGGCAAAAAGCCCACAAAGGTAAAGCGGTCTGTGGGTAATCCGGAGCCCACTAAGGCGGTTAAAACCGCGCTGGGACCCGGGATCACTTCCACCGGTATACCCTTTTCAATGCACGCCCTTATGAGCTTGTATCCTGGGTCCGAGATAGAAGGCATGCCCGCATCCGTCACCAAGGCAACATCTTCCTTCTCAAGGAGTTTGATGATCTTTGGCACCTGTACGCTTTCCTTTGGCTCATAATAAGACAGGAGCTTTTTACCCTCTATCTTGTAGTTATTGAGAAGAATAGAGGTTCTGCGAGTGTCCTCGCAGGCTATAAAATTGACAGATTGAAGGACCTCTATAGCCCTAAAGGTTATATCCTTGAGGTTTCCTATAGGTGTTCCTACCACATAAAGCTTTCCCATCTCACTTCACCAAAAGTAGAGGTATGTTAGTATGGTGCATAACAAAGGTTGTTATACTTCCCAAGAAGAGCTCTTTTATCCTCCCCTTGGAGAAGGCTCCTAATAGCATCAGGTCCATATCCTTAGAATATTCTACCAGTTTTCCCTCCGGAATACCAGAGAGCCTAACATAACGCACACCCTCTCCCACCTCTGCAGAGAGATCATCTTCTCCCACATGGACCGCATACACTTCTCCATCAAAGAGCTTTCCTAATAGCTTGCCCATTTGAAGTGCCCTTTTGGAAGGCTCACTACCATTGTATGCTACGCAGATTTTCTTTATGTCTTTTTTTTTGTTCTACCGCCACAAAGACGGGACACGGAGACCTTCGGGCTACGATCTCGGTGGTTGAACCTAAAAGAAAACCAGACACCGGTTTGTGAGATTTTTTTCCCAGCACGATCAGGTCCTCTGGGTCCGCCTGGGCTAAGATCACATGGTAGGGCTTGCCAGTGCTTTGATAGGAGGAAACTTTTACACCTTTGCTCCTACCCAGGGCTAAAAACTTGTCCAAAAGGACGCTTGCTTGACCTTCAAAAAACTCTTTAAGCTTTTCCGATATGCCCGCGTAATAGTTAAAGCCCAAAACCCCCGCTATATCTTCCAAAAAGCCCTCCTCCAAGATCCTTTCATCTATTACATGAATGCCTACCACCGGTACATCCAACCTTTTTCCAAACTCAAAGGCGTAGTGGACCGCACTCCAACTGGTGGGAGAGCCATCCAATCCCACTAATATTCTGTTAAACATCTAAGTTTTTGACCTCCCTCGCATAGGCAATTATGAACTCCCTCCTTGGCTCCACTTCCTCTCCCATGAGTATGTTAAAGATCCTGTCCGCCTCTATCGCATCCTCTATAGAGACCTTCAAAAGCCTCCGGGTAGCAGGGTTCATAGTAGTCTCCCAAAGCTGTTCTGGGTTCATCTCACCTAGACCCTTGTATCTCTGAATTTCAAAGCTACCCTTTACAAGTTCCATAACTCCATCAAAGAGAGAGTGAAGGTTGTCTATGATTTTGCTCCTCTTATCAAAGGTCACCTCCACGGGTGCCTTTATTGGGATACCTTCCAACAGATGTTTGTATGTAAGAGAAGAGAGTAGGTCCGCATCCACTATAACCCTTTTACCTATGGCTTTATCAGCGAACACCAGTTCATAGGCAGATTCAACCTCGTTAAACCTTGTGGATACTTCGTAATTTTTGAGGTGTTCTTTCAACATCCGTATCTTTTTCTCCAGCAGGCTTGGATCCCTAAGGTCTTCTTCCCTGAGTTTAACCTTTAGCAAACCTTCCAGAATCTCCTCTCCCTTCTTCTTTACTAAGAGTCTGTACCCCTCCTCCGTTTCCTTCAGGGTTTTCAAAAGCTCCAACAGCTTTTCTCCCCTATACTCCTTTCCTTCCGCATCCCTCAGAAGGACATCCCTCTTTATATGTTCCATCAAAAAGTTTTCCAACTCTCTGTCATCCTTAAGATAGACGGTCATTTTCCCCTTTTTGACCCTGTAGAGAGGAGGTTGGGCTATGTAAAGATGCCCTGCTTCTATTATTTTTGGCAAATATCTGTAAAAGAACGTCAAAAGCAGGGTTCTAATGTGAGAACCGTCCACGTCTGCGTCTGTCATGAGTATTATCTTGTGGTATCTGAGTTTGGAAAGGTCCATATCTTCTCCTATACCTGTACCCAGGGAGCTAACTATTGCCTTTATCTCCTCGTTGGAGAGAATCTTGTCAAGCCTTGCCTTTTCCACGTTGAGGATTTTACCCCTTAAAGGAAGGATCGCCTGAAACCTCCTGTCCCTTCCCTGTTTAGCAGAACCCCCCGCAGATTCACCCTCCACTATAAAGAGCTCGCATTTTTTCGGGTCCTTTTCAGAGCAGTCCGCCAACTTACCGGGTAGTGTGGTATCCTCCAGAGGAGATTTTCTCCTGACCAGTTCCTTTGCCTTCTTTGCCGCCTCCCTCGCCAGCGCCGCTTCAATAGCCTTTTCCACTATTAGCCGGAGGATATCCCTGTTGTCTTCAAAGAAATCAGAAAGCTGTTCATAAACTATGGATTCTGTTATATTCTTTACGTTTTGATTTCCCAGTTTTGTTTTAGTTTGTCCCTCAAACTGAGGTTCTGGTACCTTGCAAGAGATGACCGCCACCAAACCTTCCCTCAGGTCATCCCCCGTAATGGTTTCTTTTAACTCCTTTTGAATCTTTAGGCTGGGCAGAGCCCTCATAACTGCCTTAGTAAGCCCAGACCTAAAACCCGTTACGTGAGTGCCCCCATCCACAGTCTTTATGTTGTTTACAAAACTCTCTGTGATCTCTTTGTAATCCCTTGTGTAAGTGAAGGCTATATCCACCAAAACTCCTTCCTGCTCTCCCTTTATTCTTATAACCTTTTCAAAGAGGCGTTCCTTTCCCTGCGCTAAATAGGAAACCAGCTCCTCTATGCCCTTTGTAAAGTGATAAAAGACCTCCCTGCCAGACCTTTCGTCCTTTAAAAAGAACTTACACTCTGGGTTTAAATAAGCAAGCTCCCTTACGCGCCTTTCCACTATATCAAATTTGATTTTGGTGGTCTCAAAAATTTCTGGGTCTGGCTTAAAGGTTATCTTGGTTCCCCTCTTTGTGGTGGAACCAACCACCTGCACTTCACCGACTGGAACACCCCTTATATACTCCTGCTTGTAGATCTTTCCATCTCTGTAGACCTCCACCACCAGCCACTCAGAGAGGGCATTGACCACAGATGCGCCCACTCCGTGAAGTCCCCCAGAGTATTTGTATGCCTTCTTGTCAAATTTCCCACCCGCACCCAGTATGGTAAAGACCATCTGCACCGCAGGAATACCCATCT
>Ga0326761_1000101_pt1 | contig 21283 bp, 25 predicted proteins | sample GCREP_P_FD_207739 | JGI IMG/M metagenome (GOLD analysis project Ga0326761, IMG submission 207739) | Hot spring water microbial communities from Geyser Creek Basin, Yellowstone National Park, WY, United States - GCR.EP_P | ecosystem: Environmental > Aquatic > Thermal springs > Unclassified... | reverse complement strand
ATAAAATCACGTAGTCTACACCATGCCTCTCGAGGTAGTCTACGAGAACCCTGAATAATTGAATTAAACCATGCTACGGCAGTGAAAACTCATTATACACAACGAGGAGGTTCCACCGGCAAATACCCTAATAGGTGCTCTGAGGAAACCACCACTAACTACAATAATTGGGGGTAGGTATACATATGAATCTATGCCTGCAACCTCCCTTAAACCAAGGTTTTTCACAACATGCATAGCACCAATAACTCCAACTAAGCCAGTATCTGGTAGTGAGACGAGTGCGAAGCTCGGTTTCTCCAGCTCAATGGGGGAGTACTCAGTAATGTGGAAGTCTCCAATCCACTCCTCTCTATAAACACCACTAGCCGAGTACATGTCGTGCACCACTATCTATTATCAAACTCAATATATTAGACTCGTTAATCAATCTTCAGGCAGATGTTATAGTGGTACATCAACTGGTTTAGACTTGGAATTAATCCACACTCTAAGACTCCACGTATCTATATAGTTCTCTTAATGTATATATAGATTATTTAGACGGTCTATATATTCCTGATCCAAAATGACTTATATTCACGGGTGTAATAATTGAATAAGCGTTTAACTCTAGTAATAATTGCCGTAGTAGCTGTAGTTGTAGTAGGTGTCTTAACCACTCAAATTATACCCAGAAATCCAGCAACTACGACTACAACCACTCCAATTAGTGAACTAAGGGGGCTCATACTACAAGGTGCTGGCGCCACTTTTCCATATCCACAGATCTCTGAATGGGCTAGAAGATTCCAGGACAAATATGGTATTCAAGTGGTTTACCAATCTGTAGGTAGTGGTGCTGGACAATCCATGTTTCTCCAGAAAGCTGTTGATTTTGGCTGTAGTGATCCACCACTATCAAGAGATAAGTGGAGTCAGTACAAGGAGTCAATAATCCAAGTCCCATGGTTGTTTGGACCCGTAGTAATAGTCTACAATATACCAGAACTACCAGGCAACTACAACCTAAAACTAGATGGCATTGCAATAGCGAGAATATACAAGGGTGAAATCACATACTGGAATGACCCATATATAAAAGAGTTAAACCCAGAAGTAGCGGATAAACTACCAAACAAAGAGATCATAGCTGTGCATAGAAGCGATTCAAGTGGCACAACAGAGATATTCACGACTTTCCTCTATAAAGCATCCAGCGGAGTGTGGCCTAGTGAACTAGTAGGAAAAAGCATTAATTGGCCTGTAGATACAACTGGGAGAGGTATTGGAGGTAAGGGAAATGAGGGCGTTACAAGTGCAGTGGTTCAAACACCATATTCAATAGGCTACGTTGAGTGGAGCTATGCAATTAAAAACAACCTTAGAGTAGCAAGTATTAAGAATGCAGCTGGAAACTTCGTACTCCCCACGAGTGAGACTCTACAAGAGGCGTTGAAGAAAGCTAATATTCCATCATCCCCTCTAGACGATTTCAGTGGAATACTTGATAGTGTTATATATACACCTGGTGAAAAAAACTACCCTATACTGGGTCCAAGCCACATATTGATTTGGCGCGTGCAGGATGACCCTAAGAAAGCTGAGGGATTGAAGCTCTTCTTGAAGTGGGTTGCCGAGGAGGGATATAACTACATTGTAGAGGGATATATAGCTCCACCAGAGAATGTAAGACAACTCCTCGTAAAGGCAGCTGAATTGATAACAACCCGGTGATCTAGGGTTTGCCGAAGTCTAAGAGAGATAAATTGTTTTTCACATCACTTATCCCTTTCTCCATTTCATTACTAAGTATGCTCTTACTCTTAGTCTCTATATTGTTTTTTAACTCTATAGAATCCCTAAGTGCTTATGGACCGTCACTATTCGCAAAGACTGTCTGGGATCCGGAGAATAGCGTTTATGGAGTACTTGGCCCCATTCTCGGCACTATTATAACATCACTTATTTCAGTCAGCGTCTCACTAGTTTTATCTCTCTCACTCGCTATTACGATAGCTGAGTACCTCAAAGGATACTTAAAGAAGATCGTTTCAAGCATAGTAGAGTTTATGGGTGGACTACCCACAATTATATACGCTGTGTGGGCTTCAGAATACCTTGTTCCATTCTTAAAGAACAATGTAATGAAGCCACTACATACTTCGCTTCCATTTATACCTTTATTCTCATGTAGACCCATAACAGGCTTCTCTACCTTCGCAGCCGGCGTAGGGCTTGGAATATCCACTGTTCCCTATGTAGCTTCGATAATACTCGAAGCATATGAGAATATTCCATTAATCTATAGAGAGGCCTGCTACGGTATTGGAGCCACAAAATACGAGGCTATAAAAACACTACTCTCTCTTACAAGACCAGCAATAATTGCTGCATTAATTCTTGGATTCGCGAGATCGCTGGGTGAGACCACAATAGTAGCTCTCACAATAGGAAACTCGATGACTCTAACCCCGTGTCTCTTTGCACCAGGCTATACTGTCTCAGCCCTAGTGGCTTCTCAATTTGCAAATGCTTTTCTTTATCAACACGCTGAATCAGTATTGTATGCATCGATGCTAGTTACTACATTGATCTCGATTATTCTAAGTCTATATGCTTCTAAATTGATCATTGATTGGAGGTCGAAGGTGGTTGTATAGCTGGAGGAGGATGAGGGAGAGGTTATTTAAAATCACTGTGTTTGGTGTAGCTATACTGGCATTAACCCCTTTCTTCCACTTGATAATAGTGGTATTTATTAATGGCCTTCCCACTATACTAGAGGCTGGATTGGAATTCTTCGTTGGTCTACCACCAACACCCTTGTCGAGGGAGCTTGGTGGAATAGCTCCATCACTAGTTGGCACATTTCTAATGACTATGATTTCTCTTCCGATAACCATAGTACTCGGTTTATTCACAGCTATATTAGTCACTGAGTTTCCAAAAAGTAGGATTTCGATCTTGGTAGATACTGTTGCAAAATCCCTCTCCAGCGTCCCAACTATTGCTGTGTCTATGGCTATGTTCTCGCTTGTTGTCGTATTAGTCAATACCATCCCAGAACTCAGAGCGTTTTTAAACCCCGCAGGCTCCGCACTAACTGGCTCACTTGCACTCGTCATAATTGCACTGCCCTTTTCATACACTTATTTCTCTACATTTCTACGCTCTGTACCAGCTACTTATAAAGAGGCAGCCTACTCTATTGGCATGTCTAGGTGGGCTGTTATTGTAAGAGTAGTTATCCCTGTAATCAAGAAGAGTATACTTGTAGCAGTACTAATGACCATGGCGAGGATCATGGGTGAAACAGCCGCATTGCTCTTCACAGCTGGTAGATATAGAAGTGGCTTACCAGCGTCTATAATTAGCCCTGTAGACGCAATACCACTCCTAATATTCGACTATATACTATCTCCCTTCGAGGTGTGGCATAGAGTGGCTTGGGGTGCAACACTCATCCTCTTACTTTTCTACATGTTGATTTTCTTCGTGGTTAAAGTAGTGGTTAAAGAGGTGAAGTTGGTGTAATGTACGCAGTTGAAATGAACAATGTGAATTTGTACATTGAAGGACACCATATACTTAAAAATATATCGTTGAAGGTGCCATATAATACAGTATTCGTAATAATGGGGCCCTCGGGTTCGGGTAAAACAACAATACTAAGGGTCATTAATAGACTCATAGACTTCGTTGAAGATGCACGTGTCGAGGGGGATGTAAAAGTGCTGGGTTATGATGCTTTCAGAGTTGATCCATACGAGTTGAGGAGAAGTATTGGTATGGTATTCCAAGTACCCAACCCGTTTCCCCACTTAACAATATATGAAAACGTGGCTATCGCGGCTAAGATCAATGGCGTGGCGAGAACAAAGAGGGATTCAGATGACATTGTAAAGTGGGCTCTGGAAAAAGCAATGCTGTGGGATGAAGTCAAGAGTAGACTAAACGATCATCCACATAAACTCAGTGGTGGACAAAGGCAGAGGCTTTGCTTAGCGAGAGCACTCGCCATGAAGCCGAAGCTACTACTCCTTGACGAGCCAACTGCTAATATAGACCCTATAAATGCTAGGAGACTAGAAGAGGCGATTGTTTCACTGAAGGATGAAGTTACAGTTTTAATGGTTACACATAGTCCACACCAGGCAGCTAGAGTTGCAGACTATGTTGCTATAATATATGATGGGAGAATTATTGAGCAGGGTCCAGCTAGCTACTTGTTTTTGCATCCATCCACGGAGATCGCTCAAAAACTCCTCAGGGGTGAGTTATAGTTGTCTCTGAGACATCGTAAACTAGAGGTATTGGTAAACGAATTAAACCGCGTAACTCAGAGACTTAAGAGCGCATTGCACGCAACACAGAGGTTAATTGAAACAAGTGAACTCGAGGAGAGGCGTAGATTATGGAGCGAAATAGAAGATACCGCAGTACTACTCGATGAATTGCGTGGACAATTCATAAATGAGGTATTGTTGTTTATAGCACAGGAGCAACCACTGGGAAGAGACCTCTTAGTATCCCATGTATTACTAAGTATAGCGTATGATGCCCTCAGGATTTCTAGGTACTGTAGGGAAATAGCTAGAATAGACTCTATGCTCGCACCTACATCTGGATTATATAAACTAGTAGACTTATCCCACACGTTTAAGAAAGCAGTTGAAGCAGTAGAAGCCGCTCTGCATGACCTCGAGGAATTCAATACACGTAGAAAGAACATTGTCGCAGAAATAGATAGATACATCGATGAAGTGTACAAGACCACGCTACTAGAAGTCGCATCAAGCGACACTGTTCAGAGGGAATTAGCGTTAAAAGCACTATTGATGAGACATATCGAGAGAATAGTAGACCACGCACAATACATAGAACAATACCTGGAAAAAATAGAAAAGTAACAAATATATATCGACGCCGTTTAGAGCGTAACTGTAGCTCCGGTTTTAAACAATCCTTAGCAATACAAAAATCATATACGAGGAATCCTTGCTACCTATAACCCTAGAAATAAATGTCCTTGTAGGAATTATACACTAAGCATGTCTCTATAGCTGTAGACATTAATCTCGCATTGTTTTTCCAGAAGGAGCTCGGTAAATGACCATTAGACTATGTAATAGTCGCCAGAGCCCACGCGAAGACATAGCTATTACAACTATTTGAAGCTGGTATACCGTTCTATTAACATCTTGATTCAACCTCTCGTTTAACTCTCCACGGAATCTCTCAACCCATTCTTGTGCAATCTCCATGGTTTTCCCAGAATATGGTGATTCCACGGGTTATTCTCCATGACTAATTCTCTCAGAGTTGTGCATTTGAGTATTTCTGCACATGGTTGTCTAAGTGCTTAAATGCCATAAAAAGCATAAGCGGATCTAAAGCTAGCTCGACGGGGATTTACGTGCCCTAATGACTATGAAGCCGGCATCTTCGTGCAGGCTTATGAGGGGTTCCTCCAGGGTCTCTGGCTTACCCGGTTTGTTTCTCACTAGTGTTGACACGTAGAGTTCTGGGTTAAACCCTGTTGTTCCTAGTAGTTCTTCGACTTGGTTGACCGTGTAGAACTTGGCGTATTTATAGAATTTGTGTCCTCTTTTAGCCAGCTCGAGGTAGTAGTGACCCCAAGTACTATCCGCTGGTACAAATCCAAGTATTAATCTACCAGCCGGAGCTAATACTCTGTTTGCTTCGCGTAGTGCTTGTACTGGGTTGTCTAGGAAGCATAGTGTTACAATTATAAATACTCCACCAAATGAACCACTTGGAAACGGTAGGTTTTCACCGCTTGCCTTCACAGTCTTCAAACCTCTGGAAGCTGCACTACTTAGCATCGAATCCGATGGATCTACTCCAATGTCTATACCTAGTGGAGTAGCGAATCTACCTGTTCCAACGCCTACTTCAAGCCATGGACGTGGAATCCCACGCGATGCAATTTCAACTGCTTTGAGCTCGCTAAGATATAGATCTCTGTGTTTTTCATACCACTCATCGTAGTCTCTCCAATACTCCTCGAATGGCTGGATAACCATGAACACTGCCCCTCCTCGACTACTATCTATGCTTGAAGTTCCTTATGAGGTATACTGCTCCTGCGTACTCTGTCTTTAACAATAGGTTCTTTCTCACTAGCTCCTCTATTATTCCAACAGGGTCTTCGACTCTGTCCTTCAACGCCTCTACTGCATAATCGTATCTCAATGGGTGAACAGCAGTTGTGTTTAAAAGCCATGTGGCGGGGTCTCCACTAATCATTCTTGGTGGAGGCTCTGGCATGTTTAGTAGCTCTACTCTCTCAGCACCCAGCATCCCTTTGAATTCTTCATAGGCCTCTATTAAATCCTCCTCTGTGGGTGGTTTGACGAAGGATTCTGCTGGTGGTCTTATGGGTATAGAGATATATGCCTTAGACAATCCTAGCTCTTTGAGGAATAGAGCTGTATCTCTATACTCCTCTCTACTTGTGTTCACTCCCCGGACTAGCATTGTCTCAGATATCAATACTCCCTTGTATCCTACTGCAAACTCCTTAATCCCCTCTAGCACTCTCTCTAGTCTCAGCGATGGGTGCGGCCTATTAATCTTCCTCCACACATCTTCCCCCACACTGTCCACCTTGACCGAGACGAGGTCGGCTGACTCTAAATCCCCGCGTACACTCTCCATCCATAGTAGAGATGCATTGGTTAAAACAGCTACTCTAACCCCGGTTTCTCTCTTAACAAACTCTATAGTTCTACCAAGACACGCATCTAGAGTTGGCTCACCATCCGGTACAAAAGTCACGTAGTCAACACTATCTCTGTTTTCCACAGCGAAGTCTACTATTTCACTAGCTATATCCCTCCAGTCATAGAAGCACTTCCTCTCCACAGTGAAATTACTTGTCCGGCCCAGCTGGCAGTATATACAGCTATAAGTACAAGTCTTGTAGGGGACATTGTTGACTCCGAGACTACGACCAAGGCGCCTAGAGTAGACTGGTCCAAAAATATACTTAGCCGTAAAACCACCAATCTATAACAATGTTATCGACCCCCTAATAGTTTCCCTGAAAGAGCCTCAATGCGTGATATGAGTGTGTTTTAAAAGCCTGGTTTCCTGGTGTAAGCGAGTTGTGTAGTGACTCCTCAATACCGTGTCCAATGCTATACCTCTATTATTTCACCTGGTTTTATGAATCTCTTGTACCATCTCTCGTAGAGTTCCGGCGTTACTACGTGTAGTTGTATTGGTGCATCTATGAGCTCTCTATATACTGCCACCATTATATCGTATTTCAAGTTTACATTCTCTGTAATAATGAGTATGTCTATGTCGCTGGAGGCCGTGTATAATCCCCGCACTACGGAGCCAAATACATATATTTTTGCACTCGGATCGAGGAGTTTCACGATCTCCTTCACTCTCTCAGCAACCACAAGGTAATTCTTCAAGTACTCTAAGTTGGATTTATATTGAGTCGACAATGGGTTTAAACACCTCTAGTATGAATCTACCTATATCTTTAACTTCTTCAATAGTGTACTTGTATGGTAGATACCTCGAGGATATGTAGGCCTCCTCTAGTCTTGCAACATAGTGTAGATTCTTCACATCATTAACTAATACAAGTATTCTCGGGTCTACTCTACCGAGCTCTCTAATCAACTGCCTGAGAGAATGGGTTCTAGGATATGAGCCAGTGTAGACAAGCAGTTTATACTTTAATATGAGTTGACAGTACTGCTCGAGGCTAAATATTGCAATGTCTGCCTCTCCCTCCTCGATTAGTCGCCGTGCATTCCTGAGAAACGACTCAGCCCTACTCCTCAATAACTCAGCTTCTTCAAAACTCACATTAAACCCCTGAAATCTATGATTTTAATGTATTTAATTATTTAATAGCGATCTCTACTCCCACACCTCCATCTCCATACACGTCTCTATAGTAGTGTACTAGGTAATCTCTAACCTCCCGGTTAAGCGGGAATCCCCGCCATTCATAGCGGGGAGGAAGTCATTCATATACAAGGCGCTAAAGCCATGACTATGTATGATCTAGTTGAAACTGTGTCCTCATAGTATTTAAAATGAATTTGACGCTAGTGTTATTTAATCACTCACTCGAGAACGGTATATCACCATATAACTTCCACTCCCCTTTTTCTTCGCCACCCATGCTATCTCTGTCTCCAGTCACTATTGGTGCATGGTGCTTTATTGCTGTCCACGGTATGGTTGAATCTATTAGACTCTGTGTCCTCTCTTTTAGTTCCGGGTTGCTTTTCAGCATCTTGTCTCCTTCTACTTTTATCTTAGCTGACTCTACGTAGTCACTTAGTTTTAAATCAGTGGCTTTAAAGTACATTGATTTAAATGTCTTTATCTCCTCTATGTTTCTGAAAACCGGGAGTGTATTCCTCAACCAGTGTAACACAAGCTCGTAGACGGCATTTACGGGTAAAATACCAGTTATTTCCGTTTGTCCCTAGATGGTCATTCCCCTTCATTTTAGGTTTTTCAGGGTCTCATCTAGGGACTTCCTCCTCGCCCACTCCTTCACTGGTAGCACTGCTACCTCTGGAGTGGGTTCACTGGGCATCGGGGTGAACGGCACGCACCCCTCGGGAGTTGGATGGTTTATCGAGGCAGGGCCCCTCATCAACCCAGTAGTAAGGAACATGGTCAGAGTTTATAAACCTAACTCCTAAACATCGCTATGAAACAGCCTCTCAGGTTCATTACCCATGCTAGACCCTAACCAACCATAAACAACCCTAAAAGACCATAATAAGTGTTACTGCCCCAGCATTGCTCGCTCTGCGTTGATGCCTAGCTTACCATATGCCATTGTGAGAATGATATATGTATCGACTACTGCCTCCCCTTTCTCTTCCTTCAATACTCTTCCTCTTCTCTATCTAGTTCTCTCTCAGCCTCCTCTGCACTACCCCTACAACACTTCCAGACTCTATCCCATAGATCAAGGGGCTTCAATACTAGCTTCCCATTCTCCACGCATACCTCTAGAAGAGTCCCCTCCTCTATTTTAAGCCTCTCTCTTATATTTCTCGGCAAAGCTATGATTCCTTTCTTATAGACCTTTATCACCTGCCTCTCCACGAAGCCGACGCCGTGTATGGATTATACCGTGTACTAACTCGTATTCTTAACTAATTATTAAGCCATCGATGTAACTCGCTATAACATTTTGTATTTATACACATATAGCCCAATTGTTTCCTACATGAGAAGCATGAATTACTTTTACGCTTTGCTCTCTATTTCCTCCAGGATATCCATGACCGTTTGTTTCACCGTCTCTCTCGAGTTCATTGAAGGCTTAAACCCCTGCCTCTTTATCTTATCTATTCTTAGTGCTATTTTCTTAACGTCGCCCAGCCACCCTACTCCATGTAGTATTGGCTTGTACTTCTTCTCAACGTTCTTCAAGCCCATGGTTTCTATGACTATGTCTGCTAATTCATTAATTGTTATCCAGTCCTCCGACGCGACGTTGTATACTTCGAAGTAGCTACTCGTCTTCCTCCAAGCGGTCATAGTTGCCTCTACAGCGTCGTCTATGTATATGTAGCTTCTAACTTGCCCTCCATCACCAAGTATCTCTAGCTCGTGGGGGTTCTCCCTCAGCTTCACTATGAAGTCCCATATAACGCCATGTCTAAGTCTTGGTCCAGCTACATTAGCGTATCTTAGTGCAATGGCTTTAAATCCATATAGTTTTGCATACGCGTGAATCAAGTTCTCACAAGAAGCCTTACTAGCCCCATAAACAGAGACTGGTTTAACAGGGGCATCCTCGCCAACAGGGATTTCCAAGGGCTCACCATAGACAGAGCTAGAGGATGCGAAGATCAACTCTCTCACATTCCTCCTCCTCATAGCCTCCAGTAGGTTGAATGTAGCTACAATATTCTCATTGAAGTGCACCTCGGGGTTTGTAGTGCTAACTCTAACCTCGGGGTTTGCAGCATAGTGGAATACCGTATCTACACCGTCAACGACCCTCAATGCAACCTCTGGATCCTTCAAGTCCCCGACAACCAGTTCAATAGCACTAGAGTCAATATGCCTCTTGATATTGATTAACCTACCACTACTCAAGTTATCAACAACTCTAACCCAAAAACCCTCATTAACCAACCTATCCACAACGTGGCTACCAATAAAGCCAGCACCACCAGTAACGAGAACCCTCAACTAATACACCGCATACCCCTAGTCACAAACACATCAATAACCAAAACCTAAATATATTTACCTCAAACCACCACAGCGTGTATGCAGATGACCCTCGATTACCATGCATTTAACAGGCTTCATCACGGGTGTTCCCAGCGGCTTAGTCAAGACGCTTACAGCTCTCATTGGAGCACTAGTATTCACGACCGCAAACAGCGTTTCCCCGCTAACGGTACTTGATGGTATTTGTGAATACTTGTAATTCCGTTAGCGGGGTTGCATCTCTGTGTGGGTTCACCTGCTTCACCCACACTTCATGGGTGCCCGTCGAGCCCAACGCCACGGGGCTCCCATCTGAGTTTAGGTACTTCAACCCGATGTTTACTGCTCCTACGACGTCTCTCTCGAGGACTCCCCCATTAACCCACGCTACTCTGAGGGCTACCTTTACTACCTTCGCTCTCTTAAGCCCCTTCACCGCAGAGCGGATCACCAGGGGCTCAAACCACTTAATCCTCTTGCCCGTAAACGGGTCTCTTGACGAAGTCCCCTTCTCAGAGATTTTGACGACGTGTATGGGCTTCTCATCGAGTAGCTCAATTAGTTTCTTAACACTCCACTGGTGAATCCTATGCCTTAATTTACTATTAGCATCCTCCTCCATCCTCTCCTTAGCCTTTTCATTAATATTGCCAACCACTACGACAGCTCTATTTTCAATAGCGAGGCTCCCTATGAGCTTAGCTGTCTTCCTCAACACATCCTGCTTCCTCTCCCTCTCTCTGAGCTTCTTGAGCTTTTCCTTGACCTCTCTAGTCTTTGTTGACTTACCTTGTGTTATTCTCTTTCTCCTCTCAGAGTAGGCTATGACAATTCTACCAAGACTTGTTTCAACCCTGTAGACATCTGTGAGAGAGTTGCTCTTAAATACTGCAACAGTAACATTGTTCTCATTAACATCTACAGCAACAACGTTCTTAGGGTTGTAGCTAACCTCAAACTCTCTAGTGAACGATAGATACACAACTATCTTCCTACCTAGAATCTTAAACCTCAACTCACTAGCTAGTCTCCAGCCACCGTAGAGGTATTTATGAAGTTGTTTGTGGTTTCTGTAGTGGAGCTCTACCCAGCCCCTGTGAGTCTTCAACTTAATGACTCCACCATCTAGTCTCCAGTCCTGCGAGTCTGAGTACGTTATCGTTACTCTCTTAACTTCTGGTTTATCCTTGTGCGCCTTACCCTTCTTCTTACGCTCTCTAAAGCTCTTAGCCCTCCTAGCGGCGTCTCTATAAGCACCCTTAATCACTCTAGTGGGTCACCACGGGTACCTCTCCCTAAACTTCTCGTAGAAAACACTATGTAGTGTCTCCTGGGAAGCCTTATACTTAACAGCGTACTCAACCATCTCAACAAGCATCTCCCTATAAGCACCCTCGATTTCCCTGAGAGCCCCCTAGCATACCTGTTTGCATAACACTCTAGAACAACTGTTCTAGTTAGAGTCTTTGATAGCTTCTCCAATACACTTCACCACTTCTTTGTATTGCTTAGATCTTTTACCATATATCCTAGAAGCAAATGAAGTAGCTATCTCTATGAAGTCCTCAACAGGCTCTTGAACGTAGTCCTTCGGCTCCTCCTGAAAAGCCACGTAGACATCTACTCCGAGAATTTTGAAGAGTGTTTTGAGGTACTCGAATCCAAACCTAGTTAATCTATCTCTGTGCAATCACTATTGCCTGTACCTCTTTCCTTTTAGCCATTTCAATAAGCCTCCTCAACCCCCTTCTATCCTCATTCAAACCGCTTGCAATATCAGTGACGACAACGTATTCAGCGCTTGGGAAGTTCTTGGAGACCCAGAGCTTCAAGGACTCGACCTGCCTCTCCAAGTCGTTCCTCTGGGTGTTTGAGGTGACTCTAGCATATATTGCCACACGCCTAACTCTCTGAACGCCTCTAAGAAGCCTCTCGACCTCGCTGTAGGGGATCCTCCACTTACCGTAGACACTATGAGCAACAATCCTACCAGTCTTAATCTACTTAATCACAGTAACCCTTGAAACGCCCAAAAGCTTCGCAAACTCCCTAGTACTAAGATACCGCTCACTCAACACATTACGCCAAGTATTTACAAGTATTCACAGGTATTTAAACTTATCATCAGTTCTGCAACAGCCTTCTGGGCTTGGAATGGGTTTTTCAGCTGGTGCAGTGATGTATATTGTGGTGGAGAGAATGCTACCCGAGACACTGCAAGAGTTATCGACTTGTAGAAAAATAGCTACAGTGGGCTTTTTCCTTTGATTCTACGTATTGCCCCCTCTAGACCTACTAGGATGACCCCTTAGAGACCACTTCTCTTCTGATCCCTATTAAAACGCCTGGTATATCACTAGCCAAACCGTCGACACCCGCCTCTACAAGTTTTAATGCATCTTCCCTAGTATTCACCGTCCAAGCCACTACTTTTAATCCATACCTATGTGCGAGGTTTACAGCTCTATTTGTTGCGAGTCTATACTGTGGTAGGACTATCTTGGCACCTAATCCAATAGCATCTAGTATTCTACCAGGTGGCCTAGCATATATCAACCCGGTAACAACAGCTGGGTTTAACCTCTTAGTAATGGTTAATACATCGTCGTAGAAGCTGATAACTGCGACTCTATCCACTACGCCATGCATAGATATCAATTCTAGTATTTTTCGAGTTGTCTCCGGCTCCTTGACCTCGATAAATAAGCCAATGTCTCTATTCTTAACAAACTCTAATACCTCCTCCAGCCTCGGAACCTGTTCACCTCCAATACTCACATTATCCTTAATCCACGCGTACTCAACGTTCTTAGCAACAACATCTACTCCAGCCACTCTCTTGAAGTCCGGGTCGTGGAGGAGAATTAATACTCCATCCCTAGTCGATCTAACATCAACTTCCACAATATCCACACCAATCCCCACAGCATAGTCGATAGATCGCAGAGTATTCTCTGGCGTCCTCCCCGCTGAACCCCTATGACCAACAACCGCGAATGGTTTAATAGATAGTTTCTCGAGGATTCTCATTCTCCAGAACCACCTCCATCCATGTCATGGCCGGATCTACGCTCATCCTTCACTCTGCCACCATATGGTAGTGCGATTACCACTCTACCATGGAGTATACTTCTAAGTCTCCCATTTAATTCCTCTATATCTCTAATCGATGGATCCAATTGCCCATTCTCTAAACCCTTCAACATACTGGCCACTAAGCGGAGGACACTGCGTTTTACTCCACTAGCGTATCCTCCAAACCTCTCTCTATCCATGAACACGTATTCGTGGATAAGGATGCTTCTCGATCCAGCCATAGACTTCAACAACGAGGCATTATTCTCGCAGAGAACCCCGAGATCTCCGAGGACAAAACCCACTTCCGAGTACCCACGCGGCCTCCTAGCACTCAGTGCCGCAATAATCATTGCCTCTCAACTCTCTCCAAGACCTCTACGCTAGGCCCCGGTCTATAGTCTAGTATAGAGAATTATTATTATACATAGTTATATAGCTGGGTCATTGATAATACGGGAATAGTATGTATCTAGCATAGAGATGGTGTCTGCTAATGGCTTATAGAGCACTAGTAATTCACGCTCTCTTCGACATCCTAGGTGGTGGAGAGTTATTTGCACTTAAACTATCACAGGCATTAATTGAGAGTAGATTCGAAGTTGAGTTATTGACTGCTACTCCAGTAGACACTGTGAAGCTTAGAGATATATATGGAGATATAGAGCCACCTAGGATCACTGTTAAGAGAGTGCGGGAGGCAGAGTACTTATCCAAGTTAATGCCCGGTAGACTCGTGAGGCTCAGGAGGCTAGTAGTGTATAGAGAGTACGAGTCACTCATGGAGACTGCAAGGAGGGAGTACGACATAGTATTCGACACTCAGAGCAACCTACCAACACCCGTGGACGTATCATACATACACTACCCAGCACTACTACCCACTAGGAGTGGTAGACTCGAGTGGGTTGTCTATAACTATTTAGTTAGACTACTAGCCAGAGATTATAAAACCCCTAGGTCTGGTAGAGTCTTGGCAAACTCTACTTGGACTGCCCACATGGTTTACAAAGTACATGGTGTTATACCAGGCATCCTCTATCCACCTGTAGATGTAGAATACTTTAGCACCGTGGCAAGTAACACTAATAGGGAAAAAGTAGTTGTGACGATTAGTAGGTTTACACCAGAGAAGAATCTAAGTAAAGTACTCGATGTAGCGAGGGATCTACCCGACTATCAATTCATACTAGTAGGCTCTACGGGGCCCGGCTCGGAGAGAGTAATAAGTGGACTCGAGGTGAAAATAGATGAATTGAGATTGAAAAACGTGGAGTTAAGACCTAATTTACCGAGAAATGAGTTGAGGGAATTACTCGGTAAGGCTATGTTCTACCTACATCCAGAGTTCACAGAACACTTTGGAGTAGCAGTTATAGAGGCTATGAGTGCCGGCACTGTACCAATCGTGTATCGTGATGGCGGTGTATGGTATGATGTAGTTAGTAGAGTCTCAAGTATACTCGGGTATGAGAACATATTGGATGTTCCAAGGATTATTAAAGCCCTCGGGGGAGATAGAGATGCATATATTGAGCTACGTGACAAAGCTGTCGATGCCTCAAAGCTCTTTAACTACGAGAACTTTAAGAAAAAACTACTGGAGGAAGTAAACTACGTCTTGAAGATCAAGAGGCTTGGAGACAGTGGTGCTTAAAACCTCCCCGAGAGTAATTGCTAGGAGAATAATGGGGAGAAGAGGGGTTTTCCTACTTAGGAATGCACTATCAGAGATCTCTTTTAGACTCAGACTCTACAGTGATCCTCTCAGCGAGGGAAGAGAGTTTGGTGTATCGGCAATGGTTTGCACCTACAACGATGAGGACTGGGTTGTACCGGCACTACTATCTGCTAGAGGCCTCGTCGATGAATACGTAGTTGTAGACTCCTCGACTGATAGAACACCAGAGTTGATTAATGAGCTTAGAGAAGAGGAGGGGTTGAATATTAGAATGATCAGGCTTCCACCAGGTGATCTAGCACAGGCAAGAATGACTGCTATTAGGAATGCTAGGTATTCCTGGATCCTCTACTTAGACGCTGACTTTGTATATTTCGACTGGTCACCCAAATACATACGTGGATTCATAGAGGGGCTAGATAGGAGGAGGCACTACTTGTTATACTGGCCTCTAATACTGCTCTGCGGAGACTTGAAACACATGTGTAAAGAGGCATACCACGTAGAGCACTGGTTATTCACGTACTCTAGTAAACTAACTTATAAATATCTATACATTGGTGGAACGCCATTCGAGCACTTAATAGCACCTGTGTACTTATACAAGGCGCTGATTATTGATAAGCCGATGGGTCTGCATTTAACAAGTGTTAGAAAGCCATTCAAAGTAGCATATAAGCACTTGTGGTACCTCTACAGAGATGAATTCCAAAAGTGGTCTAGAGCTGGTGGAGATCCAGTAGAGCTAGCCAGGAGGAAGGCGCTGGAGTTATACGGCACTGACAACCTCGAAGAAGTGGGTCGGAGGATTATAAGTGAACAAGTATCGAAACTACCGGAATATAAAGGAGAATACCCGAGTATTTTGCTAAAGTACCTCAATTATTCGTGAAGAGTCCTTCCACCATGACCTTTGCAATTATTAGTTAAAAAGATCTACTAGAGAAAACCTTTGAAATTAGAGAGGCAACTAGTTTACTACATACTCTCTACTAGTTTGTAGAGTAATCCAACCTCCTCGGACATTATTTCCTCCCAGGACTTGATCTTAGGGGGTTCTACCGCGTCAACGCCTCTCTCGAGGATGTTCATGGCCTCCACGGTTAACGCCTCAAGATCCCACTCCTCAACTAGCTCTACACCAGGTAATCCACCATAGTAGATCTCAAGTGCTGGTATTTTATAGCCAACAACAGGTGTTCCAAGGTGAAGAGATTCCAAGACAGCGTAAGAAAATGTATCTTCGTGGCTCGGATAGAGCATTAGCCTAGCTTTAGCAATGACTTCGAATCTCTCCATTCTCGGAATAAACCCTGTAAAAAGAACCTTGTCTAATATGCCGAGTTTTCTACATACCTTTCTAAGAACTATTGACATTGCTTCTGTCATCTTGCCTGTTGTAACAAGCTTTAATCCGCTTGAGCGTTTCGAGATCTGTTTAAATACTATTAGAGCCTCCGCTAAACCCTTCACGGCGTCCGGTCTACCACCAAAAACCACGTAGTTTTCCTTGCTCCTAACTCTCTCCCTAACTCTCTTCATTAACGATAAGTCCTCATGATCAAGAGAAACCCCTGGATCAAGCGATATAATTCTATTAATCCATTCACCACTCATCTCAATAGATGTAGCTTTTGATACGCCAACAATGAGCGTGTATTTTCCCAACGCCTCGCTGTAGCGATGTTTTCTCATGTATTCCATGGGGAGCTCCCGGATCAATGCTTCTGCCTTGAAGAGTGCTTCCTCCACGGGTGAGTTGCTTCTTAGTTCCCTCCACAATAATAGGGCTTTCACGATGTTTAGAAATCTCTCCTTGGAGCCATAGAATGGTGGGAGTTGTAGTAAAACCATGCTCGGGGTGTTAAAGTACTCCGCTAGTTTATATCCAGTGTAGACAGCATCCCAGCTTTCATGTAGCACTACAACTGCATCATAGCTTCCAGGCGATACATGAATATTCCCTATTCCAGGTATGAGTAGTGGCGTTAACAAGTCAAATATTCGGGAACCAAATACTCTACGTAATCTATAGATCATGCCTGGCAATTGTGAAAACCCAGAGAATTTCACACCAAGCTCTTTTAGCTTTTTTAAGTATCTGCCTGAGTCTCGAAGCACATCCTTATTGTCCCACAAACCCCATGGAATGACAAGATGAGTCTCGAAGTGTTTAACGTACTCTCTTATAGAGCGTAGTGCTCGAAGTCCACACCCGTTACCGGTGAAGGTGGGGCAACCGCGAGTATTCTTGGTTTCTCCCTTTTCACAAGCAAGCACCATAATTACCAATTAGTCTTTTAATAGAATCCAAGTGATATATTGATTCACGCGCTATTGATTCGTATTAAAATGCTCTTATGGATCACAATTAAATGGATTAAAAATTGAATAGCTAGTACTACACTCTGTTTTATAAGGGCATGCTCTATGAGCGGCGTTGAGGGACACTTAGAGATCGCTAAGTACTACCTCGAGGGGGCATATAAGCTCTTAGATCGTGGAGGATCTTCGTGACGCGACCGAGAAGATCTGTGCTTCTATATAACACACTACAATAGCATTGGCGATCACTATTCTTGGAGAAGCTATACAAGTAAGAGTGGTTTCCCTATGTTTTCATACGAAACCCCTTAATTAAAGCTGGTCTAAGCGTTGGAGACGCCTATATTAATTAAAGTTAACACGAAAACACATAATTAAATAGTATCCTGGGGGTTTCCCCTACCTACACTTCAGTGGGTTTTACGGCTTCGTTGTAGTTTAGTAATATATTCGTGGTATCTCCTCATAGCCTCCTCGGGAAATGGATTTTTAATTCTTAGCCCTTCTACTTTTTCAAACTCTTTGTCAAATGTATATATAGTACTCATACCGATGGTTTTTGCCAAAAACACTATGTATCCATCCCACGGCTTGATGCGATAACGTAGTGCGTAGTCGAGGGATCGCATAACACTAGCTATGGATACATGGGGCAGTTTCGTTTATTAGGGTGTTTTTTGGTGTTTTATGGTTGGTTATGATGTTATGTCTAGTGGCTTTGAGAAGTTGTTAAGACCACGCGGGTTCTGCTAGGTTGTTGGTATTAGTTATAATACTCTTAAGCAGTGGGTTCGTGAGGGTAGAGTCAAGGTCTATAGGACTACTACTGGTAGGTGGAGGATACCATACTCTGAGGTTGAGAGAATACTCGGTCTGAGGCAAGGGTACACCGGGGAGACTAGGGCAGTTATATATGCACGTGTAAGTTCCTCAGACCAGAAGAGCGATTTGGAGAGGCAAGTGGAGTACTTGACGCAGTACTGTGCTTCAAAGGGATATAGAGTCGTAGATGTACTAAGTGACGTTGCTAGTGGGTTGAAGACCGAGAGGAGAGGTTTGCTAAAGCTCTTCAACCAAGTTGTCAATAGGCAGGTAGACGTGGTTGTAGTAACGTATAGGGATAGATTGACGAGGTTTGGCTTCGAGTACTTAGAGTACTTCTTCAAGCAGTACGGTGTTAGAGTAGAGGTTGCCTTTGGTGAAGAGCTCAAAGGTGCTTACCGAGAGCTCGTAGAGGACTTAATAGAAATTGTAACTTCCTTCGCTGGAAGGCTCTATGGGTTGAAGAGCCGCAGGAAAAGGAAACTTGTTGAGGGATTTAAGAAGCTACTAGAAGAGGTTGAGGAGTGTGAGTGAAGTCGTTAGAACAGTTGTCGTTAAGTCTACTCCTCTACCTAGGAAGTTATTCATGGTCTTCGTTGAGCTTGAGGGTATGTATAGGAATATGGTTGAGCAACTAGTACTATACGCTGCGAGGAGTGGAATAACTAGTTTTACTAAGTTGAAGGCCTTGAAGTACGGGGAGCTAAGGTCTCTATATCCACAGCTACCATCGCACTACGCATATACAGCATGCCAAGATGCATCCACTAGGACTAAGAGCTTCTTTAAACGCAGGAAGAAGGGCTTAGCGAAGAAGGATTATCCAGTGGTTAATAGGGTCTCTATATGGCTAGACGACCACTTGTGGAGAATGAAGAGTTCGACGAGTATTGAAATCGCTACTCACAAAGGCTCTGTTACTATTGAGTTAGAGCCTCACAAGCAGTACTGGAGATACTTGAATAGTGGCTGGAGACCGGCTTCCGAAGCCAAGGTCAAGCTTGATAAGAGAAGTAGGCGATTAATCACCTACTTAGTCTTCAAGAAGAGTGCTGAGACATATGAATCCAGGGGCTTCATTAGTGTTGATGTCAACGAGAACCACGTAGCCGTACTAGTTGATGATAAGGCATTCCTTTTTGAGACAGGCTTTAAAGACATAGTCTTAGGCTACTACTATCGTAGGAGGAGAGTCCAGGAGAGGTATGACAAGCTCTACGGGGTTAACTGTAGGGTTAAGAGAAAAATCTTTAGAAAGTTAAAAGAGAGGAAAAAGAAGAGTGATTTGAAGTGGAAGTTGGCGAATATTGTTGTTAGAGCTGCCTGGGAGAGACAATACGCTGTTGTCTTAGAGGAGCTAGGTGAGGAGCCGGCTAAGGATATGATTAACCACATTGGGGATAACCAGCTTAGGCACAGGATATACCAGGCGTCTTTCAAAGGAGTTCAAAAAGCTATCGAGGAGAAGGCTAGGGAGTACAGTGTCCCAATAGTCTATGTAAATCCGAGAAACACCTCTAGGATGTGCCCAGTACACAATGCTGGAATAATCTACAGTAATGGTTGTAGAATTGGTAGGTGCTCTAAGGGAGGGGAGCTGTGGCACAGAGACGTAGTTGCATGCTATAACCTACTCCTCAGAGCCCACCTAGGCAATGGGGGCAATGCTCCAAGCCTAGGTGGGTTAGTGGTAGATGGGAGCCCCGTGCCGTTGGGCTCGACCGCCACCCATGACCCCACAGTGGCCACTAGAGCCCCGTGGGCGAGGTGGAAGTCCTTGGAGGACACCACAAAACCCCTTAAAACACCAACAAACACCCTCCAAGGACAAACGGTTGTAATTTAGAGAGTCTTATAGATTGGATTATTAAGTACCTCAGTGAGTACGTAGTACCCAGTAGAAGCCTCACGGAAGCCTTTGATAAGTTTAAGAGGTCTAGAGAATACAGAGAACTAGTAGCTAAATGCACTAGCAGTGATTTAATTCAAACATATTGCTAACCTTCCTAGCCAAAGTTAAAAATACTTTTTAAAGACTATTATTATAGAGCTATGGAAAAGGGTGCTTTAAGAGCTATGAGCGTTTCTATTGATTGGGGTAGGCTTGAGGAGGTTGTTGAGAGGGCTGTTAGGAAAGCAAGGTCTGAAGATCTAAAGGAAATGGCTGGAGCTATTAAGACACTAGCAGAGTTTATGAAGACTGGCTTTGAGGAGATGCTCGGTAGGATTGATAGAGTTGAAAAGAGGTTAGAGGAACACTCCGCAATACTTCAAAACTATGCAAAAACCTTGCAAGAGCTTACAAAGGCTCTGCAGGAGCACTCGAAGAGATTGGAGGGGCTTAATAGACTAGTCACTGTGATTGCTCATAGATTTGGTATTTTGAGTGAAGAGAGCTTTAGAGAGGCCATAAGATATGTTGTTGAAGAGATCTTCGGTGTCGCCAAGGTTGAGAAGTGGATTTATAACGATGTTGAGGGCTTTGTTCATGGAGCCCCCTCAGTAATCGAGGTAGATGTTGTTGATAGAGACAGAGAGCATATATTACTAGAGGTTAAGTCTAGGGTTAGTCGAGGAGATGTATACGAGCTGAGCAAAGTAGGGAAACTATATGAGAGAGTAACAGGTTTAAAGCCAAGGCTAGCAATAATAGGGGGCTTCATGGATAAAGGCGTCAAGGAGTTGGCGGAGAAGCTAGGAGTGGAGATAATATCTATCACACCACCATAGTCAACTTAGCCAAGATCATTAAACCCGAATCTCTCTTAGCTACCGTTATACATAGCTTCTCCTTGATCTTTGCGGGTTTGCTAGTAACGTCCACATCAAGTGTTGAGAATATCCTACTAATATAGTATTCTCGGCGCTTGGTTTCATGAGCCAAGTCCATATAGCAGTATGTATTTATTCAAACAGTTTAGTGTGTTTTAACTCCACGTTGTGAATTGCTAAGGGCTAAAACCGCTACACTATTAACAGATTATTAGTGGTTTACTTTACATATATTATGGGGTTGACTATGAGTACTGTTTACAGTTTTCGTATACCTAGGAGGCTTAAAGAGGAAATGGATAAGCTTAGAGACGTAGTTGATTGGAGGAAAGAGATAGTGGCGTTTATAGAGGAGAGGGTAAGGATGTATAAGAGGCAGAAGGC
>Ga0326761_1000100_pt1 | contig 21321 bp, 25 predicted proteins | sample GCREP_P_FD_207739 | JGI IMG/M metagenome (GOLD analysis project Ga0326761, IMG submission 207739) | Hot spring water microbial communities from Geyser Creek Basin, Yellowstone National Park, WY, United States - GCR.EP_P | ecosystem: Environmental > Aquatic > Thermal springs > Unclassified... | reverse complement strand
GTATGTAATTTATGAACTCCGCCGCCAGCTCCCTTTGCCTCCCAGAGCCGTATACAGAGAGCCAGGCGGCGTACGCCAAACCCTCCTCGTGGATCAAGACGTAGCCGTAGCGGCCCTCCTCCGGCATCTTCACCGTGAAGTGTCTGCCCTCCTTAAGACCCATCTCCTAAACCGTTGCGCCTCTTGCACTATGCTGTCGGAGTCGGTGGATTGGTATTTGACCTCAAGCGCGCCGCTACGCACAAGCCCCACGTGGTACTTCGGCCAGCCATCTATCAACGTGAGGCCGCCCTCCAGCTCCTCCAGCCACCGCTCTGCCTTGCCGGCGTCTATCCAGCGGTTCTCGCACGTTGCCTTGACGATCTCGGCGAGGGCTTTTCTGAGCTCCTCGGGCCCAGCCGCCAGCATGTCGGTGGTGGCTTTGACGCGCCACACGTCTCTATCGCCCATCTTCTTCACCTCGGCGTTTATGCCCACCAGCTTGAGGAGGCGCGCCCCACGATATGATCAAATCGGCGGCGACGAGGCCGCTTGGGGTCCTCCTCAGCCCCTCCCAGCGGATGCTAAGCCCCTCGGCCGCCAGCTTCATGGCCTCAGCCAGCTTGTGGTTGATAATTCTTTCATCTCCCTCAAGCAGGGGAGGACCGAAGAGGAAGTATAGGCCGGCCAGCTTGACGGCATCATCGCCGGACGCGACCACGTGAAATACACTCCCTACTCTCCTCACCTCTGTCTTGATGCCATGCGCCGCTAGGGCGGCCGCCCAGAGCAGGGCCGCGGCGCGCTTGCCGCTGGCCAGCTTGACTCTCTTCATCGCCGCAGACACGTGCCCGTCTCCGCCTATTGCGCCGGAGATAACAGCGCCGAAGTATTTCAGCGTTTCCTCGTTTACACCCAGTCTCTCCGCTTGGATAAGCAGAAGAGCAGGCGCGACGACCTTCCTTGCGACCTTGTCGTCGTTCAGCCTATCCCTCAGCGCCTCCAGCTCGCTCCTGACCCCCTCGCCCAGCCGCTTAGCGGCGGCCTCCACCACGACGTCCCAGTTCTCCACAACCCACTGCTTTAGCCCCTCCCAGCTTTTCGCCTTAATGCCAAGCATCTTAAGCCATCCGCTCTCCGCGCTTCTTCTGATCGCCTTGTCGAGCTTGTCGAGGGAGGTGTGGGCGTAGAACTGCGGCTTCGGCCCCTCAAGAGTCAGGTTCACGCCGGGCACTGTGACGTAGGACCAGTCGAAGAGTGCGTGAGTCTCAGCCAACTGCCACAGGTGGGAGGTAGACATCTCCAACCGTCCTTCACTTATCGCCACGTTTGAGGCAACCCAGCCTAGCATGTACGGGAGGCGGTCCTCCACGGGCAGACGCTCCCTAACCACCTCCGCCGCCTTCACCGCCATCTCAAGCTCCGGCTTGAAGAACCCCAGCCACCTCTCCACATTGCCCTCTCTTTCATCCATAGTGAAGCAAGACCTCATTCAATTTAATTTTTTCATCCCCTCAAGCAGTGGAGGCCCGTAGAGGATGTAGAGGCGGGCTGGCTTGACGGCATCGTCGCCGGACGCGGTTACGTGGTGAACTTCTCCAGCTCGATCAAGCTCCACAGGTTCAACGCCGTGGCCAACGCAACCGCCCCAGCCGCCGCGGCGGCCATGGAGAAGAGATATGCTTTGTGCTCGTCGATCCAAGCCAGCATCTGCGTGACGGCTTCGACGAAGAGCTCCACGAGGCGTTGAGCCGTGACCTTTACCTGCTCAAAGACGTCTCTAGCCGCCTCGTAGAGGGCCTTGGCGGCTTTCTGCAAGTAGTCAACGGCCTTCCTAAACTGCTCCACCTCGGCGAGAGCGATAGCCGAAGCCACCGACGAGACCACAGCCTCTGAGTAGAGGCCGCTGTAAACAGAATACAGCGCTGTAGCGGAGAGCCCGGCGAAGGCAGTGGCCCTAAGCGTCTTTTCGACGGTTGAAACGGCCTTCAACGCATCTCTCCTGTAGCGCTCCCCAGCCCTCGCCAAGATGTTGATTAGCTCAAGGACGAACTGCTTGACGCGGTACTCCGCGTCTGGGATGCCTGCCTCCTCCGCCCTCTGGAGAATGTACTCCACAAACTCCGCCGCCAGCCTCTGCTGTTCTTCGGAGCCGTGGACAGAGCCAGGCGACATAGGCCGAGCCCTCCCTAAGGATATTCACATAGCCGTCGCGGTTGTCTTCTGGCGTCTTGACGGCGTAGTGTCTGCTCTCCCTAGGTCACGTCTCTCTAAGCTGCTGTATCTGGCGTTGTACGGCGCAGGGGTTAGTGGAGGCGGACCACCGGCGCGCCTCTGGCCAGCCTTACGGCCGTCCCCTCCGACACGTCTCTCCAGCTTCTTCAGCCGTTTTGTCGCGTCTATCCAGCCGCTACGCGCCGTCTTGACGAACTTGGCGCTACAGGCGGCCGCGTCGGCGGCGCGCCGACGACTGCTCCGCGACGCGGCTTCGAGCAGACACATGGCTAAGACGACCAAGACACGAGTCTACGAAGACGTGTATGAATATCAACAGCTAAGACGACTTCCGCCTCAGCCACTCCTCAATAATAGAAACAACCTTGCCGTAACCCTTCACTCTAGCTAAGTCGAGAGGAGTCCTCCCGCCCTTGTCCTTTACAGTCGGATCCGCCCCGTATTCAAGAAGAAGCTTCACAACCTTAGCACGGCCCTCATACGCCGCCACGTGTAGTGGCGTCCAGCCGTCGTTATCTTGGACGTTGGGATCTGCGCCGTATTCAAGAAGAAGCTTCACGACCTTGACAAGACCCCGACGTTCAAACGAGAGTGGATCCCTAGACACCGCTACGTGTAGCGGCGTCCGGCCGTATTTATTTTTGATGTTTGGGTGGATGCCGCGTTCCAAGAGAAGCTCCACAACGTCGACACGGCCCCTAGACGCCGCCTTGTGTAGCGGCGTCTCGCCGGATTTATTTTTGATGTTTAGATCGGCGCCGCGTTCCAAGAGAAGCTCCACAACGTCGTCATGACCCTTATACGCCGCTATATGTAGCGGCGTCCAGCCCTTTTTAGTTTTGATGTTTGGGTCTGCACCGTGCTATAGAAGAAGCTTCACAACCTTAGCACAGCCCTCATACGCCGCCCAGTGCAGCGGCGTCCGGCCATATTTATCTTTGGTGTTTGGATCTGCGCCATGCTCCAGGAGAAGCTTCACAACATCGACATGGCCCTTATACGCCGCTATATGTAGCGGCGTCCGGCCGGCTTTATCTTGGGTGTTTGGGTTTGCGCCTTTTTTCAAAAGCTCTTTTACCCTCTTCGCATTGCCCACAAGGGCGGCTTTGTGGAGGTCGGTCTGATCCATGGCGTGTCTTGTGTCGTTTTTAATATTTTGGCGTCGCTTTTGCTGGGATTTTGAGGTTTGAGGTATCTCTACGCCGTGTCGAAGGTTTGTTTAACGTCTCCTCAGGGGGTTGGCACAGGTGTTGTTCTCGGCGGCGAAAGCGCGTGGCGCCATCCCGCGGCTTCAGACGCGTGGAGCTCGCGGCCCGTATGTGGACGCTTCGGCGTGTCGGCGGCTTACAGGCCGCTAGTAATATTGAGGGGTGTGGGTCGGCGTTTCTGGTTCTGGAGGCCGCCGTAGTTCTCGTATGCGTCTCAGAAAAGACGCAGAGCGGTTGCGCCGCGGAGCCGCCGCAGGCCGCACGGCCTCACTGCCGCTATAGGTTGCGGAGGCCGGCAGTTCCCGAGAGCCTCTGGGCGCCGAGGCCTGAACAAGCGCCGCCTCGCCAGCCCTATACAGCACACGCCTCCGGTACTATCTTTCGGCGGCTTCTCGACGTCTTCACAGAGAGACTTTACGCGGTTACGAGAGGAGGCTGGCTAAAGGGGGCGAGCTGAAGCGCATAAAGGAGTGCGCCGGTTTGTCTCAACGCGTGGCGGAGGAGGCTGAGGCGTTTGTGAGGCGGTTTTTTGAGGTGGTTGCCGGTTTTCCGCCTGAGGTTGTGGCTGTAGCTGTCTTGTGGACAGCGGCTAAGGCTACAAGCGCGCCTAGGCCTCTGGAGGACTTCCTAAAATGAAGGCGGATATGGGGAGGGCGAGGAAGGCGGCGTGGAGGCTGAAGGAGGTCGTAAAGCTGGGCAGGAGACCCTCCATCGAGGATTACGTGGGGACGCTGGCGGCTAGGGTCGGCCTGCCGGCGCCTGTGGCTAAGTCTGCGGTGGAGCTTTTGGAGAGGAATAGGCGTGTTTTGGCTGGTAAGAATCCGTGGGTTTCTGCGGCCGCCGCCTTACGGCTGGCGTCGTTTAAGAGGTTTGGCCTTCTGAAGGCGTTGGCGGAGGCGGCTGGCGCAACTACAGCCAGCATAGGGAACGCCGCGAAGAAGATGAGGGTATGAAGGTCTGGAAGATAAAGCAGTACCTCCCCGCACTGCTTTTGTACGTCCAGAGGCGTGTTGAGGGTGAGAGAGGCGCCGTGGTGGCGGTGCGTGTCCGCAACATATGCGGGGTGGATAGGCGTTGCGGCATGGCTGTGCACCTGCTCATGACGAGGCTAGTGGAGAAGGGCCTCGCCAAGAGACACAAGAGGGGGACCTACATAATCGAGAGGGGTGCCGCGGAGGAGGTCTTAACAGCCTTGAAAGAGTGGATATGACGACGGCGGCTAAAAAGATCAAAACCACCGCCGCCGTCTTTGAACTGCCGCAGAGGCTGGGGATTATTCAATACGTGGAGTACGAGCCTCCTCCGCAGGAGTGGTGTGCCGGCGACGGATGCCTCTACGAAGGGATTTTTGACAGCAGAGGGCTGCCGCAGAGGGGCGTGCGTGAGGTATAGGGTGTGGGTTCACTCAAAAGACAGGAGGAGGTGGGAGGCGAAGGAGAAATGGAGAAGGAGGGATGAGGAGGCGGGCGGCTGTATCAAGCAACAAGTGGCTGATGCTCTGTGGGAGCTGGCTGGGCGTTTTGACGTGGGTGTGTGGTATAAGTATGTAAGGGTGGGCGTGTGGGTTAATCAATACGACGTCTTCTGTGGCGTCGTTGTGAATGGGGTGAGGCCGTATCAGCCGCAGTGCCGCTCTGCCGAGGAATGCGCGAGGCAGATACTTGAGGACTACAAGAGAGAGCTGGAGAGGATGAGGGAGCCGCCTGAGCAGGCTTTAGTCGTTAGGAGCGACCCGGCGGAGGAGTTGTTGAGGGAGTGGCCTGAGCTACAAGCATTCGGCGTTGAGTGGGTGAAGAAGTGGCTGGATCTTAGGGAGAGGTTAATCGAAATCGCGAAATTTATGCGTAGATATCCGTGGATGGTTTGATGTGGTAAAACAAAAGCCCATGAGCATCCTCCACCCGTACATGATAGAAGTGTATATTACAAGGGACGGGTCTGAGGCATGTCTCTCTCTAAACCCGCCGAAGGCCTTCTGTGCGCGGGACGGAGCCGTGAGGGAGGTAAGGCTGGAGCTGGAGTTTAAGCGATACGAGACATACGGAGACAAGATTAGAGAGGTGTACCGCCCTAAGGGGCTACTGGCATTCACAACAGTGGCGAGAGAATACGCAAGGGTGCTCTAGCTTCTATTTTAAAATCCCACCCATTTCAGACGATGGTTGTCAAAATCATAGAACACGTATACGCCCAGCACCTCCTCACGCGCCTCCGCGACAAGTCTACCGCTAGCACAGATTTCCGTAAGGGGCTCGTCAGGCTTGGGCGTATCGTGGGGTACGAGCTCGTCAAGACCTTCCCCGTGAGGGCCGTGGAGGTGGAGACGCCGCTGGGCAGGGCATCGGGGGTGGAGATCGTGGGGCTCGACAAGGTGGTGATTGTGCAGATCCTACGCGCGGCTATGCCGTTTGTGGAGGGGTTACTGAAGGCGTTTCCCCGAGCTAAACTCGGCGTGGTGGCTGCGAGGAGGAGGGAGGAGGGGGGCGTGATAGATGTAGATATCTTCTACTCAAAGATACCCCCCGTCACTGCAGAGGATGTCGTAATCGTGGCGGACCCCATGTTGGCCACCGGCAGCACTATGACTAGGGCCATAGAGGAGGTGTACCGGGCTGGCGCGCCGGGGCGGCTTATCGTAGTGTCTGTGATAGCGACTCCCGTAGGCGTGGAGCGCGTGCTTTCGAAGTTCCCACACGCCGAGATCTACGCCGTGGCGGTAGACCCCGTTCTAAACGACGATGGCTTCATAGTGCCTGGGCTTGGAGACGCGGGAGATAGGGCTTTTTCAACGTAGTACGAAAAACAGCGCCACATATATCCAGAACCCCACAGCTAGATGGAGGACGTAGGGAAGTCCGTACTTCGCCTTGACCCAGCCTTTTATCTCCACTGTGGAGGGGTCGTATTTCTCGAAGTCTTTGACGTCGCCTACGATGTATTTCACCGGATTTTTCATGAACTCCTCAGGCGAGACGCATATGTGGGTCAGCTTTTCCAACGTGCCCATTTTACAGGGGCGGCCGCGGTTCTTCACGTAGAGCCACAACATAGTCGCCAGAAGCAACACGGAGCCTGCTATGACTGCGATGAAGAGGGCCGGGAGGAAGGTTATGGGCGGCGCGGTGGAGACCAGCGCTAGGCCTATGGAGTCTGCGTAGCCTGTGCGTAACAGCCGCGTCAACAAGGCGAGGAGAGCCCCCACTGCGAGAGAAAATGTATAGAGGGGGTTGCCCCAGTTTAGCCACATCAACACAGCTGCGGCTACGCCTGCGGCGGCGAAGATTCTGCCGTCTATTTCTCTAGTTTTCACGTCTTGCCAGGCCGCCGCCGTAAGGGCCAGGGCGAGCGTCAAGAGGGCGGCCTCCTGTATCATAGCTGGAGGCGGCGCTTCAAGGCGTCTATACGCGGCGTGGCGAGGGAGTCTACACCTCTCATCTTTGCGAGCTGTATAGAGGCTATTCCCACGTCGCGTAGGAACTCGAGGATTCCACGTGGACGCATCTCCACTGTGTACTGCGTACCGCCGAGTATTTCTAGGGTGGCTCTTACTCTCTCCTGATGTTCAGGCGGTATGTGGGGGCTCGCGAGGGCCACCACGGGTCTCTCGGCCCCCTCTATCCAGTTGTGGTGAGCTTCGGGCAGTATCTCCACGGAGGGTTCTATCTTGCTGTTTTCGTTAAACTCGTTCTTGACGCGGAACGCCACGCCTCTCATGCTCTCCGGCGCAACAACCGTGGGTCTCCTCTGGAAGTCCTCCACCAGCCTCTGGACGATGCCTTCGTTTACAGGCTCCAGCGTGGTTGGTACCTCCACGTCGATGCCGTAGATCTTCTTGACCACGTGAAGAGCGGCTGTGAAGAGTTGCGGCAACGCGGCCCGCGGGGCGCTGGACTTCGGCACAATTACGGCGGGGACCCCCATCTGCGCCAGCTTGCCACCCGTCGTTATCGCAACTGCGGGCATCCTCCTCCTCTTGGCGTACTCCACAGTGTGCAACGTCTCCGCCGTGTTGCCGGAGTAAGACACCGCTATCAACAGCCCGTCACTGGACCTTAGGAAGTAGTCCTTGACTGGTATCACCTCCACGTCCCAGCCCCACACAAGGGAGAGGTCCCTCAGCAGATCCCCCACGACGCCGGAGCCGCCCATACCGCCGACGTAAAGCCTAGGCCTCGGGGTTATCTCCACAACTTCGCCGTCTATGGTGTAGGTGGTCGGCACCTCCACGTGTCTGAGGAGGTGCCTCTCCCAGTTTAGGTAATCGTTCAACATGGCGCTCATGGTATGATGTGCCATACTGCTTTTAAATTATGCAGTAATGAGTAACGTGCCTCGTTTCAGCGTGGTGATAAACGGCGTTGAGGTCGTCAGAGAGTGGGGATGGGACAGGGTCTTTGAAGTTAAGGAGGAGCTGAAGCGGCTGGGGTTTCGTTGGGATGGGGCCTCTTGGCGCGGCAAGACGCGCGACGTCGGCGTCTTGGCTAGGCTTAGGGAATTGCTGGGGCTGACAGACGAGGAGTACATGAGGATATTCTCGACTCTTGTCCACGACTCCTCAGGCGGCGTTGTAGCAGTCATGGGCCAGCTACCGGAGGAGCTGAAAGAACATGTCCTCTCTAGCGATGGAAACATCCATCTGGTCTCTCTTTCGGGCTTCCTGCGGAGGTTTGTTGCGAAGGATGCCGGAGTTGCCAGAGCCACCTCTTTCGAGGAGTTTGTAGAAATGGGCGTGGAGAGGTTGCTAGGGCTGTTGAGGGGGGTTCAGGTCCTGGGCGATCTAGACACAGCGCTGAGGAGCGCCCGGGAGTTCGTCTTGGCGTCGGATAGGCTACGGGAGCTTTTTGAGAGGAGGAGGAGCTGGAGGGCGGCTGTGGTGGGCCCCAACTACGCCAGGCTCAACTTCTTGGCGTCAGGCCTTCTGAGGCGGCTGGCCGAATTTAGGCTGAAGTACAACGTCGTAACTAAGGAGGGGGAGCTGGAGCAACGTGATCTAAAGCTGGTGGCCGTGGCCCAGGAGGGGGGCACATACGTGGTGAGGTTTCCTGTGTTTGTGAGGAGCCGCGTGGTTGAGTTGCTGAGAGGGTTGGGGTATGTGGTTGCGGAGGAGGGTAGGGAGTACCCACGGGTAGCTTACAAGAGGCAGTTTACCCTCTTTCCGTTTCAAGCAGAGGCTGTGGAGAACTGGGTCGCGCATGGGATGAGGGGGTCCGTCGTAATCCCGACAGGCGGGGGGAAGACGTTTATAGGCCTTGAGGCGATGTACAGGGCGGGCGTCTCTGCGCTTGTTTTGGTGGTGACGCGCGAGCTGGCTCTTCAGTGGGTGGAGCGCATAAGGAAGTTCCTCGGCGTGTCGCCCGGCATGTTGGGCGGCGGGGAGAGAGACGTGAGAGACGTCACAGTGGCTATTTACAACTCCGCTGTGAAGTACCTAGACGAGTTGGTCGGCAGGTTTGGACTAGTGGTGTTTGACGAGGCGCATCACGTACCTGCTGAGACCTTTAAGGAGGTGGCGCTGGGCCTCGACTCGCCTTATAGGCTGGCCCTCTCCGCCACCCCCGAGAGGGAGGACCGGAACGAGCACTTGATCTACGAAGCGGTGGGGCCGCCTGTGTACAGAGCCTCATACCGATCGATGGTGAAGGCGGGCTTGGTGGTGCCGGTGGAGCACTACAGGATCTACGTGAGGATGAGCAACGAGGAAGCCGCTACATATGGATCTCTGCCTAGCGACAACGCCATTGTTTTGAGAAACGTAGCCGCCAAGAGCACGCGGAAGATACCCGTGGCCGTGCGCATAGTGACGAGGGAAGTGGCACTGGGGTCAAAGGTCTTGGTCTTTACGCAGTTTATAGACCAAGCAGAGGAGCTTTACAAGAGGCTACGGGAGGCGGGCGTGGCGGCGGAGCTCATAACCTCCGAGGAGGGGAATAGGGAGGTTGCGTTGAGGAGGTTCGGCGTCGGGGCCAGCAGGGCGGTTGTGACGACCACAGTTCTAGACGAAGGAGTCGACGTGCCCGACGCTGAGGTTGCCGTGATTGTGAGCGGAACCGGCTCCAAGAGGCAGATGATACAGAGGGTGGGCCGCGTGGTGAGGGCGACCCCAGGCAAGAGGGCTGCGCGGGTGTACGAAATCGTGACGCGCGGCACCATTGAGGAGGCGCTTTCTGAGGCTAGGCACTTCGACGAGGTAGTGGAGGAGACGGTGTGTAAAAGAGTTACCGAGTCGGATCTAGAATCTCTTCTGGGGAAAGCGGCGCCGCTGACGGCTTGGTTAAAAAGAGATTAATGTGATAAGTAGGTCTCGTACTTCTTTACGAGCTCGGGCGCGTCTTGCTCCTCTGGCGCGAGCAGGATAAACTCGGCGTCTCCTTCGCCGTATCTGTAGCTCTTCCAGTATCTGAATTTTAGTTCTTTCGGCAGGTAGAGCATTGCGAGTTTCCTGTCGCCGAACGCGTGTCTCATCCGGCAGTTGCATCCCTCAATCGGCTGGTCAGTGATGATGTAGTACCCCACGTCGCAGTCGCAGAGCCAATACTCCTTGTTTTTTACGCGGGTAAATATGAAGGTGTCTACTCTATCCTCCACCTTCCTGTAGATCGGCTCTATCATACCTTCGATATAGAGCACAGGCTCTATAGTTAGGTGCAACGGCGCAACTGCCACATAGCCAGACGCGAGGCGCCAGTAGTACTTCCGGTTCCTCTTAAAAGGCTCCACCACGCCTTCAAAATACAGCTTGTTTAGGGTCTTCAGCACCCTGTGCCGCGGCTGTTTAAGGAGCGAAACCAACTCGGAGGTCGTCAGCTCGCCTCTTTCGCGCAGTAGGCGCAGTATCTCGTCTCGAAGCTCCATATGTATTTCTGAATATCTATATATAAATTTTTAGTGGTGAAATAATACACCAGTCCTATGAGCGCGGATTCGCCACCATATAAGCTGTGAGTTTTCTCCTATCGTGGTGGTTACAGTCCAGCGCTCGATTACGTTTCCGCCGATTAAGTTGAAGAGAATAGATGAGTACGTATTGTACGTAGCTAGGAACAACGCCTCTTTAGAGGAGTTAAGGGAGAGGGGGCTTGAGATCGGGCGGGGGAGGGGCGATATTTCAAGGTTTCTGGAGCGGCTGAAGGTGGTGGAGGTGGTCAACGGCGTTGTGGCGTTAACCCCCCTAGGGAGGGCTCTGGTCTCTCTTAGAGAGCTATTAGGGCCGGCCGTGTACCACGCGTTGTTTTACCAGGGGGTACCGCAGTACCGGCTGTTAATAGACGCGGTGAGGGACGCAGGAAATATCGGCGTTGAGGAGCTACACGTTGCGGTTAACGACCGCCTCTCGAAGATTTCTCCGACCGCGTGGCTCAACAGAGTGGCGTTTAAGACTCTTCTTCAAATAGCCGAGGACCTAGGCGTCGTGAAGAGGCTAAACGGGCTATACAGCTTCTCAGGCGACCCCGTCGCCAAGGCGGTTTTGGAGCACTACGCTAAACATGGCGTGAGGATAGGGCAAAGCTTTTACATACAGCGAGATAGGGTGGTAGTTAGAGAATGCGGAAGGGAGGAGCCCCCGCATAATCTCTATAAGGTGGACGTAGACTGCGTAGTTTCAAAGATATATAACATGCTAACTAGCGATGGGTGATGAGGAAGAAGGAGGAAAGGCGGGGCCCCACGCTGTTTGACTTCATACAACAAGACAGGAAACAGGTGGAGGAGAGGCCGACGAAGACAGAGGGCGGAAAAGACGTGTCAGACGAGCTGTTGGACCTGATAAAGAGCAGGGGAAGAATCACCAAAGAGGAGGCAACCCGCTGGGCGAAGGAAAGAGGCGTCTCCACTGCCGACCTCATCAGGGCTGTGGGGAGGCTAGTCGCCGAGAAGAAGATCCGCAAAAAGCTAGACGACGAGGGGAACCTGGTCTATGAGGTATATGGATAACCCCCTGTTATGTTATAGACCTCAACGACGATAGCCCCGTTAAAATAAAGGCGTATGCAGGTGGAAAGCACAAGAGACCCGGGGGAATTTGAGGAATTGCAATTGCTGTGACGCGTAGCTTCGAATACATACTTCAGCTTCGTTAGCTCGACGGTCAAGTAACCCACGTATAAAGATAGAACCACGGCCAAGGCGAAAAGCGCCGCCGCTAGAAGGACCTCGAGGAAATTCACGGCAGGAACGCTCTATACAACACGTCTATGTAGTGAAACGCCGTGGAGGCCACGTAAAGCAACGCCGTGGCTAAAACCGCCATAAACAGGTGATACAGGAACCTCATAGCTCCCGGATAAACGCTGTCATGTATTCAAGGTCTTTCAAAACCGCGTCTAAAACGGCGTGGAATCTATCGGCGGGAAACTCCGCCGCTATAAACAGCAACAAGACGGACACCACAACAGCCACGACGACTGAGTAGAGGGAATCTTCAACTACTTTCACGATATATTGGCCGGTTTAAAGCCAGCTGACAAGCTCTTCCTAACCTCCCTCATATCCTCAGCCTGTTGGCGGTGTTTTTCGCGCTCGCCGGAGTCGCCCCCGCCGCCTCGGCCAGCCTCTTCAGAAGCCCCAGCTTCTTAAACGATGCTAGCTACAAAGCGGCTATCTCTCAATACAAATAGAGGGGAAGGAAAAAGCGGCTAGAGTATCCTCACGTATTCTCTCGCCGCCGCGGCGTAGGCCAGCAGTCCCTTGGGGCGGTACACCTCTCTAATCTTGTCTTCGCACGTCTCGTATTGCTTAAACTCCAGCTCCAGCCTTGTTTCCCTTACGACTCCGTTCCGGGCGCAGAAAGCCTTTGACGAGGTGAGTGAGAGACACGCCTCAGAGCCGTCCTTTGTCACATACACCTCCACCGCGTAGGGGTGGAGGATGCTCACCGGCCTCTGCCTCACTACATCAACCATCCACGGGAATTTGCGTAGCGTTTTGGTGATTTCGATTAACCTATCCCTAAGGACAAGCCACTTCTTAACCCAATCAACGCCGAATGCTTGCAACTCCGGCTACTCCTCAACAACTCTTCCGCCGGGTCGGGCGACCGGGGCTACTCACCAAGCCTCTCCATCGTCTCTCTTCTAATCCTCAGCGGTTTTCTTTGCGTATAGTTGTTTTTAAACCGGCGCATGGAGATGTGGCGTAGACGCGGAAAAGCCGCCTCAGCCGCGGCGCTGTATTCGGTGTATAGCGGCCTCTACTCAGAGGCCGTGGTTTCGTCTATGGCCTCCGCCGTGGCGTTGGCAGAGGTGGGTCGGTTTAGGGAGGCGGTGCAGTACGTCCAGAGGGCCGCCAAGGCGCTGTATGAAGGGGCGAGGGAGGTGTTTGAGCGTGTAAAGGTGACAGTTCAGCGTCTCGTGGAACTCTTCGTTGAAGCCGTCACGAGGATGCTGGCTTGGGTGAACGAGCACAGGGCATACCTCTTCTTGATGGCGGCTGGGGTGGTTGCGCTAAACATCGCATTGGATATGTGGGGTCTTGTGGAGCTGGAGAAGTTGGCATATGCGGCGTCTCTGACGCTGTATATACCCGCCGGCGTCAAGGAGTATTCTAGGGAGGAGGTGTTCAAAATGCTTAAGGAGGCCCCCGACCCCTACGAAGAGTTCAAGGAAATAGCTAAGGCGGCCAACGCCGGGGAAGTGAAGCTGACTGAGCCTTGGGAGTCGCTGAGGGTTTTGATTATGCCGAAGCAGTCTGAGGAGAGGGAGCTTATGTCTGGCAGGGGCGCCGAGTTGTATTCTAAGTACCACGAAGACGAGAACTACAAGCGCGTCCTTTTCTACGCCGTCCTTGCGCTGGAGGAGGCCTTCGGAGTCTATAGGTCTGTGTTGAGAGAGGTTGCGGCTAGCCTTAAAGAGGCGGTGGAGAAGAGGGAGGTGGGAGAGGGACCGTTTAAGCGGGTGATGTACATGCCCGACCTAGACCGTCTAACACAGCTGGCCGAGGAAGAAGAAGCCGCCTTCGAAAACGCCTTGAAGACTCTTAGGGAGCGGCTGAACGAATACGCAGTCAAGTACGGCCTGAGGGACTTCCTAGACGTGAAGGAAGACGTGGCCAGAAGGCTGGCGGAGGCAAAGGCGCCGGAGTTCCCCGAGCTTAACGACGTTAGCTTTGGCGTGAAGGCCTTGGCAGCTTTAATAGCCTATAGGGAGTATGAGTTGGGGAGGAGAGGCGTCTTCGGTAAGGCGGCTTGGTATTGGCTTGAGGTGGGCGGGTCTGCCTGGCTCCTCTACTATGCGCCGAGTACGGCGTACGAAAAGGCCGAGAGGGCGGGGGTGGAGAGGCCGATGGCGGTGGAGGAGTTGGTGGCGGAGGCCTTCCGCCGCCTCTTCTTAAAACCCGGCGCCGACCACCACCGCAGCTTCGTCGAGGAGCTTACGAAGGGCGGCAGGCTGGCGCTGATGCTGGAGGACAAGACCAAGTCGTCTTACGTGTTTAGACTATTCAGACTTGAGGAGGGCGACAAGCTCAAGGAGCTCGAGGGCGTAAGGCTGAGGATTTCAATGGTGGGGGATGGCATAATCTATGCCTTGGAGTTCGAAGATGTGGAGAGATGGCCGGGGTTCTTCAAGCAGGCGCTTGAGGCGGGGGTGAAGGCGGCAGAGGAGGTTAAGGAGCGACTACCCGTGGAGGACCGCCTCCTCTACATGCTGGGCTGGGTTGACTCCGACGTGGCGATAAGTGGAGGGCGGTTGGAAGTGGGCACCTCCCATCTGTGGCAGTTGGCTGAAACTAAGGCCTTGTTCGACTGGTCCGACGTCACAGTGCGCGGCGTGAGTTTGACTCTTGAGGGGCCGAAGCCGCAGTTCCGCGCCAGCACCTCTCTCGACAGGCTCAACGACGCGATCAGAATAAGCGCGGAGGGTGGGTGGCTTCACATGCTGGGAACCAAGGCGGGGCTGGAGGACCTTATGCACGTGAAGAGCTGGGACGGTCTCAAGCAGTGGGTTGCGAAGAATTGGGACATCGTGGTGGATGCCGCGGTGAGTCGGTTGCGCGAGGTGTTGAAGGAGGAGGAATTGAGGAGACTCTTGGCGCAGGTGGGCGGAGATGTGGCGAAGAGACGTAAGGGCGGGCAGGATGCGCCGAGAGACAAGCAGATAGACGGGGAAAATGTGTGGGAGGAGCTCAGGCGCAGGCTGGAGGCGCTGAGGGATCTGCTAAACGACGACAAGGTCGCAAGGAAGGTCGTGGCGCCCGCCCTTCTGCTTATTCAGGCGGAAAGGCTAGGCGTAAACGAAATAACTCTGAGATACCTCGCCGCGGTGGCCTCCGGCGCAATAGACGGCGACGGACACGTGTCCGCGGTGATGGGGGAGGTCGGCTTAACTAGGGGCAAGCTCGAAGACGCCTTGTTCCGGGCGGCCGTCTTCGCGGCGCACGGCATCAAGGCGAAGGTGAAGGGCATTGGGAGTGCGTTGCAAGTTATCGTGTCTGGCGATGATGCTGTAAAGCTGGCTGGCTTATACTTCCTCTATGGGCATCCTCTGCTTGAAGGAGACGAGAGGCTTAAGAGCCACAAGCTGGCTGAAGCTGTGGAGCTGGGGGCCGAGGGGCTTGACATCCGCTGGGAGGGGCTAAGGAGGACTGAGGGCGGCCTCGTCGCCGCCGATTTGATAATATTGGAGGGCGGCGCCGCGGTCAAATACAATGTATATTTGCGTAGTGAGGATATCCTGCTTCAATTCCGCTCGACGGACCGGAGCCGCGTGGAGCTCGCGGCCCGCCTGCTGAGGCTTGCGGGGGTCAGTGCGGAGGTGAAGAAGGAGGGGGTGAGCGACAGAGACAAGTGGTACGTCATAGGCTACACCGACATGCTGGCGGCTGGACATGAAGGGCTTAGAAAAGCCCTCGCCGAGATCGTCAGGGAGGCCGTCGCAAGAGGCTGGGTGGATGAGAAGAAGGCGGAGCGTTGGCTGAAGAAGCTGGAGAGGGGGCTCGTGTTGAAGGAGGGTTGGCCGATGTATCTCATAAAGCTAAAAGATGGCGCACTGATGCTTAGATTCAGCTCCACCGACCGCGACAGCATAGAGCGTGAAAAGCAACGGCTTGAGAAGATGGGGCTTAAGGAGGGGAAGCACTTCACGGTGAAGATGCCGGAGGGCGGTGAGAGGGGCTACGTCTCGATCCTTAGGAAGGGTCTTGAGCACGCCGCCTGGCTCTCCGTCTACGGCTCCGGTGAACAGCAGGGGCTGGCGGCGGAGTTTGTGGAGTACATACTCCAGAGGGCAGAGAAGGCTGGTAAAGAGGTTTACGAAAAAGTCAGAGAGATCGTAGAGGAGGGGAGGTCTAGGGGCTCCCTGAAGCTGGAGGGCTTTGAGAAGAGGGTAAAGGTGGGAGGCAGGGAACACGTGGTGAAGGTCATAGGCGGGGGTGCCGAGTTTGACAAGAGTGAAGGCGGCAAGCCCTTGCTGATTATTAGGATAATAGCGGAGGTAGACGGCGTAAGGCGCGAATACAAGATAACATACAGCAGACACGTCAGAACCAACAAAGCTGAGGGACGCGCCGCGGCTAGGGCAGACGCGCCGGGAGGCAGGGAGGCGGATGCGGAGAGGCTCTCGGCGTTGGTAGAGGCATTGACGGGGAGGAGGCCGAGGGTGTACCGCATGAAGGACGGCACCATATTTATAATGTCTAGTAAAAAACATTTAGAAGGCTTCAAACGCTATGCCGAACTCGCGGACGTCATAGAGAGGTGGCTAGAGGAGAAAAGCCGCCGATGAGACGTCAAGCTGAGAGATTAGCCGACAAAATGATTTTAAATCAAATAATCACGCCCTCCGATGGGCGATGGGGATTTTAAGAGCTTAACCGTGTACAATTCGCAAACGGTAGAGGCAAAGGTTTCTGAATACTGGAAACGGAACAAGGTATTTGAGAAGTGGAAGGCGCGGGGCAACGGCCCCATATTTGCGTTTCTTGAAGGTCCTCCAACGACTAACGGGATGCCCCACGTGGGGCACATAAGGGGGCGCACCTATAAAGACGTCGTGCTGAGGTTCCACCGCCTTCTGGGCTACGACGTGTGGGTTCAAGGCGGGTGGGATATGCAGGGGATGCCCGTGGAGTGGGAGGTGGAGAAGAGGCTCAAGCTTCGAAGCAAGAAAGATATTGAGCAGTACGGCCTTGAGAAGTTTGCGCTTGCCTGCAACGCGCTTGTGGACGAGTACCTAGTCTACTGGAGGGAGTGGGGCACCAGGAAGCTGGGGCTTTGGCTCGACCTAGAAAACGCCTACGAGACTAGACAGCCAAGGTACCTGGAGTACGCCTGGCGCGTGGTTAAGAAGGCGCATGAACAGGGACTACTGGCCGAGGACTACCGGGTGCTTTGGTTCTGCCCGCGTTGCGAGACCTCGCTGAGTGACCACGAGGTAGCCCTCGGCTACGATGAGAGGGAGGACCCCTCTATATATGTCAAGTTTAGGGTGGAGGGCCCCGCTAACGAATTCCTCGTTATCTGGACAACGACGCCATGGACCTTGGTGGACAACGAGGCGGTGGCCGTCCACCCCGACCACACATATGCCAAGGTCGAGGTCGAGGGCGGGGAGTTTTGGTGGGTGGCCGAGGCGCTGGCGTCTGCGTTAATGCAGAAATTCGGCGTTAAATCTTGGCGTATAGCGGAGACAAAGAGAGGCTCCGAGCTAGCCGGCTTGCGCTACGTCCATCCGCTTGTGGAGGAAGTGCCCGAGAGGGCGTCGAGACCCCACGTGGTTGTCGCGGCGGAGTTCGTGACGCTGGAGCAGGGCACAGGGCTTGTCCACATCGCGCCGGGTCACGGGCCTGAGGACTTCGAGGTGGCTAAGAAATACGGCCTCGCAGTTACAAACAGCGTGGAGATAAACGGCATATACAACGAGGTGGGGGGCAGATACGAGGGTAAACACGTCTACGACGTAGATAAGGAGGTGATAAGGGACCTCCGGGCAAAGGGGCTCCTCGTCTACGAGGAGAAGATACGGCACGAGTACCCGCACTGCTGGCGTTGCGGGTCTAAGCTGATCCTCCGCGCAGATAGGCAGTGGTTCATCGCGATTTCGCGCATCCGCGAGAGGATGTACGCAGAGCTACAAAGAGTAAACGTCGTGCCTGCAAAGCTCAGAGACAGATTCGACGTGTTTGTGCAAAACGCAAAGGACTGGAACATCTCGAGGAGCAGGGTATGGGGGACCCCGTTGCCTGTGTGGAGGTGTAAGAAAGACGGGAGGATACTTGTCGTGGGGTCGCTGGAGGAGCTGAAGAAACTGGCAAGGGAGCTCCCGCCGGTAGACGACTTCAAGCTTGTCCACAGACCGTGGATAGACCAGGTCAAGATCTCGACGCCGGACTGCGACGAATGGGTCAGAGAGCCCTACGTCATGGACGTGTGGCTAGACAGCGGGGTGGCCTGGATAGCCGCCGTAGACGGCGAGAGGAACAAGGAGCTTTGGGGGAGGCTCTTTCCCTACGACTTCGTGACCGAGGGCATCGACCAGACGAGGGGCTGGTTCTACTCCCTCCTAGCCACCTCCGTCCTCTACACAGGCAGGGCGCCCTACAAGACTGTGTTGATACAAGGTCTTATCTTGGACAAACACGGGCAGAAGATGTCTAAAAGCAGGGGCAACGTGGTGTGGGCCAAAGACCTCTTCGAGAAATACGGCGCCGACCCCGTCAGGCTTTACATACTCTCAAAGGCGGCGCCCTGGGAGGACCTCTCCTTCGACCCAGATGAGGTTAAACACGTGACCGGCGACCTCAACATACTGTGGAACGTGGTGAAGTTCGCCGACACCTACATGTCGCTGGACGGCTTCTCAGCCGAGAAGCACCCGCTGGAGAGGTGGCTAGACAAGGCCCTCGACGAAGACAGGTGGTTGCTCTCAGAGCTCAACCTCCTCATCGAAAACTTCACGAAACACATGAAGAGCTTCGAGTTCCACAAAGCCGCGAACCTCTGGCGGGAGTTCGTGGTGGAGACCTTGAGCCACCGCTACATAAGACTCCTCCGCAGACGCGTCTGGTCCGACGAGCCGACCCCCGACAAATATGCTGCCTACGCCGTGTTGCATCACGTCCTTAAAAACGTGCTGATCCTCGGCTCGCCGCTTGTGCCGTTTATAACTGAGTACCTCTGGCAGACATACGTAAAGAAGTATGAGAAGGACGTGCCGGAGTCTGTACACTTGGCCCAATACCCCGCCGCGGGGCCTGTGGACGAGGAGTTGCTGGAGACGTTCCGCGAGCTTTTCACGGCCTTCTCAGCCCTGGCAGAGGCCAGGAACAGGGCCGGAATAAAGCTCAGGTGGCCAATACGGGAGGCCTACGTGAGAGACGCCAACCACATCTGGAAATATAGAGAGCACCTGCAGTATCTAGGCAACGTGAAGGAGGTAAAGGCGGGTGACTGCCCCACCGACTACGTAAAAGCCGCGGAGGGAGGCATAGAGGCTTGTATACCGGGCAAGCTGGAGCCCGAGCTGTACTACGAGGCCCTCGCCAGGGAGCTTGTACGCAGGGTACAGGTGATGCGCAAGGAGGCAGGTCTCGAAATAACCGACGCCATACGGGTTGAGATAGGCACGTCGTCGGAAGACGTGAAGAAGGCTGTGGAGACCTTCCGTGATTACTTGCTTAGGGAGACCCGCGCGGTGGAGATTGCCGTGGGAAACGCGGCAAACGGGAGGGAGTGGGATATCGCAGGCGAGAAGGTCCGCATAGCGATAAGCAAGGCATAGTCAGCTGGGTAGGGGCGTCGTCACAGCTCCACGAAGAACCACCACATCACCTTTATTAACTCCGCCAAGGTTTAAATCTGTGATGACAACGACCGCTTACGAGAGGTGAGTGGGGTATGCAGCGCTGAGCCGAAACTTCATGACCTGGAGAAAAACTACCTTTAAAAAATCGCAAAAACAATTAAAAAAGACGAAAAGCGGTAAATTAGTCAAAACAAGCTAAAAGACGCCGTTTTTCTAAATCGACATATTTTGATAATCCGGCATAGAAAAAAGCGGTTAAAGCGGTCTTACGTATTCTCTCGACGCTGTGGCATAGGCCAGCAGGCCCTTTGGTCTGTATACCTCTCTCACCTCGCCCTCATATACATAGTAGACCAACCGCTCGACGAGGAGACCGGCGGCAACTGTGAGGACCACGCCGGCCACAAGCTCAGCGATGGCAGTCAGCACGAGCCCAAAACGGCACCCATAATAAGACACCACGAAGCCAGGCGCTGAGGGGGTGGGCGCGCATATGTCGGATAGGCTATCCGCCGCCACCGGTCGTTCAGTTAACAACGAACCGCAGAAGATTTGTCTATTTATTTAACACTTATATTATCTAGATAAATAATTAAAAATATGTTTATAAGCGATATTAATGATGAAAATATCATTAAAAATAAAATATAACTAGATAGTATGCCAGCTATAAATAGCGTGACTACGCTTGTAATATTTGATATTATATTTAATGTAGCAAATGCCATAGCCGTGCTATCTATAAACGTATTTTGTATTTTTGTAGCTAAGTAGATTGTCAATATAGAGTTGGAAAATCCGTTGAGCACTGATATGACCAAAAAGCCCCATTGCACGACATCCCACTGAGTGAGTAAATAGAGAAAGATAGTAATGGGATATAGAGATAGAAGTAAGCAACTAGGCAACGCCAGACGGGGCAATACGGAACGCCTTACGCCTATTAGAATACTTGCAAGGGCAGAGCCTAAACCAATTAATGTATTGATCAAAGCAAAGTTCGCTATGAATATTTCTGTTAAATAAAATTTCTGTGATACTTGAATTATTGCTAAATTAACTAAACTACCAGCAGATGTTAATATAAGATACATTAAAGAAACTAGGCGAAAAGATTTATTTAGAAATATTTTTCTTGATGCAGATAGAAAACTGTACGTACTCTTAAACGGCTTGTATTCAACTTCCTTGCTCATATCAAAAAATATAAGAAGCGATACCAACGGTAGCAACGGGGCGATGTACATCGCCTTCATGAGGAATAGCGAGAGAAGTGGCCCAAAGACCATCAATATGGCGTAGGAAAGTTCGTAGACGGCATTTATCCGTTCAAATACGGTCGTGATCTTCGGAACTAGCGAATACTTTAAAACATCATAGAGTGTATATGCCATATTGAAAATAGCTAAAATAATATATATTAAAAACAAACTATCATATTTTATGAAAGATTGATAAAGTAGAATAAGAAGCATCATAGAAAGAGTCAGACCGATGAATTTATTCAGATGGCCTTTATCAGAAAAGTAGCCAATGACAATAGATGCCATCGATGAAAATAAAGGATTAAATATATAGATGAATGAATAATATATCAATTCATCGGTAAACATATTAACAAAATTAACTGCGTTAAGAAAAATATACCAAGCAGAAATACCTGTCAGAAAATCAATCAAGAAGATATTAACTAGTATTCTCTTGTTCATGTATTAACTCTATAACCCAATATCGTCTGAATCAAATGCTCTTCCTTAGCCATCGCCACCACTTTTATGATGTTGTCTAAAAATCTTCCGCCGGCGTGCATGCCTATGAGATGCGCAGCGGCTCAATACACTTAAGGTTCTCTCTACAGCTGGGTACCTATGCGTCTCTATCTGCACAGGCGGCGTGTACATAGAGATCCCATATGCGTTCAGGTTCTGCAACGCTGAGCTTTTTTAAACCAAACAAAACCGTCCTCTGATGAGATACGTCCATGTGATTTTAGTCTTGATCGTGGCGTTATTTATATATCTCTCTTACTCCGTGGCCTCGCTTCCCGGGGCAGACGGCATGTCCGGCGGCCAGGGCTACATTTCCGATGAGGTGTGGTACGTCACGTCTGCTCGCAACATCCTTCACGACTTCTTTGGCGTGTCGGCTAACTCGCCATATTACAC
>Ga0326761_1000096_pt1 | contig 21612 bp, 21 predicted proteins | sample GCREP_P_FD_207739 | JGI IMG/M metagenome (GOLD analysis project Ga0326761, IMG submission 207739) | Hot spring water microbial communities from Geyser Creek Basin, Yellowstone National Park, WY, United States - GCR.EP_P | ecosystem: Environmental > Aquatic > Thermal springs > Unclassified... | reverse complement strand
GACTATGTTTAGTGGAGCATTTTTAACCCAGGATTGATCTAGGCATGCCTTAGCTAGTTCACGGGAGTAGTCACCCTTCTTTAACGGTATTAAGCTATGTTCGTATTCACTATACTTGTAAATACCGGGCTCGACACCGGAAACTCTGCTCGCGAAGATAAATACCTCTACGGGATATGTTGCTCCAGCTGATGGGACGACTCTCCTCTCTTCACTAATTAATCCATATGTCGACCACAGGATCTGAGATAGTTCCTTTAAATCGATCTCCCCTCTCGAATACCTCCTCACACTTCTTCTCTTCAATAGTAACTGTGATAATGGTATGCTTTTATCTGGATCTGGGAGTTTAATGCTCTCCATCTCCACCACGTGTTACCTATATATTAAGTCCAACTTTAATCCATGATAATGAGGAGGGGTAGCGATTGAAGCTTCTACTTTCGGATGTATTATCAGAGGAGGCAATGAGAAACCTTGAGAAATACGTAGAGTCAATAACTAATGCATCAGGGAAATTCACAGAGGCTGTGCGTCTTTTAAATGACGTCAAAATTAGTGAATCTCAAAGTAGCTTTAGCCAAGTTGTAAAACTACTCGATCAAAGCGGTAGGTATAAAGCAATGCTAGAGGATGAAATCGCCAATTCAAGCCTAGACCCCGGATTCAAAGAGGAATTGCTATCGCTAATTAATCAAATTGACGAAGTCGGCGACTTAGTTAAAGAATCTGCACGGGAATTCACAATTCTCCCATTCCTCGAGATACCCATACAGCTTAGAGAGGGTTTATTAAAACTAACGAGAACAGTCTCAGAGATGATAAGCGATCTCTCTGAGTCAACTAAGGCGTTAATTATGGGTGAGTATAGTAGAGTAGACGCGTTCGTCGAGAGACTTATAGAACTCGAGGAGAAAGCAGATGAATTGGAATTAAACAATAGAGCAATGCTACTATCCTTCAGTGAGAAGATAAAACCACACGCACTTCACTTATTAATACATGACTTAAACTCAATACTCGAGAACACTGCGGACTCATGCGCGAAAACAGCTAGAAGAATAAAACTACTAGTAGTAGCGTGGCTTGGGGGAGTCTCCTAGCTTTAGCTCCATTATTCGTATGGATCGCTGAGACTACAGTCCCTGTGGAATAAGTTAACTATATGCTATGCATGTTTATTCTAAATAGTGGTTTTTCGAGGAAAGTAGAGTAAAAGTATTCGGCTTCCCTGATCTCGAAGGAAAGGGCTTTAGGGTTGCGTGTATTCTCGGGATCATGGCTTCGCTTATGCCATAGTTCTTTTATTTCACGTATTATATAATACACATGGGGTTTGTATTGTATAGGCTTCTATACCCACTTAGGACTTATTTAATTGTCTCAGGTAGAATTGGAGAAGAAGTCAATGTAATGACTGCGGATTGGTTGACCATAGTATCTGCTAATCCATTCCTCATCGCAACTGCAATTGCTCCAACGCGCTACACGTATAAATTGATCAAGAAATATGGAGAGTTCGTTGTGAGCGTTCCAAGTGTGAATATGCTTAGAGATGTATGGATTGCTGGAAGCGAGCATGGACCTGGAAAGTTGTCGAGAACAGAGTTTAAATTCACTAGAGCTAGGAAAGTGAGTACCCCCATAATTGAGAATGCTCTAGCAAACCTAGAGTGTAGAGTTGTAGGGGAGCATGTATACGGGGATCACGTATTATTCATAGGCGAAGTTTTGGCTACACACTACAGGGAGAGTGCATTTAAAGACAATGAGCCTGTTCTAGAAGCTGGCTTCTTAGCTCACATAGCGTGGAATAAATTCACTACGTTCCAAGGGGTATTTTATCCACCGGAGAAGTAGAGTTATTTTGTTAAATCGAGAGTAGTTGAGGATATTAATATAGGGTTTCTTGATTACGATTGGTGTTTTTATACTTCGAGAATAAATATATGCTTGGTGAGAGGCTCTGCCTAGACCAGACTATTATAAGTTCACGTCAAGTAGGGTAAACCTCGTAGAGCCTAGTCCTATAAGAGTCATGGTTTCGAAGATCGCTGAGAAATCAAAAGTGACGAGGGTTATAAGCTTCGCTGCGGGTGACCCGGATCCTGATGTAATACCTAGAGCTCTCTACGCTAATTTAGCGAAAAGGGTTTTCGAGGAGGAGCGGAAATCTGTTACATACTCGCCAACGGAGGGTATACCAGAGCTACGTGAGGAGATAACTAGGTTCATGGGTATGTATGAGGGCGTCGAAGCATCTCCAAGCGATATTATAGTGACCGTTGGTGGCTCTCAAGCACTTGACTTAATTGGTAAGTTGATGATGGATCCAGGCGATATAGTGATTGTTGAGAATCCATCATATGTGAATACACTGCTCGTTTGGAAACCATATGGTGTGAGATTAATTGGCATACCAATGGATGAGAATGGGATGGACACTCATTTACTAGAGTCTAAATTAAGGGAGTTGAAGGCTGATGGTAAGTTTCCAAAATTAATATACACTATTCCAACTGGTCAAAACCCAACGGGTATTACGATGAGCCTGGATAGAAGGAAGCACCTCTATGAAATAGCTAGTCAATATGATTTACTAATAGTGGAGGATGGAGCATACAACCAATTAGTATATGAACAAGTTGAGGTTAAGTCAATTAAATCGATGGATGTAGAGGGGAGAGTCATATTCGTGGGAAGCTTTAGTAAAGTCCTGGGTACCGGCCTTAGAGTAGGTTGGCTGCATTTACCAAGGGAACTAGTAGATGTATTTAAAGCAACGAAGGGTCCTGCAGATATGTGTGCACCAGTACCATCCCAGCTAATAGTATACAGGATCCTCAGAGAGGGATTATTTAAAGAAATCAAGGAGAACGCTATTAAGGCATATAAAGAGAAGAGGGATTTAATGCTAGATGCAATAGATAAATACCTACACGTAATCAAGCACACTCATCCAGTTGCAGGAATGTTTATATTCCTATGGCTACCAGAGCACATTGACGGCTGGAGACTAGCGGAGGAGGTATTGGAGAAGAAGGCTGTTGCAACAATACCTGGTGCGCCATTCTACACTGATCAAACCGGTAGGAACACTCTTAGATTAAACTTCTCAATGGCCCCGAGGGATTTGATTGATAGGGGAGTTAGAGACCTATCAGAGTTCATTAAGTGACTTTTTTTACTTCAAGTCTCCGCAAATAGGGCAGTTTGGATTCCTATACACATTCACAACTGTAAACTCCATTTTTAACCCATCATACACTATTAGCTTGTTGAGAGCTGGTTTACCAATACCAGTAATGATCTTTAGTGCCTCATTCGCCTGCAAACTACCGAGTACGCCGGGTGTGGGGGGCAAAACAGGTATTTTACTAGGCGTAAGGGGAGTTCTTGGGACTATACACTGGAGGCATGGAGTTACACGTGGTACTACAACCATTAATTGACCGTAAAACCCCTGTATACCCGCGTGTACTAATGGCTTATTGTGCTTGACGCAGACTTTATTTAATACCAGCCTAGACTCCCAGTTATCTAGCGCGTCGATCACTAGATCCACTTCACCCACTAGTTTATCAAGGATCTCCTCACTAGCCCTCGCCTGTATGGGTTTGATTGAGACCCATGGATTAAGCCTCCTCAGCTTCTCAGAGGCTACAGTAACCTTTGGTTTACCTATATCGCTTGTATCGTAGAGTATTTGCCTATTTAAATTACTCAACTCTACTACTCCCTCATCCAATAAGACTAACTCGCCAACTCCAGCGGCAACAAGGTATAGCGAGACAATAGAGCCTAATCCACCAACTCCAACAATTAACACCCTCGCCTTCTTAAGCTTCTCCTGGCCCTCGACTCCAATTACACTTATTTGACGATCATACCTTGCAAGCTCCTCAGGGTTAAGGCTCATACACTACACCAATATGGATTTTAAACCCTGTGCTCATATATTAAGTGTAGTGATGAAGCCCTGCCGCAGGTGAATTGTGATCCACGTGAACCCCTGTCTGATTTACTTTAACCTATGAGAATGAGTAGGAGTACACCGGTTAACACTATTACTGATGTTAGATATAGAAGTAAGTCTCTACTACTCCACTTCGTTAACTCATTTCCCACATGGAATCCATATAGGATATAAGCCTCTGCAAGCCCCCTGGCAGTGTAGAATGTGAGTAGTATTAGTGGAGTAACTACTTTGTATAGACGCTTATTACCATACTTAAGCTTAATTGTTGTGTACGCTTCAGAAGTATATATTATTATGAGTGGTGTTTGTAGTAGTGTGAGACCCATTATCAACGATGCGTTCTTGAAGCCAAGTCTATTCATTAACCCGCCCCACTCTCTAATAGAGACAAGTTGTAGGAGGCATGAGAAAGAAGTGAATAATGCGTAGACATACATTGTTCCTGATAATACCGAGACGGGATCCTGCCTACTCCAACCCAGGAGCCCGCTCACTAGATATGTGAATAGCGCTATACCTGTGAAGAACACCAGTAGTATCATTCCTCTAACTATGTTTTTAAATCCCTTGAACATTGAAATAGTGATTAATGCCATTATAGTAATGTATGAAAACCCCAGTATACTTGCTACTCCATCTAAGTAGAGCCTAGTCAATGTAGAGGCTACTAGTAGTATAGAGGCGTGGGAGAGCCTTGAGATTGTACTGTACTCCTCTAGCTTCTTAGAGTATATAAATAGATTTGAGAAGTCCCTAATTGCCCAAGCCACGCTTGATCTCCTCATATATTATTGAAGCCCACTTAAGGCTACTGGTGGGGATTTGGTTGAGGGGTTTTAAGGATCCCTCTTCGAGGACATATAATTGGCTCCACATGGAATTCCCTATAGCGTCTAAATTGCTAGTGGCGAGTATGAATGTTGAATTAGATGATGAAATATAGTCAATTAATTTAGCTCTATCTATATAGGTCAAGCCGGAGAATGGCTCATCTAGTAGTATTATATCTGCACCCGATAGTCTAGCTATTAGTATAGCTAGTTTGACCATTTGACCATGACTGAGAGTAAATGGCGATTCATCAATGAATAGTCCTAGTTCTCTACAGTTCCTCAATCCCTCCTCTATGCATTGACTACCTCTACTCCAAGCTCTACAGATCTCAATGATCTCTTTGCCTATGGTCTCCTCGGTGAAGAATAGTGGTATATTCTGTGGTATGTATATAGCCCTGCCAAGCCTCTCCACTCTCCCCCTGCTGGGTTTTAGGTAGCCGGCTAGTATTTTAAGTAGTGTTGTTTTACCCGACCCATTCAATCCATATATTAGTATTGATTCGCCCCGCCTCACTTCAATGTTGACGTTATTCAACACTATTCTACCATTATATTTCTGCGTGATATTCAATGCCCTTAGTACAGTATCACCTATTTCTCTAACTCTCCTTTCTCCATCTATTACAGCTGGGTCTAGTCTCTGTCTTGTAATTCTCAGTGTTTTATCCGTTACATCGTAGAGTCTACCATTATCTAGTAGGTATATTCTGTCAAACAACCTAGCAATCGGTATAAATCTATGCTCTAGAACTATTACTGATTTACCCAGGTACCTCAACACTCTGAGTACTTCTTGGAAATCCATAATCCCCCTATCATCAAGCCACATTAGAGGCTCATCGAAGACCAGTAGCTCTGGGTCTGGGATTAGGGCTTTTGATACGGCAACTCTCTTGGCTTCACCACCAGATAACTCAAGGAAGTATTTATCTAGTAGACTGTGTAATCCAAGTGCTTCAACAACTCGCTTGAATGCCCTCGTAGCGTGTTTTCGTGAGCCAGTGACTCTTAGTGCATAGTTGTAGAGGTCCTCTCTAACGATGTGTGCTGTGAAGTGTAAGTATGGATTCTGCCCAATTACGTGTATGTATTTATGTAGTTCGCTTAATTTAATATCACTCAGTCTCCTACCGGACAAGTAGATCTCTCCACTAACCTCTCCTCCGTAAATTAAGTCTGCAGTCTTCGAGATTACTCTCGCAAGAGTCGTCTTGCCGGAGCCAGTGTCCCCAATTATAATTACATGTTCCCCCCTGCTCACTACTAGATTTAAACCCCTAAGTACTAAGCCTCTTCCCGGATACCTATAGTATAAGTCCTTAACTAATAGAGTGTAATTACCGGTGTTCAAACTAGATAACCCGCTTTCCTCAGAACCCTTATTGTCTCTACAGCCATAGTTGAAACTATTAATCCTATGCTGGCGTTGAATATCCACACGTGTGGCATAAGCCCTAGAGTCATTGCAAAGGCCTCATCGTAGTTTCCAGCCCACCTAGCAATGAGGAGCCAGTGTGGTGTAACTATTAAATTGAGTATAGTCATTGAGGCAACCCGGACTAGAGTTGACACAGCAACCCCTCTAAACTCCCACCTTCTCTCCACCTGCTTTCCCCGGGTAATAATTACTAGTGGTATACACGTCGAAGACTCTGCCAGTACCTTCATGGCCATTCCAATGGGGTCGAGTCCCATGGCTATACTTACAACTAGGAATACCGATATTGACGCTGTGTATGTTTTGAGGGATAAGTATGCGATTATGGCTAATGGAACCCCTGATAGATCATACTTAAACACGGGGAACGCTGGGTATGGTATCTCGAAGAACTTAAGTTTCAACACTATGGCGAGCGCTGTTAATCCAGCTACTGCAAAGTAGCTTGGGGAGCGTGTTTTACCTATGTCCCCTAGGGTTGAATTATCGCGCGCCATAAGCACACCTATTTTCTACTGATTCAAGAGATCGCGGTTTAAAAACTAGCGTAGGCGAAAAATTTATAAATCCTCGACAAAGGCGCTTTTTAGCTACTTGGTCGTCAATATGTTATATTGGTGACTGGTTTATTGGATGACCACCTAGAGTTTTTGAAGTCTAGGAGGAGTATTAGGAGGTTTAAGAGAGATCCACCACCGTTAGAAATGATCCTGAAGGCTATCGATGTAGCTAGGTATGCTCCGAGCGCCAGGAATAGCCAGCCATGGAGATTCATAGTTGTAAATGACCCATTGTTAAAGGATAGATTGGCGGAAATACACCCCTGGGCGAGACCACTCAAGGAGGCACCAGTAAGTGTTGTCGTAGCATGTCATGTCGATGAGTCACCTACTTCATACATGCTTGACTGTGCAAACGCCATTATATACCTCCTACTAGCACTACACGCGCTAGGTCTTGGAGCAGTATGGATACAGGCTTTAAGGAACGTTGAGGAATTGAGGACCCTGCTGAATATTCCAAACAATGCTATTCCAGTAGCGGTTATCGCTATTGGGTATCCAGATGAAAAACCCGAACCTAGGCCGAGAAGGCCGATGAGTGAAGTAGTATTCCTAAATAAGTACGGTCATAGATTGATCTAGTCACTACATTAAAATTCACTCTAGTAGGCTACGTTATCGCACACATCACGGTAAATCCTCCAGGAGGCGTTTCAGAGTATTATAGAGTGTCGAGGATGCTGAAGAATCCCTTCATGAGTAGTCTAAGTGCTTGTACTCTCCGTATTCCGTGAGGGTTAATAAATACCTCATAAGTAGGGGTATGTAGCCGGGAGTGAGGGGGGAGAGTAGACAGCGACTTCCTCGCTCTTGATCACCGAGGATACCGCGAATATAGATAATGCAGCGGCTATTACGCACAAGCCTGCCATTACTGATGTATTTATGTATAGGCCTTTATAGGTAAATGATGCCATCACCTCTTCGCCTCTAGCTACAATGCCTCCACCGACTCTAACGCTTACAGTATGCATTACACCACTCGCCTCGACTAATACGCCGTGTTCATCGTAGAATCCATTATAGTTAGTTATTATCACGGGTACTTGGACTCCATAAATCCTTACAGTGTATTCTAGTCTACTAAACTTAACGCTCTTTGATGCCAGTGTTTCATTGTATACAAGTGGAAGTAATCTATTAGTTACAATTCTAACTTTTTCGGTAGTTATTGGTGTTGGAGTTATGTCGAGTGGATTAATCGATATGTAGAAAGACTCGGCTTCTCCATTAGCTGATACAGTGGCCTGGTACACTATTGTATTCGAGGAGATAAATGTTGAGTATAGAAATCCCCCCGTGATCACCAATAGAAGTATTATTAGTGTAATCTTGGCTACTTTACCAAGAGCCTTCGGCTTCACCACTTGTATTCCCAGATACTCATATAGGTATCTAAGCACGTGCTCTAAGTAACTAGGTGGCTTCACTCCTGGTTTATATAGGTGTGGTATGAGGAATAAGCCCATTACGAAGCCCCCTACGTGTGCAAAGTATGCGACTCCACCTAGCCTAAAGTACCCGTAGATCACTTGCGTAGCGAACCAGAATATTAAGAATGCTGAGGCAGATAGATTGAAGCATAGTGGGATGAAGAAGTAGAATAAACACATTGATAGCCTAGTGTATGGGAACATCAATAGATATGCTCCAAGAACACCACTGATCGCGCCAGATGCCCCTACAGCGGGGATTGCTAGAGACTCGTATCCTCCAATGGGTATAAATGCTATGTGGAATAATACAGCTGCGAGACCGGATAAGAGGTATAAAGCTACAATCTTGCCGTGCCCAATAATGCCTTCCACACGGTTCCCAAAAATCCAGAGGAAGTACATGTTGAAGAATATGTGGAGTATATCCGCGTGGACAAACATACTTGTCAAGATGCTTAATAATGCTTTAACGGGGTCTGTGAAGAAGTATATTGGTTTAAACCCGAGGGATTCAATTGATTTCTGCGAGGAGTATAGTAGTGGAATGTAGCCCATGGATGTGTATATAAATACAATAACGTTGACTACTGTAATAAACATAATTACTAATGGCCTATACCTCCTCCCAGTGAATTCGCCCCCACCTGGGATGATTACCAACTAGTACACCATTGTATTGTGTCATTATGGATTTATTGCGTTGGAGTTAATAAATGAATCACTGTGAAACCTATCTATATATAAGCTCATTAAATCTATATAGATTATTGAATTGGTGCTTCAACATGAAGAGATACACTAGGAGAGTTCAATTCACGGGTAAATCAACCTACATAGTTTCACTACCTAAAACATGGGTTGTTAGACATGGGTTGAAGCCGGGTAGTCAAGTAGTTGTAGAGGAGAGAGGAGGGATCGTCGTAGTGAAGCCTATGGATTCATCAATTCCTAGGAGTAGGTCGCTAGCTATTTCAATAGATAAGAAAACCAATATAGATTCAGCTATAAGAATGGTTATTGCAGCTTACATTATGGGCTATGATGTAATAGTATTGAAAACAAGTGACTACGTTAATCCATTAATTAGAAACACCATTAGAGAATTAATAGTCAAAAAATTACCCGGTGTAGAGATCATTGGTGAAGATGAAAAAGAGATACGATTGCAAGTACTACTCAACACAACTAGTATTCCAATACAAGACATACTCAAGAGACTCGTAAAAGTAGTATACTCTGTAGTGCAAGACGCATGCATGACTCTAACCGGCAGTGGAGAAGTCTCTGCAGATGAAGTCGTAAAAGAAGATGATAGTGTTGACAGAGTGTACTTCTACGCTATAAGAGCACTAAACATGGCTGGTGAGGGGGATATCGAGACGAGTCAAGTCTATGATGTGAAAGAACTACTAACATATAGATCCCTCAGTAAACTCCTCGAGAGAATAGGGGATCACGGGGTGAACATCGTGAGGAATGCAGCAATTATACAGTCTCATAGAAGCCTAGTAGAGGAGGTGGGAGAACTATGCAATAGCGCATTAAATATATACCTAAAAGCCACAAATGCATTCTTCGAATTCGACTACAATTCGACTAATGAAATAGACCAGGAGATCAGGGAACTGAGAGAGAAGGAAAGAGCTCTGCTTGGAAAATACATTAATATACTCAACCCTAAAGAACTAATACCACTCCTCTCAGTACTAGAGAGCGCGAGGAGAATATCGGAGTACTCTAGAGATATAGCAGAGCTAGCTATAGATATAAACATATATAGGACAATGACGGGGATTAGTGAAACTAGTACACTGGCTGAAAATAATCCACCTAGCTAACTCATTGTATTATTGAGGTTAAAACCAAATTGTCTACAGTGGTTCTAACCCTGTATTCCGCTTAGATCCAGACATGGCAAAGTACTTATACTACCTCGCGAGTGCTGTGACAGGCACTCCAATAGCTAACACTGTAATAGCTTTGGATATCACCATCCACGTGTAGGCACTTGGAGCAACGCTCTCAAGTTGACTAATTAACCCCTCACCTCATACAGGTAAAACTACGCTAGATCACCTTTGTTTGCTTCATGTGATACTATAGCCTCATCTAACTCCAATGTAACGTTACTAGTATTCAACCCCATAGACCTCAAACTAGACAACCTATTAACCAGCCCCCTACTTTGGAGTCGAAATCCTCGGTATTAACCATAGAAACGTGAACTATGGAGACTACGAGTATGACTAGGGCTATTGTAATCCAAGCCCTTAACCCATAGATCCATGCTTCATAAGAATACAATGAGAATTTTTATATTCACCTAGCGAGTGGGTTGTGAAACAATGAATCCAGAATCTTGGAGAACTCTAGATATAACTGAGTACTTGTATGCTAGGGCATTGGAGTGGATGAGCACTATGGAGGATCCCTCTCCAACCTTCTCCCTTAATGATGCTGAAATAGCTAGTCCAAGCTCCTTGTAGTAGCTCTCTAAGTCTCCTATGATTCCACGGGCTTCTCCAAGCATGATCAACCTCCTTCTTCTCCAAGATTGGTAGTTGTAAAGTGACTGTAAACCGTGTTTTTGTATAATGGTATTTAATGCTGCAATAATGTCTACTAATTTCCCGTTGATATAATATATGTCGCCTTCCGGGAGTTTGAGGAATAAATGTGTGTTTATTAATGGGCTTTGTCTCGATAAACTCCTCAATAACTCACTATATAGTGTACTCACTAGTAAATCTAATTCGCGTTGATTGGTTGAGGTTAAATCTACATATAAAACCCTAGAGCCTCTCCCACCACCACCCTCCTTGATCTCTCTAGCATATAGCCTCACGTAAACATTCTCTAAGTCCTCTCTACGTAAACTCTTCTTCCAGTGTATAATCTTAGGAGAGTCTCCAAGCATGTACTCCCTCACACCAATATACTCACCGGTATGTGACTTAGCGGCTAGCCTAGAGAGGTGCTTCTCTATCTCCCTTAATATGTAGCGTGCAATTAGAAACCACAATGAAGTCTTTTCTCTTCTTTCTCCAACTTCTCTCTCTGCACCTGTGGGTTCTGTAGCGGAAAGGGTTTTATATAATTCCTCGCTGGTTGTTAATATTAGGTCGCTTTCTCCACTACCTCCAGCTCCTTTCCCAATTAAACCTACTTGTCCAACTCCTTCAACTCCTCTTGATCCACCGGTCTCTCCCTGAAGGAGACCCCTGATAACGACTTTATGTACTTTCGGGATAGATATGTAGGCCATATACTTCTCCAATACTTTTTCAGCTCTCTTCACCATTGTAGAAGCCCTCAATAGGGTTATGTATTTAAGAGCGTATGGACCATGGGTTAACTTCGCTAAGCCCTTCAAATCCTCGAGGAAAACGCCTACGTGTAGCTCATTTAGCCCCACGTACTCGAAGTCTCTGGATAATTCGGCCTTTACTTCGTTTATAGCTGAGCCCTCCTCTACTACTTTACCAGACTCTAGTATCTTATACCTAAACGCACCCGGGCATTTAATCAAAACAAAATACTTAGCTTGCTCATCTAGGTAAATAGTGCTCTTATCCTGGTAGACCTCCACAGTGGACTCTCCCAGTCTCAAGTTCTCCCTTATGGCGAGAAGTAGGTATACTAATAGGATGATCGATACTTGGACAAGTGTTAATGGGTTGAGGATGTATAGTGGTGTACATAGTAGAATCACTGCATAGAAGGAGTTTGCAATGTTGTCACTGGACTCCCTATATAGTGTTAAAAAACCCAGTAGTGAAACAGCTGAAGATAAGGATAGAAACAAGTAATTCCTCCCGTAGGAGATGAGACACGAGGATATAAATGAAGTTGCAAACGCGACGTGCTGATCGCCGAATAATGTGAGTAATGTGAATACGGGGATTAGTAAAAGCACGTAGACTGCATCTTGAATCGAGGTATTGAATACGTAGAGAACTATTGCTAGTGTTATAATGCCCGATGTTATTAATCGACTCAACTTAATGTTTCTTAAGTGTAGCTCTATATACATAGATAACCACCATTAAGACTAATGCGATTATTGAAATGTAAATAGATGAAACCCCTCGTGGGGTATTTACAATTAATTTAAAGTATAGTAAGTAGTCTTGTTTGCAGAAGGATTGATCTAGTAGGATCTCTCTACTCCCGCGGAGCACTTGGAGAAACCCCATATTATAGTTATACACGTTGTTTGTAAATACCCCAAGTGCAGTGAAGATGATTAATTCCCCATTCCCAATCAATATTCTATATGCTACAGGAAACCTGTTGATCTCCTCGCCTGCATCATATGCATTATTGGGTAATTCATCTATATATGAGTAAGGAGATGAGTAAGCAATTGGCTCTACTTGAACGCCTCCACGGGTTTCAGTCACTGTTATTGCGTATGGTGAGTAGATCACTATTGATGTATTATACGTATTTAAATACACAATGACTTCATCGGGATTATTCATATTAAATACAGGGTCTATAATCCTACCCCTATACTCAGCTATGACGCCGAAATACTCTAGAATGCTCTTCAATGCACTCCACGAGCCATATACTAGTATCAATCCTCCATTTCCAGCGAAGCTTTGTAGCTCGGATAATTCACTCTCTTTCAATGGAGAGTCTCTGGCGATGATCAATAGTGAATTTAGAGAGTTATAAATCCCAAGGTTCTGCAAACCGAGGATCCAGGTGGTGGACTTAGCGATCTCGGATTGCCCATACTCCCCTGGATCTAAAGCATAGTAGTCGCGTCTAGCGGGGATAATAGTGGATAAGGCTAATCCTATGAGAGCTCCTAATACAATAGCGTAGAGGAGTATAATCTTAGGCTTCTTTCTCAACACTACTTAAAACACCCTCGTATAATTCAATGGCTTCTCTTAAATCTGGTTTTGAACTTGAATAAAGATCTCTCTCAACTAGCTGTAGTAGACGCTGTAGGAGTTCTCGTGTTTGCCTTCTCTTAATTAATGGAGCAACCACGAATTCAAAGTGTTCTCTCAGGGTCTCGGATGGCTGTGGAAGTCTCCTTGCGATCTTTCTAACGAGGTCATAGTAAATAGCGGCTATTCTAGACCCGAGTCCGAGGGCATAAGGTGTTAATAATTCATTGAAGACTCTATGAGCCGATCCTAGGGGCCTTGGCCGTGGGGAAAACCCCCCGCTTCTCAACATTAAAACAAATACTTTCTCGTGCTCCCGTAAAATAGCAGTGAATAATGAGCCTACAGCGACTAGGATTAATATTGAACTAGCGTTGATCACTATTATAGTCTCTGAGTATTGATATGTGTCATAGATCAATAGTGGATCCTCTATTGTAACATACAGGTTCACTATTGATATAGGTAGTATTGAAGCCTGCAGTATATAAAGGTTTCCAACAGAGACCGGGGCTTCAACGCCTCTAATACTAGTTGAAAGTGCTATCTTAGATGTAAGACTTCTGTTACCCAAGTTGGTTAAAAGCACCTGGATACTCCCATCCCACGTCAAGTAAACTTGTGAAGCCTTGATCTCGACGGGGGGATATCTCGGCTGGACGATTACAGGTCTCTCGAGGCAGTATGGAAGAGTTTTCTCACTGGCGTTTACGCAGAGCTTCAGCGTATTTTTACCAATCGAGAAAGTAGATTCATCAACATATACTGTGTAATTCACAGGCGACTCCCCTATAGTAATTTCCCCAAGAATGGTCTCGTTACTGGAGTTCTTTACGGTTAAAACCCCCTCGAGTCTACCAGAATAGCTAGAAATCGTTATGTTCAGTAAATCCCCTTTTTGAGTAATAGAGGGGCAATCAATAACTAATATAGGGTATGAATAACTCGTGGTTATGAATCTATATAATCTCGCCTCCACGCCACTACATAGAGCTTTAATAATAACTGTGAACTTTACGTAGCCAGTGGTCTTCAAGTAGTCTTTGACTAGGTATGCATATGGCACACTAATGAGCGTGTAGCACATTGATCCACTGCACTCGAAGTTGTTTTGGTATAAGGGGACTCCATAGATCCCGAGTATTGCAGTGGTTGGAGTACAAGTGGAGTTTTTGACTATGGCTTCAATTAACACCTCTTCACCCGGCTCATAGATCTTGTCGGTGATGTTGATTGAGATCGCCTCATGACTCATTGATAACTGCTTGATTAAATCCTCAACTCTACTCTTTAAGTAAATCACTCTCAGTGACAACCTAGCAACAATGGCATATGAAGCCTCAGGGTCACGGCTACAAGATTGTAGTTTCTTAGCATACTCGTTGACTAAGTCTAGGTCTTGGTAAATACTGTATAGTTTTGAGATAAGCTCTACTCTAGGCTCTTGGATAATGGTGTAGTAGTCTAGTATTGCCCTATATACTTTAACATGTAGATTCGAGTAACCAGGGTCTACGTGGATAGCTAGCATTGTATTTGCAATATCCTCTAATTCAGGGTGCATGGTCTCCGTGTAGTTTATGGCTTTTTCGAGAACTGCGAGAAGGTATGTGCAGTCTCTAACCGTGGTACTAGGTGTTTCCATGGCTGTGGCTGTGTTATTTAGTGGCACGAGTAATACAACAAGTATTATGGGAAGTAAAAGTGCTCCCTTATTCAATGCGTTAGCACCTCGTACACCCTATACCCCGCGATAACTATGAATAATGCGATTAAAGCCCCATTCAATACCCGCACTCTACGTGATGAAGTGTGGGGACGTAGAATAGCGTAGGATATATAGTATGCGAGGATGTTGAGTGATACATAGACATCTACTCTTACTTCTCCTAGTAGATATAGTGTAGTAGCGGATAATGCATTCATGAATGAGTAGAGGAGTGTAAAGAGGGCGACTCTACTCTGCAACCCTTTCCACCCTAGTGACGAGTAGTATTCCATCTGGTAAGTTTACTCTATTAATTAGCCTAGTGCAATTCATTGGAGTTATCTGTGTTATTGTAGATAGAGTTATCATTGTATATGGATCCACTGGGTATTTCACAAACTCACGGAGTTGCTCGTGTAGCCCAATAATTTGAACTCTATAAAAGCCACTCTCAGACTCTACTCTAACACTCTTGCATATGGATAGCTCATCAACCAGGATTGATCTAAGTTGATCCTCGATAGCCTTATCAGACAACTCACTGCTCAACCCTGGAGTCTCGATGGACAGTGGCTCAATAGGGATTGCAAGGTAGGGTGATCCACCTGTAAATCCTATGCCCGGGTCTACTCTCGATGGACACGGAACTTTGGAGAATACAAGTAGGTACAGGTCTCTCTTTCTAATACTACATAACTTTGAATCCAGTAAGTCTAAATCTTCAAGAGTGCTTGTAACCGCATTTACGAGTGTCCTAGTATATGACACCAGAGAAGAAATAGAGGGCTCTACTGGAGCACTACTGTAGATCACGAGTATCCCGCCAACTAAGCCCATAGAGGCTGAAACCCCTACTAATCCATTATCTCCAACTATTAATCCATAAGCCCCGAGTAGAGTTGCTAATACGACAATGTTCAATCCAAGTATTAGTAAGCGAGATGTCATATCACAATCACCAAGCCTCTGAGAGCTATATCTAGTAGTAAAATCCAATTAGCAGTTCTCTTAACTCCACTCAATATAATGATGTTTCTGAAAACATGGAGTAATAGTAGTATAGTGAATGCAAATATATTTAAATCGAGTATTGGTTGTAAATAAAGCGTGTAGAATAATGCAAGGGAGATTAGGATCTCCATGAATTTATCGTCAACCATGGAGATCACTACACACGATGAGAGAGCGTCGAGAACACCGAGCACTATATACCTCAAGGGGTTCTCTATATTCAAGTATATTGCGAGAATCATCCCCGCTAAAACACCTATAGGCATTAGAGGAGACATTATTGAGTGGATTACTTCATCATAGTAGTATTGCGTTAAGATAATAAACGTGAAAACTACTAAAGCCAAGTCTATGCTAGGCCCTATGATAGTGGAGAATTGTGTGAATCGAGAGAGTAGTGTAAGTAGACTTATCACGAGCACTATACTCCCGTAAACCGCTATTAAATTACTCCAATTCAATCTACTCCTTAGAGCTAGTGTAGAGTTGACTAATAATGCTGAGGCCACTAGACTAGTCAATAACCCCGGCTCTCCACCAACTCTGAGTAAGAGACTGGAAAATAGTAATACAAGGACGAGTATTGCTCCCAATAGGCTACTTGGGTACTGGTACATTCTTCAAAGCCTCTTCTGCAATAGCTACTGGTGTAGCCCCCTCTAACTCATACTCTTCTTTTAGCCTAAATCTATGCGCAACAACGGGTATAAACGCCTTCTTTACATCATTGGGAATAACGTAGTCTCTACCATCTATTAAAGCGAGGACTCTGCTAATACTGAGCATGTGTACAGTGGCTCTATGAGATGGACCATACTCAACGGCTCTGTGGTATCTTACATAGTTGACTAGCCTCACAATGTAGTCTAGTATGTAATCATTTACATGAACTAGTTCAGGAATTCTACTCGAGTATACTTGCACTCTCTCCGGTGTCGTCAACTGGTCCACGGGGACTGTGAGTATGTAGTCTGACCTCTTCAACACCTCTAGTTCCTCCTCGGGTGGATTATAGTAGCTTTGGACAGAGATAGCGAATCTATCTAGTAGAGTCTCCATTACCTCGAATGCCCCCTTTGCATACTTAACTGGAACCTGCGTTGCAATAACTATGAACGGTTTCCTCAATGGATAGGTTATTCCATCAACTGAGACCTGGTACTCCTGCATTGCCTCTAGTAGAGCAGCCTGCGACCTCGTTGGTGTTCTATTCAACTCGTCGAATAACAGTATATTAGTGAATACCGGGCCCTCGATGAAAATCCGCTCTCCACCCAGTCTATAGTAGTGGAATCCCAGTATATCGCTTGGCAATATATCAGGGTGTCCTTGAACTCTATTATATTTACCACCAATAGTCTTCGCTAAAGCCTTCGCTAAGAAAGTTTTTCCTGTTCCAGGGTATCCCTCAATTAGAACATGTCCACCTGAATATAGAGCGGCTAAGCAGAGTTCAACTAAATCTCTCTTACCTACATAGACCTTCGAAATCGCGGATATTAAGTCCCTGATCTCCTGGATTACACTATCCACCTCTACTTTTATGGATTCACTCATATCTATTTCCCTTTAAACTTGTATATACTACTCCATACTAATAAAGACTCGGAATATATTAAGAGGAGAAAGAGCGCGACAAATACAGCGTTTACGTATATACCAAGTGGTCCTTGAGCACCTAGATCGACAGTTCTATCTTCAACACTGGTAATTGATAAAATGTCTCTCGCTAAAACCCTAGTTAATTGACTTGGATCACCACTAGCTTGAATAGAGATCCTCGTATACAGTGTCGTAGTGCCGCCGCTAGTGGAGAGGAATACGGGTATGATCGTATACAACAATACCCCTCTCCAGCCTCCTTTCTCCAGGACTATAATTGACACTCGAGTGCCATTTATTGATTCAGACCAAGATGAGATAATGTTATAGCCCTGGAGAGTGAGGCATAATTGCCATGTATGTAGCCTAGCAGGGGTATCAACTACTTCAATATACCCCGAGTAAATACCACTGATCGTGACCACGCGTACTCTGTAAACGGCTAGTGCGCCTAGCACTCTCGTTAGGAAAGCATCATACTCCCTACTAGAGAATCTAATTAGACTATTAGAGAGGTACTCGTCGGGTTTTTGTATAAACTTCTGTGCATCATCAATCCTTATGGCGATATACTGTTCAATGCTTCCAGCTTGTGATTCTAAAAGCGCGAAGTTTACTATCCCCGTGAATATAAATGCTACTAGGAAAACGCCTGCAATGTACTCCCAGGAGGCGGTTGTAAATTCTGAAGATCTAAGAACTCTTGAGAAGAATGCTTGGAAGTGGGAGTATTTGTTAACAATGTAGAATGCAGATAGAACGGAGAGAGTGGAGTAGAGTAGGGATGGGGAGTAGTGGAATACCGTGTATGCTTGTTCAACACTAGTTCTAGAGGCTATATAAACTACTATTAAAACCCTTAAAATATTGCCTACTATACCTATAGTAAATGCCACTAGTATGGATATGGCGGCTATTATTAATTTCCTCAATGGTTTATCAATACTGAAGCTTATCATGTAGAGGAGTATGGGGACGATTGCTATGATAGAGCTAATGGTCACTATCCCCGTGCAGGCAGCTTCTACACTTAATCTAGCTACTTCACCACTGGGTGTAATGAGCTCTAACTGTGTGAAGCCAGGCATTTCGATTACTCTAACCCCAGTCAAGTAGCCGACGAATCTACCTATGTAGCGTGATAGTATGGGTGTTACTGCATCTAGAAGCCCTGCTGGGATTGGAACTAGTAGGAATGGTGTGAGTAATGGTATTATCTCACTTGGTGTGTTGAGGTCGTATATGAGTATAATGAGGGCTATGAAGAATAGTGCAAAACTCAACCCCATTAATTGAACTCTATGCTCTATGTCTATCCCCGATGTAATATAAATTGCCGCGGAGATTAGTGCTATTAGAGTTGTTAGTATCATCTTGCTCGGCCTAATTCCATATGAGAAACCCGTATACCTAACTGAGAGGTATAGGACTGCGAGTACGGAGAAGAGTGATACAATGATGTAGCTATACTCCTCGCTCCCAGCCAACTTAGTTATAGACTGAAGGAAATCTCTATAAGCAGTCTCCATTGTGAAGCCTAGGAGAAGCGAAATAATAGTAAAGCCAACAGCGAGTTTTACAATACTTTCCTTATATGCCTGTTCCAGCGTCATATTATGCACCAGCACCATACATGCACCAACGCTTAATACCTCGTGGACTAAACATTGTGTTAGATAAACACTAGATTAGTGTTTATAAATAAGGGGCTATATAAGCAATCTATTTCATTTTTAACCGCTTTAAACCCATATATCTAACGTTCAGTAAGACATCACTAGTTAACTCGGATGGATTGATTTTTAGCATTGCCAAGTCCTCCTCTAGATCCAACTCTGTGTATATTCCAAGCTCATTGAATATAAACCTAGCCTCGTCAAGTGTCTTTGTATACAGTAGTTTTTTAGCGGGCTCAACGAGATCTAGCACAGTATTAGAGTTCATGTAGAAAGTCATTGTATTGAACAACGAGATCTCCACTACTCTCGAGCCCCTTCTCAGCGGTATTTTACCCCTAACCCCTCGATAAGCGAGTAGAGGTATTCTAGAGGCTTCACCATCTACATACTCAAGTATCTTCTCAAGGACTAGTGCATCATGCATACAAATAGAGGAAACCCCGAGTAAACCCCCTCTAGTTGCTACTTCGTCAATTCTCCTTAGTAAGTAACTCGTAGGCAACTCTCCATCACTGCCAGGGGAGTGGACAGCTACAATGCCGTTTACCCTGGAGAGAGCCGCCAATCCAACCCAGTCGGCGAGAGGACTCCACAAGTCATCTTCGAGTCCATTTGCTAGTACATCACCTCCCACATCTACACCAATCACGAGATCCACTCTTTCATCACTAATAATGTTGGTAAGTCCTTTAACATAGCCCTCAACACCACTATACATGTCGACAATGTACACCTCTCTACCTGGGGCACGCGAAGCCTTAACAGCTTGGGGTATAACTAGTCTCCCACCTCGTGTAGCGTATGAATCCTTATTTACAAGTATGTAATGATCCCCGCGCTTAGAGGGATTTTCTACTTCACTTAGTCTAATTGGACCTGGGACTGGATCATATATGTACCTCTTCAACGCGATCGAGGCAAGTACAGTGGTATGACCCATTCTCTCTAGGGAGTTAGCAATTATGGATGCAGATGCAATGTCGCCTCCTCCCCCAATTGCTATAACGAGTATTCTCTTCTTACCCTCAAGCATACAGAACAATGCCACCACCCCCGTGTCCTGTAGTATAAGATAAGCGATTGAGCCCGAGGTATAATATCTCGAGTACTAAATAAACAAGCTATGGCTTATAGTATAGCCAGCACTTGACAGATCTACCCTCATTGACCATGATTAGAGGTGGTTCTTCGATCTTGCACTTATCCATTGCGTATGGGCATCGAGGGTGTAGCCCACATCCCCTAGGTGGATTACTGGGGTCGCCGATCTCCCCTTTCAAGTAAACTTTCTCGAGTCCTAGTTCATCGCTCAGTAATGGTATAGCACTAAGCAATGCCTTTGTGTAGGGGTGTAGTGGGTTTTTAACAACTTTCTCCGTAGGGCCTTCTTCAAACAACTGAGCAAGGTAGAGTACTCCAATTCTGTTTGTTATTAGAATTAAGAGAGCAATGTCGTGTGTTATGAACAGTAATGACTGCTCATATTTCTCGCAGAGGTCTAGTAGTAGCTTTATAATTGATGTTCTTATAGATGCGTCGAGATTACTGGTTTGTTCATCGGTAACTATGTATTTAGGTTTAAGAATCATGGCTTTTGCAATAACAGCTCTCTGTAGTTGACCACCGCTCAGCTCGCGGGGTCTCCTAGTGAAGAACTCCGTTGATGTGTGTAAACCCACTTCTTCGAGGGCTCTATGTGCTTGCTCAACTGCCTCGTCCTTTGATAATTTATAGTGTATTAACAGGGGCTCTACGAGTGCTTCTCCAATAGTCTGTATTGGATTTATAGCTCCATATGGATCTTGAGGGATCAACTGCATCTCTCTCCTCAAATACCTCAACTTACTCTCCGGTAGTTCCGTGATATCCAATTTCCCATAGAAAACCCTCCCCTTCGTTGGCTTGTATAGTCTAATTGATATACGCCCTATTGTTGACTTCCCGCCCCCGCTTTCACCTACAAGTCCATATATCTCTCCCCTCCTAACCTCTAAGGATACTCTATCCACTGCTCTAATTCTACGCTTCCTCCCAAATATCCTAGCTTCAAAATCCATTGTTACGTCAACTAGTTTTGAAACTACATCCATGGATTCCACCTATATAGATGGCACTTGAAGCTAATCCAAACTATCATTGTGAGTACACGAAGACAAAGAAAGTAGTTATAAAGTTCTACCGTGATGCAACAGCTCTAAGACTAGCTCTCGAGACGGGAGAGGTTGATATTGCGTGGAGGAGGCTGAGACCCTAGGACTACGTGGATTTATCAAAGAACCCCAATCTCGTTGTTAAGTCTATACCCGGAACCTTTATAAGGTACATTATTATAAACACTAAGATGCCACCTGTAGACAATGTTCTAGTTAGGAAGGCTATTGCCGCGGCAATCAATAGATCGGAGATCGCGGAGAAAGTATTCTTTAACACTATGACGGCACTCTACAGCTTAA
>Ga0326761_1000093_pt1 | contig 21922 bp, 18 predicted proteins | sample GCREP_P_FD_207739 | JGI IMG/M metagenome (GOLD analysis project Ga0326761, IMG submission 207739) | Hot spring water microbial communities from Geyser Creek Basin, Yellowstone National Park, WY, United States - GCR.EP_P | ecosystem: Environmental > Aquatic > Thermal springs > Unclassified... | reverse complement strand
CGCGTTATCAACACGCCGCCGGTCTCAGGAAACCGCTGCAAGACCTCTCTATGCGCAGAGATAAGACGACGGAGTTCCTCCGTCAACACGCCGACGCTGGACGCCCCGACGTCCGTAAACTCTTCGAATTTTTGAACTAGGGACTCCAGGTCCCTCTTCACGGCCTCGTTTAAAGCCCTAAACACAGCGGCGGCACCGAGATCTTCTACGACCCTAACCCTAGAGAAGACCCCCATCGGCACGCCCCTCATCATAAACTTAGCTGTCTCAGCCACGTTGGGCTTCCCCACCACGCCCCCCGCCTTCACCAAGAGCCTCTCCAACAAGAGAGGCTTAAACGTCGACAAAAACCTCCACGACAACTCCAGTACAACAAGGCTATACTCCACGGCGAGGGTATCCCCCCACCCAAGCGCCACGGCGGAAGCCACAACCCCCAGGGGAGAGCCCGCACGTAAATACGTCGGTAAATTCCCAAAGACGGAAACGACGTCATCCAACATCCTGCGAACCCCATCCCACCCAACCTTAGCCACCACCTCCACCACGCCGCCGGGACATTCAACACGCCCTGCAAACCCGCTGAAGCGAACCCACCCATCCCCAACCTCAGGCAGAGCAACGCCTGCCTCAGCAGGAGACGCCTCATAGGTGGCTCTGAGCCACGCAAAGATCCTATGTCTCAACTCCTCGACGGAGGACTGGATGCACTCAGCTAACTCCCCCAACTCGCCCAAATCATAAACAACGTCCTCCTTAAGCTCACGGAACATTGAAGCCTTGACTTAGCTTCTCCACTAGCTCGGCAGAAGCTCTTAGCCCCCAGCCCCGTAACTTTTTTGCTACCTCCGTTAATGTCTGTGCTGCTTGTCCCTCGCGGCCCTCTACCTGTACGTAACCTGCCAAGACGTCGAGTTGCGGTACGATATACGTGGCTACGGCAAAGTCGAGAAGATACAGCAACTTCTCCGGTGGCCAAACCCGCGGCTGGCCGCCAGCGGCCTCACCTTGTGGCGAGTTGTCCGACGCCGCCAACTCGTGGATAGCCTTTGCGGCAACTAGGAACCTCAAGGCGTCGGCCACGATGCCGGGAGTAACCTCCACAGGACACGTCTCACACTTACTGTAGCTCTTCAATACGTTATTCATCTCTTCCACTATACACGCCAGGAGACCGTCTAGCGATATGCTTATCTGCTTCACCTCTTGTGTTTCGTCGGGACACGCAACTTCTATTTTAAGCGCGGAAGTTTTGTTTTTGCCATACCATTCATGAATATCGCCAAAAATCGTCGCATAGTCTGGCGGCTTCGCTAGCTCAAAAATACTCAACGCCTTCTTCATATCAATCTCCGACAATTTACACAGTTGTAACTCTCTACTTCTTACGCTTCTACAAAACTCTCTCTCTTCATTCCCCGAATAAGCTAGGTTTCTAAACCTGGTGAAATCCACCACGGCGAAGCGCCTCCTCAACGCAAAGCCTAGCCTCTGGAGAAAAGACCTATCGAAGCTGTTCATAGTGCCCAGGAGTCTAAAGGAGTAGGGAACCCTCAGCCTCTCGCCGCCAGCGTCTATAGGCTCGTCTCTGTGTTCCACGTCGAGAAGGGTGAAGTACTCGCCGAGGGCCAGATCTAAGTTCGCCCTGTTAAGCTCGTCTATTACAACCCACACGGGACGCCCGCCTTCCAAGCTCCTCCTAACTGCCGTGGTGAGAAAGCCGTCACGCCACCTCCCCTGGAGATCTAACCCTCCAACTACGTCAAAGGACGTCCACTCGGGGTTACCAGTCCTAAGCACGTAGTCGATCCCCAACTCCCCAAGAAGCTCACGGATATAACTCGTCTTGCCAGAACCCAGCGGCCCCACCAACAGCAAATTCTTACCAGCCACAAGTGATGCAAGAATTGTTACATCGAAAAAAGACTTAAATGATATTCTTAAATTAATTTCTCTACTCATATCTATTTTTCTATGTAGATTTAAGCAAAATTCAACATCAAGTTCTTTGACAGAAGCCAACACCAACGGATTCCTAGAAAGAATATATATGACTGGTGGCACTTCTACATCGGTTGGAAGTTGAATAACCCAACGATATACATTACCCTTAATCCATTTTTTGTATGGTTTCAGTTCCACTTTTCGTAGCTTGCTTTCTAACTTAAAGCTTAAGCACGAAGCTAAGGGGATCTAAAACTATGCATTTGCCGAGGGCATTAAGAGTTGACGTCGTAAAGGTGGTAAGGCGTAGAACTACTTAACCAGCCAAAAGCAATGCCGCCACGGCTACTCTGAATCGATCGCTACTAACTTTTCTTACTACAATTTTACAATCTAGGTTAAATTTTTTACCAGACTTCTCTACAGAGAAATGTTGCAATCATGGACTGTTCCGCTGTAGCATTTCCCAGTCATCGCAGAAACATAACATCAGTCAATAATTAGCAGTTGATATGTCTTATTGTTCTGCCGTCTTTCCGCGTCTGTCCCTCTATTCTGCACCCTATCGCTGGCAGGGTCAGCGCTAGGGGGAGCAGGCGGTAGGGTATTGTCCACATGGCTTCGTTGCGGTAGGCCTTGTCTTTGAGCCTTTCGAGCTCTTCTTCGGCTTGGGCTCTGAGGCGGCGGGGGCAGCCTTCGGCGGCGGCCTTCAGCATGGCTTCGTAGGCCTCGATGCCGCTTTTGAAGCTAGCAAAGGGAGCATATAGAGAGGTTTCCGCAAAGCTTTGAGAGGAGCCTTTGCTTGCATCAAGGTCGAAATCTATCGGCATGAAAAACGTTCAACTGTATTGACACGTGTCCGAGACGTAGGGCGAAAATGATATTATATCAAAATTCTAAGTAAGTTGTTTAACTGAATCTCATCTATTTTCTTCTCAATGTTTTGAATTAAATAGATCAGAATTGCGTCTCTAATGGCGTCGGCTGAATCGTAATATGTCTCTGCATCTCTGAGATATAACTTCGGAGCTGTTTTTACAGACTCCACGATCTGCGCCCTTATTCTCTTATACCGCGCCAAGGCCTCCATGACCACAGACCGCACTTCGCTAGTAGTCTTCACGTAATTCCACATCTCGACAAGAAGCGCATTCCCCAGCAAAGAGCTTAAGTAGAAGTTAACCACATACATGTTAGAACGTGTGGCAACGCCGTGCAAAAGCGCCTTAGCCAAGGCGGCCCCCATCCCTGTCAGTACTATAGGCTTAGAGGCAAAGCCTCCGCTTATTGATAACTTTTTCAAAGTAGGGTATTGGGCAAAAACCTCATCAGCCGCATGCGACACCAAATTTAGAGCTGATAGAAATGCATAAAGAGCTGGCGCAATATGTTTAGTAATTCGTTTTTCATGAAGTTCCTCAAAATCTTCACCTTTCTCCAACATTTTTTCCCTTAACAACATGGCCTTTGAGCGAAACTGCGAAGAACCGTAGAGATATACGTGAGCAGCTGCAGAGCGCAGAAATACGAATTGAGTCATAATAGCCTCAGCAAGGTCATAAAAAGTTAACGGAAGTCCTTCCACAACGTCATATATCTTAGTTCTGAGTCTGTCCCAATGTACGACCGGCGAAAGCGCCAAGACAAATACGACTTGTCTAGATGCCATATCTATAAAAATATTGTAGAACTCGTCAGAATTTATTAATGTGTTTGATTTGATTTTTTCTAAAATTTTACTAAGAAACTGTTCGGAGTCCAAAAACCTTTGAAACAGACCGCGCATATGGACAGAATACTTATCGCTAAGTAGCCTAGCCACTTGGTGAACCTTGTCGTCATAAGAAAGCAAGCAACAGATCCGTTCACTTGGGCGTTTGCGACTAAAGCTTTTCCAGCCCGTAATTACCTCTGAAATTGCAGGTATCAACGCCCTTCTGGCCTCCTCGTACAGAGCCTCACTCACAGAATCTACGCAAGAGTCGTGACCATAAATAGTTACTTAGATATTTCGACGTAACCATGCGAACTTCTTCGTATAGCGTCTTGAGGCCTTCCATGTGAGGTCTAAGACCTGAATATGCAGCTAGCATCAAACGAAAATCTATATCTAGCGGTTTGCCATCTATCATGAGCTTCCCATCTTCATCTCTTTCAATACGTATTTGACAATCGCCCATCACTTCTAAGTTACTTTTACGTGATCTACTCTCCCGGAAGTCTATACATAATTTTACTGTGGTTTCCTTAATATTTTCATGTCGTTTTGTACATCGCACCTGAAATTTTAATTCATGGACATATACATTTCTCCTGACATTTCCGAGAAGCTCTTTTGTTTCTATTATTGTAATATTTGTAGCTTCTTCCAAGTTCTTTTTTAATTTCTCCAAAAAATTCTCAATAGACTTTTTTGTTATTTTATTACGTGGATAAAGTATTACCCCCTCGGCGACTTCCTTTAAAGAATTTAAAGCATCCTCAACATCGTCAGCTGTTTTGGCGTCATAGAATATACTAAATACGAGACGTGGCGGAAGTTTTTCTAGCTTCTTCGCTACCTTTTTCAACACATTATCACTGCCTTTTATTCCGATTTGACGCATAATTCTCAGATAGTCTTCAGCAGTGTACCCTCTAAGTGGTTTAAAAGATGTAATGCCCTGACCTGCTGACGACGATTCGCACAGCGGTTTACCCTCTAAAAATCCAGGTAATGACTGAACAACCATAGCTTCTTGAAGTAAGAGATATATCCTTATACGATCCTTTAGAGCTGTATCTAATTGTTTAGCTTCGTTGCATACATTCGTAAATGCGCCACTCAGATCTGGCGCAACTTGTTCAAGCTCATCAATTATTATATATAGTCTTTTTTCTGAAATTTCTGGGAGAAACTTACTTATTATTGAACCTAAGGGAATTTCCATGTTATTTATTTCATCTACAATTTTTGCTAATCTTTCTTGAATTTCTGGTATATTTGTATCAAATATGTTATTTCTTATTAATATTTCTATTGGATATTTTTTATCTACTAATGTGACAACAATAGACTTTAACACGTCACGCAACGATAGTGGTTCTATTTCAAGCTGTGTTGTGCTTTTAAGTTCGCGCAAATTTACGTAAAGATAGAAATTGTTCTCGTTTCTAGCTTTACATATTACAAATCCGCCGACCCCAATAGTTTTTCCATATCCATAATAGCCTGTAACTATGTTCAAAGCGGGAGCTGCCCAAATTATCCTCTTTGTAGTCTCTGTTTCGAATATTCTTGTGCCAAGTGCATAACATGGCTCACCTATCTCCACTTTTTTTATAGAATCTACTTCTTCTGTGGTATCTGCCACTTCGCTAATCGCATCAGGGCGCAAAGACAAGTTCATAGTTTTAAATCAAATGGTGTATTTAAAATTTCCTCTCTGACTAGATTACATATTTGTTGATAGTGATAAATCATATTATGGACTGCTGGATTACTTGCAGAATACATCCCGGACTTTCCTTCCTCTGTGATAAAGGCTACTTCAAAATATTGTGTTGAGCTACCAAAATTTGCTACTAGAAATTGAAGAAATCCTATAAACTTTATCGCATTTTCAAGACTAGAAAGAAAGCGCTCGCCTCCTAGTACCATATAAAATTCGCTCAGTTGTCGTTTAACGGAACCCGCAAAGATACATATCCGCCTAGGTCCTCCAGAACTGCTTGTTTCTGTCGGTTCACATTTCCATTTCTCATTATGTTTGTAACAGTCAAATTTTATAGCATCTCTATATAATGTATCTCTAAATTTAAATCCGTATATCATTACTATTTCAAGTTTGTTTGCTCTATTATTACTTATTTTTTAATTATTCTATTGATGTAGTTTGCTATTATTTCTGAAAATTTAGATGGCCCGTGTTCTATGAGTGACCTTCCGATTTCAGCTACAACTTGTTGAAGCGCTTGAGAAAGCCTAACTATAACGTTTTCATCGCCTGCCATAGCCACATATGCGATCGTTTTCTCTTTCACCTTAAGGGGAGTTATTTTACCAATGCCACCATATAGTAGACCGTTTTCTCCGCGGATATAGCCGGTGTCTGCTGAAAGCACTACGCCATCAAAAGTGCTACATGCAATTATGGAGGTCACAAGAAATTTATATGTGTTATTTATTTGCAACTATACATGGATCTTTCACGATGTCTAGAGGGATTTTCCGAGAGGCCGTTATTAATACCTGCAAAAACCATAGCTCTTGGCGCCTCCTTCTGTGTTAAGAAGGCATATCTCTCGTTGATGGTAGATGGGGCCCCCTCTTCTCACGTGCCCTATAGCCCGCCGTTCCATGCCCAAAAGGTCCATGACCTATTGACATACCTCCTACCACATGTTACATATACTCTGTTGGATGGGAAGCAAGACCTCAAAGAAGCCGTCGAAGAGGCTTGGGCGTCTATACGAGACGCCGTGGAGCAGTATGGGAACCTCACCACAAGCGACTACGAAAACTACAAGGATGCCGTGCTGGGGTTTCTGCAGATCTACGCAGCATTGTTGAGGTGGTTACAAAGATATAAGGGATTCTCACCCGACAACACGTTAGTCTATACGGAGCGTATGCTTGTTAGCATGCCGCAGAAATCGCTTCTGGAGGGATATACCGACTTCCTACCTATGGTGGGGATTCCAGATGTTATTCTAGTAAATAATAAAAGCGGATATGTTGCGTTAATCGACTGGAAGACGTCGTTGGAACAACGGAGTAATCAACTGCATTATTACCAGCTGATGGCATACCGCTACGTCTTGCAGAAAGTGGCGACAGACGTCGACGTCTTCCTCGCATATCTCACTCCTAAGGGCAAAAAGAAGCTTGTATCGTTAACACGACCTCTAGGAGACATACCAGAAGTTGAGACGGAATATAGGGACGTTGGTGATATGGCCGAGAAGATTAAGATTACTGCATCGCTGTTGTATGGCTTAACATTTTGCAAAGGGATGCTTAAAGTCGCCGTGGAGATAGGTAAGCAGTACGGCTTACGTGCTTTTAACGCGCGAAAGGAAAAGCCGCCCTGTGTCTACTGTAATTACCGCGAAGTGTGTAAATATCGCTTTGCGAAAAAGAGCGAACTACAACCAGAAGAGGCGAAGCTGAGAAGCGCCTTCTATAAATTGTATAGAATAGTGCTTAAGAAAAAAAGTGAGGAATATAAATATTTCATAGAATTTGACAAATGTGTAAAGTTTGATAGACTTATATTCGAGGGACCCACTGCAATTAAGCTTTCTGCAACGCTAACTACGAAGCAACTCCTGTCAGACGAGGTCATGAAGTATTCGTTAGGCAAAACCACCGTTTATGTGTTTAGTGGGAAAGATCGGTTAAATAAATTTGACAATGGCATTTATTCGCCAATATTATTTGGAAGATACGAAGATGATGAAGTTGAATATATACGCGACATGAACCGGCTTGAGGCGAGGATACGCATGGTTTCTCCTACCTTCGCGGTACGTTGGCTCCCTGTGTACATACTCTACCGTTTAAGGCCAAATGCAGAAATCTTCAGCAATATCGTTGTGTGCCCTGGGAGGGTGCCAATGAACATAGAACTAAAGGCTATCGCTACAATAGAAAACGCTATAGTAAGATTTCAACAAGCAAACATTGATGAAAATCAAAAATGGACCATAGATACTTTACGTACAATTGTCCTTAGCACTACAGATGAATATGACTAATTTTTACGACATAGGCGCTTTACTCAATAGAAATTATGTCAGTCGTGGCCAGCAGAACTACGAAATGTTATTTGGAGCACCTCCATATAAAGAATTGAAAGAAAGAGTAGAAGAGATTCTGGCAGGGAATCAAGCTGTCGTCGCAGCTCCTGGAGTTCCAGGTGCAGGAAAGACGACGTTTTATGCATATATATTAGCTAAACATCTAAAAGATTATATCTGTAGAGAAAGTATAAACCTTAACTATCTCTATATATACATAGCTCCTACAAATGATTTAGTTAGAGATTTTATAGAGAAATTCCTCAAATTTCTTAGGGGTATATTCGGCGTTGACTGCCAGCCGGAGATGCTTAGCAGAAGGATTCGTGTGTATGGTTCTAAAGTCTCGGCGCCAAGTTATCCACAACTTCTAAAGGCCATAGACGATGAGGTGCTTTTGGTCGCTTCAACAGATTGGCAGAGGGTAGCGGCGCGTATTCTCGCGCGGAAGGAGCAGGTCTATCTAATAGATGAGGCGAGCCGTATGACCTTTACGCGGTTTTTTATACCTATTGCAGATGCGATAGCCAAGGGTAACGCTAAGGGCAACATACGTGGCTTTACCGTAATCGGCGACGAGAACCAAGCAATAGGCCTCAACGAAGAGGAACGTAGATACCTTCTATTAAGTTCAATCAGGGAAATGGCTGAAAAAGGTAGTGACCGTGTTTACGTAATTCCCCTCAATGTGAGTTGGCGCCTGCCCGAAGATGCGGCAAGGCCCATTAAGGTTGGCTTTTACAACGGCAACCTCATAGGAAGGGGAACCCCCCTCAAACTCGAACCAGATTATGCGATAATACAAACGTTGATGCGCGAAAAACCTTGTCAAAAATATTCAAAACACATTTGGGATATTCTACAAGTTGCGTCAAGTCATCCGTTAGTTCATATTGAACTCAGCGAACACTTTCAGATAGGCGAAAAGTACGACGAAAAACGTGCCGAGCTTGGCTGGTGCCTAGCGTATATACTTTCAAATTTAGTGGGTAATAGGCAAGTCTCTGTGGTTGTGCCCTATACTCAAATGGCCTTTGCGATCCGTATACTGAGCTCTGCGATCCGTACGTCGAGACCTCCTCAAAATGTTAGGGTGGCGACTATCGCTAGCTACTTGGGTCGGGAAGATGATGTTATAATCTCTATTTTTGGCAAAGAGCAAGCCTCGCAGTGTAATACATATTACCTCAGAGATCCGTATACCTTCAACGTACAACTAAGTAGGCAACGGAATGCGTTATTTACAATAGGTTCTGCAGACATATTAAAAATATCCGCAGAGTATTGTATAAAAATTTCGGAGAAAAAGCCTGAGAAGAAGATATTGATTGCAGGTTGGGAAAAGTTGGCAAAGACCTTAGATGAGCTCCAAAAGATAAAGAGCTCCGTTACTATTAACCTGGCATAAGCACAAAATTCTGCATGTCTTTTCTTACATTACGCCTAACGACTTTCCAACCGTCTAGCAGGTCTTGAAGCTCGTCCACAGTGTAGCTTATTGCTTCTCTGTGTTTTACGGCGTATGTCTCTAGGACCAGGTATTTTCTGATGATTCTTGCCGCCTCCTTAAGGGCACCGGGCCAGTGGCTTTTGCTTTCTAAGAACATGAACACATGCGTGTAGAGGACTACGTCGAAGGCTTTGTCTCTGAAGGGGAGGTGTGTGGGGTAGGCCACTACGTCTGGTTTCGTGTCGGGCATTGCGTCCATCCTAACGACATATGCCCCGAGCGACTCCAGATATTTTGAGTTTCTCCAGTTGCCGCACCCGAAGTCCAGAACGCGACAACTCCTCACGTCCGCCACGCCTAGTAGTAGCTTGACGCCTGTGCTTCTAGGGCTCCTTTTCACTATGGGGCAACGGGCGCAGTAGTGATCGCGGAGTATCTTAATTCTCATGGATCTTCACCACGGCTTGGAACTGCGTGTTGCCGAGTCTCTTCACCACCTTTGGGACTCCCCACCGTGACGCTATTGAGATGAACTCCCTAAAGGCTATATATCTGCCGCTTCCCGCGTTGTAGGTTGAGAACACTACCTCTCGCCGCGTCACGCGTCTTATCTCTTCTACCGCCTCGTCGGGGCGGGCTAAGAAGTTGAGAACGTTCCAGAACACCGCCACGTCTATAGATTTAGTGCGGAGCGGCAACATGTGGGCGTCGGCGACAACCTTGTCTATCAGAAGGCCGTTGCCTCTGCTTTTGAGCACCTCCATGTCTATGTCAAGGAGCACCACGTATTTAGCGCCCCATCTAAGCGAGGCTGCCCCCTTTGTGCCGAAGCCGCTACCGACGTCGGCCACCACGGCGTCTTTGAAATCGGCATGGGCGAGGAGCGCCGGTATAGAGTAGCGCGCCGCATGCGACCTCACAACCCTCACCGCGCGAGGCGGGAGGCCGGGAAGCACGTAGCCCCTTCTGACGAACTTTCTGGCCTCCTCCCAGAGCAGATCCGCCGGGACGCTCCTCCCCACGCCCCACCTCGCCAGCAGTTCGTTGAACGACACAGCGTTGTGCACCTCAAGGAGGTTGGGGAAAAGGAGCCTCAACAAGATGATTGCATCTACAGCGGCGGTCTCCGGCAACCCGGCGCATGTGGCGAAAGATGCAACGTCCCGCGCCCCGCAGATGCCAAGCGAGTCAACGACTCTCTTGGCCGCGCGGAAGAGCGGATATCTCAACAGCTTGTCCACATCGACATAAACGCGGCTTTCCGCGACGCGCACTAGGTCGTAGTCCTCATATCTGGCTAGGGGAGGCATACGCCTTTTATCCACAGCGCACGGGATCTGCCCCCTTCTGAGACTTCCCAGTTGCGCCTCCACCACAGCTACCCTGTCGCCAACCCAGTAGTTGGCGGCCAGCTTCCCGTCTCCACAACAGAACTTGCGCAACTCGCCGCAGTCGGCCTCTGCGCGGTTCGTCAAAAGAGGAAGTAGAAGGAGCCGGAGCGCTCCCACTAACAATTTTACATCATTACCCAAAATCTTAGATATCGCAGGAAAGTCTATGAGTAATGTGTTTTTATCCTGGTTAATGTTGATACGTGGAATTTCAATTGACGTACGACGCATTTAGGGTTTTTGATGAGGCGGCTTTAAAGTTTAGAACGTTTGTACTCGCGTTTTCAGGTGGCAAGGACTCCACGGCGGTGGCTGTCCTGCTGTATAGATGGCTTGCCGAGAGGGCTAGGCGAGGCGAGAAGCTCCCCAACGTAGTTCTGCTACACAACGACACGTTGAGCGAGATACCTGAGATGGAGGAGTGGGTAGAGTACTTCGTGAATCAGTTTAAGGAGCGCGTGGGGAAGCTTGGCGTCAGGCTCCGCGTGGTCTTCGCGAGGCCTAGGGCGACGGAGACGTGGTACTGGAGGGTATTCGTCAGAGGGTATCCAGCCCCGACGTTTAACTTCAGGTGGTGTGTCGATATGCTTAAGATAGAGCCTACGAATAGCTCTTTGAGCCGCTATAAGAACTACGTGTTGGTGGTTGGGGCCAGGGACGAAGAAAGCGCCGCTAGGTCTAAGTCCATGAAGGAGCGATTCGGCGTCTGCACCGGAGGCGGCTCGTGTCTCGGCGCGTACTTCACCTCTAATAACGATATTCCTAAGGTCGCGCCGATTAGGTTCTGGAGCTACGAAATGGTGTGGGCTTTCCTCAAGGCGCAGAAGGACTTCGACGTGGGGAAGCTCGTGGAGCTGTACAGAGGGCTCGCCTCAAGCGGCTCGCTGGGCGGTAGATACGGCTGTTGGCACTGCACACTGGTGGTCAGACAAGCCGCCAACTACTACCGGGAGGAGTACCTATACGCCGAGGCCATCCGGCTGATGTACCGCGCCGTGTCTGACCTGGCCGAGCTCTTCAGAGAGAGGAAGAACAGCGGATACAGCAGATGGGGCCCCCTGAACCCGCTGGGGAGGGCCATCGTCTTCAACGCCCTAAGGACCGCGGAGGAGCTGGCCGGAAGGCGCATCTTCTACGGGCTGGACAAGGCCAGGATTAGAAACCTCACCCTGCGCAAGATCTTCTACGAGATGGACCCGGAGAAAGCCGACAGAGTAATAGCGCGGGCGGACCCCACAGACAGACGCGTCCCCGTGGCCGCCCTCCGGGATCTGTCAAGACATGAGGGCTTGAGGACGGCCCTAGACATGCTCAACGCCTACTTCGCCTCAAGAAACCACCGCGGAGAGGCGGCAGACAAGGCGCTCAGAGAAATACTGGCGTCGCTAAGGCGTTAGGAAAACTGCTACCTTCAAACCGATCCCATATTCCACCAAAGGCACCATCCTTCGGAGAGACGACTGCCAGCTACGGAGATCTGTGGCAAACACGCCCGCCGTCGCCTGTAGCGGATAAGCCCCTCCTTACCACGCTTCCAGACTTTGAATATTTATTTAGTTCCTAATCTCCTATGGTCTTGCTCTTCCGCCACTCCTACGAGCTTAGGGCTGAGAAGGCGGCGGAAAGCGGGGCGAAGGTGGTCGTGGTGGGGCCGCCCTGCGCCGGGAAGACCACCTTCATCAAGCAGTTTCTTGAGCCTCGCGGCGTTGCGGCGGCTGAGGAGACCGCGGGCCTGGCGCCTGAGGCGGAAGAAGCGCGGGGAGGGGGCTTGAGGGAGCGGGGCCAGCGCCTCCTCAAGCGAATCTTCGCTAGGCGATACGTAAGCGGCCGCGAGGCCGCCGAGGAGCTCAAGGACATAAAGGGCGCGGACCACCTCAAGGCCTTTGACGAGCTTCCGAGGGATTTCGTGGAGTATCTGAAGAAGAGGTACCATGGGTGGTCTCTCTACCTCTTCTACATCCCGCCCGAAGTAGAGGAGGAGAGGGAGACGGCGGAGGAGTTGCTAAAAATAGCCAAAAGGGTCGGCGTCGAGTTTAGATGGTTTGGGCTGAGGTACGTGCCGCCTGGCGTCGTGGCGATGCTTAAGGAGAGAGGCGGGGGATATGTGGAGGAGCAGTTGAGACTGTACAGAAAGATTCTTGAGGAGTTCGACGCCGCAGGGGGCAGACTCGCAAAGCTGGGCAAAAGCGTTGCGGAGAAGACCGGCGAGTCTCTACTGGAGAGGTTTGCAGAAGCGGCGGAGGAGCTAGCCAAACTTCTGCTTCCCCTCCTCCCCGGCGGCGTCGCGGCTGGCGCTGTGCTAGGCATCGCCTCGTTCTTTCTGGCGGGCGGCGGAGAATGGGGCGGCTGGATAAGACTGTTGGCCGACTGGTCTAGGCTAGACGGACGGCTTAAAGACCTCGCGGCGGCCCACATTGCGCTGGAGCTGGGCGTGGGGAAGGAAGAGGTGAGGGACGTGTTGGATTCCCTTAGCAACAACAAAGAGCTGGAGAAGCTTGAGGAGAAAGTTAAGGAGCTGTACGACGAGGTGGAGGAGCTTTGGGATGAGGTAATTGCGCAGACGTTGGCAAAATACGGCGACGTGTATACCCGGCGGAGGGCTGAGGGGTTGCGCGTCACGTATCACAAGGTGGTTGACGCCGGCGTTGAGTACCGGCTTGTGACCGCCGGTGGCTTCGCAGAGGCGGCTGAGGAGGTGGAGAGACTCCTCGCAGAGAGTGGTTTCGTGGTGGTTAAGGGGAGTAGGGGCATTGGGAAATCCACCTTAGCCGCCTACGTGGCTTACGACATGTTGAAAAAAGGCGACGTGGACTACGTGGTTAAGGTGAAGAGCCCAGTAGACGTGTCGGAGGTGGACGTCTTCAAGGCGTTGGGCCGGAGGGCGTTGTTGTTTTTTGATATTTATCCCCGGGAGGTGTATCTAGAGCAGTTTGACCCCCGGAGGCCGCTTGAGGAGCTCTACGGCTCTGTAGAGGTTTTGCTTTCTCTCGCGGCTCTGGCGGAGCGCAGCCGCGAGGCGGGGGCCGGGCTGTACGTCTTAGCCGCCGTCCACGACAAGGCGCTGGCGGAGGCCTACGAGGGAAAGGCCGTGAGGGAGTGGCTTGAAGGAGCCTCCTTCTACCTCCCACAGCTGAACACGCCGGAGTTCCTCGCCGGGGTTTTGAAAAGCTACGCCTGCCCAAATGAAAAAGACTGTTGCCTCGGCAAAGTCGACACTGAAAGACTTGTTAGCCTCATCTCAAGCCACGACGCCTACACACTAGTCGCCAAATACGCCGGCCTCTGGCTGAGGGAACGCGGATGTGATGCGGGTGACGTGGAGAGAGCTGTGGAGGAGGCGAAGAAGGAGCCGAAGCTCTTTCTCGCTCGCTACATCCGCGACGTGTTGTTGTGGCGTAGTAGCGAGGAGGAGAGGGTGAGACTTTTGTATAGAGTTGCCGTGCCGCTCCTCCTCCACGCCGTCTTCGGCCCAGTGCCGGAGGGCGTGACGTACATCACGCAGGCCAAGGACGGCGTCGTCTTCTACCAGCCTGAGGAGATAGAGAAATTCACCAAACCCAAGTGGGACCAGCTGAAGGCAGGCCTCCAACCCATAGCCAAATGGCTCGCCCAGTGGCACGAAGACCTCGTGGAGGAGACGCTGAGAGACCTAGCCGGCCTAAACGGCGAGAAGGCAAGAGAGCTCTACAAAGAAGCCCTAAAAGACTTGTTAGAGGTTCTGGACTTGGCCCGCGACGAAGTGCTTAAAGAAAGTGGTAAGATCCTCGCTGAACTCGGAATCCCCGAGGGGCACCGGGGATTGAAGAACTCTTTACTGGCCTTTGTCGCTAGGAGACTAGCCGCTGTTTTCAAGAGCGACGAGAGTAGGCATTGCTGGAAAAGGGTAGCCCTCATCGCTGGCTATGCACTGGCTGGATATCCCGTGTTTCCTAAGAGGGAGCAGTTGCCGGAGGACGTTGTAGAAGCCTTGGGTGATGCCTTGGAGCCCTGCGCCGTGGATGACTATTTGACGATAGACGGCGAGATACCGCCGCTTTCAATAGGCGTGGCACAACTGATGCCCATAAGAGAGTTAAACATACTCGCTCCCTTCGCGGACACGAAGACCATAGACGACGCAAGGAAAACAGCGGAGGGGCTGTTGACGAGGTGGAAAAGGAGAGGCCTCTACGACCACGAGACCTTCTACGCCTTGGGCCTGGCAACGTTGGCCGCAGGGGCTAAGGTGGATGGGGAGACGGCTAACCTGTTGCTCTACACGGCGTCTTATGCGGTGCAACGGGTGGCCCATTCAGCGGCTGTGTTGCCGATTTTGGCGGCGTTGCGTCCTCTGGGCGAGAAGGCGCCGCATAGATACGTCGTTGCGCTGACCGCCGCCTCAGAGCTGGAGACTCTGAATCAAAAAGCCGCCGAAGAAACCGTGCGGTATATCTATGGCGCCTTGCAACAACTCAAAGACCGCGTCCTTAAGGCGGAGCGTCTCTGGCCTCTGGTGGAGGCTATCCGCGCCTACTCAAACTTGTTAAAAAAACGCTCAGTGCACATCAGGGATCACTGGAAAAAGGCTGTTGAAGATATGTGTGAACTATACAGCGAGGTTAGAAGGCGTAGCGCCGAAGCGGCGCCTGAGAGCGGTCTCTCGGCGCAACGCTTGTTTGGTACCATAGCCAAGGCGTATGTGCTGGCCGCGGCACTACATAGCAACGAACTGGCGCAACATGTGCAGAAGTACTGCGGCTTAGACGACTTCGTAAGAGAGGCCGAGGCTGTGAGGAATGCGTTGGACGAGGCGGCGGCCGATCCAGAGGAATTGAGAAAAATTAAAAACGAAGACTTCGCCGAGTGGGTAGCAACCCTCAGCTTTACAGGCGACGCCAGATTTGCGGTTGAGGATATGAGGGCTTGGTTCACGCATGTGCTAGCCCTCTACAAGCGGTCTCACGCAATTGACGAAAAAGGTGAATTAGACGCGGAGAAGCTAGAAGAGACGGCAGAAGAGTTCGAAAAAGCGGCGGAGATAAGCAGAAAGCTGAAGCTGTGGGAAAACTACCTCACCGCCTGTGGCTTTGCTCTTAGAACCCGCGTCCTGGCCGCAAAAAGCTGGGAGGAGTTCCTCAAGATGGCAGAGGGCCACCAGGAGCCCAAGACGGCGAAGAGCTTCCAGGCGCTGTGGGAGGAGGCGGGAAAACACTTTAAACTGACTGCCGAGTATTTAAAAGCGGTTACCCTCACACTTAGCGACTATCTGGTCTACTTAGCGGTCTCCAGCGATAAGAGAGGTGCAGAAAAGTTGCTGAAAGAGCGGCGGTTGTCGCTGGACTACGTCCCGGAGGTCTCTGTGGTTACTCGGCTTATGCTTAAACTTTTCGGCGTGGGGGATGGGGCGAAACTGGAGGAGGTTATGGATGTGTTTGAACAAGAACTTTTACCGGAGTTTCGACCAGCTTTATGGTTGCTGGCCGGCCGTCTGCAGAAAGACGAGGCCTTGGAGATCTGCAAGAAGTTACCCAAGTCCGAAGTCTGTGTCGACGCCGTGGCGGCCGCCGCAGGCGATCAAGAAGCCGTTGAAAGATTGAAATCGGAAATAGAGAGGAAGGTGCCGGAGACGTCACTCTTGCTGGATAAGGTAGACGGGAAAACCCTAGTGGAGGTTCTGGCGCCTATATACTCTTCAGCACAGCTTGCCTTCACGTTGCTGGCGGCTGTGGAGGGGAGGGTCGACGCAGTTAGGCTACACGGCCTGTGGGGCTCTGCGACGTATAAGGGCACAGTGCTTCAACCACTTTTCCGCGCCGCCTACGAGAACTGCGTCGACTTAAACAGCGAGGGTTGTAGGATGGCTCTGTTGAAGCTGTACTACTACCACTTCTAGCGGCGCCTCCCGCGGCTGGGCCTTCCCGAAGCTATGTCTCAAAAATGCTTAGTCTCGGCGCCGTGGGTATAGCCCCTCTAGCCTCTGCGCGGCGTTTCAGCCTTAACCTTCTGCGTATCATTGCGGCTCTTCACGACGAGCCCATGCCAACTTATATGCAGTGGACAGCAGGCGGCTTGGCGTTTATAGTCTAGAGAGGATTTCGTTCACTATTTCCTCAAGCGTTGCAACGGCGGTTTTCTTGTCGATTTTCTGTCTTTGGAACAGCTTGTAGATGACGTACGTTGCCAGCTCCAGCGTCGCTAGTTTTTCCAGCTTCTGCGCCGTCTCAGGCGGACACCCGCGGCCGCACGTCTCGTTTATCTCTACGTATTCCATGTACAGCGCCACCATAATTTCGTGGAGCTTGTCTAAGACTTCGTCTCGGCTCTCGTAGAGGAGGTCCTCAAGAGTTTTGCCGCCGCCGACCGGTATGTCTAGCCGCAGGACCTCTGCGTACTCCTCCACGGCGCTTTCGAGACTGGCCTTCACGGGGTCTGCGCCTAGCCGCCTGAGCTCCGCCAGGGCCTCCTCTATCTCCGGCGCGTACCGCTTTATCGCCGCAACGATGTTAGAGACGATTTCCGCAACGTCCTCCCCCGCTTTCTCCTTGACCTCCTGCAGTATCCTCCGCCTGAGCTCCTGCAGCCTTCGGTACGGCTGGATGAGCTCGTTGACGCGTTGCGTCGAGTACTCCTCCTCAGCGAGGGCGCCGAGTCCTACCGCAACAGCGGCTTCCCCGGCCATGCCTCCTTCACCTCCTCTAGGTTATATACATATGTGAGGAGGTCGTCGAGACTTCTGCGCGCCCACGTCTCGAGGATCTGGTCTGCCACCTCCTTCACCTCCTGCGGAAGCTCGACGGGAGCGGTTGAGGCGAGTTCGTAGATTATGGCGTCGTCGGTCACCTTAGCCACCACTGAGCCATATACTTCCATGTCGTCGAGGACGTCCAGCACCTCGCGGGAGAAGGGGCCGTATTTATACATCTTCCAGCGGAACACCGTAGAGCCGAACCTCCGATGCAGCTCCCTGTCGATGAGGAACAGTAGCTTCATGAGCTTGGTGCGGGCCATGGGCCCACGCCGCAGTACATACCGAATCAGATCAGCCTTATAAGCGTCAAATACAATATCCATGTATAAATTGTTGTGTTCAGGTATAAAGATTCTAAAGCTTATTAATAGTGCCCCCGTCTTCAGGTGGGGATCTCAGTCTCCTCAAGCCCGAGACCAAAGGGCAATTTTAGCCTCCACCGTTTCGCCAGCTATCTCCGGCAGAGTCTTGACGTGTGCAACGACCGCCGCCACTGCTGTGCAAAACATAGCTGAGAGTTGATGCATACGCCTCTACGGCGTCGACAAGACGCCGGAATTCCTGCCCATGCCTCCCGTCGCTGTCCTACACAGGTTAGGCTTCCGCCCCGCGTCAATCGTGTTGACGTCTCTGAGGACGGGGCGTATTTTCGGTTAATAGCACCTCCCGGCGAGCCGCAACTGGGGCTTGTCGTTGGCGTAATTCACCGCGTCTCCGCGCAGTCTTGTTTTTCGGCCGTAGGAGGGCTGAGGAGGCGTCGAGGGCCGGTGGCCGTGGAGTGACCGCCCGGCGCCGGGGAGACTACCTTCGTCAAGCCGCGGGCGTGGAGGCGCACTAGATACGCTGGAGGCGGCGGTCCGCTTCAAGGCTGCTGTGGAGAGGGCTAGGAGGGCGGCGTCTCCGTTAGATAACATATATCTGCGCAGAGGTCAAGCTCCAGCCCATCGACAGACCGCGCCGATTATGGCAGGCGCGAGTCGAAACGCGGCCGTGCCGCGGCTACGTCTGGGGATAGGTAGGCGGGCGCCGAGAGGCTTGCCGCCCTTATAAAGGCCCTGATGGGAAGGGAGCGGGGGTGTACCGGAGAAGCGACTGCAGAATAGAGTTCGTATACCGCAGAGAACGCCTGGAGGGCTTCGCTATATAGAGCTCGCGGGCGCCGTAGCGAAGTGGCTCGGGGAGGCGGGCCGGTGGGTCTCCTCTCTGGAGGCTGAAGCTTGTAGGTCTTTTTCTGCAGGTTTGGTGCCTGCGCTTTGCGGCCTGGTGTTTAGAATACTAGTGGTATTTCTTTCCTCGGCTGGGCGATTGCTTCGGTGGGTGGTTTGAATAGTGCTTCTATGTTTTTCTCTACGAGGAATGCGTATTTGGAGGCGTGTTCTTGGAGTTTTGAGGTGTCTATTTGGGTTTCGGCGAGTTTGGCTACGGCGTCTACTAGCTTGAGGGCGGCGCCGACGTCGGGGCCTACGCGGCCGACGAGGTCGTTTAGTATGAGCATGACGTCTCTGTGGCTTGCGACTTTGCCGCTGTCTACGAGTCTTTTGATGGCGGTGAGTAGCTTGGATTCGGCGATTAGGAGGACGCCGTCTATGCTTCTGTCAAGCACCGCGTCTAGGTAGGCGCCCTCCAGCCCGGCCACTGTGGCTTCTTTTATGGGCTCGAAGCCGTATTGTTTGAACTTCTCCACCAGCTCTTCCTCGGTGACGAAGTACACCTTGTCGCTTTCCTTGTCACCCACCGCCGGCATGGCGGATAGGCAGGCCACCAGCTTTACCTTATTCTCCTCGGCCCAGTCTAGGACTTTGTGGATGAATTCGGCGTATATCTGCGGGGGGATTGGCACGTGTTGCCTTACGGCCACGACGCCTGTCTGTCGGGAGTAGAAGATTCTGTGCGGCAGCTTGGCGGCGCCGTTTACCACCGCGATGATGGGGGGCATCTCGGTTATCCTTATGGCGCCGATCTCTTCCATATTCAAGGCGTCGATGAGGTACTCCACGGCCACGACCCCCGCCAGCGACGGCTCGGGGCAGGACAGCACCAGGATGTTTCTCTTGTCCCGGGGGAGTCCGCTTATCTTGACCTCAAGACGCATATACGCACCTACGCCAATATATATAAATATTGCCGACACGTTGGGAGCTGTTCTGCGTCTATCGCTGGGAACGTATTTAAAGAGGGGAGTCACCCCTCCTATGCCTAAGGCCGTGGCGTTTCACGGGTATAGAAGTTCTCCCCAGAACATCCAGTGGCTGACTCAGCCCCTCTTGGAGGTGGGGTTTGAGGTGGCGGCTCCCACCTTTAGAGACGTGGAGGACGGCTACGAGGCGGGTTTGAGGGAGCTGCCGGTGGAGGTGGCTGCGGGTCACAGCATGGGGGGCACGGTGGCTCTGCTTCTCGCGGCGAGGAACCCCGGCTCTGTGAAGTGTGTGGTGGCTGTGGCCGCGCCGGTGGACCGGAGGCTGCAGTTGCAGTACCTCCTCCAGTCGGAGGACCCATACCTCAGGAAGCTGGCGAACCACCTGGCCTCTCTCGGCAGTAAGCTGGAGCTCACTTCGCCCTCCCGCTACATAGGTAGCAACATGCCTCCTGTGCTCTACATAAGAGGTTCGGAGGACCACGTGGTCCCTAGGACGCATATAGACATCTTGGCGGGGCTCTCGGATAAGTTTAACTTCCCTCTGGAGGTTGTGGAGGTGCCGGGGATGGGCCACGCGCCGCAGACGGAGGAGCAACTTAGAAAAATCGCGGAGGCCGTTGCCCGCTTTGTTAAAAGCTGTATATAGAAGTCCCACGTCTCCCGACCGTCGGCGCCGATTTGGCCGGCAGCGCCGGGCGGGTGGGCCCGTCCAGCGCCGCCGGCTTGTCCCCCGTGCCCGCAGGGGTGGGGCTCCTGGGGCTGGGCTTGGGGGCGGTGGGGAGACGTGGGACGTTGTATGGTCTGCGCGTGTTTTTAACAGTGGGTTTGTTTTATTTGGGTGATACGTCAGCCCAGCTTGGGGAGGGCTCCTTTGGCGAAGAGCTTGGCGAGGAGGGTTTTGTTGACTTTGTATATCGAGCCCGCGACTTCTGCGATCAGCTTGTCGGAGGGTTTGCACTTCTGGAAGCCGAGTTTTAGGCAGTAGGTGTATTTTAGTATCTTCAGGTCGTCTGGGTTTCTTATCTTGCCGAGGGCTATCTCCTCGGCGATTTTGTAGGCGCTGTAGAACGCGGCGTAGTTGACGAGGCGTTCAGAGAGGTCTGGGTACGCAGTTTCGTAGGTCTTTATTGCCTTGACCATCAAGATCTCTGGGTAGTAGCCCAGCACGGTCCCCGTGAAGACGAGCCTGAGGACTCTAAACACTTTGTCTTCTGTAGATTTGCCTTTCACCTCCTCGGTCTTCTTCTTCAGCTCCTCCTTTGTCTCGGGAGAGATCATTTCGGTCACCGATTTTATGATCTCCACAGCCTCCAACGCCTTGTTCTCGATGTAGAATATGTTGTCGTAGTCTCCGGGGCTCAGCACCGCGGCGCCGTAGAGGCCTACGAGGTAGACGGTGGCTATCTCCTTGTCGTAGACCCCCTCCTTGGACAGCCCCCGGAAGGGCTCGATGCCCCTCGCGGCGTATAGGGCCTGTAGCTCGGCCACTAGGGCAGAGCGGGAGGTTACCGCGCCTGTGAGGACCCGCTCCAGCAGCGTGAGAGCTGCCTCTATCCTATCTTTGTGTAGTTGTCTTGCCGTCTCCATCGCCCTTAGGCTCTATAATTGTCCGCGTGGGTAGCGGTAGCTTAGAGGCGGCGCGTCTAAGCGCCTCCTTCACGTGGGCTAGGTGTTCGGGCTTGAACTCTACGTAGAATATGACCTGGCCGGGCTCCACCCGGGCCGCCCTGCCGGCGGGGGAGCCGAAGGCCAGCCTCATGCCCTCCTGGAGGCGGTCGGCGCCGGCCATCGCCAACATCCTGTTTTCCCGCAGGACGTGGTGCGGTACCACGTTTAGACGCATGTAGTAGTTGGCGTCTCCTACGTACTTCGTGAGGTATTTAGACGCCATCTGTCTCGCCGCCTCCAGCGCCTGCATTCTAATCTGGCCCCTCTCTTCAACCACCAGCTTAGCCGCCATGGGGAAGGCGGCCCTGGCCGCGGCGCTGGTGGTGCCCATGTCGAACTTGGGGATCTGAATCATAGGCGCGCCGTGTATATACTCCTCCCGGCTGTACGGTGGCCCCTTTATCCTCCTGTAGCAACGAGCCGGCCTAGCTGGCATATGTCCCAGATATGACCACATTATAAACTTGTCTCACACCCAGCTCCCGTCCAATCCGCCTAAACAGCCGAAGAGGCCCTACTTCTGCACCCCCTCCGCGGCACACGTAATCAACGCCACATGTCCACGGACAGACTGCAGGCCCGGCGATGAAACAGACGCCGCAACAGTCCTCTGCCTCTGCGTAGTTGCCTCTAGGCTCTCCGTCCCTAGGCAAGGGCGTCCGGTGGTAGGCATGGCTCCATGGCTCTTACCGGCTAAGAGGTCCAAAGCGCTTGGCTTCTTCAGCCAACGTGGCCTTTAATAGTTAATCTGCGTACTGGCTGTGGCGTATGTCTGAGCGGCGGTTCTGTGTGAATCATTGTCGTTTTTGTGAGAGTAGTTTCAT
>Ga0326761_1000091_pt1 | contig 22076 bp, 19 predicted proteins | sample GCREP_P_FD_207739 | JGI IMG/M metagenome (GOLD analysis project Ga0326761, IMG submission 207739) | Hot spring water microbial communities from Geyser Creek Basin, Yellowstone National Park, WY, United States - GCR.EP_P | ecosystem: Environmental > Aquatic > Thermal springs > Unclassified... | reverse complement strand
CCGACAACACGGTTGCAGTGTTGGTTTCAGCAATATACTTCAAGGCGGATTGGTTAAAGGAGTTCACGCCAATTGGAAAAATCAGATTTTGGAATGGAAGTGAGTGGATATACGTAGATGGTATGGACGTTGAAGGAGATCACTTGAGAGTAGTGAATACTGATGAGTACATCGCTGTGGAGATCCCCTACAAGGACACTAGTTTGTCAATGGTGATCATAATGCCTAGAGACTTCAAAGAGGCTGTAGGGAGCGTTAGGGAATTAATTACAAAGGCCCTTGAAAACATAGATAATGCTAGTCCAATACCCAGTGTATACCTCGTAATGCCTAAATTCAACATATCATTCAATAAAGTTCTCAACGATGTTTTATGGGAGATGGGGATACGTGAAGCATTCCAACCTGGAGTAGCCGATTTGACGAGAATGGCAGACGTGGCTCGAGGCAGTATATGGGTTGACAAGGTAATACAAAAAGCCGTGATAAAGGTGAATGAGAAAGGGACTGAAGCCGCCGCCGCTACAGCGATCATTATATTAACATCCGCACCTGTGTACAATGTAGAGGTCGTAGTAGACAAGCCATTCATTTATATCCTTAGAGACCGCGATAGTAAAGTTATACTATTCATAGGTCACGTGGTAGACCCGGCTAAATCAGACCAATCCCTATAACTCTTTTTCTCCCCGCACCTACTAGACACGACATTATAGTACAGCAATGCATGGATTAAACCTATCCGAGTCTTAAATAATACAGGACTATTATTTACACCTAATTACCTCATATAACACTATTGCACTTATTCCACCTAGGGCTTGTATTGAAGCCTATACATGTAAGGTATATGAGAATTAAGGAAGTACGTGGTTTAATGAAGGTGCAATTAATCCCGACTTCAAGGGAGAAAGCCATGGCTCTTCTTAGAGGCTAGAAACTCGCCTGTGAGAATTAAACTCTCCTCGAGAACAATAGATGCAAGTAGAGAAGTAGTTCTGTCCTTTTCTCCGTCTTAAAAGGCAAGGCTCTCGGTTGTAAAGAAGCACAATGCTCGATTAACACACTATGCTCTACTCGTACCCCCAGAAGCCGGGTTCGTGCTGAGAGAGGAGGTTGACGAGTATTAGAATAGAATGAGGACTACGCGTTAATTGTAGAGTATAATGGGGAAAAGAGACTTTCTAATAACCCACAAGTAGTTATTCATGGTGGAAAAGCTAGTATGGATGACCCGGGTTTAAAGTACAGTATTAGGCAGTTATTCGTAGAGTTAAAGTTATAGGTGGATTACTCGTACCTCAATGCAACAGCTGGAGGTATTTTGGCTGCACGGTATGCTGGGAATAATCCACCGGCAACCCCTACGAGTAGAGTTAGTGCAGTAGCTCTAAGAATATTAAACGCTGTAACCTTGGGTGGTGCTGTGATAACTATTGTATTCTGTTGCGATATACTTATGGCAAAGCCTCTTGACGCGAGAGCCTGTGCGCCCACTACACCCAGTATTATTCCTATTGATCCACCAATAATACTCATAACAATGCTCTCCGACAGGATCATTAGTAATACCTCTCTATCTTTAAACCCAAGCGCCTTTAAAACCCCGATCTCCCTTGTCCTCTCAATAACGGATGTAATCATTGTGGAGGCTACACCAGCTACAGCAACAGCGAAGGCTGAGAGAGATGCCGCGAATGAAATGAAGTTTACCGCTCCAATAACGGAGTTAATTACGTTTGCAATACTCTGAAATGATATTATATCCGCTACACCTCTATAACGAGACTGCAACTCCCTCACAACAATTGAGACTACGTCACTACTCTCAGCTAGAATATATATGCCACTCCAAGAACTCAACCCGAGTACCTTCTGCCCTGCCTCCAGAGGCAGTATCACCATATTGTCTGGACTCAGTATGAATGCACCGCTAAACTCCTTCATTACACCCCCTACAACAACAGAGATTCTTCTAACCTCGCTACTGCCACCACTAGGCTTTAAATACGTAATTGCAACAACGTCTCCAATATCGTACACTACTCCACCGTCATCACTATAGGCCACTTTATGGCCCACAAGGGCCCTTAAATACTCGCTCTCCGATGGAATACTGCCCTTCTCTACCTCCAACCCTTTCATGGATTCGAAGATCAAGTCTGCCGGTAATGCGTAGACAAAGACGACTTTATTCTCAGAGCCAACCTTAACCTGCCCCTGAATTCTGTAGAATGGCTCAGCACGCTTCACACCGGGCATTGACCTAATATTGTTTAAATCACTCTCAGTGAATTTGTAGTCACCACTTGGAAAAAGGACTATTGCGTTTTGACCAAGCCCCTCCACCTGGGATACAATGTATTCTCCATAGCCATCAACAACACTAGAGATCATCACTAGCGCGAATGGGCCGAGAGCGATTCCAGCAATAGTCAATGCTGCACGAGTTCTCCTCTCAGTGAGGACTTTAATAGCCATTCTCAATATATCGAGGAAAAACTGTAAAAACAACTCTAAGCCCCTCTATGGTGTTTTCAAACTATGCTTCTTCAAATACCTGTATATTAATAGTGCAATAACCGCGAGAAACACAACAACAGATATAGACACTGTGGCGTAACCCGGTAATAATCCTTCACTCTGTTTTGGAGATGTTGTAGCAATAGATTCTACTCTATTAATACTAAGCGTGTAGTTTAACTCCTCAACTCTACCATACTCATCCCTATAACTTACAATCAACAACACCTTATCCCCACCACCAGACCCCACACTCATCTCTAGTCTAAAAGCCATTTGCGATGCTGGATCTAGGTCTCCGATCAGGGTCTCAGTTGATTTATCCATGTATACAGCCTTTACAACAATACTCCTAGCTGTTGCTATACCATAATTCAGTATAACGCCAGATATACTCAATGTACCACCACTTAATGTTGCCTTCGTACTAGACAATACTAACTCTATAAATGGCTCAACTAGCACAGCTATACTCGTGTTATAGTATCCTGTATAGCCATAAACATCTCTATAGGAAATAGCGAGATTGAACGGCGCAGTCATGTACCTTAAGTAAGCCTGAACACCGCCAGTAGCGACGGCAAATGGATTATATATAAGCGTGTAGTTGACGAGGACTATTCCACCCGGTGGTAGTTCATCAATATACTTCACTGCATCCTGTGGAATGAGCATTCCACCGTATGGTATGAGGTAAACGTAGATATTGTATAGTGATCCAGAGCCTTTGTTTAAGACTTTAATACTGAGATTACTCGTTCCATTCACAACCCTCAGCGATGTTGGTGCATAGACTTCAATAATCTTCGATGAACCAAGCAGGCTGACATTGAAGGATATTGGAATAACTCTTTTATTATTCCAGTGGTCAATAAAACTCAAATTACCACTAAATACAAACACACCTCTTCTCTCGGTCACTATGTTTAGCTTTAAGTAAAAGTAGAGTACATCCCCATATGTGAAGCCACTAGCTCCACCGGTTTGAACCCTTGATATTAGCTCTTGTATCAACTGTGGATTAAACCCCCCAGTCTGTAATCCAAGTGGTTTAATTTGCACTTGCTGGAGTATATTTGTACTTGAAGCAATAACCTTCATGTGTGATGTATTAGATGCTGCATTGAGGAATCCCTCAGGCAACTCCAACTCTAACACAGGGCCCTTCATACTTGGATTCAAATTATTCCTCAAAGCAACCATTAGTAGAGCACCATACACTGGAGGCTCTGGCGCTCTGCCAATCCAATCTACAATAATAGGCTGAATACTAGAGTATGGATTGTTTACTATAAGTGTGACATTATAATCCTCAAATACACGTGTATTTGGGGTTCCAGTCTCAACAATGTATGAAGCACTTAGCTTAGCGGTATATATCCCAGGTTCAACACCCTCAATATTGATAGTGAACTCTCCTGTTAACTCTTGGAGACTGTTAATAGGGCCGGGTATGTATGCTTGAGCAACATTACCGGTCTTCGAGTAGAAGCCCTTTGGGAGTACTAGCTCTAGTTGAACGCCGGATATTCTATAAGGCCATTTATTAGCCAAGATCACTTGAAGCGTGGCGTTCTCTGTCAATGGATATACAGGCCAGTTGTTAGCCCATGATGAATCAACAAGTAGTAATCCAGAGCCACTTGCAGGCTCATCTACTCTCAACTTAGCTGTAAACTCTTTTGATCCCTCCATAAGTGTATTGAATACCGTGAACAAGTAGTTCACTGAAACCTCGAAAAATAATTCCCCAGGCTTCTCGACCATAGATAAATCCGTATATAGTGTTACACTACAGGAAGCACCAGTCGTCAACCTCGGAGTACACATTGAGGAGTCAGTAACCATGAGTACAGTGTTATTCAAAGGCTTAACATGCACATAAACCCCATCTAGTGCGTAGTAGCCTGTATTGATGATCACTATGCTTAATGGTACATTCCTCTGACCTACGAGTACCCTCATTGGTGCTTGAACACCCCAGTACGTTGAAACAAGCTTTAATTCCGGCTCATAGTACTTAGCATCTGCAATAGCAAAGTCCACTACGTGTCTCTCAGAGAACAATGAGACACCTTGTGCTGTGGCAACAGCGTACTTTAGTAGTAATTCAATACTCCTAGATCCCGGTGTAGCATTTGGCGATACATCGACATTTAGAGTGATCGTGCATGTTCCCGCAGGGGCTAAACCATTTACACACGTACCCGAGATATCGTTTATTTTTACATCGCTTGTACCGGTCGCATTAACTTGAATCCAGGATACTCGGTATGGCTTGCTATTGGCTAGCTCGATCACTATTGATACCCCTCTACTAGATGGAAGTAGCGGCGTGTAAGAACCAGCAATCACCGTGTGTACTCCAATAATCCTAAAAGCATTCAACTCTGTGAGAGTATTCATGGAGACACTATACACTCTCACAGCCCTATAATACATAGACCTACCAGTAGATAAAACCGCGTATACTTCGATTACAGCATTCAAAACCGTGGCATTTATGTTCACCCCTGTAAAGTCCAGTGTAAAAACATCGCCATAGTTCACCGGCCTCTGCACACTAACAATGGCCTCCTCTCTGCCACTACTATACACTGCATTGGTTAGGGTTAAACGAGCTGTAATGGAAGTAATGGTGTCTATAGATGTCGACTGCATGGTAATGCTCACTCCTAGTTCACTAGCCTCACTGCTAACTGGGTTTACACTCCAGGACGCATCTACTAGTATTAAGTTCAAACTAGGCTCTAATATTGGTAGTAGTATAGTGTGGTATTCTCTAAACCAGTAATCCCCACCACTCGACGCTAAGCCCTCTACCTCTAATACTACGGGGACAGATCCACTCTTATCGGTTACTACATCTACATCTGCGAACTCTACATATATGAAGTCACCGTATCTATAGATGTTTCCAAGGGTTGCAGTACTGTATTTGTCGCCATTTGTGAATAAGAGTTGATCTGGGAGATTAGCCTTGACCTTTAATCCACGTATAGTATAACCTGGAGCCGTAACTTGGAGGTATGCGTAGAAAGCAGCGTTGACACTTGTAGTGTATGCTCTTCCACCAATCCAGCCGCTAGTGGCAACCGTGAGTATCTTAAACACCGGGGTTTCACTGACATTAACCGCTACCGTGTAGTTTGCTGTAAATACATAGTAAGTGTTTGTAGATGAATCCCATGCCACACCCTGAACTACCAAGATAGCGGGGTATTCTCCGGGTATTGTACTATTACTTATTGAAATCCCAGTAAATGATACAGTAGTCATTGAGCCCCTTTGAACCAATACATTGCTAACTGTTAAGCACCTTGGGTAAAACCCCTCTGGAAGCGTAATTGATACTACTGCATCCCTTACATCTACAATGTCACTGTTCAACAACACTATGTTTAAAACAGCGTTTTCACTGCCAGGGTGAACACCCCCGCTAGACCAGTATACATTGACCACTTCGAGGTCTACCAATGGCTCTTCAATGCTCAATGCAAATTCATAGTTTATAGTACTCCAGAACTCTGCTCCATTATCGTCTCCAAAAATAAGTAGAGATACATTGATGACTAATTGGTGTATACTACCAAGCACTATGGGCTCTGAGTATATGGATGCTGCATTACCATATCCTAGTGTAGCCTCGAGTATGGATACTGAGGAGGACGATCCATTGACGAATAACGCGCCTGGTGTAGCTATGTAGTAGTACGCTGTAACACTCCTAATAGTTTTGAAGTCTTTGTTGACAATCACCATGTAGAATCTAGCTTGCCTCGAGCCCTCAACAGGCCTCGGAGTCTCTAATCCATAATCAACTACCTCTAAGTGAATTATAGGTGGAGGGGTTAGAGAGACGTTGAAGACTATTGAACCCTGGGTATAGTATTGAACGCCGTCATTGGTACTCATAGTCGCGTTTAGATCTAGTTGAACTTGGTATGTTATATTGGGATTTGCAGATGGATATATTGATATAGGGCCTAACCCGATAGTTGCATACTCGTTTTCACCAATATTAGCTATTTGAAAACTAATAGTGGATGGCGAGAATGCATCCTCGGGGAACCTTGCCTCACCACGTGCATTTAGAATCCTTGAACCCCCAGTATTTCTCAGTGTAACGTAGAGGTAGACTCCATCACTACCAGGATAGCCAGCTGGGCTCCAATACCAATTTGTCACTGTGAGCGAGAGCTCTGGGTAACTAGAGACCTCTATCACTATATTGTTTAAAACCTCGCTGCCTGATGCATTCTGCATCCTATAGTATATCACTAAGCTTAATACGTATGATCCAGGCGCTACATCAGTGCCGACATCTAAGTGGTAGTTAAATACTACTACGTCATTAGTGTGTATTATATCGTATGTTGTACCATTAGGGGTCTGTGGTGGTGTACAAGCACTATATCCCCTACTAGGTGTAAATCCCGCGGGGAGTTGAATACACCCAGCTGACACATATACTGGGGAGTCTCCAATATACCTTACATTGACTGTTAATGCGACATCTCTACTCCCCGGGTATATCTCCTCCTCTCCAGCTCTAGATTTGTAATTGTAATTAATGAGTGTAAATAGTGGAGCCTCAGCAGTAATCAAGCTGAGGAGTAATGGTGTAGCTACGTATAGTGTGATTAAAACTCCCATTAGAGCTCTGTAGAGTCTATTCATGTTTAACTCGCCAATAATATGTCTACAGACATATTCCCCTTAAAAACATTCTATGCACTGAGAATACACTTACTTGGATCCGGGTCTACTATGTTCACTAGCAAGCCATCTCTAATAATATAGATCTTCTGAGTGCAGTGAGCAACCTCGGGGTTATGTGTTACAACCACGATTGTGGCTCCAGCTTCATTTAGTTTTTTAAACGTATTCACCACGATCTTCGAGCTAGCTGTATCTATGTTTCCTGTGGGTTCATCAGCTAACAATATCTCAGGCTCGCCCACAATAGCCCTTGCGATAGCTACTCTTTGTTGCTGGCCTCCTGATAGTTGACTTGGCTTCTTGGGTAGCCAGGATGGGTCTCCAGCAGCTTTTATAAGTGCTGCAGTGGCCATTTCAACTCTTTTAGGTCTTGGTATACCCCTCGGTATTAAAGGCATTTCAATATTCTCTAGTACAGTTAATCTATTGACTAAATTAAAGAACTGGAATACAAAACCTATTTTATAATTTCTAATTCTAGCTAATTCACTACTACTTAGTCTAGATGCTTCAATACCGTCAATTAATACTCTGCCACTCGTCGGCTTATCCAGCAACCCCATTATATTCAATAAAGTTGTTTTTCCAGAGCCCGATGGACCCATTATTGCTATAAAGTCCCCGCGGTAGATCTTTAGTGATATCCCTTTTAAAGCCTGCGTCTCAACACCACTAGCCTTATAGACCTTCACTACATTCTCTAAAACCAATACCTCGCCACGCATAAGCACCACGAGTTCTAGTCGACTATGTCTAAAGACATAGTTAAAAACCTAAAAAACTTTATAAGTACAAGGGGTGTTGAAGCTGGAGAAGAGCGAGAGATCAAAATCTATGGATTTAGAGCTAAATATTAAGGGTATTAAGGGAGTATTCAGAGATATAGTCTTATATGCCTTATACAGACTCGGGGAAGCACACGGCTATGCTATTAGAAGCTTTATAAGTGAACTACTTGGGGTTTACACCCCGAGTAGCGGTATATTATATCCTACCCTACGGGAACTAGAGAGAAAGGGATTCATAACCTCGAAGAGTGATAATAGGAGAAAAATCTACGCTCTAACTCCAAAGGGAAGGAAATACGTTGAGTCCCGAATAGAGTACATAGAGAAGCTTCTCGGCAAAGTCGAGAAAGCAGTAAAGATCCTACTAGATATAGGATTACTCAACCTACTGAACACTATCAGGGATCTATGGGAGAGCGATGTAGATATACCACCAGGCATAATTGACGAGATAAAGCAGAGAGTTGAAGATGTTAGAAACATCCTTTTAACTCTAAAGAAGAAGTAAAGCAGTGAGAGTACAGTATTTAAGGGCCCGGGCCGGGATTTGAACCCGGGACCTCCGGGTTTCTACTCCCTCATCATCTCGAGGGATCCACAGCCCGGCGCTCTATCCAGGCTGAGCTACCCGGGCCACTTTTCGCCTTCTACGTGGCCTGGTTTCTTCACCTAGTCTGCCTGGGCCCATATTTAGTGATTATATGGGGGTTTTTAATGATTTCATTATTGATTCCTATGTTTGGGTATGAGTCTTGAGTAGTAAGCCTAGAGAGGTTTATCCACCTATACATGTTATTCCATGTAGTGAGAAGAGTGAGTGTCCGTTTTTCGAGTTGAGGACTTATGATGAAGCGGGGTCTCTTTGCCTAGCATACTGCAGGATCACTGAGAGGTATTTAACGAGGTCCTTCGTGAAGAAGTGTATCTCCCAGAAGGATGCATGCCCCTACAAGCAGACAACTGGTTTTCAGTAATCCTGAAAACCCTGAGTCTTCCAACTCTCTTCTCAACTACAATTCCTCTCAATACAAGGCTGTTTAGTGCTCTAATGAGCGTGTAGTAGCTTAAACCAATCTCTCTTCTTAGAGTATTTAGATTACACTCCCTTAGTCTACACAATGCCTCTATTATCTTATCCTCAGGTCTCCCCCTATAAGCCAAGCTCCCGCCTCTTCTTTATTGTTTCAACAACATAGTTCTCCAATACGTCTAGTGGACCATAATCTATGGATACCATTGTAGACCTACCCCTATGCCCCCTACCACTTGGGTGTGCAGATACAACTCCAGCCCTTGACAAGCTCTGTATGTACTCATAGACCTGCGTGTGCTTCCTAGGTATCTCACCATAGTACTCACATATAGACCTATACTCCTCCTCTACATCCCCTATTCTCACTTCTCTAACACCACTCCTCCTCAGCAACTTGATAATAGCTAGTAGTACTAGTAGCTCGTGGAGGGAGCTGTGCTTAATGAACTCACTAACACTAACAATCTCTCTTGAAAGACTTGCAAGAGACCTCCTCACGTGTTCAATAGTAATTCTCCTAGCTCCATCCTTCTCAGCGAGGTCTCCAGCTAAGAGTAGTGCCTCGAGAGCGTGCCTTGCATTCCCCCCACCACCCTTATCCACACCCTCATAGTCTGCAATAGCCTTCAATACCTCGTCATCATATACACCCTCGAAGAAAGCTATAGATGCCCTATACTTCAGTATATCGTGTAGTTGTGTAGATGTATATGGCAGTAGCTTAATTACATGCCTCAGTAGATAACCCTCGGTAACGGGGTCTAGGAAGGCTAGTTTAGACGTGTCTGATGCTATGAACACGAAGTTTATCCTTTTAGACCCTTCATATGCTTCGTAAGTCCTCGCGAGGAAGTATACAGCGTCTGATTGAGATAAACTCGCGAAGTAGTGGAATTCGTCTAAAGCCACGATCACGTATTGGTCGAGTTCATCTAGGAATACTAAGAGCGCATCAAACATCTCCTTAGCAGACAAACCCCTCGATGGAATGGGTAGTGCTAGTTGCCTAGCAATATCATATATTATATTATACAGAGTCCTGTTTCTATGGCAGTTAACATGCACGTAGGAGACGTTATAACCTTTCTCGCGCGCAGTCCTAGTAAATATCTTCCCAAATAGCTTTGACAAAGCAGTTTTACCAGTACCAACTCCACCAATAATTAAAACCCTCTGTGAAATCGAACCTGGATCGTGAACAAGGTGCTTGAAGTAGGATACAAGACTCCTAATCTCACTCTCCCTGTGTGGAAGCTTATCAGGCAAGTGCTCTGGCATAAGGCTCTCCCTACTCCTAAATAACGAGGGTTTACTTAGCTCCTCCTCTACAATCCTCCACGTGTCACTCATAGTTTCGAAAACACCGAAACTTTCACTTAACCAATTCTAAGACATCGCCTTAAAAACTGGTTGGCAAGAACCAAGGCCAATATAGACGTTCTCTGGGAAAACCTCTACATAGAGGCAAATCCTCGATGAAGAACCGTGGCTTGAACCATGTTTCTTCAACAACTCGGCAAATAGTCTAAATAGCTTACTACTAGCTTCCCTCACCCCCCTACTCCTCACCTTTAACTTGACTACCCCAGGTGGTTTCAAGGACTCTAAGCACTTCTCAATATCTACATTTACTAGCGGGACTTTGAGGACGCAGTTTACAGGTATAATGCCTTCTACAAATCCATACTCTCTATGAGCAACAACAGCGTATGCCTTCTCCGGGGCTAGATTAGTGTACACGAATAAAACATCTTGGAAACCGGATTCGGTGATCTTCAAACCGGGGTCTTTCACATACAGTGCATTTCCAATTTCATGCATACATAGCTCTACATGCCCCGTTCTACAAGTAACTATTAGTTTAGGGGCTTGGTTAACAATCGCCAAGCTCTAGTACCTCTTTCCATAATCTATATAACTAACTAAAATATTACCTAGTAGACTGGTTGTTCCGTATGGATATATACTCAGTATTTAGAAAGATAGTCGATTATACTGCTTCACTACTTAGAGAACTCTATGGTAGAGAGGACTACATTGAGATCATTGGTCATGGTGTTAGTGGTGATGTATCTAGGAGGATAGACATTATAGCCGAAGACTACATTGTAGACGCATTAAAGTCCAATGGTTTAAACGCCCTCGTTGTTGGCGAGGAGAAGGGTGCTAGGTCTATTGGTTCTAGTATCGATTACATAGTCCTCGTTGACCCACTCGATGGAAGCCTCAACTACTCTATTGGAATTCCATTTGCTTCAGTATCACTAGCTGTCTACAAGCCTGGATCACTCATTACCCAGCCTATTTACGGAGTAGTTAGAGGTGTTTTTACTAATGAAATATATGAGCTATTCAATAACACTATTTACTACAATGGCAGAGTTTTAACTAGGAGGCAAGGTGAGAGCGATCTAGTTTTATCCATATACACTGAGAACCCCCAGCACTACCAGGCACTACTAGAGGTTTCAAGAGGCATTGGACGGGGATTGAAGATCAGAACCATGGGCTCTGCATCGCTAGAGGCTATTTACGCATCAATAGGTTCAATTAGTGCATTCATACACTTAACCGGTAAACTCAGAAACAGCGATGTCGCAGTAGCAATGGCCATGGCAGGGGTTTTAAAAGCAGGGCTCTTTACAATCCCCCGTATTGAGGAAATAAGTATTAATAGAATTGAGAGAATCGAGAAAATAATTATATCACAGAACAATAACTTATTCAAAGCACTTGTTGAAAAACTATAGGGTTATCAGAGAGACTCCAATACTTCGTCTAGTCTATAACTCAGTACACGCCTACCCTTCTTAGTAACCAACACATCCTCCTCAACTCTAACACCATACCTCCCCGGAATATACACTCCAGGCTCAATAGTGAGGATCATCCCAGGCTCGAGCACGGTGTTGCTTCCATGCCTTAAGTATGGAGGCTCGTGGACAACAACTCCAATTCCATGCCCGAGTCCATGTATAAACTTCTCTCTCAAACCATATTTTTCGAGTACACGGGCTGAGGCTTCATAGACATCGCTGGCTTTAACGCCTGGCCCGATGGTATCTATTGCTGTTTCAACAGCTTCTACAACTGCTTCAATGCTCCTCCTCTCCTCCGGCAACGGTCTCTTCTTCAGTATCATCCTCGTTAAGTCGCTACATCTACCATTAATTTTAACGCCTACATCAATTAACACTAGGTCTCTAGGGGCAATCCTCCTACTGCCAGGCACTGCGTGGGGATAGGCATTATTGGGTTTAAACGCTACAATTGGATCAAATGCCAGTCTACTCGCACCATGATCTCTTACAGTTCTCTCAAATACACCGACTAGTTGTGTTTCTGTGACGTCTTCCCTGATACTAAATTCAACTGCTTTAATCCCCTTGATCGTCACTTTAACCGCGTTCATCACTGCATTTACCTCTCTATTATCCTTGATCACTCTGAGTCTCCACACGTCGTTCGATACATCTACACCTCTACCCCCAATACCATCTACTATGGTCTTCTGGAGTGGGCCTGGATGAGATAAGTCTACTCCCACACTATCAACTGTATACTGCTTAACCACGTCCACCCAGTCCAGTGGAACAACAGGTACGTCACTTGGCCTTAGCGACTTCGACACTGCGTAAACAGCCACAGTATCTGGAAGTGCATCCCTATAACGCTGGTATTCAAGGAGGGGTACATATATGGATACTACATCTCCACTCCTATCATAAGTGAGTAATCCCACAGCATCCCCAGTGGATGGAACCCCAGTGAAGTACTCTAAGTTATCTGGGGCTGATATAACGAGGGTTTTTAAATTCCTCTGCTCCGCTATTAAGCGTAGTTTATTAAGCATGCATACACCTATTCTCTCTACATAGATAGGTAGTATTTAAAGTATTCGAGGTAGACGCGCGATGAGTGATAGAGAGTTAAAGTGCCCGAAGGATGGGAATCCACTATTAGTGGTTTACGAATCAGAGAAAATAGGTGATACTACAAGGGTATCTATATACTACAAGTGCCAAGTGTGTGGGTTTAGGAGAGATATTGAGAGGCTAGAAATAAGCCGCGGAGAGCAAGGACTAGTAGTCAAGAAGTTTCTCTACTCGTCTTCTTAGTAGTTAGCTCCGCCACTATTTTTTCAATAACTAGACGCTTATCTCTAGGAGCCTTCACAATATACGACTCCTTGTCCCTAGGCTCAACGAATACTACGTCATCGCCCTCAACGTCAAGTAGCCTTGAAATAACCTTATTTACAACCCCACCCGGAATCCTTATCTCTACAAACCCGGATCCCTTAACCGGCGGGGGGTCTACAGTACTTTCACCCGCTAGTAAGTAGCGAGTCAACTTCTTCTTACCAGTAATACTTGTTTGCTCAATCTTCTTGCTCACTAATACCCATATATTGCTTCTCAGCTTCACATAGACCTTCAATCAATCACCGCCACAATAATAGATTCCACTAGTTCCCGTTAAATCAAAATAATCGAGCAAATATATTTAACCCCGTTTAAAAGCACTTAAGTACATGAATTACCGTGGTTATTATTACCTCTTTAAACAATTATAAATCTGGGATGACCTAGCAGGAACGTGCTGAAGCATGATGTAAGGTGGAGCGACGGGGACCGTTCTTGGAGATAAAATTGTATATATTGGAGTAGCCCTTATTTACTCCAAGTTAAATAAAGCGTAATCGGTGAATCCCCGTGAAGTACCCAGACGTGGTTAAGGAGATTGAAAACATACTCTGGCCTAAGCCATTAAAATTATTCACTGCAGGCCCTGTCGCCTGCTTCCCCGAAGTACTGGAAGTTATGAAAATACAAATGCTGAGTCATAGGTCTGCCGAGTACAGGGCTCTACATAGAGATACTACTGAGAGACTGAGTAAGTTTCTTGAAGCAGAGAAATCAACTGTTCTACTAATCCCATCTAGTGGAACGGGGTTTATGGAGGCAAGCATTAGAAATGCTATTTCACCCCGTGGAAAAGTCCTCGTAACGATAATTGGCGAGTTTGGACATAGGTATAAAGAAGCTGTTGAGAGAAATGGGAGAATACCAATAGTACTTGAAAAACCACTCGGTAAACCAGTTCTCCCAGAGGAGCTGGATGATGCATTGAAGAAAAACCCTGATGTAGAAGCAGTAACTATTACCTATAATGAGACGAGTACAGGAGTATTAAACCCACTTAGAGAACTAGCTAAAGTAGCTAAAGAGCGTGATAAATTAGTCTTTGTAGATGCCGTCTCAGCGATGGGTGCAGCTGACATAAAAGTGGATGACTGGAAACTAGACTTGGTCTTCGCGAGTAGCCAGAAGGCGTTTGGAGTCCCACCTGGACTAGCCATGGCTGTAGTAAACGACGAGGTCTTTGAGAGAGCTAAGAAAATACCCGAGAGAGGACTATACTTCGACCTCTTAGAGATAAAGCAATTCCTACTAGAGCAGTGGTCAACGCCAACTACACCCCCAATACCTCAAATAGCTGGTTTAAACGCGGCATTGAGGATTGTTGAGAAAATGGGTGGTAAAGAGGCTTGGTTGAAGATGTATACTGAGAGAGCTGAGAAGATTAGAAGAGGGGTGTTGGAGCTTGGTTTGCAACTATTTGCAGAGCCCGGATACTATAGTCCAACAATCACAGTTGTATATAATCCCCCAGGCGTTAAGGGACCGGTGATCTACGAGGAGATGAGGAAGAGGGGTATTGAGATCGCGAGGGGTTATGGAAAAGTCAAAGACGTTACCTTTAGGATAGGCCACATGGGCTACATTACTGATGAAGATATTGAATTACTGTTTAACACCCTCCGCGAAGTCTTAGTGAGTATTGGATATAAGCCTCTAAAGTAGTCTCTATGTAGTGAAATCCACGTGGTGATCTACTTGGTTAAAGTACTCGTTGCGAGTAGAATACACGAAGATGGAATTAAGCTATTGAAGAGTAGTGGAGTGGAGGTCACATACGTAGAGGAACCGCCTGAAAATGAATTAGTTGATTTAATCAAGGGGCATCACGGGTTAATAGTGAGGAGTAAGCCTGTAGTGACGAGGAGAGTTATAGAGGCTGCTGACCAACTCCTAGTGATTGCACGTGCAGGTGTCGGAGTAGACAATATAGATGTTGAGGCGGCGAGGGAGAGGGGTATTGAGGTGTTAACTAGTCCAGAAGCAACTGTAACTAGTGTTGCAGAACTAGCTGTTGGATTAATGCTAGCTGTTGCTAGGAAAATAGCTTTCTCAGATAGGAAGATGAGGGCTGGTGAATGGGTGAAAAAATACGCTGAGGGAACGGAGCTGAGTGGCAAAGTACTCGGGGTTATTGGAGCGGGGAGAATTGGTTCAATTGTTGCAAGGATATGTAGATTCGGGTTCAACATGCAGGTATTGTACTACGACCCCATAAGGAATCCAAAACTCGAAGAAGAGACTGGGGCTAAATACACCACCCTCGAAGAGGTTTTAAAGACAGCGGACATCGTCACAATACATGTCCCACTAATGCCTGAAACAAAGCACTTAATAAACGAGGAGAAATTGAAGTTAATGAAGAAAACAGCTATTCTAATCAATACATCGAGAGGCGCTGTTGTAGATACAAATGCACTTGTAAAAGCTCTACGGGAAGGGTGGATTGCGGGAGCGGGTCTAGATGTTTATGAAGAAGAACCACTCCCACCTGGTCACCCCTTGACGACACTAGACAATGTAGTGTTAACACCACATATTGGAGCAAGTACGCATGAAGCACAAGCAAGAGCAGGCGTATTGATCGCTGAGAAGGTCATAGGGTTCTTCAAGCAGAAGAAACTCCTATAGTACTTTTCAACACCCACCTCTACTGAAACTTTAAAAGCCACAATTACCTCATGTTAATTAATGGTGGGGCTAGGCAGCGGGGTAGGGCAGCCTGGTAGCCCGCGGGGCTCATAACCCCGAGGTCGGTGGTTCAAATCCACCCCCCGCTATCCCGCGTCAAAGCGGGCCCCACCACTAATCTTATTACAGCATTGGTCCTTAGCGAGTAGAGGATTAAATATATTTGCACATACATAGCTTTGATTATTACTCAGAACCTGGAGGAGGTGTTATCGCATTGACTAGGCTATGCGGCTGGGTTATTAGGAAGGCGAGGGTTGGTAGAGTATTAATACTGGAAGTGTGTGGAAACAACACAAAGCCATATGTACTAGCGCTCAGGGAGGATAGAGACAGAGACTTATTCCACATCGCTGAAAGACTAGACGTTGGCTCTGCACTGTGCTTTGAAGGAGATTTAGCGCCATTACAGAGAAGTAAGAGAGGGGTGGAGTACTCTGTAAGTAAGATTGAAGTCTACGCTAAGCCAATAGAGCCGCTGCCCGTGGACATATCGGGGAAAGTCCCCACACTACTAGATACTAGGATCAAGTATAGGTGGCTACTTGCAAGAAACCCTGTTGAAAAAGCACTGTTTAAGATAAGAGCAGGGGTTTTAAAGGCTGCGAGGAAATACCTCGAGGATAATGGCTTTATTGAAGTCAATACCCCGAAGATAGTGGCGGCTGGAGCTGAAGGTGGAGCAACACTATTCAAACTACAGTACTTTGAGAGAGAAGCCTATCTCAGCCAGAGCCCACAGCTCTACAAGCAAATGCTAATCTCTAGTTTTGAGAGAGTCTACGAGATAACTCCCTACTTTAGAGCCGAGAAGTTTAATACTACACGCCACTTAAACGAGTCGTGGGGTATTGACGTAGAGCAGGGATTTATAAATAGCTTAGAGGACGTATTGGAAACAGCGGAAAAACTAGTTGTATACATTGTTGACTATGTAAGGTTAAATTACAAAGAGGAGTTGGAAGTCCTAGGAGTAGATCTACCGAAACTATCCACTCCATTTAAGAGACTCAAGTTTACAGAGGCTGTAGAGATCTTGAGGAGCGAGGGTGTAGAGGTTAGCGAAACAGAGGATTTAAGCGATGTAGCTGAGAGAAAACTAGGTGAAGTAATGGCTGAGAAGAAGCACTACTTGTACTTCATTACTGGCTTCCCCTGGTCGTCCACAGGCTTCTACTACATGAGGGAGGAGGATGGAGTCTACACTAGGAAATTCGACTTGGACTATATGGGCTTGGAGATAGCGAGCGGTGGGCAGAGAGAGCATAGATATGAGAAGCTAGTGGAGGCTATTAGAGAAAAAGGATTGAACCCCGAGAACTTTGAATTCTACCTAGAGGCATTCAAGTATGGTCTACCTCCACACGGTGGGTTTGGAATGGGTGTTGAAAGGTTGATAATGAAAATGCTAAATCTAGAGAACATTAGAGAGGCAATACTGTTCGTTAGAGACAGGACGAGGCTTATCCCTTAAAACTAGTATCTTGGGTCTCTAACACCAATCCACTTCAATAACTCCTGGAACGCCTTGTACTTTGATATAACTCTACTTCCGGGTGGTCCCGGCTTCTTCATGTAGAATGCATTAACCTCATAGACTGTTCCATAGTGTTGTCTATCTAAAGCTATTTTACCGAGTCTAACCAAGTCTACTAGTAATCCCGCGAGCGCCGGGCTATCGTTAACCCTCCACGCAATGTATAGTTCGTCTTTGAACTCTCCAAAACTATAGTACTCGATGATCATCGCTACAAACTTCTTATCTCCAAGAGGCTCTAGGTAACCCGTGGGTCTAATGTAGTTTGGTGCTTCATAGCCAAGTATATCCGACACCATTGCACTCTTAGTGATTTTCTTCATTACATTCCTCTCGGGTAGACTAAGGGATAGGAAGTCTGTATTACCCCCGATATTAAACTGCGCTATATCAATGACTCTCCTATTTCTCTCATATAAGTGCTCGAGTAGATCTGTTGTTAGAGGAGTAGCCCCTGTGGACCCGTCATCGCCAAATAATACTCCTCTACTCTCCCTGTATAAGTCTACATAGGCCTGGTCGTTTGCCAGTGGTGATGGAATGCAGTTAATAAATGCTGCACTCTTATACTTTGACGAGTAGATTGCAGCCATGTATGCATATGTCTGGGAGGCGGTTAGATCCCCCTCCTTAAACCTCTCGTGCAACTCCAATAATCCACCCACTGGCTCAACAGGCTCTGTAGTCATCACGTTTACAACTACGTCTACATCTAGGCTCTTCCATTCATCAATAATACTCCACACAGCGCTATCGTATCCCTCTACTTCTTCTCTACCACGTGCTTTAAAAGGTAGCCCCTTTAAACTATTGAGGTGTATCCCTCTCTTCACAACAATGTCTTTAAGTGTTCCAGGTATCTCGCCGGGTGAATCATAGTACTTCTTTGCAAGCTCATATATGGTCTTCCCTACTTTAGATTCGTCAACATCATATGAAACAACTACCTCGATATCACTATACTTGTATGGAAGCCAGTTTCTCAATGGTACCCCGTAGTCAGAGATCATGTTGTGCCTGAGCTTTTCTAATCCAACCTCGAAGTGTAGTGCAACTAATCCCTGCCCTACTAAAGCAACCCTAATCAATCGGATCACCTCACAGTTTAAGCTTCGCGACTAGTTCCTCGAGAAATACAACAGCCCTCTTAAAGGCTTCAAGCCCAAGCTTTGTTGCTCTATACTTTGTTTCACTTCCCTCACGCACTCTCTCAACTAAGCCATCTAGACTCATTCTATACATTATGGTGTAGACGGTTACAGCTGGTGGATTCAAGCCAAATCTCTCTCTTAATTTAACTTTAACATCATATGCTCTTAGCGGCTTACCCTCCTCAGATAGAATTTTTACAACATATATCCATAAGTTCTCTACAGTAAGCTTTCTCTGAAGCCTAATTAAGGCTCTTGGAGTTCTAGGCTCCAAAGCTCACACCCCTTTATAGTATATTCACGATCACAAATATATTTTTAAAAGCGTGAAGAACCATGAACCCTGGGTTACGACTGATAGCCTCATCTCTCAAGACAGGGGTGAAGTATTGAAAGCTCGTAAATTCTCTTATTTTAATTGATCTCGGTGAGGAGTATTAGGTACTCTGAGCCTTTAGCGATGATAAATAGACTACACATAACCCCAAGTCCCGTATGGGACAAGAGTAAAGAGCCGGGGACCCCGGTCCAGAATTAAATCCCCAAATCCCGCACCAGCAGGAATCCCCACCACACATGGCGAGGAGGTAAGATAAATGCTTATAACGCTGAACACTACTTGAATAACCTTGGTGCACCCTCATGAAAATAGTATTGATCGGCGCGCCGGGTGCTGGTAAGGGTGTTTATGCACAATACTTCAAAGACAAGTACTGTATACCTCATATTAGCACTGGAGATATATTTAGAGGAGAAATAGCTACTGGAACAGAGCTGGGGTTAAAGATAAAGCCTTACGTTGAGAAGGGTTTACTAGTACCTGATGAGATCGTCATCGAGGTTATAAAGAAAAGAATTCAGCAACCAGATGCTCAAAAGGGATTCGTACTTGATGGTTTTCCAAGAACTCTAAATCAAGCTAGAGCACTCGATGAAATAACAGCAATAGATGCCGCCATACACCTTAGAGTATCAGAGGATATTGCAGTGAGAAGACTTAGTGGTAGAATGATCTGCCCTGTCTGCGGCAGAATATACAATATCTACTACGAGCCAAAGCCAAAAAACGACGGGCAATGCGACTACGACGGGGCAAAACTAGTTAGGAGGAGGGATGATGAAACAGACGTCGTGAGGCAGAGGTATAGAGTATTCTATGAGACTTTCAAGCCTGTTTTAGACTACTACAAGGGATCAAAGAAACTTATAGAGGTAAATGCTGATAAATCTATAGGGGAAATAGCGCCACTACTTGAAAGGATCTTGATTGAAGACAATATACTTACATTAAAGCCATGTAGAGAAGTCACATTATAACCTCTGAGAAACCCCCACACCATACCTACTTAGACACTTTAAACAATCAATTGGTAAATTGCAGTTTAAGAACCCGTTTTTTACAGGTATAAATACTCCGCTTCCGAGCACGCCGTTTTCAACATGAAGCTCTGTAATCCCCTCATACATAGACCTTAGTAAATCAATAAACTCTGCTATATCGTGCTTATTTCTCGATACGAAGATCATTATTATTTCCCCACTATTGATCCTAAGCCCCCACAAAACTCTATTACAGTGGGATAGATCATCGAGTATTTTATCCACATTTCTACCCTTGATCCTAACTATTGAAGCCTCACGCCCCAGCATATTTGCTGAAACCATTAAGCTAAAGGAAACAATCTTCCTGGACTGTAACCCACGTATCTTCCTCCTAACATATAGGTAGTTTAGTCCAGTTCTAGAGGCGATCTCTCTTATACTACCACGTGGGTTCTCGGCTAGTGCTTGAATAATAATCATCGACTTATTCCTAGCCTCATTAGTGCTCTCCATACTTATTCATCCTCTATACAAATCAAATAATAAGACCCTATTTAAGACTATGACTATTAGAGTGCATGGATTTGTGGTTTTTATGGCTAAGTGTAGGGTGTGTGGATCTACATCTATAGTTATAAGCAGTGTTATTGGTTTATGCGTGAATTGCATCCGCTCAGGTGCTAGGCTGGATCCCGACCACCACCTCGCATCTAGATCAAGGTTTAAATTACAATCGTATACGGAGAGTGGAGAGTACAAGTGCACAGTATGCGGTAGAAACTGCGGTATTAATAAGAATTCACGTGGCTTCTGCAACTATAGAGGCTGGGGTGGGGGTGGTGTAGAGTACTCTACGGGGAACCCTGAAGTAGCTGTGGGATTATACTACTACGACCCTCACCCCACCAACTGCGTCGCCTTCCCCATATGCCCGGCTATCACTGGTAGGGGGTATCCAGAGTACGCTCTAACACCACACGGTGAGCGTGGATACTACAATATAGCTGTCTTCTATGGAGGATGCAACATGGACTGCCTTTACTGCCAGAACTGGGAGTATAGGGATATGGCTAGGAGAGCTAGCCCACGGTTAAGCATAGAGCAATTAGTTGATGCTGTAAATAGGAGAACTACTTGTGTCTGCTTCTTCGGTGGTGATCCAGGGCCTTTTGCACCACATGCACTACTAGCATCTAAGAAAATGATTACTAGAGCTAGAGACATTGGCCTCGGAGTTTTCAGGGTTTGCTGGGAGACTAATGGCTTGTGGAACCCCCTACTACTCGAAGAAGCAGCAAGACTGAGCCTTAATACAGGTGGGATAGTTAAGATCGACTTTAAAGCTTGGAGCCCCGAGGTCTACAGTGTACTATGTGGAATTGGGGAGAAACACGTTAGGGTAATCAGGGATAACATTAAGCTAGTTGCTAAATACTATGAACTCCGTGGAGACCCACCACTACTATTGTTATCAACGCTCCTAGTACCTGGCTATGTCGACGAGTATGAAGTAGATCAAATGACTAAGTACATTGCAGGCATTAATCCAGATATACCATATGTTTTCCTCGGCTTCCATCCAGACTACATGCTCTTAGATCTACCCACAACTAGTAGGAAACACGTGGAGAAAGCTGTAAAAATCGCTAGAGAAAATGGTTTGAGGAATATTCATGTAGGCAATGTTTTCCTACTTGGCAGTGATTATTAACAACTATGCCCTCCTCTTAATGTAATCTATGTCTACGGGGTCTAGTCGCCAGCCAAGTGCACCTAGAAATTCCTTGACACGCTCCAATCTCTCGGTTTTAGGAATTGCAGCTACGTTTTTATGACTTATTAAGTAGTTTAGTGCAACTTGAACCGGGGTTTTATTGTATTTAGACGCTATTTTCAATAAAACACTATTTGATGCAACACTACCACGCTCCAGGGGCGTATATGCTTGAAGCAGTACTTTATTCTGGATGCAGTATGGTAGAAGTTCTTTCTCAACGTATAATCTATTTACAACGCTATAATGCACTTGATTAACAACAATCTCGTGTCTACTAGTCGACTCCATTGCTAGCCTCAATTGAGCTAAGTCGAAGTTACTCACCCCAA
>Ga0326761_1000087_pt1 | contig 22644 bp, 24 predicted proteins | sample GCREP_P_FD_207739 | JGI IMG/M metagenome (GOLD analysis project Ga0326761, IMG submission 207739) | Hot spring water microbial communities from Geyser Creek Basin, Yellowstone National Park, WY, United States - GCR.EP_P | ecosystem: Environmental > Aquatic > Thermal springs > Unclassified... | reverse complement strand
GGCCAGTGGTAAAGAAGTTATCAATGCTTCTACACCCAGGATCAGGATATAGAATAAGAGATGGCTATATAGAGATCATTGGTGGAATAAGACTTAAGATAATCGGTTGGGACAGAAGATATGATGATTATAAGAATAGAGAGGCTAGACTAGTATATAAAAAAGATAAAATGATTCTATGGATATCTAAGAAAATTCCTAAGCCTAAGAAATATACTCCTATAGATGTCATCGGTGTAGACATTAATGAGAAGAAGATCGTCTATGGAGATGAGATTATTAATGTTGAGAAGGATACAGCTATAGATAAAGCATATAAATATGTTAGACTTGCAGAAGATCTTCAGAGAAAATACTCCTCATCAAGGTATCTCACCTGGAGAAGAAGAAGAGGTATATTGAGAAGAATAAGATCTTATCATGAGAAAGCTAGAAACATATTAAACGATTGGACAAGAAAAATATCTCTAGAGATAGTTAGACTAGCCAAAGAACTTAGATATGCTGTCTCAAGGGAAGATCTTACTAATCTCATAAGATCTCTGAGAAAACTTCCTAAGGATCATAAGACTAAGCTTATCATCATGGGCTATTCAAGGATCGAAAAATGGATCGATTGGCAGGCTGAAAAACACGGCGTACCATATGTAAAAGTTGATCCAAACGGAACATCCTCAGAGTGTCCAAAATGCGACTATAAAGGATTAGTAGAGGTTGGCTATAGAAGACTGAGATGTCCAAGATGTGGTTTTGAAGCTGATAGAGATGTCATTGGAAAACTAAATGTTAGAAAGAGAGGATTGAGAAAATTAGGTATAAAATTTTCTGGGGGAGCTCTGACCCCCCTCACTGCCCCTCAGATAACAGATGTAAACCCGAATAGATGAGGGGAACCTATGATCCGCTCCGAAGGGAGCACTAGCTCCCGAGTGCGGAGAGGAGGTCAGATTAAACGGCGTTTTGTTCTCTATTGTTCCAGCGACATTATACATAATCTCTCCTGATCATGCGATATATATCATGGCGATAAACTCGATCGCTTTTATGTTAGGATCTGTTTTTCTAGGAAGATTAGCAGATCTTTTTGGGAGAAGAGTTCTTTTAATAACAACATTAAGCATCTATCTATCAGGCTCAATACTTTTTCTGTTTTCCACAGGAAGTCTTCTGCTAATATATCTGTCTACGTCTCTAATAAACTTCGGCGTAGGCGGCGAGGTCGGCGCAGCTTATTCAGCTATTGCCGAGATGATCCCTGCGAGAGACAGAGGCAAAGCTATAATGTTGTCAGCAAACTTCTGGAATATTGGTGCAGCTATTATAGCCGGTCTGGCACTTATATATGCCGAGATATATACTGATCTAGAGACTCAGTTTAGATATCTAGTTCTCACCGCGGCATTATTAGGTCTTGTAGTTGCTTTAGTAAGAATTCATATACCAGAGTCTCCTAGATGGCTTGTTGAGAAGAACAGAGTTAATGAGGCATTAGATATTGTGAAAAGATTTGTTGGGATCAAAGATTTTATCATTAAGGATTTCTCAGAGAAGAAAAGACCTTCTCACGAGATAGGTCTCAGAGAGGTGGCTACCAGAAGAACATATTTATTCAGATTATTAATTCTTGTGATAATAACAGCTACACAACTACTTACTTATAATATGATCGCTTATTATCTACCTTATTCAAAAGATTTTATATATGGAGCCTCTGAGGCTCCTACGATAATATTCATATCTAATTTAGGAGCTTCTATAGGTGCTTTCATATTGATCCCATTGATAGATTGGAGCAGAAGATTCTCAACAACACTATCTTATCTAGGAGGATTTGTCACAGCTTTATCAATATTAACAGTATATTTTGTCGCGTCTCAAGCATATAATATATTTCTCACTACATTGTTTATCAACATGATTTTTGCAGAATGGGCTTGGGCATCATTAAGTAGTCTTGAGAGTGAGCTTTTTCCAACAGGTGTAAGAGCTTCTGTCATAGGTCTTAACACAGGTCTTGCATGGTTTTTCAATACATTGATAATACTTGTTGAAGAGATGATTTCTTCAACAACATATTTATATCTCACAACATTTTTATGGCTGATAGGATTTATAGCATCTTTAACATGGTACATAAGAGGTGTGGAGACAGCTAAGAAGCCTCTTGAAAAAATCATTTGATCTAGGATTAAAAACGTTTATTTTTTGAGACATTATTTTTCGGAGGATAGTCTTGAAGATTTATACAGAGACTTTCACGATAAAGACAAGCAGAAGAATACAAGTTATTAAAGTGACTGAGTATGTTGAGAAGATAGTTGAGAAGAGCAATATTAACGAAGGTATTTGCCACATATTTACACCTCACGCCACAGCCGCAATAATAATAAATGAGTATGAGCCGAGAATAGTTGAAGACTATATAAAATGGATCACAGAGATATTCAGGCCTGGAGGAGGTTGGAGACATGATGAGATAGATGATAATGCACATGCTCATCTAGCATCCAGCATGATAGGGTCGGGAAGGATCCTTCCAGTATCAAAAAGATCTCTTGTGAGAGGCACTTGGCAAGAGATCATGTTGATAGAGTTAGACGGCCCTAGAGAGAGAAGAATTATGGTTCAAGTATTAGGAGAATAATCATCTTGTAATAAGATCTAATTGATCCTCAGATCAGGTATCATCTATCTTGCATCGTAAATTTATTAAGTCATTAAATCATTAAGACTATATAACACGCTATTGATATTTTTTTATATTTAAAACTTGTTAATCATACCCCCTATATCATTTATCAAGATCTTTAGTCTTCTCCATAGCAAGTCTTATAGCAATTGCTCTACCAATTCCTCTACCAGATCCTGTTATGATAGCGACTTTATCTCTAAGATCATATAGAGTCATCAGCCACCGTTTCTCAGTAGATGGTGGTTCATCACCTTTCATATTCACTGATTTCATAGCTCTCCACCATCTACTTCTCAACGGTCTCCCCGAGCCCCCTCACCGCAGAAGCTCACCGCTAGTCGCCTAGGGCTCATCACCCTACGGTTCTCGGAAACTCGGGGTCACCAATAAATATATAAGTTTCAGGATCTTATAAGCTCAGCCTCAGAACCATCAATGAATACGGTGCTACAAATTATTATAAAAACTGAAACAGCCCCTAAAGATTATTTAGATAATAAACAATTTTATAATGGATGTGATATTTGAAGAGTGATGTTGAGTTAGAGACTTTATGTGAGAAGTTTAATGAGATACTGAGGTTTCTAAGTATGATCGGTATCTCTAGAGAATATCTTGATAAAAATCTTATTCCAACAAGTGAGGGAATGAAGATTCTTAGAAAAACAATTAGAATATCAAAAGAATATAATCTTCCTTGTACAGAGGTGTTAGAAAAGATCTCAGAGGGATATCATTATCTAGCTAATTATTATGACTGTATCAATGATTATCTAGAGAGATGTGAGAAAAAATCAGATTGATGAACCCGGGAGAGACGGTGGCGGTCCAGAGCCCCGCATCCTTGGCCGCTAGACGACCCGGCTACTCAATATAATAATATTATTCAGAGATTAAAATTTTTACTGGAAGAATATCTATTTATTTAGAGGATGAAAAGAGGGTCTTCTGATATATGATGATGGCTGGAACATCTGATGATTATTAATCATGTTCTCTTTTATCTCCAAGATCTTTTCTAAACCATTCTCTCATAGAGACGATCTTTATAAAAGATTTTGTATCTTTCTCGTAGATCATGGCTTCCGCCGTGAGTATATAATCTTTTCCTCTCATCTTGATCATTTTACCGATGAAATAAGTTTTTGCGCCAACAAGCTTGCTAATCTCTGCAGAAGTTATATTCGGATTAATAATAATGATACGAGCCTCTTCATCATCAATCGTAATATATATCTCAAGAAAAGATTTTTTATCAAAAAATCTTAGTCTGACATCTTTTATAACTCCCTCTCCTTTCACAACACCTTTATACCCTGAGACAGGAATTAACGCAGATACATAGGCAGGATATTCTATGCTTATGTTAGTCTGAGACCCAGCGATCTCGTTAAGAACGCTCGCCTCACCAGCCTCGATCGGGTAGATAGATAATGCTATGAGAAATATTATGAGAGGAAAAATAATTGCAAAGATCATGTCAATATATCTCTTCAAAATATTCACCTCGAAATAGATGTCTCGATTAATAAGATGTTATTAAAAATTAAAAAATAAACTGTTTTAATATTCATAAAATATTCTCCATCTAATGTCTCAACAGAAAACTATATAGATATGGTGTAGTATAGTTTTGTCCTCCAACTGTTATTGAAAGTATTGGAGCAACAGTCTTGTTAGCCACAACAACAGTTTTGACAGTTACAGTATCTCCCACAAGAACATTATTAAAGATCCATGGGCCGTAAACAAGCGCTCCATCGCTCTCTCTAACATAAAATCTCATAAATATCATTGTATAGTTGACATTGTTTACAGACAGAGTCAGACTAAATGGATGAACACTCTTATTGACCACGACGCCCTCCAACGTAGTCAAATTATAGAGATGACCAGCTCCTCTCTCCTCCTTATGTTCATTAACATTCTTATTCTTAACATGTTTGCTATCTTTTTCACATATACATACACAGTTTCCAGCTGATGAATTCTGAGCTGTTGAAGTTGTTGTATTATTCGTTGCAGCAACATTTATATTTTTGGCATAGACTACATATGTAAGTCCTACGGCTATCACTGCTAACACAAGCAGTGCTATAAATATTTTTGATTTATCTAGTCTATACATTGTTCTCATCATTCTACCTAGTTGCTAACATATTTATGAACTCTGCTCACAAAAAGTGAATTCATGATCTATTTCATCATCTAAATAGATTATGTGAGGATCCCATTATTAAATGCATTAGTTATCAATAGATCAACTATAAGATCCTTAATGTGTCTTCCTCATCTAAATAAATTTATCCAAGGATCCCTAAGATAGACATTATTTAATTAATACTAGGTTATCAAAATATCAATAGCATAATAGCATAATCATATAAGGCTTTTAATCAAATTAGGATGTTTAAAAGAAAATTTATTTAATAACTGGTGGATACATAAAGATAGAGCACACCTGAATCAAATGTTTTATACTCCCACCAGCACCATATTCCTAACCAACATAATTGATGGCCGAAAGTCACTCTATAACTAGCTACAACGTGCGTGAATGTGCCACTCCAACAGTATCCAAGAACTCCATCACACATAGACACATATTTAGCTAATACCACAAAACTAGGCTTCGCATTATATATGCTGTCTGGAGACGAGCCTGGAGGAGCCCCCTGTTCATTAAAGTCATGAATCCATTTAATTCTATATTGTGAATAATCGCTTAAGTCAATAACTTTAACATATGATATATCATATTTATATGTGAATATATATCCAGCAGTTAAACGCACTATGACAGACGTACTAGCACTATAATAGCCATAGAATGTTGTTGGATCATAATCAACAAACCAGTTATTTGTACCAGCATCAAAACTGGCTAAGGTGTGTTCTGCTGTATGATCAGCTGTAACCCAATCACTGTTATAAGCAACTTTTCCAGGAACAGTTTGTATTTGAATAAAATAGTAATACCAGTCGTAATTAGGATCGCCATCATTCATCAGCCGGTAAACATCCACATGAAGATTTACTCTGCCATGCGGATTGGAATCTATTAATGGATCGTAATAGTAAGAGTAAACAGGGGTTAGATATGGCGCATCTGCATATACGTCGACATAAGGTATGAGAGATATTAATATTAATGATAGCGTCAACATAAAGATCTTGATCAAAATTAACCTCATAATCTTCTCCCCCTATTTAATTACACAAGGCTTGCTTTGAAAATCTCGAAGCCAGTTTGCTAATCCTTCGATAAGGCTTTCAATAGAACTTGCGTTGCTTCCGAAGACTCCACGCACGATCCATTTCTTTGATTCATAGGTGCAAACTTTAAGAGATAATCCCGCGGCCTTAGGATTATCATAGGCTGGATTAACATATGTGAATCCTTTGGATGTTGGTTGGTAAACTGAGTATATACCTGCTTTGTCTAGAACATCAAATAGTCTCGATGTTTTTCCTCCGACAGCTACATAGAAACATCTCCCCTCTCCACATAATTCATGGATCATTCTAAGGCTGTTTATAAATTTAGTGTTATTCAAGTTTTTATCTAGATAATCACCGCTGAACATTATTAAAACTTCTATGGCATTAGTTCTAAGCTTCTCAGGCTTAGCTAAAATATCCTCAAGATCTTTAAACTCCGAGATGCTTATATTATATGTTTTAAGCTCTCTCCAGAGACTATTAAACCATTCATTATCAGATTCGCCGACAAACACAAGATCATAATCTTTAAGCACTGAAAAGGCTACCTCTGAAACTCTCGTAGAACTGCTTTTATTAAATGGGTTAGCAGAGGTTGTGGAATATAATATGGAGATGATTGATATAGATATTATTATTGATGATATTATCAGTGTTAATATAAGTTTTTTATATCTCATAATTTGACACCTTCATCATTAATATTATTTGTATAAAAGCTTTTTTGCTCAGATGATAAATTAAAGGGTTTATAAATAGATCATAAGATCTTTAGTGTCGAATAGTATTATAAAGATCTTGTTGTGTGATGTGTTGTCTTTTTAATTTATCTCATCTGTCAGATGTTATATGATATATCTGCTCGATCTGTCATTTCTTATTTGTTCATCTATTTTTCGTTAAACTTTTGATCTTGGGTTATATATTTTTATCTCTCAGTTTAATATGTGACGAGGCTGTTGGCTGTAATGATCGAGATATTTTATGTGATAGCGTCTTTAAGTTTGTTTTCTTCAGCTCTTTTTCTTATTTTATCAATAGTTTTTCTGAGGATGTACAGATTGTATTCTGACCAGATCTGGATGAGACTTTTTCTGGGGTATCTTATGTTTTCAATAAGTCAGTTAATAATGATATTAAGCATTCTTGTTCAGGAGCCGGGCATATCATATTCTCTCTATACTCTGTCTCCCGCATCAGCTTTGTCAGCATCTTATTTAATATGGTCTTCGAAAAGATCTTTTGAGAAGACATCTGTCTATCTTATGATCCCGCCGATATATCTTTTGATGCCCTCGACATTAGATTTTATAACAACATTATTTCTTATATTATCTCAATCAGGCTTCAGAGGATTTGTGAGAATAGGTCTTCTAATGTTCTCAGCATCTTATCTATTGAGAGGCCTCTGGATCCTTACTCCAGATCCTTTACAACTTATTTATATACTTATACTCTCAGAGTTTATCAGAGTCTCTGGAGCTCTTCTCATGAGTCTTGTTTATGTCAGGAGGATCATTAGATGAAGAAGAGAAGCAGAATATCTATCATATACGATATATTAAGCTATATAGAGAGAGAGGGAGGAGAAGTTTTGGCCACGAGACTTGCTACAGCAACTGGGCTGGCTTATGACAGGCTTGTCAAGATCTTGGATGAGCTTAACGATAAAAATATTGTTCATATGATTGTTGATGAGAGAAGTAGAAGAGTTAAGATCACTGATAAAGGACTTGTTCTGCTTAAGAGAATAAGAGATTTAAAAGATCTTTTGAAAGATCTTGGGATTGACATAGGCTGATCCTATTCTCTTTCTAGAGAAGCTATCATGACTCCTGATACAGCCATTATCATTCCGAAGACGCCTATCAAAGGAACTTTCTCGCCTAAGAATATGAAGGCTAATATGGCGGCTCCCACAGGCTCTAATATTATTAGTAGCGAGGCTATTGATGCTTTGACGAATCTAAGTATATAATTAAGCATTGTGTGCCCACCGATCATTGGTCCCACAGCTAGAAGAATAAGCCATGGGATCTCCTCATATCTGATCATTAGAATATTCTGTTGATCAATATATGATAAGAATAGAAGTGTCAATGTTGTGGATATATACACAGGGATCACGTATATAGCCAAAGAGTCTATTCTGGTGCGGACATATCTTCCTATAAAAACATATACTCCCGCAGAGAATCCTCCGAATATTGCTAACAAAGATCCTATTATCATGTCTCTTGAGATCTCTATTTCATTAATTCCTTGTGAAGCTCCTATGAGAATAATTCCAAAGATCCCTAGAAACACTCCTAGAACAACTTTTTTAGAAGGATATTCATTTAGAAAGAATATTGCCATTAAAGTTGCGAAGAGCGGATAAAGATCTACTAGAGTAGTTCCCACGTAGACAGGTGTCAGCCTGAGACTCCAGATCCATGTATAAAAATGTAGAGCAAGAAAAAAGCCTGATAAAAAACTTAGATAAAGAATCTTCTTAGACAATCTATAGATCTTTCTCCATATCTCAGGCTCCTTAAAATTATAATAAGATCCTAGTATAAGCAATGTTATAAATAATCTCCAGAATCCTACTACAGAAGGTGCGGATGAGGTGAGTTTAACAAATAAAGAAGCTGATGAGACAGAGATCACAATTACTATACCTATTATGACAAGCTTAATCTTCTCAAGACTTGTCATCTATAATCCTCTTGAGATTCTCTTTAGCCAGCAAGAGGCCTACTAAAGTCTTCACATCCGAAGGATCCTCTTTCAACACTATGTCTATAGCATCTGAGAGCCTATAGATCTTTGTCTCGATAATCTCTCCCTTCTCAGGTTTAGAACCTACGTAGACAAGATCTTTTGCAATAAAAATATGAATAATCTCATCACTATAGCCGGGAGCGGTATATACAGATTTTAAATATATGATCTCTCTGGGCATATAGCCTGTCTCCTCAATCAACTCTCTTTTAACAGCATCTATAATATCTTCACCACTCTCAACTTTGCCAGCAGGTATCTCATGAATCCATCTCTCAATAGGAGCTCTATACTGTCTTATCAAGACAACATGATCATCATCAATCATTGGGATGATCGCCACGGCCTTTCCAAAATTTATCACATCTTTAAAAATCTTCTCTCCATCATGTGTCTCAAAAATTTTCTGAAGAAGAACAACTCTTCTCCCTCTACAGATCTCTTTCACATCAATTTTTTTAAGAGGGCTCTTCTCAAGACTCAATTTATTTTTCACGAACATGTATAATTCTTAGAAATATATAATGTTTATAAGTATTTAATCATAGACAGGTCATGAGTTATATTCCTCAGAGATATATTGTGATCCGTGATGAGAACATTTCAACGAATCAGCTGATAGAGATCTTGAGACAGAGAAATGCCACATATACAGCAACCAGAGGCGTTGTAGAAGCTCAACAATCTTCACAACCTCTTATTCCTCAGGAGCTTACATATATTCTTATAATATTTATATTGATATTTATGATAACGCTCGTCTTCATAACGATCTCTCCACAGATCATGTCTTTAGAGAGAGAATCTATGTTTATAAGAAGAGGATTTAGAGAGAAAGAGAGAGAAGAAAAGATCCTTATGTATATATATGATGGAGTTAGAGAGGTCTTGAGAAAAATATTTCTTAGAATAAGAGAAGATCTTAGGTGTATATATTGTACTCCTAGAGAGATCAGTCTGAAAAATCATGAGAAGATAGATCTGAAGGCTTTCGCTGATATATATGAGAAAGCTGTATATGGCAGAAAAGATCTTTCGAAAGATGATCTTGAGAGAATTTGTGAGTGGTCTGAATGATCAGAGAGATTATAATAATTCTGTTTCTAATGATCTTGTTGATAGGTTTTGTAGATAAGATCCCGATCATATTGTCGCATGAGTATGATCCTCCGTCAATATTCAATACCGGAGGCGGAGGCTACTACATATTTTATACACTACTGATCAGAAGTGGGTATAAGACTGATGTCATATACAGTATGGAAGATCTTTCTAAAATAGATCCTGAGACAAGTGTTTTAATAATAGCCAGCCCGGACACGCCTATCTCTCAAGAAGATTCTGAGAAGATCATCATATGGATCTCTAGAGGAGGATTTGTGTTGGCTCTAGACGAGATAGGATCTTTAGATAATCTATTGAGAAAAGTAGATGTATACTACGGGTCTTTAATAGGCACTGTGGCATATGCAAAATGTGTTATTAACAACAAGACTTATGAGATATTTCTCAACAAATACTCATATATTCATATAAAAGATCCTGAGAACACCTCCTATATAGGCACATGTTTAGAGAGTGGAGGCTACGTAGGTTTTCTTAAAAAGATCGGGTCTGGAGAACTTTTTTTCATAGGAGACTCAAGTTTATTCATAAACAATATGATATATAGAAAAAGCGTCAGTGAAAACATAGTTTTATTCAGAGACTTTGTGGGGGATAGAGAGATAATATTTTATGAAGGTAATAGAGTTTTCAAAATTATTAGAATGGATCAGATTGTCACGGGGCTTGGCTCGATGATAAGGATCTTTTCTAACAGCATTGGCATGATGATGAGTAAAGATCCTTTGATCACACTGTCAATAATAAGCTTTGTAACGATATTTGCAACATTAATATATTTCAGAGAAGAGACGGGTGTTGTGAAAACATTTTCTCAGACAAGATCTATAAACAATTTTAAAGAGGATAAGAAATACGTTGTCAGGAGATATAGAGAATGGCTTCAGAAGAGCAGGAGCTGAAGATTTTTCATAATATATTTACAAAAGCTGTTGAAAAGATCTCTGAGATTGTCGTTGGGAAAAAGAGAGAGATAGAGCTTATACTGGCAACACTTCTCACAGAGGGTCACGTGATACTCGAGGGAGTGCCTGGTGTGGCCAAGACTTTGTTGGCTAAGACTGTCGCAGGCGTCTTCGGATTATCTTTTAAAAGAATTCAGGGGACTCCAGATCTTCTTCCATCAGATGTTATAGGTGTCAACATATATGATCCTAAGACAGGATCTTTTAAATTTAGAGAGGGCCCTATATTCTCAAATATACTAATGATCGATGAGATAAATAGAACACCTCCTAAGACTCAGAGTGCTCTTCTAGAGGCTATGCAAGAGAGACAAGTGTCTGTCGAAGGAGTAACATATAGACTGCCGAGACCTTTCATGGTTATTGCAACAATGAATCCTATCGAGATCGAAGGGGTTTTTCCGTTATCAGAGGCTCAGACAGATCGTTTTTTAGCTCGTGTGGTCATTGATTATCCAGATGTTGATGAGACTATCGAGATAATGAGAAGATATTATGACATAACTGAGAGAAGTATCAGCCCCGTGGTTTCGAAAGAAGATTTCATAAAAGCTTTTGATGTTGTCAGAAAAGTGTATATAGATGAGAACATACTCAGATATATCTCTCTTATTGTTCAGGCCACGAGAAATCATCCTATGGTGAGATTAGGAGCATCACCTAGAGGGGCGATAGCATTATATCTTTTGTCAAAGGCTGTCGCATTGATCAGAGGAAGAGATTTTGTGACACCAGACGACGTAAAATATGTGGCTCAGGCAGCATTAAGCCACAGAATAATTCTGAAGCCTGAGGCTGTTTTGAGTGGTGTTAAGAGTGAGAAGATTATTGAAGAGATCTTGTCGAGGACTGATGTGCCCTGAAAATCACTTCTAAAGGCTTTGTCTTTTTATCAATTAATATTCTGATGATCATATTCTCTATATATTCTATGTCTCCAATATTAATCTCACTGGCTGTGGCAGGCGTCGTCATAATACTATGGTCTAGACAGCAGATGAAAGATCTTTTATATGTCATAGACAAGATCTATGTCGAGAGAATTGTTGAGAAAAACAGAGTTGTAGAAGGCTATGAGACAGATGTTGTAATAAAAATTTTTAATGAGACTGATCATAGGATCCCTCTTGTGATTGTTAAAGATGATGTTCCGAGGGGACTAGTTGTCTCAAAAGGATCTGATGTTGCACGCCTATCTATTCCACCAAGATCTTATGTTGAGAATGTTTATAGCGTTAGAGGAGAGAGAGTTGGAAGACATGATCTTAGGAGTATAAAACTTGTTTTTCAAGATCCTCTCGGGATCTTCTCTGAAGAAAAGATCTATGAGCAATATTCTTATATAACTGTCACACCAATCTATATAAAAATAGACGTCTATCCAAAGATCAGGTCTGTATATCCTGGGATAAAAATTCGAGGAGCCTCTCTGGGAGGATCTTATGATCTTTGGGGGTTTAGAGATTATGTATCTGGCGATGATGTGAGAAGAATCTATTGGAAAGGTTTTGCCAGAACTGGGAGGCTGATGGTTAGAGAAGATATTGGAGAGTCGAGAGGGAGAGTATTGATCATGTTAGGTCTTACAAAATATTCGTGGCTCATAGGATCTGAGAGGAACACCTATGCTGAGTCTCTTCTGAGATTATTCAGATCACTACTTGAATCTTTTTTAGACGCTTATTCAATTATTGACATAATGATATGTACAGATGCTATAGTAAAGATTTTTCGAGAGATCACTTCATCTAATAGAGAGAGAATATATGTTATATTTGATGACATATCATTTGGAGGAGGATGCGGATCTATAGGGATCCTTCTTTTAAATCTTTATAGAATAGATCTTTCTAGATATGACATAAAGATTCTAGCGGCAACTCCTCCAGACATTTTCTCGACAGACAGATCATCTATATCATTATATTTAAAACAGAATGGTTTCAGAGGAATGATAATAATGCCGAATAGAGATTATGATAAAGATATCGGGCCGATGACTAGAGACATTATAATAAAATTCTTCAGCAAATTAGGGTCTGATGTTTTGATCACTGAAGAAAGTTTTGAGAAGATCTGATATGATCAAGATTTACACAAGAAATATTTTCTCAAGTCTTTCAACAACAATTTTATATCTTATCGTCTCGTTTGTCATATCAAGATCTATAGATCTTTCTGTTATAAGTTTTCTCATAATGACATCTTTTCTATTAACATCAACATTTGTTAGAAAAGATCTTTTCCCATACTCGTTTCTTATGATCTCTCTCGTAGCTATTTATCTACTGTGGGACAGGCCAGATCTTTTGTCGACAAATTTCTTTATAATATTCGTGATATACATGATCTATTTGATTATAGATTATATAAGAGTTCGTAGTTTCGAGAGAAGTATCGTGAGATATAAGGATGTCATCCTCCCGATTGTTATAACGATCTTTATACCTGTCTATGTGATAAGTTTTGTAAACACTATCAACTTTTTATACGGCTACAGCAGAGAGGAGGTTTTCGTAGTATCAATACTAATCTCTCTATTGATCTATTATTTTCTGACACTTTTAATAAGAAAAGATCTTTATTTTCTAACTGATATATACAAGATCCTTGCTATAGATGTAGACACATTTTCTATAAGAATGATCTATTTGAGCAAGATCCTTTTGATAATAATATTCTTTTGGACACTATACATAGGAGAACACATGTTGTCTCTAACCATCTTATTAAGTGAGATAACCATAAGAGTCATAGATAGAAAAATGAGAAAAGAGATTTATAAAACACTTATCAATATAATTACGCCATTATTAACACTAATGATCATAATGATCAGAGGAGCACTCATATAACAAGATCCTATCTCAGAAGCAAATGTTTTTAAAATCATAAAAAATAAATTGAGAGGGAGAAACCTGCGCGGGCCCGTCGTCTAGCCCGGTTAGGACGCCGCCCTTACGAGGCGGAGGTCCGGGGTTCAAATCCCCGCGGGCCCACCAAGATCTTCACAGCTATAGATCCTCATTTGTAAATCAACGATCCTCGGGATCTTCTTAAAGATCCGATCCCTTTGATCCTGATTCCATATCGGTTTTCATATCAGACTGCCACGACATAGAAGCATGCATAGAGATGGATATGGATTCTGGATCCCATTCATATCAGATATTCATCAGCCATTCATATCGTTGTGCCACAAAGAGGCGGGGAACCCTCGCCCTTCAGGGCGGGGAGGAGGTCAGAAGATTATCATAATTTAAATATCTCTAGTTACCTATAGGTGCTTATTTATATATAGGGAAGAAATGTTAGGCTTAAGCATGTAAGCCTTTAATCCTTAGCCGTGTGTGCAGAGCCTAGAGGAAGCGATGATCTTTGAAGCTCCCGAGACCCTGGATAGAGGCCTGTGGCGTAGGGCTTGGCAGGGCTCATGAGACCCAGGCGAAGCCTGTGAACCCTGGCCTAGGCCCAACCCCGCTAACAATCGTGGAGAACACCCTACCATGTAAATAGATAATATTTAATATTTTTAGGATAGGGATACTAAAGCGATTTCTCTAGAGATGATCACTAAACCCGTTTCCATAGCTTGACTAAGATTTAATTAGATCTGAAACTGGAGCCTAAGATATTAACAAAAAACATTGGCTATGATCTGTAGTTGTTGATTTTCAATTGTCTGGTTATTTGTAAAGGCTTCTTTAGTTTTGTTCAGATCTAGTATGGTATTAATGTTAATCCGATTCCATAGGGTATCATGGAAAGCAACATAACTGCTATACAGTATCCAAATATATCCCTTGCCCTTACACCGGTTATACCTAGAAGGGGTATTGCCCAAAATGGTGTGAATAGGTTTGTCCACATGTCTCCAGCTGCATAGCTTATTATTGTTTTTCCGATCGGTACGCCAAGTGTTGCTGAGACCCTTGACAAGATCTCTCCTGTAGCAACCCACTGCCCACCGCCGGATGGGATAAATATGTTGATCAGGCCTGATAACAGCCAACTTATAGCTGGCCAAGTAAATGGCGTACTTAAGGAGGCTATAGCCGATGCAATTACCGTGGCGAGGTTAGGCCCTCCCGGGGTGACTGATGTGTATTGCATCAGACCCATTATTGCTCCATAGAATGGGAACTGAAGAATTATTCCAGCAACGGCTGGTGTCGCCCTGGCTATAGCTCTCATATATGCTATTGGATTCATGTATAGGAGGAAGCCTGCTAATATGAATATAGTGTTTAGCGAGTCTAGAGTTAGCCCTACGAAGAATCCTCTAGGCATGAACCAGAATATCAATGTGATTAGGAAGACCAGGGCTGTTAGTCCTGCGAGAATTTTACTGTTCTCAAGTATATCGGCTATAGTCTTTTCCTCAGCTCTCTCAGAGCCTCTGACAGCTACCTTTTCCTTCTCTATCTCCTCCCTAATGATGTGGGGGGCAAGAACATCGATCCCCTTCATCACCTCTTCCCTCTTGGGTGCTAGGGCCCACATAACCGCGATCCCGAATATCGTGTTCAGCATGCTGAGCGATATGGTATATGGGTGAAATATCGTCTGATCTAGAGGAACGAGTTCCGAGCCAAATAGATCCTTAAACAGCTTTGAGAACACATGACCCGGAGTATTTGATAACAAAGCAGATGAGGACGATAAACCCCAGTGCCATGTTAATCCAAGACCGAGATAGCCTGCAGCACAGACCACTGGGTAATGAAGCGGTCTTCTCTGCCTATAGAACTCTACACCTATCAATCTGGCCAGTACGGCTCCTACTATTAATCCAAGACCCCAGTGTATCCATGAAACGATCAGTGCCACAGCAGCCGTTAAAGCAGCCGCCTGCTTCGTTGTCTTGGGTTTCCTAGCTAGCCATACTAAACCTCTATAAACAATTGGATGATACGCAATAGCAAAGCCCGTCACTAGAATTAAGCACATCTGCATAGCAAATGCAAGAAGGCTCCATAAGCCTCTGTAGAAGGCATTTACAAATAGCCACTCCATAATTTTAGGGGGGCTCATAACCTCATAGGGCTTCATAATAACTATAGCCATGAGTATGGTGATAAGAACCAAGATCAATGCGAATATCAAAGGGTCGGGCATCCATCTCTCAACATTTCTAGAAAGCGCTAACCCAAAACGCTCTACCCAAGTTTCTCTAAAAGACCCCATGTGAGCCCCATGTCTATTATCTTTAAGAAAAATTTAAATTTAATTAAAAAATTTAAGTTTAATTAATATTAAAGCTTGGCAAACCTCGCCTTTAAAGGCGGGGTAGGGTTTTTAGAGCACTAGGCTTTTAAACCTATGTGTTGTATTGTGTGCTAGGGATCGAGTGACTCCTTCCATGGATGAACGTGCTAGAAGGTTGACCCAAGGGGGGACGATTCCTCGATCTGTATCCATGGATGGGCACCCCGACCCCTCCGAGCCCTAAGAGAAGAGATAGCAAAGAGGCTTAGCGATAACTGGAGAGACGTTAGGCTAAGACTGCTACCATCAGAGTGCGAGCATGGAAGCTTAAGGTATCGGCTTAGCACGTGCAAGGCTCTGGAATGAGCTTAACTATGAGAAGAGGCATGCATTCCTCAAGGAGGGCTAACAGAAAGAACTATGAGATTAATAGCAAGTATTATTACAAGTATTAGGTGTTAATGCTCAGGCTGTTATACAGAAGGATGATGAGGCTTGGAGCACGTTCTTCAAACAACTGGATCTGAAGAAACAGGAAAGATTACCACCACATATCAAGAAGGTTTCTCCACCAGGCTATTGGAAGGACAGGCTCGCAGATAAGAAGGAGATACATATATTCATTAGAAGCGATAGAGACTACCTAGAACCTATAAATGAGAACGAAGGCTACCTGGTGCTCGTGGACTTCGGTCTAAGAACTAGGTATGCTGGTAGGATCAAGTGAAAGGATAAGCAGGGTAGGCTAGAGATAAAACACGTTGATGGCAAGTGGTTCGCCCTCGTACTAATAGAGGTGGGGAAGAGTCACCAAAATCCAACAAGAGGGGTTATGTAAAGCCTAACTATAGAGGTAAAAAGAGTAGGATTATAAACCCTAGATCTATTAAGCAGAGGGATTCCATAGGAAACAAGGAGGCTTTCATAGATATGGGGCTTAACAACTTGTTTGTTGCGGCAATTTCGGACAGATCAGCTATGCTTATCAAAAGCGGAACGATCAAATCCGAGTACTATTGATGGAAAAGAGAGATAGCTACATACCAGGTTGTGGGGGATCTGCTTAGAAATGCTGGGTTCTCAAAATGGGAAGAATACTATGAGAAGTACCTTAAAGCAATGTATAAGAGGGATGAGAGACTCAGGCATCTCTACATAATAGCGATCAGGTTTCTAGCTGATGAGCCCTATAACAGGGATGTTAGGAAGCTATACATTGGATATCCATAAATGCTTTCACAAAACAATGGCAATGGGTATAATACAAACATATGGAGGTATAGGGAGATAGTACTATAGATCGTGGATATATTCAGGGAATACGACATAGAGGTTGAGCTCCTACCAGAGGATTACACAAGCAAAAAGGCTCAACATGCGGGGCAAAACATAAGAACGGCAGAATATATAGAGGGCTATATATATGTAGGAAGAGTGGGAAAAAGATAAACGCGGATATAAATGCTGCAGTAAATATAGCGAGAAGGCTAGGATACAGGATAAGGATAAAGAGGAAGATTGAGAACTACTTAGTAACACATAATGGAATAAAGCCATTAATCTCTCCCAGAGGGCTAACACCTGAGACCTCAGCATAGAAACCCCGCCTTTCAGGGCGGGGAGGAGTCATAGTAGGAATGGCTGGGATCGGGAAAATCTCTCTCGCAGCTCGATATGCTAGCGAGTATATGGACCTTGTCCTCTGGAATAAAATTAGTGAAGGAACCAGTTTCTTTCAGCTTATTAGGAGGATCTCTCTTCCTAGCCTCTATAGGGCTGTATCCTTTTATGTTAATTAGGATTTTCTTATATCCGTTTGTTGTCTGGTATTAAGCTTATAAGCATCTAATTCCTAGCTATTTTGATGATGAGACGATGATCTCTGCTAGATCTTGGTGTGCAGAGACCTCGGGATACGATGATGCTCAGAGCTCCCGAGACCAAAGCCCTATATGAGGGCTATGCCCAGAAGGGCTTCGGGATTCCAATCCTAGATGGGAGCCCCTTTCCGCCGGGCTCAACAGCGCTCGTAAGCCCATAGAGATCCCAAGATCTCTTTGGGGGGAGGTGGAAGCCCCCGATGCCACAGGGCTAAAAACCCTGTGGATCAGGAAGCAAAGCAACACCAAACAAATTAATATCAGTAATAATCAACAACCATCGGGGGACAAGCGATTTACATATATCATTACCATTGATCAAGTATTCCTGAGGCCGGCATTTCTCTTACCTAACTTTATTAATGGTTGTCCACAGTTCTAGGACCTTTTAGCTATAAATTTTAGCGAAGCCTTAGAATTATTAGATGATGTAAGTCATGCCCTCTGATGTGTGATGTTCTTATGGGGTAGCTGATGCAGAACTGAAGAGTTCTCCAATAAACAGAGATAAAAAAACTTAAAATATTTCCATACCCATCTCTGCCTTGAAAGACGAGGCTTTAATTGTAAATGTCTCCTATATTGTTAATATAGTTCTGCATAGTGTATCTGCTAGTTGCGAACCTACCTTAAAAGTATGAGCCTTGTTCCTAAATTATAGGCTAGAAGGTTATGGTTTCTGCGCTAACTATTTTGCTCGACAAGAATAGTATTAATATGGTTTGTGTTGTTGACCAAAGCCTCTGCTAGTAGGGTTTTAATTGTTGCGAGGTATGAGATCAGGAGGGCTCTTGCCAAGAAGAAGGTACTAGCTGGAGTTATTCTCGTTGTTTCTGCACCAATCCTGGGTGTTTATGGCTTTAGTGAGATTATGAGGATATCTATTGTAAGGAATCTTCCTGTGAGGCCTGATCCGGAGCTTGCATGGATCTTCACATATTTCCTCCCATCATATCTCCTCTCTGGCTTGGCTGCTCTCATAGCCTCATGATCTTTTTCCGAGGAGTTTGAGAAGGGTACCTCTGAGACCCTCTTCACTAAGCCCGTGACAAGGCTAGAGATCTTTTTAGGAAAGGTTCTGGGCGGATATATTCTCCAGGCTTTTTTCACATTATTATCGTTAGTGCTATCAATATCCTCCGCATCGATAATATTTGGATCCCAGCAACATTTAGAATTGGCACCAACAATACTTATAGCTAATATATATTCCAACACCATATTCTTCTCGCTAGCACTTGCCCTCAGCGCCTTAACGAGAAACACTCTCATAGCCTCTTCAGTATCGATAGTCCTCCTAGCATTCCTCCCCTTTGTAAGCGGGCTCCTAATATTCCTCGAGAGGAGTGTTGGAGGAGGATACTCGATCATAGCGAGGCTCTTACCAACATGGGGTGCGAGTATGCATGCATATATAGTGCCTCTAAATATACTTGAAAGGGCATTACTATTCACACCGATCTCGGCCTCCCTATATGGAGATCCACTAGCAGCATGCATATCAGTTGCAGGATACTCATTACTCTTCATATCTCTAGCCGCCTATAGAATACTCTACAGCGATATACCTAGGAAATAGCTCTTTCAATTCTATTCTCGTTTCCATAGCAGATGATGAATTATCTGGGAACAAAGATCGGGACAAGAGTTCTGACATTCCAAAAGCAATAATACCGTGGTTTCAATTCTATAGTAGATCATGAGGGGCTCCATCTCTTCTGATCCATGGACGACATGTCTATATACCTCAATTTTGATCACACAGGATCTTTCCCACATAGATCCGATAATCCTCTATAGGATAGAATGATCTCCGCTATCAAGTCGTTGAGGATCTTCTCAGCTTTAATGAATACACCATGATAGCCGTGATTAGAACAGCGACGATCACAACAAGGGCAATGTAGATTATATAGATCTCGCTACCCCGGTCTTCGCGGCTCTCATTACTCCTCAACACTATATATAGCTTCCAGGTGCTTGGGTTAAACTCATTTGGATAGTCTATGGCTCTGGTATAGCCTTTTTGCACTAGCCATAGGTTTATATTGAGGAGATGGGTTGTATTTATAGGTAGATATACGATGGCCACTACCCTTCCATATCGATCATATATATAGAGATCATCTATATCGAGATACACATATTTCCCGCTCAAGATAGATGCTAGAACCCTCTTGGCCTCCTCACCCTCAGGCGTCCCGAGCTCTGGCGCGTTTATATCTGCTAGCCTGACCCTTATAACGGTTCCGTTAAGTGATGAGTACCTATCTTTATATACAGAGAAGATCCTTACATCTACGGGTCGCCATCAACGATCTCGACTACCACTCCATAGACTTCTATACCGTACTGCTGGATCTCTGTCTCTGTCTCTCCTGATGTCTTGTTAAGCCCTGCTAGTGATAGCAGAAGTATGGGTAAAAGGGACACTGCATAGGATCGCAATAAGGTCTCCAAGTATTTTTAGACATCGTTAGGCTATTTATACTTTGAACCCTTGCTATGAGGTATTTTCACCAGGGATCCCGGGCCTCAGAATAAAAGTCTTGATCTCGAATGGTCTTAGCGAGATCTCAAAGGAACTCCCACGCGCTATAGGATCTCCGTATATCCTCTCTAACAGATCTCCTTGGTAGATGTAGAACACATCCCACAGGTTGATTCTGGCATTGGCATGCTTCTCACCCGGATTATATATCCTGAGAACAATTCCACCGCCATCCTCAGCCAGCTTAATACTCTCAAGAATAGCCCCGCCCTCTACAGCTATAAAGCTTGACAGAGGATCAGCCACGCCAGCTGAAACAACTTTCGGAGGGCTCCAAAGCTCATAAGCAACCCTGGGCGCCTCTCCCTCTATATAGTTGCCTTTATGAGTATAGATATAATACCTAGCCTCGAAATCCTCTAACCCGCTATATGGATCTGGGAAGAGGGGTGTCTTAGCTAGGGTCAGACCTACCTCACCCCCCTCTCGGACTATAGCCATGCCTAATCATGGATATAATAGCGAAGCCCCTGGAGCCGTCGGAAATATCTACCCATCTGAGGGCTGGAGCCTCGAACTTACCCCGATCCCAGTTATCTCTGGGCTTAGAGCTTCTCCTGATCGAGTTAAAGGGTATTTCATAGATTACTTCGTCGAAGCTATGTGATAGTCTGAGCCAGGCTTTTAATAGATATCCTTTAGAAATCCACTTGATCCTGGCAGAGATCTCAGCGATCCTAGAGCCCCTGGATAAGCAGATAGTCTGGATAACTCTAGATCCCTTATAGCTATAGCCAAGCCTTGCGCAAGCCTTTAGAGGACCTCCATAGATCACCGCAGGCCCCTCTGAAACAGTTAGCATCTCTCCAGGTTCCTCGATAGAGCTTCTCTCAATATCCCAGGCATCCCAGTCGCCGGGTTTATTCCTATGGGCTCTCAGACTATGGACTATCCTTGTTCCGAGCTCGGTGTCTGTGATCTCGATGAGTCCATCTAGACAGATTAAAACCCTTGGATGCCATTATCAATTATAACCCCCTTGTCATCCCTGATCGCTGTTACCCAGCTGCCCAGCCTCGGGATCTTTGAATCGCTTCTCTCCAGCATTACATACCCAGTAGCCGGTATCTCGATCTCTACTAACACAGATTCTCCAAGATCCTGATGCATGGGTGCCGAGCCACCACTATATCTAATATATCTATATACACCCTTTGGAAGTTCAACAATAGATCTCCTAACCCAGGGCAGGCTATTGAAAACCGCTATATAGTTATCCTGGACACCCCTTCCCCTGGCAATTGATGTCACAGCTCTCTTGGAGATCTCTTCACAGATTTCTATAGCCTCCTCCAGCTCTTTAAACGCTTCTAAATATGCTTCATAGCTGGCGGATCCAGGTAGGATATCGTGGAACTCCGTCCACAAAGAGGCGGGGAACCCTCGCCCTTCAGGGCGGGGAGGAGGTCAGAGTATAATTAAAGTACTAAAAGTACTGAGAATGTATATGGGTGCAACACTCTTAAGTGTAATGTTAATATTTCTATTGTCTGAGTTAATAGTCTTTGCCCAGCAGTCATATCACTTTCCAGTTTATCCAACAAGAGAATATATGAGACCCTTAAGAGGGGGATTACAAATACAGATAACTAATGGAACTCACTATACGAACTGTACTCTTGGATACTTTGTACGCCACGACACCAGCTATGGTTTTGTGACAGCAGGTCATTGTATTAGTGATCTCTGGCCTGGCGGAAATCCGGTGTGGATCTCGATATACCAACCAAATTATACAAGGTCTGATTACCTCGTAGGACCCAATGCATACTACCTCATATCTGGTGATATTGATGCGGCATTTATACCTTTAAACACAGGGGTGAGCTGGGAGGCATGGATAATAAACATAACAGGAGAAAACTCGTATACTACTGTATCTATTTACGGATATGTAGATTGGGATAATGTAAAATTAGGAGAACGTGTGTGTAAGACCGGTAGAACTACTGGAACTACGTGCGGGTATGTTATAGATAGGAGAGATCGCTACAACAATCTTCTCGATGCTATGATAACTAATATTACTGTTGCTGGTGGTGATAGTGGCTCACCGTTGTATTATCATGTGATGCCTGGTGGTAGATCTCTTGCTACATATATCCTAGGTCATTTATCAAGAGGTGAAAACTGCAGGCTTGCGATAGTTAATGGTGAACTCGCATATTTATGTCCAAGAACTATTTTTGTCTCTGCTCGGGCCATACGCAATATATTCGGAGCTACAATATGTAA
>Ga0326761_1000084_pt1 | contig 22871 bp, 24 predicted proteins | sample GCREP_P_FD_207739 | JGI IMG/M metagenome (GOLD analysis project Ga0326761, IMG submission 207739) | Hot spring water microbial communities from Geyser Creek Basin, Yellowstone National Park, WY, United States - GCR.EP_P | ecosystem: Environmental > Aquatic > Thermal springs > Unclassified... | reverse complement strand
AAAGGTGTTAATAAGGTTTATGGCGGTTTTTGGTCCTACTCCCTTCACACCCTCTATGTTGTCTGTCTTGTCTCCCACTAAGGCTAAGTAATCTGCAAGCTTTTGGGGAGGCACACCAAACTTTTCTATAACCTTGTTTTCGTCAAAGACCTCCTCGGAGATAGGGTTTATCACCACCACTTGGCTTCCGTCCACCAACTGCAAAACATCCTTGTCTGGAGAGTATATCTTGACCTTAAAGCCTTCCTTTTTAGCCCTTTGTGTAAGATAGGCAATCAGGTCGTCCGCCTCGTAGCCGGGCATTTCCAAAAGCTTTATACCAAGCAGGTTTATTAACTCCTTTATGACGGGTATTTGAACCTTCAGAGGGTCTGGAGTGGGTGGCCTTTTACTTTTGTACTCAGAATAAGCAAGCTTTCTTTGGGTGGGTGCGGGCAAGTCAAAGGCAATTGCCATGTAGTTAGGTTTTTCTGTTTTTATTATAGCCAAAATAGACCTCAAAAAGCCGTATATGGCTCCTGTAGGAAAACCCGAGCTAGTGGATAAAGGTGGCAGGGCAAAAAAACTCCTATAAAGAAAGGCAGAGCCATCGAAAAGATAGAGCACTTTCATACAGAGTAGAGCTTTTCTCTGTAATAGCTCCTGCAGGCAGAAACCAATTCTTCCGTAGCCTTCTTTACATCCTCAAAGCCAAGAATGGCAGAAACCACCGCAATGCCCTTGGCTCCAGCCGAGAGAACCTCTTTAACCCTGTAGTGTGTTATGCCCCCTATGGCAACAATGGGCTTTGAGGTCATCTTCACCGCCTGACGGAGGGCTTCTATGCCCACCAATTTGTAATCCTTTTTTGTTGAGGTCTCATAAATAGAACCAAAGCCTATGTAGTCTATGGGCAGATGTTCCACCTCCCTGAGCTTTTCCAAGCTGTTGACTGAGTAGCCTATGTACATCTTATCACCCACCAACTTTCGGACCACATCCGGTGGCAAGTCATTCTCTCCCACATGAACACCGTCCGCAGAAACTGCCAAAGCCAAATCCACCCTGTCGTTTACAACAAGCTCCACATTGTAGCGCTTGGTCAGTTCCCTGAGGACCAAAAGTTCCTCATACATCTGCCTTGAAGTTTTGTTTTTGAACCTATACTGCAGGGCAGTTATTCCCCCCTGTATGGCTTGTTCTATGGTGCTTACCAGGTCCCTGTCCTTGAAAAAGGCATCATCCGTCACCAAATATATACTCAGGTTCATGGCTCAATTAAAGATAACCGGCTTCCACGCCGATGCAAGCGTTCCAAACCACTTTTATTTTGTCTTTGTATTTTTCTATCACTTCCATGTTTTCACAGCCTGGCTGGAGCCATACGCACTTGGCACCCACCTTTAGGGCTTCCTCAAAGATGGGCTCTATGTGGGCTGGGTTCCGAAAGACATTAACTATATCAATGGGCTCCGGCACCTCCTCCAAAGAGGAGAGTACCTTGATCCCCAAGATCTCCTGTCCTGCGTACTTGGGATTGACAAAATATACCCTGTGCATTCCCTTACTTATCACCCTCTCGCTAACATAGTAGGAGGGCCTTTCAGGGTCGGGAGATATGCCCACCACTGCAACAGTTTTGGCGTTCTTTAAAACCTCAAGGGCTTCATCTTGGTGTGGATGGTGAAGTTCCTTCATGGAAGATATTATACCTCAACCTTTCCATGAGCTGGTCCATTTCCTCCTTCGTTCTCTTTTCGGTGACTGCTATCAAAAGCTGATCTTTGTATCCAAACCTGTCAAGCCTTATACGAGGCTGTTCTAAAAATACAACTCCATTGACACACAAGAGTTTTAAAGTTAAAATCTAAGCTTGATGTTTGTTAGCCTTCAATTCAAGCTTGAACTGAAAAGGGAGGACAGAGAAAAATTCATAAAGCTTATGCGTAAGCAATCCTCTTCTATCCGAATAGCATACAATATGCTAAAGGAGCTGGAAAAAGAGAAAGCAAAAAACCCACACGCCCAAATATACCAAAGACTAAGACAGCTATTTCCTGAATCACCAACAAAATACATTGACTCAGCCATATACAAAGCTAAGCAGTATCCTACAGATAAACCAGTGGTATTTGGAGGCAAAAGACTTTTTGAAAAGCTTTGCAAAAATCATCTTTCAGGAAAGACGAGAGAAAGACTTAAAAAGCAGTGGAGAGAACTAAGACAAGGAACTCTTATAAGCATTGGGTCAAAATCAGACAAAAGAAACAGACTAATGAGATTTGAAGACCTAAACGGACAACTCTGCCTTAGAATTACCACAGGAAACAGGGAGTTTATCTACGCCAAAGTGTTAAGAGAGCCAAGCAATAGCAAAGACAAGTGGATAACCTTTATGGTTATGCTTTTAGAAAGCTGGCAAACAAAAAACTACTTTCCCTACACAGTGGAGTTAAAACTGAGAGATGGGGAAGTATATGGAAGTGTATCTTTTGAACTTCCAGCGCCTGAAGTGAGATATACAAAAGAGAAGGGAGTAATAGCAATAGACACTAATGCATCACCTATCTACTTAGCCATAGCGGAAGTATTAAAAACTGGAGAACTACTAAGCTATCAAACCATCAGCCTACACCACCTTTTAGGACTTTCCCAAAACAGCAAAGACCACCAAGAATGGATATTAGCCCATCAGATAGTGGATTTAGCCATTCAGAGAAACAAAGCCATAGCAATAGAGAACCTAAAGGAACTCAAAAGAGGAGTGCGTGGAGATGGAAAAGCTAAACTAAGAAAAAGACTTCATCAGTGGAACGCCAAAAAGTTCTTGCAAAAGCTAAAAAGGGTAGCACTGTTAAAGGGAGTGGAAGTGATAGAGGTAAATCCCGCCTACACATCAATCATAGGCATGCTAAAGTATGCACCGCAGTTAAGCATAGATAAGGATATTGCAGGTGCTTATGTGATAGGGAGGAGGGCACTGGGCTTTAAAGAGGACATGCCTGAGAATTACGAGAAGCTTTTAAAAGACAAAGCATATTTAGAGTTTGCCCTAAAGAGGTACGAAGGGAGGGAAGAGGAACTTAGAGAACTTATAGAGAAGGAAAGCAATGAATACAAGGGAAATGCACTAAAAAGCGAACTAAGGAGTGTAGAGAATTCAAAAAAGCTACTAATCAATCTCCTACAAAGCCTTCAGAGCGAGTCAAGCGGATGTGAGGGAGCCAACGGAAGGAATCCCGAGCAGGGGAGGGTAGCAAAAACTACCCTTCAAAGTGTTTGGCAAGTTCTGAAGGTAGCCCTCCTCTTCCCTATCCTTGGAAGGGTCTTGCCGAGGGACCTTTCTCCTCTGAAGCCCGTGTTGGTGGAAGGGGTGTGGGATAGGGTGAGGAAAGGGTTAGTTCCCTTAGAGGCTGGGGGGACGGTCCCAATAAGGGATTTTTAGAACAGCCTCAGGCTATTAGGTTCTGATTGGTGCATATGTTGGAGGTTGCCCTCTCCCTTCTTATGTGCTGTTCTCGGGTCTGCAACACCATGGTAAAGGCTCTTTTCCCCTCAATGTCCTCCGCCAAGCCCACCAACCTACCGGGCATCTTTCTTACATACTCCATTTTAGGTAGCAAAAAAGCCCACATAGGGACCGCCAAAGTTCAAAAAGGCACCCATCTGCTGACCCTCCCCGACCACTATGTCTGCACCAAAGGAGCCCGGTGGCTTTAGTATGCTGAGGGCTATGGGGTCTGCTACCACCACAAGCGGGACTTCATATTTCTTTGCCAGATAGGAAATTTCCTTTAGGGGTTCCAAAAAGCCAAAGAAGTTGGGCTGTTGCACTGCCAAGGCGTGGCATTCTCCGTCCTTGAGTAGTCCCTCCGATCTATCAAGGTCTGTAGTGCCCTCTTCCGTAAGGCTTACCACTTGGATTTCATCCTTGTAGCCAAAGAGGTAGGTTTGAACCACCTGCCTGTAGAGGGGGTTTATACCCTCCGTCAGCACTACCCTTTTGCCCCTTCCTTTTATTGCCCTTGCCATAAGAACCGCTTCCGCCAAGGCAGAGCCACCGTCGTACATGCTCGCGTTGGCACAGTCCATACCTGTTAACTCGCATATCAGGGTCTGATACTCAAATAGTGCCTGAAGGGTTCCCTGAGATGCCTCCGCTTGGTATGGCGTATAGGCGGTCAAAAACTCTCCCCTGCTTAAAATCTGCCATATAGCTGAGGGAATTATTCGGTCGTAGGCACCACCGCCCGCAAAGTATACGAGGGGTCTGTTGAGACTTGCAGGCTCCTTGAAATATCTTCTCAGTTCTTCCTCTGACTTAGGCTCCGGTAGGTTTTTGGGAGGCTCCAAAAGGGAAGGGTCAATGTGGGAAAAGAGGTCTTCCAAAGAAGAAAGACCTAGACTTTGAAGTATTTCGCTAACTTCTTTGTCCGAATAAGGTAAGAACATTTACCTTTCCTTTTCTTCGTATCCTATCTCTTCTTCCGGCAGGGTCTCCAAAGATTCCTCTATAACTTCTTCCGTTTCCTCCTCCGGTAGGTTCAGGCTAACCCTTTCTCCTTTTTCTTCCATTACAATCTCCGCAAGAATCCCCGCATACTCCTTTGGAGACAGAAGGTCCTCCACCTCAGAGGGATCCTTAAGCTCCAAAACCACCATCCAACCATCTTCGTAAGGAGACTCATTTACAAGGCCTGGCTCATCGTTCAGGGCTTCATTTACCTCCACCACACTGCCAGAAAGAGGTGCATAGACAGGAGATACACTCTTTACCGATTCCACGTTAGCTAAGGTGTCTCCACTTTCAAACTCCTCACCCACCGAAGGAAGGTCCACATAAACTATGTCTCCCAGTTCCTTTTGGGCGTAATCGGTTATGCCTATCCAAGCCCTATTGCCTTTTACTAAGGCCCATTCGTGATCTTTGGTGTAGTATCTGTCCGCCTTTACCAAATACTTTCCCACCCATATGTCTTCCATGGCAACCTCCTCAGAGTATTTCATATTTTATACCGTATTCTTTATAAACTTCCTCAAAGATCTCCTCCATGCTACCTTCCTTTTCCCTGTATTTTTCCACAGTCCTTATAACATAGTCAAGGTCCATGAGCCTGAGCAATGCCCAACCTTTGGAAAGAACATTCTTCTTTCCTGCGCTTAAAACCTGTGCCAATTTCTCCTTTGTTAGCCTTTCCACCGGGTCAAGAACAAGAACATGGTTTCCCCTCAGCTTCCTAAGACCCTTATAAAGTCCATAGAGAAAGCTACCCTTGTCGTTTCTTATAAAAACCAGCTCAGGGAAACGGTCAAATAGGTCTTTCATCTCCGAAGGGATCACCGCATATATGCTATCTGGACCTATTACCCTGCTAAGCAGGTTAAGTTCTTCCTCTAACTTCTTCAAAAGGTCTTCCCTGTTTGACAGGGCCTTATGGAGCACCAACAAAACCTTCATAATAGGCAGACTATTAATATGATAACTCAAAGGGAATACAAAGCTAATAAAAAAACCTTCAGCCTGGAGAGTCTAGCAACCTTTCAAAAAGTCTTGACATCATAAGGATGCGCTATATTTTTATAAAAGTGTCTTATAACCTTTAAGGAGGTGTGACATGAATGAGCGCGAGGATTTCTTCCCCAAAGGTGCGGTAGCCTTCTTTGTACTTATGATTGCCTTTTACGCCTTTGTGTGGTTGTCTATTTACTTTACGCTTTTGGCAAGGAGGTAAGCCATGGATAGGGCGGAAAGGGGTGCGTTCATTACCGCCGTAGCTTTTATGGGTTTTTTCTTTGCCCTTATAGTCTACGCGGCAAAGGGGTTAAACATTGATGTGCCCACATGCATAACTGATGTGAAGCCTTTCACCCAAGGGCAAGTCATCCAACACGCACCAGATAGGTACGAGATCCACTACCTTGCCAAGATGTGGTACTTTGAACCCGCAGATGTAGAGCTACCAGTAGGGTCCACTGTGGATATATACCTAACAAGCGGTGATGTAATTCACGGTTTCAAGATAGACGGGACCAATGTGAACCTTATGGCAATACCTGGGACAGTAGCTTACGCAAGAGTTAAGTTTGATAAACCAGGTGTTTATCACATAGTATGCCATGAATACTGCGGTATAGGACACCAAAATATGGCTACAAAAATAATAGTAAAAGGAGGTGAGCAACAATGAGGGTCGAAGGAAGCGTAAAAACGGTTATCTTAGGTGAAATCATCTTTCCTATCGTGCTTCTTATCTTTGGCATTTACCACGGACTTATGCAAGTACTCTACAGGGCTGGAGTCATAAAGGATATGTCTTTCCTCGGCATTGAGTACTATCAAGGACTTACCCTTCATGGTGTTATCAACGTAGTCGTATTCACCACAATGATAATTGTAGCCTTTGGTAATGCGGTGTTTCTCTACTATCTCAAAAAGCCTCTCAGACCGGCGGTTCAGTGGGTCAGCTTTTTGCTGATGGTGGTAGGAACCCTTATGGCAGCTTGGGCTATGTTTGCTGGTAAAGCTAACGTACTTTACACGTTTTATTACCCACTAATTGCTCATCCGGCTTTCTATATAGGTGCGGCGCTTCTATTAGTGGGTTCTGTGATCCCTCTGTTCTTCGATTGGGTACCAAATTACATAGCTTGGAGAAAAGAGCATCCAGGTGAAAAGGTGCCTCTCGCGGTTTTTGGTATGCTTGTAAACCACATTATGTGGGTCATAATGCTTGTCCCCGTGGTAATTGAAGTGCTCTTCCAACTCATACCTGTGTCTTTGGGTCTTATACCCGAGACGAACCCGTCTCTGAGCAGGACTCTTTTCTGGGCTTTTGGCCACCCTGTTGTTTACTTCTGGCTACTACCAGCCTACGTTATGCTTTACACAATACTTCCCAAAATAGTAACAGGTGAAGGAAAACTCTATTCAGACAGCGCTGCAAGGTTTGCCTTCCTACTTTTCGTTCTCTTTTCCTTCCCAGTAGGTCTTCACCACCAATACACTGAACCCGGAATAACCAACAGCTATAAGCTCATACATGCCTTCTTTACTCTTGGTGTTGCTGTTCCCAGTTTAATCACAGCCTTTACTGTTGCCGCATCCCTTGAGTATTCCATAAAGTCCAAGTACCCTGAGGTAAGAAATTCCCTCTTCTACTGGTGGACCAAGATACCCTATATAAGCCTGGAGGGTGATAAGTGGCTTGTTTCCTACTTTATGGCGGGACTCTTGCTATTCCTTGCGGGTGGTATAACAGGTATAGTCAACGCATCTTACAACTTGAACCTTGTAGTGCATAACACCTCCTTTGTGCCGGGACACTTCCACACCACTGTAGGTGGTCTTGTCACCTTGTCTTTCTTGGGTATATCCCTTTACATGGTTTCCAAGCTTATGGGTAAGGATATAAGGTTCAAGGGCCTTGCGGTTATAGCCCCGTGGTTGTGGTGGCAAGGTATGCTTATTTTTGAATATGCCATGTCAATGGCAGGTATTCATGGCTTTCCAAGAAGAACAAACACTGGTATATCCTACCTAAACCCCGAGTCTCCCCTCTACAGACCAGAATGGGTAGGTTATGCAGAACTTACCGTGTTGGCAGGATTTATAATAGTACTTGGCTTTGTATTCTGGGCTATATCCTTCTTTGGAACCATACTCTCTCCCAAGGTGAGAGAAAGCACCATTGAGTTCCCCACAGCGCCCGCACTGCACGATGAAAAAGCCCCAGCCCTAAACCGTCTCACACCTTGGTTTGTAGTATCTGTATTACTCTTTGTGATTTCTTACATACCTGCCATATACGACGTTACAAAGAGAGGTGTATTCTTTGACTCTCCAGGATACAACGATAAAAGCCCCGTGCCTATAACCAAACCTCAGAGCGCAAAGGAAGACCAAAGGAATACTGCGGAAGCCAAATGATATGTGTTCTCTCGTTCGCCTCTTGTTTTTGGGGGTTCTCCCCCTTCTTCTATTTTTTAACTCCGTTTACTCTCAAGGCACAGGTATACCCCCTAACGAATCCAGAACTTTAGGAAAGCTATTGCCAAATGTAAAATTGGTAGACTCTTACGGAAACACCTTTGACATATACGAGCTCAAAGGAAAGCCCATAATTCTGAGTCCCATATACACCCATTGCAACTCCGCATGTCCCATAATAACGGATTCTTTAAAGAAAGTCATTCCCAAGCTGGGAAAACCCGGAGAGGACTTTTGGGTTATCAGCTTTTCCTTTGACCCTAAAGACCGCATTGAGGACATAAGAAAATTTCAACAAGACCACCTTATAGACGGCTTTGGCTGGAAGGTAGTTATAGCAAAGGATAAAGAGGATCTTTTTAGGCTCGTAGATGCCATAGACTTTAGGTTTATGACATTGGAAAACAGAGATTTTGTACATCCCAACCTTTTGGTGGTTATATCTCCAGACATGAGGGTAAAAAGGTATATCTACGGTGTGGTTTTTGATTACCGCGATTTAAAGAGGGCTTTGGAAGGGGAAAGCTTCCTGGAAAAAGCAAGACCCTACTTGTTTTTTGTTGGTTTAATAGGTTTCGCATCCACTTCTCTTTACATACTTTTAAAAATTTTCAAAAAGGTGAAATAGTAAAAGTTGCAGTTTAGCTTGGTCGGAACACTGACCTACCAATTTGAAGTTCTCACATGAGGTTTAGCTTTTATAATCCTTTCCTGATGACACCCCACCGAATAATACTTCTTTCTTACTTGGTGTTAATAGCCATCGGGACCTTGCTACTCTATCTGCCCATATCCACCTACGAAGAGATTAGCTTCCTGGATGCTCTATTTACCGCCACCTCTGCAGTTTCCGTTACGGGTCATGTGGTAGTGGATACCTACAAGACCTTTACACCTTTTGGAAAGGTTGTAATTCTCCTACTCATTCAGATAGGTGGGCTTGGATACATGGGATTTACCACCTACTTTTTGATTCTCCTGAGAAGAAAGTTGAGCCTAAGGGACCGAATACTTTTGGCGGAATCGGTCAATTACCCTGGACTGCACGGCTTGGTGAAGTTTCTCAAAAGGATTGTGCCTTTTGTTGCTGGGGTTGAGCTTTTGGGTGCTCTGCTTCTCCTTCCATTCTTTCTGAGGCACTTTGACCTGCCTACCAGTTTGGCAATGAGCATATTTCATTCGGTTTCTGCCTTTAACAACGCGGGCTTTAACATACTGCCCGAAGGACTTTTACCCTTTAGAGACAGCCTATGGCTCAATTTAGTCCTTAGCCTTTTGATCATTTTGGGAGGCTTGGGCTTCTATGTGATCCACGAGCTCATGCTATACCAAAAAAAAGAAATTCAGAGGCTTTCCACCCACACCAAGCTTGTGCTTGTATCCACACTTTTTCTAATTGTGGGAGGCTGTTTGGTTCTTCTGCTTGATACCATCAGATGGGAAGGCTACAGCCTAAAGGAGAAGCTCCTTATTGCCTTTTTCCACAGTGTTTCCTCAAGGACTGCAGGTTTTAGCACGGTGGACCTAAAAATCTTTTCGGAGGGCGGGCTCTTCTTTCTGTTGGTTCTTATGTTTGTGGGCACTGGTCCTGGTGGAACGGGTGGTGGCATAAAGATCACCACCGCGGTGGTAATTATTCTAGTAGTCCACAGCTACCTAAAGGGCAGTGGTCAGGTGGTGGTCTTTGGAAGAAGAATACCGGAAGATACCATCCAAAGGGCTTTAACCATCTTTGTTCTGTCTTTCCTCTACACGACCTTTGCCACACTGATAATTACCCATACGGAAGAAGCCCCACTACTTCCCACCCTTTTCGAAACGGTGTCTGCTTTCTCTTCGGTAGGACTGTCCGTAGGAAACCCTCAGGGGCTGAGCCTTTGTGCGGATTGGTCTCCTTTTGGAAAGGTAGTAATTATAATTACTATGCTGATGGGAAGGATGGGCATAATGAGCTTTATGCTCGCCCTTTATGGTAAGGGAGAAGAGAGCAGGATAAAACCCCCTGAAGCAAGGCTACTGCTATGAAGAGGAAAAATAAAACCTTTGGTGTTATAGGGCTTGGTAGGTTTGGCTATCATGTAGCAAGAACCTTGGCGCAGGGGGGTGCGGAGGTGATAGCTTGCGATGTGGATGAGGAGAAGGTTAGGGAAATCTCCGAGTATGTGTCTTTGGCTTATGTATTGGATGCAACGGATGCAAAGGCACTCAAAGAGTCTGGCATAGCCAACGTGGATACTGCGGTGGTTAGCATAGGAGAAAACATAGAGGCAAGCATACTTATCGTGGTTCAGTTAAAAGAGCTGGGAGTGAAAGAAATAGTGGCAAAGGCGGTAAATCCTCTGCATGGCAAGGTGCTTGAAAAATTAGGAGTTGATCGGGTGGTTTATCCGGAGAAGGAGATGGCTATAAGGGTTGCCCACTCCCTTTTGGTGGGTGAGTTCATAGAGGAAATACCTATTGGAGAAAAGCACAGCCTTTTTGAACTAAAAGCCTTTGACTTTATGCTGGGTAAGACACTGAGGGAGTTGGACGTTAGAAAGCGCTTTGGCGTGAGCGTTCTTGCCATAAAAAGGGGAGAAAACCTCATCGTCAACCCTATGGGAGATGAAAAAATCCTGCCGGGAGACATCCTTGTGGTGTTGGGCACCACCGAACAGCTCAGCTCTATGGCTTCTCAGTGAGTTTTTCCTTCACAAAGTCCATAAGCCCGGGCACTTCCACATCAAAGTCCAAGTAGTATAAGTTTTCTGCGGGTTCTAACTTGAAAAAGTCCTTTAGGGTGGTAAGATACAGCTTTCCCTTTTGCAACTTAAAGCCTTCATAATGATAATGGTCTGGAAAGCTCAGCTTTTCTTCTGTCTTTATACCCAATCTTTCCAAGGTTATAAAGAACTGTTCGTTGTCTCCGAGCCCACAGAAAGCTATAAAGCTCTTGTCTTTGAAATCTAAAATCTCTCCTTCCCCTGAGACCACCCTCCAGTTTTTTCTGTAAAGCTTAAAAGTGGGTTTTTCAATCTTGAACTCCCACTCCTTTAGGTCCTGATAGGTAAGCACCACTGCGTGCGCCCTTTTCAACCCACCCAAAGGCTCCCTTAACCTGCCAAAGGGCAAAAGCCTGTCTTTTAAGTCTTTTTCCTTTAAAAGGACTATGTCTAAGTCCCTCTTTAATCTTCTGTGTTGGAAGCCATCGTCAAGGATAATCAACTGAGCCTTTAGCTCCTCCACCGCCAACTTTGCACCAAAGCATCGGTCTTCGCTCACCACCACGCTGACGTTTTTTAAAAGCCTTGCCAACATGTAAGCTTCGTCCCCTACCTCTTTCCAACTTGCCCTAACTTCTCCCCTATAGCTAACAACCACCGGACCCTTTGTGCTTCTTTTGTAGCCCCTCAAAAGCACTACTGTATGGTAGTCCTCTGCTAAGTTCTGCGCCAAAAACCTTACCAAGCTGGTCTTTCCACTGCCACCCACCGATAGGTTTCCCACGCACAGAATGGGAACACTAAAAGAACAGGTCTTGAGAAATCCTCTATCATAGAGCCAGTTCCGTAGGCTGACCGCGTAGAAGTATGGGTTTAGCCAGTTCATTTGAGCACAACCTTTGCGTCTTTGAAAAGCAAAGAAAAGAAGAGAACTCCACCAATGATGGCACTCAGGTATTGGGTAATAAACCTCCAAAGGATCACAAAGCTACCCACCATGTAAGCAGGAAGAAAGTCAGAGAATACCTCCAAGCCTCCCACCTCGCCAACGCCACTTCCCCCTGGTGTGGGGCTCAAAAAGATAGCATACAGCAGGGCTATCTGCGAAAAAACAGCCTTTGAGAAGCTCACAGAAGGCTCAAAGGCAAATAGCAGAAAGGCTCCCGACAGCAAAAAGCACACATACATAAGCACACTGCTGAGGGTGGCCAAGAAAATATGCTTCTTTTTGTCCCTCAAAAATAGTCTGCTTACGATAATGAACCTTTTCAGAGTGTATTTGACCTTCAGCATCAGGCTTTGGTTTTGGTCCTTGGACCTATCAAAAAGGTATTTGAACACTTTGTAGACCAAAAGGCTCAGCAATCCTAAAACTACCAATATGACAAAAAGTTTTATTGCGGATTGAGTATGCTTATAAAAGTAATAGACCAAAAAAGGGAGCATAAAAACAAAAAAGGCCAGTCCTGTTAGGGTCTTCATAACTACCACGCTCATGACTTTGTGCAACCTCCCTCCTTTTCTGGAGAGGGTGTACAAAGACATCATCTCTCCTCCCACGTGGGCGGGTGTAATGGTGGCACCAAAGGTGTTTATAAAAGAGATTAAGTAGCCGTAAAAAAAAGAATACCTGAGGTTCATAGCCCGGGCAAGGATAAAGAGTCTGATGTTGTCAAGGGTGTGATAAAAAAACATGCTTAGAACAGAAAGGAACAAATACCTTTTGTCAAGCAATGGGAGAACTTCAAAAACCTCTTTGCTTACGGTCCTTTTTAGCATATAAAGAAAGGAGCCGGTAAGCAAGAAAACAGTGAGGGCAATTCCATACAATAATGGTCTTAGCATCTGTATAATAGTTTAAGCCCATGGCTGTGTTTTTGCTTGGTTCAGACCAGAGGGTTGTGCGTTGTGCTCGTGTGTCCTTTGCAAAGGACGAGGAGGTGGATCGGGAACGGGACATAAAGCTCATAAAGTTTCTCTTTGAAAACAGGCATGCATCACCCTTTGAGCATGTGGTAATGGCCTTTGAAAGCGACGAAGAGTTTTGGCTCTCCCTTTTGAGAAAGGTCAAAAATCCTACCTTTCAAGCCTATTGGGATGGCAAGTTTTTGTGGTTGAATCTTAGGAATATCATAAACGCTTGGGAGCACATGCCAGAGGAAGTTCTAAGGGTTATAGAAGAAAAACTGCCTGCGGTCTATTCGGTGGTGGTCGGGAAGGAGCCCAAAGGTTATTCAACGGACAGCGCATACGTGAAGGAGCTTGTGGAAACATCCTCGGGCTTTGTGGGTTTAGTGGATAAGTTAGAGCTGGACAGTCCGATGGATTACTACACCTTTGTGGTGGAGTGCCCTCTGTTTGTTGCACGCCAATGGCACAGACACCGATTTGGCTCATACAACGAAGTAAGTAGAAGGTATGTATCCTACGAGCCCGATTTTTACATTCCGGAGTATTTAAGGAAGCAGTCAAAGGGCAACAAACAGGCGAGCGAGGATACACCCTTGGAAGAACCTTGGAACTCCCTTTTTCTAAAAAAGATCAAGTGGTATGTGGAGGACCTAAAGACCCTCTATGCCAACATGGTGGAGAAGGGAACCGCCAAGGAACTGGCAAGGGGCATCCTTCCACAGTTTATGAAAACGCGCTTTTACTGGACGGTGCCAAGGATCTCTTTGGACAACTTTATAACCCTGAGGACCCACCCGCACGCCCAGAAGGAGATAAGGGAGCTTGCCTTGGCAATAAAGGATATGGTAGGATATAGAGGATGGGACAGGACTATGCGACTCTAAGGGTTCCCGCAAGCACCAGCAACCTGGGTGCAGGCTTTGACACCTTTGGGCTTGCCTTGAACCTATACAACTACTTTACCGCACAGCCTTGGGATAGATGGGAGTTTGAGATAGAGGGGGAAGGGCAGGAACTTCCAAAGAACGAAGAAAACCTCTTTGCCAGAGTATATCTAAAAGCCTGCGAGCTCTTTTCCCAAAAGCCCATTCCTTTGAAGGTTAGGATGAAAAACCACATTCCCACCGCAAGGGGACTGGGTTCTTCTGCCACCGCCATCGTGTCTGCCATAAAGCTCTGGGAACACTTTTATCAAAGGACTTTGAGCTTGGAAGAAAGGTTAAGGATAGCCTTTGAGTTTGAGCCACATCCGGATAACCTACTGCCAGCCTTTCTTGGAGGCTTTTTAGTGTGTGCAGTAGACGAAAGGGTCCATTATCAGAGGTTGGACTTTCCGGAGGAACTAAAGGTGGTGGTTTGCATTCCAGACTTTGAGCTTTCCACAAAGAAGGCACGGGAGGTATTAAGGCAGGAAGTTTCTTTGAAGGACGCAGTCTATAACATACAAAGGGCGAGCCTTTTGGTGGCAAGCCTTTGCAAAAGGGACTATCAAGCCCTAAGGTCCGCAGTAAAGGACAGGCTTCATCAACCCTACAGGAAGTCCCTAATTCCAAACTTTGAGAGGGTTTTAGAAAGCGCATACTCTGAGGGTGCCCTTGCGGTCTTTCTAAGTGGGGCTGGTCCTACCATAGCCAGCCTTTGCCTTGAGGGGGAGGACAAGGTAGGAAGTGCCATGGTTTATGCCTTTCAAGAGGCGGGCATATCCGCAAAGTATTTATCCTTGAAGGTGGATAAAGAGGGGGCAATTTTTACCACAACTCCAGCTTCAGGGGGTTGAGGCTAAGAAGCTTTGGCAGAAATTCCCTCAAACCCTTTGGCTCCACTTTTAGGAAAACCTCCAGCAGATTGCCATACGTTCGGGTTTTTGCAAAGGGTAGCTCTCTCAGAACCTTTTCTCTGTCTTTGGGAAAGACCGCCAAGATAAGCTTTGTGAAGGGGGGTAGGTTTTCTTCCTTCCTTCTTTCCAGCTCTTCTTGCAAAAAGTCATCCCTTAGGTACCTTTCCACCAGCTCCTCTTCCAGAAAGGTTTGCAGGTAAAACTCCTGCTCCGCCATTGCCCATGCCCTGTGCACATACTTGTAAAACTCCTCCTCTGCGTTAAAGTTAGGAAGGGAAAGCAGGTTGTCTCCATGAACCAAAAAGACCTTTTTGTAAGTTCCAGAGACAGAGGGTTTAGTGTCAAAGTGCAAGCTTTCTTTTACAAGTCCGTATTTTTCCAGCTCCTCCACCGCCCTCTCCACACCAAAGCCTTGGGGAACCACAGGACCCTCGCAGTGGGGACAAGTGGGAGGACCATGCCATTTGCAACGAGTACAAAAAAGACTGTTCTGGCTTTTACTTAAAGTCAAAAAGGTGCCACACTGGGGGCATTCTGTCAGAAACTGGCACCTGGGACAGTATGCATAAGAATAGCCCGTTTTTCTTATCAGAAGGAGGGAATTGTCCTCTAACTTTGAAAGAAGCTCTTGGGAAAAAACCTCCTCCGGCTTTCTTTTTAGAATTTTCACACTGGCGGAGTAGCCAAGTTTTTCCAACTGCCAAGCACCAATCTTCACCTTCTGGTAGGTATCCATTCCGAGGCTTGTGGTGTAGTAAAAGAACTGAGAGCCGTAATACCTGTAAAGGTGGAAAAGGTAGTTCCTAAGGTCTATTCCGTTGTACAACTTCGTATTTTGGTCTTCAAATAACGCAAAGGCAAAGGGCTCCTTAAAGGGCACCAAAAGCCCGAGCCTTGAGCTCAGGACCACCCTTCCCTCCTCCTGTGCCAAAAACCAGTTTTTCACAAACTGTCTTGGGCTATCAAAGGAAGAAAGGGAAACCACCCGATCTCCAAAAAGGGGCTTTAGCTCCCTCATAAGGTAAAGAAGCGTAGAGTTCTGAAAACAAAATATGGGAAGGCTCTTGTTTTTACTTAGGGCGGACTCCACCAAAAGGACAAGGTGTTCTAAAAGCCTTGAAAGGCTTCCCACCACGAGCACTGGCTTTTGTATGCTTTTTATCAAGGATATGCTACTCTGCCTCAGCTGGCTCTTTGGGCTAAAGGCAAAGTTCTGCATCAGCTCCTTTTCCACCTTGACTATACCCTTGGAGACCAAAAACTGCAGATCCTTGGAGGAAAAACCTTCTTCTTTGAGCTCCTCCCTTGTGGCGTACAGCCTCTCCCTGAGGTAGCTGAGCAGTCTTACCCTTTCTGCGTAGTTTTTGGTCTTTTTTAGCTTAGAAAGGGCAACATCAAAGGGAAGGTTAAGGCTAAAAAGCTCCACCTCCACATTTACCGCAGACCAATCTTCCACCACCTTCAAAAAGCCCTTTTCCAGTAAAAGCCTCACAAACTGCCATCCAAATTTTTTCTTGGCTGTTTCCTCCTTTACCCTTTTGTTTTTTGCCACCCAATCTAAAAACCGTTTAGTCCTTTGGTCCAAACCCACAAAAGAGGAAAGAGGGACCACAAGAAACCTCTCCTTTTTCCAGTTCCACTCAGCGGGCAAAAGTTCCCATAACAACAGCCAAGGTATTAAGCCATAGAGCATGGCGGTGTCCTTTAGGGCTGAGAGGTTCTTGTCGGAAGTCAGAGGTACCTTGTCTGGAAATACTACTTCCTTGACCTGTCCGTCATCAGAAAGACCCACCACAAGCCCAGTTTTTCCTTCCACCAGAACCCTAAAGCCTACGGGGGAACCCTCATAAGGAAAGTCCGCTTTTATCCTTTCAACCCGCCCTCCGGGGAGGGCAACTTTCAAGCTTAGTTCCATGTTTTTTAATATTAAGGTTCAAAGTGATTTAATCACTGAACAAAAAGCCCAAAAGCCCTAACATAAAAAGCAAATCCTTTTGGGAGGTGTTGCCATGAAGAGAGCTTTAATCTCCGGCTTGCTTTTGGCAGGTATGCTGTCCGCACCCGCATATGCACAGGCTAAGGAAAAGAGCCTGTATGAAAGGCTCGGCGGCTACGATGCCATATCCGCGGTGGTTAATGAGCTGGCGGTTAGGCTCGTAACGGACAAGAAGCTGGGAGTGTACTTTAAGGGGCTTAGCAACGATAGCAAAAGAAGACTAATAGCCCATCTTACTGACTTCGTCTGCTCCGCCACAGGAGGACCCTGTATATACACAGGAAGGGATATGAAAACCAGTCACGAGGGTTTGGGCATAACGGAGGAAGACTGGGATAGGTTCGTGAAGATCACCAAGGAGGTTTTGGATAAGTTCAAAGTTCCCGCCAGAGAACAGCAGGAGTTCCTTCAAGCGGTAGCTCCCCTCAAGTCGGTAATCGTGGAAAAATGAATAAAGCCACTTACCGGGTCCCCTCGGGGGGGCCTATATTTTATCCTTAATGAAAGAACTCACTTTAGAAAATCTCTTCCCTTACGCGGAGAAAAGCTTTAAGGAAGATTTGATTTCCTTCTCCCAACCGGTCAGTCTAAAAAAGGGAACCATGGTAGGCTATCCGGGTGCGGTGTGTGAGCTTGTACCTATAGTTTTGGAGGTAAGCGTTAAGGTCTATTTCACCGCAGAGAACGGCAGGGAGATTTTTCTATATAGAATTGGCAAGGGTGAGACCTGCATACTTACAAACCTCTCGGTTTTAAAGAAAACACCCTACCCTGCCTACGCGGTCTGTGAGGAGGACGTGCTGGGTTATGTGATTCCCGCAGAAAAAGCCAACTACCTTTTTGAGAAATACTCCTACTGGAGGAACTTTGTTTTAAATATGGTGGTGAAGAATGTATATGGGCTCTTTCTTATGCTTAACGAGCTAATATCCAAAAGGGTAGACCAAAGGCTGGTGGAATACATAAAAAACAACGCCAAAGGCAATGTGATTAAGGCTACCCATGAAGAGATCGCAAGGGATATTGGCACTGCCCGGGAGGTGGTCTCAAGGCTTTTGAAAGAACTGGAGAGGGAGGGCTATCTGGAAATTGCAAGGGGCGAAATAAGAATACTAAAACCCATCCCTTAGCCTAAATTTATCTTCATGCTGGTAAGACTAAAACTCTACAGGAACGATGATTTTGTCATAAAGGAGTTTGTTGTTCCCACAGAGCCCGGGCAAACCCTCTTGGATGCCCTCTTTTACATCAAAGAGGAGTATGACCCAACCATCTCCTTTAGGAGTATGTGCAGGGCTGGTATATGCGGAACCTGCGGAGTAAAGGCAAACCAAAAGCCCATCCTTGCATGCAAAACTGCCATAAAAGACCTGGGAGAGGAGGTTTTGGTGGAGCCCCTTGACAACATGCAACCCGTTAAGGATTTGGTGGTGGAGCATAGCATCCTAATAGAACGTATCAAAAAGCTAAAGGTATGGTATGAACCCCTCCAAGAGAACCTTCAAAAGCTTGAGATGAGCCCATTTCTTTTAAAGAGTTTTGATTGTATTGCCTGCGGTTTGTGTGATAGCAGCTGTCCCATCTTTGTTAGCAGCTCAGACTTTGGAGGTCCAATGGCTTTCTCCCGAGCCTATAAGCTACTTCAAGACAGAAGGCACTCAAAGGCGGAGGAAAGGCTCCTTCTTCTCAAAGATGCCAATATCAGCCTTTGCACCCACTGTAAGAACTGCTCCATAGTTTGCCCTATGGGTGTGATGCCGGAGATGTTGATCAAACTGGAAGAGACGGAGCTTTTAAGGAGAGGAATGCTCTCCCAAGGTGGTGCGACTGACTTTGGCTTTTTCTGAAGTGATGAACCTGCCAAACCTCGTATCACTTACCCGCTTACTGCTCAGCCCCCTTATGCTATTTTTGAAATTTCCCCAAGCCATCGCACTGTTTATAATTCTTGCCCTAACGGACGCCTTGGATGGTTTTCTGGCAAGAAGGCTAAAGCAGGAGACGGACTTGGGAAAGGTCTTGGACCCACTGGCGGATAAAACCTTACTACTAATAGCCTTCTATGTTTTCACTTATAGATTTCAGATGATAGAGCCCTCCCTCTTGTTTTCTTTGCTTTTTAGAGACCTTTTTATACTGCTTGGTGGAGGGCACATATACTTGACCAAAGGGTTTGTCCCCAAGGCAAGAATGTTGGGCAAGCTTACCACAGCCTATATATCCTTTGCCATTCCTCTCTATGTCCTTTTTAAGTTAGAACTCCTTCTCTATCCTGCTTATGTTTTGATCTCTCTTTCCTTTTTGGACTATCTTTTGTTCTACATGAAAACCTTATCAAAAGTTAAACTTGCCCCTGACCCTTAATCTAACTTCCTTTGATTTGTCTGAGTTTATCCTTCCTCCCACCGAAATCCCACCGGTGATTCTTGCACTGCCTCCCACATAGCTCTCCTTTGGATCTTTCAGAGTACTCTGCTGATACTCTAAGGAAAACCTATCTGTTATGTCCTTAGAAACCTTTGTGGAAACTCCCACCTCACCAGAGCTACTAAGTTGAGGCGATACAGATATGTTTAACTCAGTGCCCAAGGTTTTTTCTAAGCCTTTTGTGAGTCCTCCTATTTGTGGGATCTGAGAAGCTAAAATATCTCCAGGGGATATAATTCCCTGAGCTTCTCCTCCACCCAACACAAGGTCTGTTATTATTTTTCTCGTTTCCTTGGGCGGTTCAGAGCTGAGCAGGACCTTAGGATACTCGGGATCTCCCTTTAGGTTTATGAGGATCACATAATCGGGCGAGGATGATGCTATGGTTAGGTCTATGTTTTTGCTCTTTTTATCAAGCTCAAAAAAGCCAGACTTTACATAGAACTTCTTGTTGAAATACTTTAACTCTCCCCCAGAAAGTGAAAACCTAAACTTATACTCAAGGTCATCCAACTTACCCTTTGCATAACCCTCCAAGGAGCTATATATGTATCCCTCAGGCAAATATACCCTTAGAGGCTCATAAGAAGAAACCTTTAGGTCTAGTGTTATCGGAGTTTCCTCCCTTTTTGCCTGTTTTTCCTTTGGAAAACTTCGCACTTCTACAATGCCCGCTATGCTTAGGTCAGAGGATATTTTAACCTTTTTGTAGTCTGTGATTATAGCACCCTTTCCCCTCAAAAATAGGCTACCCCTTAAATTTTCATCCCTATATACCACAGGAACTCTGTTTGCGTTGAATTTTACCTGCAACTCTTTGTCTGTTCCCTCTGCTTCCGCGGTCAAAGAAGAACCGTTTCCCAAAAAGCTCATTGAACCTTTAAAGATCTTTCCGTCTCCGTAAAAGTAAGCTTCTCCCCTCATCGGAAGACCTATATACCTAGACCTCAGCTCTATCGGTTCCTTTGATAACAAGACTAAATTGACACCCTTTTTGTCTATGTTCAGATAGTAGTATAGGTTGCCTACAAGTGAAGTTTGAGCTCTACTTCTAAAGAGTGCGGATGTTTTTTCTAAGTTTATATGACCCTCTGAATTGAGATTAAAGCCTTCTGTTTTGCTGTAAGAAATTTTGGCGTTGCCCTCTGCATAGCGGTGTATTTTTATGTTGGGTATTTCAAAGCCCTCTTTTTTTAGGTCATAGAAGCCTTCAGCTTGCGATAGCTTCAACAACTCTTCCGAGTTTAAGCTTACGCTTCCACCACTAAAGAAGATTTTACCCTCCTCCAAACGTAGACCTCCTACCCTTACCTTTATGGGACCCTTTTGAAGGTCAAACCCTTTGACGTTTGCCCTCAGCATATCCCCTTCATAATCAAACTTGGCGTTTATGGGTATTGTTATGTCTTTGAACTTTGCCCTTCCCACAAGCTCGCCCTTGCAAGCGGTCTTTGAACAGCTTTGGAGTCTATAGGAGAGCATTAAAAAACTTCCCTTTAGCTCCCCTTCCCACCTGCCCTCTGTGTTAAAGGTATAATCTGAGAGGGAAAAGATGCCCGAACCCTTGAGCTTTTCTTCCAAATTATAGGTTAGTATGAGCTTTTGATCCTTTACACTTCCCACCAAGAGACCGTTTTTAAACTCAAGGTCACCGAGCTTTACGTTCTTCAATACGCTTTTAAATTCTCCCTCGGGCTTTCCTTCAAGGAGTTTTATGTTAAATTCAATGTCTGCAAGCGCCTGTACCTTTTCCTGGCTTAACTTGCCCTCCAACCTGCCTTCTGCCCGCACTTCTTTATCAACAACTCCAAAAGAAACTTGCCCCACAAGGTTTGAGAGCTCTATACCTCTATCTTGAAAGTTAAAGCCTGTAAAAGTTAAAACACCCTTTACGCTTTCGTCTTTTATATTTCCCGAGGCGCTCAGCTTAAAACCCTTACCCTCTCCGCTGACCAGAACATCCTGCCCTTTGAGGATAAGATTAAAGTCAGACCTTCCTATGAACCTGTCGTGTATGTAAAGGTCAGAAAGATAGCCTTTCCCTGAGCTCTCTGGAGTTCCCGCCACGTAGGAAATATAGCCATCATAAAAGACCCTTGCCCTTACATTTCCTCTTTGATAGGGTAGCCCATTTACCTTTAGCTGACCCCAAAAGTCCCTCCCGTAGAACCTACCTTTTAGCTCAAGCATGTCGGAAGCAAGGGAAACTTCCCCCTTTGGCTTTTCCTTGTAATCAAGCCCCAAGCTCAGGCTTGCGGTATTTATCTGGATGCTTTGAAAGATTAAGTCCTTAACATTCCCCTCTAAGCTTAAGGTTTTTTTGTTGAGGTCTGCAAACATTCTACCCGCAAAGGAGCCCCTCAAACTTTGCTCTACACCAAGCAGTTTTTCATCAAAGGCAAGCTCGGAAAAGTCAAGCTTTAATGCCTTTCTATTCAGGTCATACTCAAGCCTCCCACTGAGATTTTTACCCTCAAGGCTAGTGGAAAACAGGTTTTCTCTCCTCCATCTGTAGCGGTATTCTCCTATCCCTGTTACTCTGCCAAAGTGTTTTTCTTTTATCACAAGGTCATCCGTTTGCAACTGCATATCTACCTGAATGTTTTTGTAATCCAACCAACCTTTAGCTTCTACCCTTATGGGTTCAGTGTAAAGGTTTCCGGCGGTTATTCTATCCACATAGCCCACCGCTTCAAAGGTGCCCTCTTTGCCTTTCCAACGACCTTTTAGGTCAAAGGAATAATTCTCTCCGAGAACCTTTGAGGAGAGAACTTCCAAAGTGGGACCCTTTAGTTGGGCGCTCTCAACAAAAACTTCTATCCTTGTGATTTTCTGCCCATGGATATAGTAGGCAACTGTTGGCCCTTCAGCCCAAATTTTATTGCCTTCTTTGTAGGCTTTCCCTACAAAAAGTGTTATACTCTCCGAATGGGGTACCGAATTCATTGAAATGTAAGCCCTTTGCAGGCGTATGTTTATCTTATTCAATCTCCTCGCAAGGTCGCTAAAATCGTATTCAGAGGGTTTTTCCGATATCTTTGAGGAAACACTTATCAGCGAAAGCTCCCTTATCTTCAAAGTATCTATATAAAGGGCAAGCCCCTCCACCCTTAGAAAGAACGTTTCGCCTCTATAGTTGGGCAAAAGAATCCAAAACTCTCCTATCTCAAGGCTTTTTTCCTTGAGATTTATTTTTGGCTCTTTTACTTCAAACTCAATGCTATGCAAAAGCAGAAAAGGTTTGACAAAGACAAAATAAATAAAAAGAAGAACCAAAACCAGATAACCAACATACTTCATTCAAGGCCATACATACGCAGGTTTTCTTTTATCTTCTCTATGAGCTCAATGGGTGTATGGATGGGATAATCAAGTTCTTCAAGGACCTCTTGGACAGACCTGCCACTTAGCCAGACCTTTCCAAGCTTGTCCTTTAGATGTTGTGCAGATTGAACGGGAAAATCTTTCTCCTCAAGCCTTCTAAGGAGGATTTTAGCCCAGGCTATATCCAAGGCTCCTGCAGTTCTCCTTGAAAATTCCAAACAAAGACCCGTATGGTCCTTTTGGTCTTTTACTAATCTGTAAGCGAGCTTGGCTATGCCACCGGCGGTATGTATGTTAAGGTCTTTACCTTCATTTTCAAAAAGTTCCTCCAAATTATCAACCAAGGGCTCAGACCGGAGGATGTTTTTTACCGTTTGAGGGGTTATTCTTAGCCTTTGGGAGATCTCCTGCTCGGATTTGAGGTATTCCTCTTTTAGCACTACCGTGTAGGAAGCTAAAAGTAGGGACGATAGCCAACTGGTTGCCCGTGTTTGGACCAATTTTTGCGTACCACCTAACAGCTCTAGGGACTTGAGAAAAACTCTAAGAGTTAAAGCTTCAACATACTCTTCCAGTTCAAAAGCCATTTTAACTCCTTTTTAGTTTAAAATCGGGGTGACGGGACTTGAACCCGTGACCTCTGGCCCCCCATGCCAGCGCGCTTCCTCCTGCGCCACACCCCGTTATCTATTAATTTTAGCATCTAAG
>Ga0326761_1000082_pt1 | contig 23123 bp, 34 predicted proteins | sample GCREP_P_FD_207739 | JGI IMG/M metagenome (GOLD analysis project Ga0326761, IMG submission 207739) | Hot spring water microbial communities from Geyser Creek Basin, Yellowstone National Park, WY, United States - GCR.EP_P | ecosystem: Environmental > Aquatic > Thermal springs > Unclassified... | reverse complement strand
ATACTGGGTGTCAGCCGGCACGACAGGCGAGCCGGGGCTCAGAGTCTCAAAGCCTGAAGTGGCTGACACATAATAGCCCTTAGCTGTTACTGAGCCAGAAGACGCCACCACATCAAAGTATACCCTAAACACGTTGTTAGACGCATCAAAGACAATGTAGTCGTGCCTAGGCTGGAATACATACAACTGAGTCAGACCCTTAGAGGTCATATATCCAGTAAGCGCGTTACGTGTGGTAGTGTCATAACCCGCAACAACCGGGTGATAGGCATGCCAGCCCGTGGTGCCCACAGTCACTTTCTTAGTTATGATGGCGGTATTCCTCTGAGTGTTAACTACCAGAGCATGTGTAGAGTTATACTCATACACATCCACCGTGACACCTGTAGGTAGCGTAAATGAGGCGTCGCCAGTTTCACGCCTCACCACCGTATAAATCCAGTCATTAACCAGATAACTCCAGCCGTTCGTGTCGGCCCGAAGTTCAACTAGCCCTAGAGCCGCCAGATTATCATAAACAGCTCTTTGTCCATAGTAGAGCGCTATGGTAAACGTAACTGTATAAGTGCCGTCTGTTACTGCCGACGGGTCTGTATCTATTGGCGCAACTATTGCTGAGGGAGGCGGCACGACAAGAATTTGAACCACCATAGCCACTGAGGCGCCCACGGCTACGGCCAAAGCAAATAGCAACGTCAATGGTATCCTTTTTAGCCGACGCCTTAAATCATTCATATTTTAAGATTAAATTTCGGTCCTAAAAAAAGTATTTTATCCTAAAAACACCATAGGCTAAGCCTCCCAGCACCATGAAAAGCTTAACGGCCTCAGAAAGGTAGTAGTCAATACCGCTAAATCCAAACACCGCTACAGACACGTTGTTAACAACCACCATGGCTTTGTGGGCCAAGTAAAACGCCAAAGGCATAGCCGTCACGTAATAGGCACGCATAAAGCCGCGTCTCTTCTCCAGCCAAGCCAGCAACCCCACGCCGCCCACAAAAGCCGCCTGTGCCAGAAATATCGGAAACACTAGCACGGGGGCATCATTGATAAAAGAAAGCCGCGGATTAGCCTCATAGCCAAGCCCTAGCGTGATAATGATGTATGTAGACAGCGCGTCAAGAAATTCAAGAGCCACGCCGGCGATAGCTAGCCTCATTGCCCATCGGCGCAGAACTTAATCCCCCTTTCCTCAAATTTCCTATATTGATTAAGCACGTATTCGAGGTCTTTCTTAACCTCACAAAGCTCCTTAAACACCTCCGAAATCTTATGTCTAGCAACCAAATGAGTGCTTCTGTCTTGGTGCCTCACGACTACGTAGTTATACCCATTTCTATGCCTTAACACGCTCAGCGAGCCCTCAATCCCGCACCTGGGGCATTTCGCATGCATGATAACGCCCAAACCCCTTAACATGCCCACTAATTCCACCGCCGCATCGTATTCCGGATATTTGTAGTACTTGAAAACCCTTGGCTTTTCCTGTTCACCCTCCCGTTTTTCCTGCCTGTCAGGCACTGGAGTTTCGCCCATATCCCAAAGAAATTATCTGATTAAAAAATTTTACGCTCCCGAAAAAGGTTTGATTATCTAGTCGGAGTAATCGTGATTGGATAATCAACATTAGCCGTCGGCATGTCATAGAGTAACACCCAAGCCGGATAGAGCACAACGTCATACGTAGACAACCGCTCAATCCCGTTTACAGTAACAGCCGTGCTAGGTGGTAAAGGCTCAAAATTTGTGGCATTAGTCATGTAGTAGTTTTTCTCATAAACCGTGCCGTCATTATAAACCGTGTCAAAATATACCTGGAAAGCCTTAGCATCAGAGTCAAATGCCACATAGCCCGGCTTGGGTTGAAACACATAGATATTTGCATAGGACAGACTATTCATGAGGTTTGTAATGACGCTTTTCGTGGCGCTATCATAGGCCGTGGCAACTGGGTGATAAACAATCCACCCAGTAGTGCCCACTTGAACTTTCCTGGCTACAATGCCTATTGAATACTTCTGATAGAGTATAAAGGCATGTGTGGAATTAATTTCCTTGACGTATAACTTATTGCCACTGCCTAGAGTTAATTCATCATCCGATGCACTACGTCTCACCAGTGTGAGAATCCAGTCATTCGCTAGGTAATACCACCCCGCCCTACCAGCCGTTAGCTGAAGCTTACCAAGACCAGCCAAGGTGGGATAGATAACATAATCGCCAGACACCGCATCTATTGAAATGGTATATGTGCTGGAGCCTGAGTCAAGGCTTGTGGCGGTGGTCTCAATAGGTGCCACCACGGCAGGCACAGGGGGATATATTGAAACCTGAATAATTATGGTAACAGCAACGGTTACTGCCACAGCCAGCGCCAGCATTAACGGAATCGGTAACCTGTTTAATTTACGCCACATAGAGTAAAATACTCAAATATTCTTAAAATTTTAACTCACCCCAGCTTAACCGCGAAAAACCCTGGGTCGGCATTAACCACATACCAATAAGACAGAAAAAGCGTAAGCCTGTTAGAGCCTGAGGTCACCGTCACTATGTAGTAGCGGGGAGATGGATACAATGAGGCACTAGTCACAGAAGAAGCCACCGACGTCCACCCCACCGTGACAGCCGCCCATTTCTTTTTACCACAATCATAGGACTGGTTGTCAAGCACAGCAATTACTACGGTAGTGGCACCGCCAAGGCCGGCATTTTTAACGATAGTACAAGCCTCAGTAGTAGACACCACCGCCTTTTCCATGGGATAAAGACGCACCTGAGAACCCTCTACCACGTAGTACACCGGAACGGCAACGCTAACTAGAGCGCCAGTAGATGACCTATAGTTGCCAAGCACGTAGCCCCTATTAGAGCCGGAGACAAAATACAGCTTACGCGTGGCGCCGCCATATGGGTCAGTCCATGTGATGTACGTGTTAGTCGGCAGAGAGCCAGACTCTACAACCACCCTAATAGGCAGATAGCGGCCTAGGTCACTAGCGCCACCCGTGGAACCAGACAAAACTGTCTGAAGATGGTAGACGTTAACCCGGTTTCGAAAATAGGCTGTGCCGTAGCCCAAATAAAGAGTCTTATAAGTCGTGGTAATCATGGCGGCTGTCTGGTATACATGCGTGCCGTTGAAAGCCGCATATCTACTATCCCAAGACCCCAAGACCACCACATTAATTTGTAGTAGATATGTGGCCACAGCTCCCATAGCCACCGCCGCCGCGAAAATCAGCGGAATAGGTATACGCATAGAGATATCGAAATACGAAATTAAAGCCTTTTCCACTCTAACAGCCGCATAAAAAACTAGATACAGTATTTAGAGCTATCCGGGCCTAACAGCGAAAAACCCTGGGTCGGCATCAACCACATACCAATAAGACAGATAAATCGAAATGGTGCTACTGTCTGAGGACACAGTCACCTTATAGTACGCAGGCGAGGGATTAAGCGAGGCAGAAGTCGCAGAAGACGCAACTTGGACCCAGCCCACTGTGGTGGAGGACCATGAATTAAAAGCGCAATCATAGGCCTGGCTGTCAAGCACGGCAAAGACGTAGTTATAGGCGCCGGTAAATCCAGCGTTCCTAACCACGCTACACGCCTCGCTAGCAACCGTCGCGCCCTTTTCCATCGGATAAAGGCGCACCTGAGAACCCTCTACCACGTAGTACACCGGAACGGCAACGTTTACACCCGCGCCGCTAGTGGCTGTATACATGCCTAAGACATAAGCCCTAGACGTGCCGGCCACAAAATACAGCTTACGCGTGGCGCCGCCATATGGGTCAGTCCATGTGATGTACGTGTTAGTCGGCAGAGAGCCAGACTCTACAACCACCCTAATAGGCAGATAGCGGCCTAGGTCACTAGCGCCGCCTGCGGAGCCCGACCTAACTGTCTGAAGATAGTAGACGTTGACCGGATTTTGGAAATAAGCCGTGCCGTAGCCCAAATAAAGAGTCTTATAAGTCGTGGTAATCATGGCGGCTGTCTGGTATACATGCGTGCCGTTGAAAGCCGCATATCTACTATCCCAAGACCCTAATACTTTTATGTTAACCTGTATCAGAATAGTCACTATTGCACCCACGGCCACCGCCGCCGCGAAAATCAGCGGAATAGGTATACGCATAGAAAAAAGATAGGTGCTGATTTAAAGCCTTTCTCGCACCTTAACCACCGACCTATTTGTCCACGACATCTCTACCACAATAGCATCACTATATACAACTACAATATCCCCCGACGTAGTAACCGCCTTAATTCTGTCAATGTATATACCAGCCTCTAAAAGCCTGTCGCGCAACTCTCTCATAAACCGCTTAAAGTCCTTATTCATCAAAGACTGGGGCAATTCGCTAGCCGCCACGAAATTCACGGCACTAGCTTAATGCCAAACCACTCAGCAATGAGGAATAAAGCGCCATATATAATGAGAGCCAGCCCGATGCCATAAATTACATGCCTCCCACCAAAGGCTAAGATAGCCCCCACAATGATACTAGCTATGGGGTTCTTTATCAGCATCGACAATAGCTGGAGCAATTGAGTTAACACGTTCCACAGTGTCTGGAGGATTGACGCCAATTCTGGTGAAGGCATGTATCAAATTTGGATACTTATTTAAACACTTTGCGGCAAATTCCACAATAGCGGGGTCAATGATGCCTTTCCTATACTTAACCACAGCAACAACCAAAGCCGCCATTTTGCACAAATCATCTTCCTCCAGAATACTCTCAGCGGCCTTCAGCACTATGCCATAGTAATCACGTCTCTTAGCCTCTAAAACCGTCTTAAGCACAGTTTGGATATGCATGTGAGGATGATATCATCACTATATAAATGCTTTATTTGAAACCCGTAAAAAAGTAAAAAATTGGGTTTGGTTTACCCGAAGGTTGAAATCTGCGCCCTAAGCGCCGTGGGCCACTTGACTTTCCACATGTCAAAGTTGCGGTCGGCGTAGCTACCGGCCTTTAAGGCGCAATTCTTAAGACCAGCCTCTCCCGCGCCGAAGGTTTCCTCGAACCCCTTCGGGTCCGCCTCTTTCAGCGCGGTGCACACACCAAGCGCGTAGCGTAGCTTATACTTTTCCTCAGCCGCCTCTACGAACGGGGTGCCTTGAACTGTGTCGGGGTAGCTCCCGACCACCATCCCACCACTTATATTGTACGACATGACCCTATGTATCTCACACCTATTTAAATTTTTCTAAATATATCTAGATGAAATACCGTGAGTCACCATATCCTCTTACCGGCATAGTATATTGCGGTGGTCAAGGCAACAGCCATTATAATGATGACTATGGGAGCCGGCACTACGCCAATGACCTCAGCCACGCACTGTCCATTATACCGCATAGCCACCCACTTAGGGTCTAAAAGCCGATAGAAATAATTCACGATGTTCTCCTGTATGTTATCCGTAAGTACATAGTAGTTGAAATACTCATATGTACTATGCCCCACCTTAGCGAAATAGTGCACAATCGGCAAATACAACTTGGTGCCAAACCATGAGACCTCGGTAAATTTTACGGCCCATCCATTACATTCATTGGACGGCTTAGTAATCACGACCGAAAGGGGAGGTATATACGGATGCGCACTAGGCGTCAAGACAAACCCCCCAATGCTGGGATAACCAAAAAACCACACCAGCTGAAGCCAGGAAATTCCTAAAAAAGCCAAGTAGATTAGTACTAGCGCCTTACGCAAAGCGTTCATTTAAACAGCCTAGCCGCAACGTCCTTACCCTGCCCACAGTAAGACATCAACATTCCCGATTTTTCATCACGCTCTATAATGCACACCTTATCCTTATCCACAATTTGCCTTATAGTCTCCTGTGTGATATTACACTGGATATTGAAGTCAAAGGGGGCCGCGGGCATCACTACACACACGTTTTTAGGCGGAGTGGTAGAGCCTCTTAAGAATTCCCAAACCATAACCCCAAATAACTAGCCGTTAAAAAACCTTTCATGATTTCACGGGGATTAAGACTTGGGCCCTACATGGAATTTGAACACCCTGGGGCGTGGTTGACACGACACATGCGGGTGCCGACGTAAACGCAAAAGAGCCGCTGATGATTCCCCCCTGAAAATCCACGAGAACACCGTCATCTGTTTTAGCCATGCTATAGACCACGTCGGCACATATAGATATGCTCCCCACCTTCAGATAAAACGCCTTGACACAGACAGTAGTAGAGCCGCCCACCGGAACAATTGGCTGAGTGACATTTTGCGCCGTGGATTGCGCCCCAGAGGGCCTCACCACGACAACCTGAGGTTGTGAGGGCTTAGACATGGACATAGTTAGGTAGTACGCGGCAGTAAGCGCCAGCATGACCACGATTATTATCCCAAGTCTCACGACACACATATCTCATAGATATATAACTCTTATCATCACGTTGCGCATCGAGACAAAGCGGGAGTCCCCCCAGACAACGCCGGGAGATAAACAGCAAACCAAGATTCAAAAAATGTCAAATAGCTGCGTTATAGGTTTGTAAAGAGGGAAAAAGGTAGGTTTACTTAGGGTGGTATAGGTAGCCGTCTATAACCAGCACCCTAGCCGGACTGCCGGTGACCACCGTGTAGTTGCCTAGTCTCTGGACCTCACCCTCCAGCACTTGGAAATATCCAGTGACAACAATTATGTTATTTGTCACGACAGACGCCATTATGTGTCTAGGCTTAACCTCCGTGCCGTTAATGAGGTAGCCGCCCCACAATATGAATTTACCATAAAGAATCGTGGCATTGACCGGACTCTTGACAGCCCTACCATCAATCAAAAGGTAATGACCCTCATACGCAACGCCGACACCGTCAAAGACGCCATAAGCCATCTTATAGCTCTGACTAATATAGCTCACTCCAGCGATGCCAGCTAACAGAGCAATCGCAACTAGTATATGCCGCATCATGTTAGCCTCCGACCTACAGAGTATAAAAATCCTACCAAGCCAATAAACAGCAATATCATGAAATTCAGCACATCGCCCATCAACAAATCAACAAGCGCCGACACGCCGGCATTATAGAAAGCATGCCCCATTATTGATACCACGATACCATGCTTTTGGTAAAGACTCCAGAGCCACCTAGCCCCAAAGTTGATAGACAGCAAAATCATGAACGCAAAGCCCACAGCAAACAAATCAGATTCAGTTATTTTGTAGCCAGCCCACAGCCTAGTCGGTAGGTGTAGTAGAGTGAACATGGCATTAGCAAAGGGAGTCACCCTCCCAATGAATTCCTCATAAGAGATAACACCGACCCAGAGCAATGGGTTAGACAGAGACAGAGGCCCAAGCACCCCAGCAAATGCATCATTAAATATGCCACCGATAGATAAAAGATTTGCATCTACGGCAGACTCAGTTACAGCCATGGTGGATATGCCGATGACGCCTATGATAGTAAGAGCTAAGAGAGCCAAAGCGCCAGCTACGTCATATCTAAACTTTTTAGCGGCCTCATAGAAAGGGATAATCGGCAACGTCAGGCCTATCACAGGCATAAACACGCCAAGCAAAGCCATTTTTGCTGACTCAATAAGACCGTCCACGGTCGGCGCCTTAAGCTTGACCTCCTTAAGTAGAAAAGCCGCAATCAAAACAGCCGCAAACACGATAAACTGTGTGCCTCCGATAAGGCCGAATAATGCCAGCAAATAGAGGAACACCTGAATTGGGGAGGGGAGGGGGTGGTCAAGCACCCACGACCTCATTAAGGCCCTAATGCCTAGGTAAGCCAGCCCAGCCCCCAATATAGTGAATAAGCTGAAGCCCAATATGGCAAATACCACAATCGCTACAGACAGCGCCACCGCCTCTATCGATACCTTAGAGAGCAACCTAAGCGTGCTCATAGCCCAGCCACCAGCATAGCCGCCGTTGCCCACATAGCCGCACCAGCCAAGTGCCGCCTACTAAGGATACCAAAAGCCAGCTCAATGACGGCCAATACGCCGCCAAGAGGCGCCAATGAGGTAGGCGGGATGATTGTGGCCAATAAAAACAATGCCGGCGCCACCTCACCCAGAGCCTCCATGTTGCCCCTAAGAGCCCTACTGAATTGGTTAAGTAAGGCGATACCCATTGCTAAAGCTACAAACGGAGGCACAGCCGCAACGGCGCCGGCCAGCACGACAGAGCCCAGCAACACATATCCCATCGATACCAGAGGTTCATCCTCAGCAATACGCATAAGCCTAGGCGATAGCAAAGACCACGCCAATAAGGCCCCCAACACACCGCCGAAGCCTATTACGCCCAATACGTTAACTAACGCGTCAAAGAAAGGTTTCACGATTTCATAAGATATCGTGGCTAACACTTGGGCGATAACCTTGTTGTCAGAAGCCCATATAATAGCCAGACCCAGAAAGAGCCCCACCACTTTCTCTATAACCCTTTCCTCCTGCCTCAGTGCATAGAGGGCTATAGCCCCAGCTATGAGGGGCGTAAAGGCCGCATATACATTAGCGCCAGCCACAGCCACAGCCGCGGATACAAAGAGCGTAATCAGAGCAATAGGTATAGCCCTCCTGTTAAGCAACGCAACCGCCAGCAATCCCAGCAATCCAGCGCCCTCAGGTAGTAACATGGACTAGAATTAAGGCTAGATATTAAAAACTATTCGCCTAATATCATAAAGAAAAAAGGGGAATTACTTAACTACTATAGTCACCCTGGCGCTAGCCTTCGGAGTTATCACTATGTGATAATACGGCATAAGGTAAGCCGACACGGTAGTGCTGTTAACCACGTAGCTCACGCCATATCCACTAGATGTGATTTTAGTAGATGTAATTTCGGAGACGTTAGGCAGGAGCACAAAGGTCGTGTGGTTAATCTGAGCCCTACCCGCATCACCTAGCCGGAGCTCTATATGTGTGCCGTTAGTGGTAACTTGAACAACGCGATATACTGAAGAACCCACGCCATTCCTCAGCATAGCGTTATACTCAGCATCAGACAATGTGTCTGATAGGTCAAATGCGTTAGGCACTAAAACAGTCAGCGAGCCCACCCTACTCGCATTAACCAGTTTGAATACGTGATACGCATTGTAGCCGTTTGGATAGGCAACTTTTTCCACTAAAAGAGGCCGTCCATCTTTAAGGTATATCAACCACTTACCAGACCCAAGAGATGAATTACCAAGAGGGCCGTTTATATAGACCACGTGGCCCACAGGCATATACGCCACCTTTATTGTGGCATTAGAGGATATAGTTATCTCCGTAGCGGCGCCACGCCATAGATAGGGAGTGCCGGCAATCAACGTTGATGTAAAGTTGTTGTCTGCCACCACGGGAGCTGAGATGACCGACAGCTGAAGGTATACCACTACAGCCGTGGTAGCCACCAATGCCGCCAAGAGCATCGGCATCGGAATTTTATTCAACCGCATGCTATAGTCTGACACCATATATATATAAAATTAATGCCGGCATCAAAGCCCATATCAGAGAGTAGATGTAGCTGACACCCAGCCTCCCAGGAGACAGCCAGTCAAGAACCACATGAATAGCCCCCAGCCATAGGTATAGTGGATTGTGCATAATAAACGCAATCAAAAAGCCTAACACAATCGATAATGCGTCGTGGTAGGGAGCACGCCTAATGTAGATACCACGCCCAACATGCCCCAAAGAGTCGGTCAGCACAGTGTGGACCAAGGCCAATGAGGCCGCCTCATATGCATTAGCGCCTAACACGGTAGGAAAAAATGCGCCCCAAATTACATGTGTAAACCATTTCATCCAGACCCCAAGGCCCCCAGAGCTATGAAATAGAGGGATGTAACCCTATGCCTTGTCAACAATCCAGCATAGCCAGCCGCGTAGAGAGCCGGCCCAATAAACTTGAATATAAACACCACGGCCAAATCCAGAAAAATCTCTATAACGTCTCTACTTTTTGTAAATGTCTTGAATATAACCAGAGCCGCCACAAAGAGCCCCAAGTTAAGGATAAGACCGAGAAACGCCCACACTAGTCCAAACATAAAGAACAAAGACGCCAAGGCCAAACCTATAGCGAAACCTAGGCCGAATGCCAAAGCAAAACCGAAAACCAAGACCATGACACCAAGAGGCACACCGATAAAGATGCCGCCAATAAACGGCGCAATAAGGGAGGCGTAGCCTATGCTTATATTCCTAAACAATGCGGTTATGCCTAGCTCTAAAGCCTCCGTAAGCAAATTCCCGACCCTAACCAGAAGCATAATCAAGGCCCCAAACAGAAACCCGATAATGCCCGCCAGTAAGGCTGTCGGAGATATCCCAATCACAAATCCATAAGCTATCCCCATAATAAAGCCGCTGATGACATAGTCAATAATAGTCTGTATCATCGTGCCAATGCCATAAGCTATGCCTTGGACCGCTAAATCGCGCACCTGACTGATAACAACCACCCCAGCCCCAAGACCCAGCCCAGCCAGCACCCCGTCAACCACGTTGTGCCGCGTCCAATAAGCCACGATTGCCATGTAGGCAATTATCTGTATCGTGGCGATAGCCGCATTGCCAGATAAGCCCACGGCCCCAGCCATGGCACCATGTACAAATGCGGGCACAAAAGCCGCCAATAGGCCCAATGCGCCATATTTACCAATTGTTTCAGCTATGGCAGACACGTAAAAAATGGGAGACGTTTAAATAAGTTTATGGGTTTATCATGAATTGGTATCTACCACCCGCATCGGTGTAGACCACCCACGACCTCAATATGCCAGTGTGCTTTCTAGGTGGCGTGCCGAACTCCAGCCCGTAAGCCACGCCATTAATGTAATACACGCCGTATTCTGGGTCAATAGTCACGTGGACCGATGCGGATGTCAACGTGGTGGGCAGAGTCCTAGCCGGCACCCAGACGTGGACCGCCGTGTCGGAGATGTTGTATTGTAGATGCATGTAGTAGACGGCCATGCTAACGGGAGTGTAAAGCACGTAGCCGCCATTAGTGTCTAACCTCACCTTGATGCCCGGAAAGTCCTGGGTAATGGTAGAATTGGTAGAGGCAAACCCCACAACCGGTATGATATAACCACCATACTTAATGAGGCCGACCCCGTTAGTTATGTTGCCAGAAACCGTTGACCCGCCGTAGGCCACGAGAGACCTGAACGCCCCTATGGCCGATGCAACTATAGAGTATTGTCCGTCCGTAACAGACACGTGGTCCTCTACTAGAATCAAGTCATATCCATTAGCAATACCGCCGTTAGGATAGAGCACGTTGCTGTCTGATGGTGTGCCTGTGGTTGTTGTGGTCGTGGTGCCACCCCCACCGCCGCCGCCGCCACCACCAAGAGCCATATATATCGCATAACCTATCAACATCGCCAATATTAACACCGCAACAATTGTGCCGCTCCCTATTCTACGTCTAGGCCTAACGTTATTACTAGACATGGACCTAGCTAATCCACATATTTATAATTCTTATGCCTCACTATCAGATTTTGATACTACACCCATGTAATGCACCGGCGGGGTCCTAACAGCCCCCCTCGCAATGCGTAAACTGACCCCCTCACCTAAAGTGTAGAGCTTTCGGTCATCGCAAAAAAATTTATTTGTTAGCGTTTTGTCTTCGCCGCTAAACTATGGGTTTATCTGAAAGACGTATGCACCATATCTATTAGCATACAAAACCCACGACCTCAGAACGCCCACATATGTCCTAGTCGGAGGCGCATCGATTGAGAGCCTATAAGGCATGCCGTTGACATAATAGAAAGCGGCCTCTGGGTCAATATAGACATGCTGAGATGCATCGGTAGTCAAGACGCTAGGCAAACTCTTAGCCGGCACCCACACATACACCGTAGTGCCACCTATGTCAAACGTATACCTCTGGTAGTATACGGCCATGCTGACCGGAGTGTAGACCACATATCCGCCGTCAACCGTAAGCCTTACTTTCATACCCGGGAAATCTTGTGTAACAGTTGCATTAGTGCTGGCAAATCCTATAATCGGAATCTTATAGTAGTTACTAACGATGTAAGCGGTCCCATAAGTTATGTTTCCCGTAACGCCCGAACCTCCGTAAGCCACCAAAGATGTAAATGATGTGCCTAATCGTGCCACTATCCTGAATTGGCCGCCCACCTCCTCTACGTGGTCCTCTATGAATATGACATTAAAACCGCCAATCAGGTCACGGCCCGGATACAATGTAGAGCCAGGTGGCGGTGTATAAGTTTCAGTCTGGTCGCCACCACCACCTCCGCCGCCTGGTGTTGTAGTAGTTTGGTTACCACCCCCACCACCCCCACCACCGCCACCACCACCGCCACCCCCACCACCGCCACCACCGCCACCACCACCGCCGCCACCACCGCCGCCACCACCGCCGCCACCCAGCCACGCCCACGCCGCTATCGCCGCAATCAACACAGCCAAAGCAATAGCCAGCAACAGCCTCCTATCTTTCAATAACATAGACCTTGCCATAGCCACAGCCAAACTACGTGTTTATAACTTTTCCACTGTAAAAAATCGGGAAAGCCGTTACAAAAAACATCGCCGTTTGTTGTCCATGACAGATATAAGCGCTAGCTTACGTATATCGTGAGTGTAGTAGTGTCCTGAGGCACAATGGCAAAGTGTATATACGGCAAAGCCGTGACCGAATATGTAGCGCTACCTACAACGTATGAACCGCTAAGCGGCTGATTCGTGACCCTAATAGTTTTTCCAGATGCAAGAGGCTCTAACCTCATTACCATTTTCCAAGCCAATGTAGACGAGGTTGTGTATGCCGTTTGGAATAATATGTGTGTACTGTTCACCTGCATTTGAACCACGCGGAAACGCGAAGAACATCCAGCAAAGTTGTAAAGTGTTAAATCTTCTTTATTTGTCAGAGCATCACTTAAGTCAAACATCTCAGGTAGATACAACGTAAGATTTCCAATTGTAGAATTCTGAGGCGTTACGTCTTTGAGTTTGAATACAAGACATGCACCAGTAAACGGATACATACCATCTTCTGATACCAAGTCATGTTTAACAACATATAACGGTCTGATACCAGCACCGTAGATGATAGCAATCTTACCAGCGAGCGTTATGTTATACAACGGCCCAAATAGGTATACTAGATGATAGGGGGCCCCATATGTCGCTGATATCTGGCCGTCAGCCGAAAAGATGTACTGAAAAGCCGCGCCACGCCACAGATACACACCGCCTACGTACAATGGGCTAGTAAAGTTAGGGTCTGTGTGTATAGGCATAGGCGGCGCTGTCAAGTACACATAAATCACGGCCACACTGGTAAGTGCCGCGGCCGCAATAAGTAGGGGGATTGGCAATTTAGTTATACGCATAACCTATGGATGTGTCAGCCGTATATAAAATTAATTCCGACGCTGTCAAGGTCATGCCTGCCCACCGCCCCTAGGTTGTTGCGTCAACGCCTGAATTTGCATCATTAGGTTGCGTGCCTGGTTAATCACCGATACGGCCAGCTCATAGGCACTCCTGTCGGCTAGCTTAGAGAGTTCCTCTAACAGCCGGTTAAGCGTGCTCTCATATATCTGAAGCCTTTGCATAATCACCTCCCAAGTCTCAGCCGGCCTCTTAGCCAACATAGCCCTAAGCCACTCCAGATATTCCTTTTCATAGATAATCGGCACGTGCCTGAGGACGTTGTCATCACGCACCAAAGCCCCAAAAACCACACATGTGCGGCCCTCGCACTTGACATTTTCCATATTGAGCCTGACAGGCATAAAGGCATTACCGAAATTGATTCCTACCTCACCCAGCCTCAAATCATAAAACATTTCGGTGATGTCAACCCCCCTTGGCGATATTATGACAATATCCGCCACAAAGACCCTTATGGTATCAGGCAGAACTAGCGCCTCTACATAAACAGAGCCAAACCCGGGCCTGACTAGTTGCATAACCCGCGCAAACCTGTCGGGCGTCATTGGGAGGCATTTCTGAGACACGCCAAACATGGTGGCCCACACGTTAGACAGGCACAGTTTCTCCGTATCTACTTCAGCATCCCACGTTTTTCCCGACATCCTATCGATAATTTTTATCTTGGGCACAATTCACAGGAATAACCCACATATAAATCTATCACCCCGATATCAAGCCGCTGTTACCGAGACAAAGCGGGAGACCTCCCGGACCACGCCGGGAGATAAACAGCAAACCAAATTTAGAGAATTGTCAAATAGCTGCGTTATAGGTTTGTAAAGAGGAAAAAAGGTGGGTTTAGGATAGGCCCAGTAACCTAAGGCTCTTTCTAACCAGCTTAGCCTCAGGAGACATGTAATCATTAGCGAAATACCACAAAGCCAGCCTAGGATTCCTCACATAGAGCCTCTCCAGCCTCCAGAAGTACACGGCATTCCAGGCATAAAACATGATGGCAAACACCAGATAGAGCAACACAAACCCAGCAAATATGGTTGATACAATCAACGCCAAGGCCCATTGAGGAAAGATAAGCGGCAATTTGTAGGCATACACACCCACCATATAGCTAAACAAAGCCAGCGCGATAGCCGTAACAATAAGCAACCTGTCAAGGTATTTGTTGCGGTATTTCCTAAAGGGATTTCCGGGCGTCATGCCATACTATAGATGGTGTCCACTAGCTTTTTGATTTCCGGCTTACAGTCACCACAGTAGGCATGTCTAAGCCTATCCAAGAGCCCGGTGTACTCCACCATGAAATAGTTAGTGCCGTCATAGACGCGGCCGCAGACCTCGCACTCAATCCTATCAGACATGTTAAGAAACGCCGACGCCCGCACCAGAATGTCCTGTTTAGAGAATGACCTCCCGCCCTCCACAACAACCATGAGGCCATCGCTACGTATAGGCGCCAAGTATAGCCTCTCTAGGTTTTTGGGCCTTCTCTTTTTGGGTTTGGTTTGTGTTTTCATGTCTATAATAGATATTTAAAAAGACCTGTCATGTTGCTTATTGGTGGCGTATGCGTATTCCTCTTGATGCTCCTGGTAGTAGCCTTGGTTTTGCTGGTAGTAGCGCCACCATTGATATAGATAGTGCGCATATTCCTCCAGATAGGGGTAGTACGGGGTCCTCACCACCTTGACCACGTTCGGGGTCCTAATGAGGGCTTGAAAGAATAGGCTAGACACGAAGAATAAGAGGGCAATAGCGCCGCTGAGAGTTACGCCCCACACCCCGCCGTATTCGGCAATGCCGACAAAGGGAATGAAATGGAATAAGCCCCTCTGAAGCCCCAATTCATAGAGCCCGAAAAATATTAGCACTATGGTCCACAGAGCCAAGCCGGCCAAGCCCCACCTAACCATTAAGTCTGAGATAAAGTGTCTAACCGACGCCCTACTCTCCCTATCAACCAGTGTAAACATGACAGCTAACACAAAGGCAAACATAATCATCCACTCGATGTTAACAATCAACACTTGTTGCGTGTTGTAGTCACCGATAATCTCCGTCATATTAAGAGCTGGCATGAAAGGATTTTCACAGTGATATTTAAGCCTATCTGCGCCTCATTTTGGACAGCTCCCTAGCCACCTGAAGAACATAGGCATCGCCTATAGACCGGCCAATGTAGTAGAGGTTAAAATAGAGGCTCTTGGGAGCCAGCCTAGGCACGGCCTCAGCAATCTGTCTAGCCACCACATCCGGCTTTTCACCCCTGGCCTTAGCCTCAGCTATTATGTCAGCCGCCTTACCCAATTCCATGGATGTCATTGAGATATAATAATCTGAAGCCCTCCTAATCATGTCACGCGTCTCGCTGTATATCCTAGCCACCTCCGGGTCATAGTAGATTTGCCTCATAACCTCAGGGTCAAGCATAGACGCCATCCAGTCACGCCTGCCGTAAGCCAGGCCGGCCAAGCCTCTAGCCAAGGCGTCAGCGATATCCGGCCTAATGTCCTTAGCTTCCTCCAGATAGGTCCTAGTATACCAATACATGAATTCCATTTTCTTCTCAGAGGCTGTAGGCGTCCTCCAGCCCATAACCCAATCCGCCCAATTACTCACCGGCCTACCCTCCTCTACGGCCTTACGCGCCTTTTCCTCAGCCCACATACGTATCTCCTCAGGCTCTGAGGCCTTAGGCTGGTCACCCGGAGATTCGCCGCGCTCTATTTCCTCGATAACCGACTCAGTTTCAAACGCCAATTCCTCCGGTGTGTCAGACACATCCAAGTCAAAGCCCTCATTGAATTCATCAAAAGCGCTCATATTCCCTCAGCCAGAAAAGCCTTCTGAGTCTTAGGTTAAGCCACGCCATTGGGTCATCTGAGGCATGGTAGCCTATCAATTCATCGCCAAGCCACCAAACCCTAAGAATCCCAAAGTCCTCGTAAATCCCCTGCCTGATGATTCTCCTGGCAGTCAAAGCCCAATGCATTTTGTCGGTATAAGGCATCATATCATATATGGCATGATACCACCTTTTTCTATGCGGCAATACTATATGCCATGCCTCAATCCCCTTAGAGCCGGAGCGGTAGCGCCACCAAAAAACCGCACGCTCTAAAAGTTGCTTGGGAGGTGGTAAGTTACTATCCCAGTCAATAGCTGGGTAATACCTATGCTCAGCCACGCCGCCCACAAACATCATTATGTGGTGGCTAAGCCCAATAACCGGGAGGCCCGACTTTACGTAGAACTTAAGCGCAAAATACAAATCACCGTCACCGTAATGAGTGCGGCATACATAATAGGCGATAATCCTCTGAAACCGGCAATCCGGATTGACGCACCCAGCCACCTTGGTCCTGCGGCAATCGAAAAACCTATTGACAATCGGCTCAAAGACTTTGACGTAAGTCAGCCACTGCCACCTAGATTCCTCAAACATTAACGCCTTATCTACCAGCGATGGTTGTGAGTTTACCTGGACCGGTAAAAAATTCCCCCTATTTACTTGGGCCAGCATAGCGCATACACTAGGTCCTTATGGATATAGATTATGTCGCCGCCCACCTCTACCAGCACCTCATGCACACCGATGTCCACCAGCCTCCCTTGGACCTTACCATTAGCCAGATAGACGGTGACGCCTACCCCCTTAGGCACTTTAGCATAGAGCGATTTGCGCCTCTCACCGTTAGAGCTAGAGGATGATTTACACTTACTCACCACACGCCACACCCCAATTTTGTTAGCCACACACAGCTTATCGCCCGCGTCAATGAGGAAATTGTAAACCGCCTCTTGAACAATCTCGCCGACTATATCCACGTGCTTAAGCGGGCTTGATATGTTGCAACCTATCTTATTGGTGAAAAAGTCCACGCTCCTGTCCTGGGTTTGTTGCTGATTTTCCGCGCCCATGTATCCTTATGAAATACGGGTTTTTAAGTTTTACCCCTCTAGTAACCAAACCGCACTTTGGCGTAGACCAAAATCTCTACAAAATTAGACGGCACGGCGCAAAAATTAGGGCCGCATGAATAGCCCCAGTTAGACATGGCAAAATCAACATCATCACCGCTAGACCTCGCGATAAAAACCATCTGAAACTTCAGAATTGCGAGACACTGTGCCAGCCTAGACGGCACAAAGGTGCCCACCGTGGTCCTAATGATGTTGTAGTATAGCTGATATATACAGTCGCGGAGTGGGTCCTCAGCCATAGCATATTGATAGCACCAATATATATTGCTTCAGACCTCTAGACACCAGACAGAAGCTAGAAAAGCGTAACCTTAATGCGTTTAGCCTCATTAAGGGCGTCATCTACCGATTTGCGTCCACTAGTCACGTCACTCAAAATCCTCTGTGCGTGGTGAGCGCCTTCTGCGCCTTGGCTTTTCAAATGGCTCAGGACCTCCAGAAGGTTCAACATCTTTTGACACGGCTTTTCCATATCCACACCACGAGTGTGTAGTATAAATAACTTCTCTCACCTCCGGCTCGCTAAACCCGACAGGGTTTTTAGGCATTATAGGGGCCTTATAGAAAATTTGCTTGATAGAATTCTTTTCATCCACGTCGGCAATTACTAGGAAAGGCACGTAAATCCTAAAAACCAAACCCAAATTCGGGTCAAACTCATAGCTCCAGACAAGCCTTTTCTCGCTGAGAGGCACCATATCCACGTCCTTAAAGACTATCGGCACACATTTGCGTACGGTGGCGCCTTTGATAATAGTGTGTCTAAGAAAGGACTGACACACTGGGCAATCCCGTTTCACGTATATCAGAGCTTTAAGCATAAGGATAGCCGACACCCCTATTTATATCCGCAACCACAGGCGAAAATAATTAAAACCCCACAATATCAGACAGATATGCCTACCGGCATTACACGGAAAGTAATGCTGAGAAAAAAGGCTGTGCTAGATTTGCTAGCCGACGGCTGTAAGCCCACGTCTTACATAATAAATGCGTTGAAAGCAACGCATACAGAAGCTTTCTATGTGCTGAATACACTAGCGGCGGAGGGCCACATCAAAAAGTGGATATTCGGAAAAACCGCCATATGGTGTCTAAATGACGTGGCGTATAAAGAGCTGGTTGATGAGCTGAAGTGGGAGATAATGAGGATAGTTGAAACCAATGGACTGAAGTACGTGTATCCAATGAGGCTCTATAAGCTAATCCTCAAAGACGTCAAAGCGTACGTTTTGCTGTCAAGACTAGTCCCGTTAGACAGAAGAAACAGCTCAGCCCTATCATTCCTAAACCACATCCTCAGCATGCTATACGGAAAGCCCTACTACAAAGGCGAAAAGACGGTATACATAACCATAAAAACCTTAGAAAGCCAGCCTAAGGCCACGGCCTAACCAAACCGCCCCCGGTTTTTTCTGGAATTCAAAAAAAGAGGAAAAACATCATTTGAAAGCTATACCGGAGGCATCATCAACGTCAAAATTGCGGCTGGCACCCCCACAAACCAGTAAGCCCGCCTATCGAGCAACGTGAATTTGAGAACCACCACTACTATGTTGAACAAATGAGGATAGTAGGCCATAGCCATAGGCACAAACAGCATAATCAAGCCCGGTATAGTCAGCTGGTCATGCGTAGCGGCGGCCAGCATGGTATAGACCATCTCTTTATCGCCGGCCTCAGAGCTGAGAATCCTAGCCGCCACGCCCCTTATCACCATACCCACCAAGAAATCCGGCAGTGTTGCTAGGATGACCGATGTTACGCCTAGCTGGATTTCCTCAACGTTTAGCTGGGCCACGGCTTCTGAAAGCATGTAAGACGCTATCAAGGTGGCGAAAGCGTTGTTAGCCAGCATAAGCACATCCCCCCGGCTTGGCAAACCGCCCACGTTGCCTCTAACCAGCATAATCGGCAGTAAAAGGCCGGCCACCGTGTAGAATAAGGCAACGTATTTTGAGGTATAAAGCTCTGGATACCATGCCGTTATGTTAAGCCCGACCGCCAGTATAGACCAAAAGACCATATAGCTCACCACCAAGGGAGACATAGTTAAGTGAGCCCCCACCACCTGTCTCCTGACTAACGCCGTAACTAGAATGGCATCTACCAATGTACTACCCAAAGTATCTATCCAAGCCGCCACCGGCTTACCACCGTGCGCCAGGTTCACCGCGAAGACGGTTTGGGGAATAGACATAGCCACAGAGACCACCAAGACGTTATACCATATCCTAGCATTGCTGAGAGCCATGTTAACTTCTGTGGCATAGACCACCGAAATAAGCAAAACCGTATAAAGCACGATGTCCACCCATATGTAGTTGATGCCGAATACATATGAAATGATAAAGTAGGCATAAACCACCGACGTAATAAGCCTAACAACGTCCATATACCCCCACAAAAAACACAGTTATAAATTCGATAGGCTTTTATAGTGGTGATATAAAGATATCTGGGAGGGGTAAAACTAAACCCCCGGACGCCAGAAGCGTGACGCCCGGGGGCGGCGCGTCGGCGCTGAGGCTTTCAATTCTCTGTTTGAGATGCTTGGCCCCGGGCGCCGCTCAGTATAAGAAAAATCAGTTATTTTTAAACTTATCGCCCTCCAGCCTCCGCATTACGTCCTCATAAGCTTTGCGCACCACTTCATCCACTAAAGTGGGGAAATTGTCTAGGTAGTGAGGCGCGTGCTCCTGTAGCGTGAATATGAGCCACCTAATAGCTTCCTCTACCGCGTCAGCCCTCACCCAGACACTGTAGTTCTTTCCATCGGGGGCCGCCACGATAAAGTAGTCTTTGAGATGTGTGTACATGTCTATGACAACTTGGACCATTGAGGGGGTGGCATATTGTTTAACCCTACTCATTGACAGGCTCTTAGACACCGTTTTTGTGGCGCCGATAGAGACCGTCTCAGTCACGCTCTCCGTGCCGTGTCCAATCTGTGAGGGAATCTCCAGCCTGACAACGTATTGCACGTGGTAAAACTCCACATCCTGTCCATTGAACTTGAACACCTTATTCTTGGCTTTATCAAACCCTTGGGCACGCCTCCTAAGTAAATGTCTCAAAATCTGGAGAACTATCCCCATGTGCACATCGGCCGCGTGTTTCTTTGCATTTTCCGCCATGTTATCCACGGTTATTGTGGGCAATTTTTTATTATCTAATATTTGCAAAAGCGTCGCGTTAATGGCCTCAGTCACAAAAATCGGGTCACGCCGCCACGGCAGTGTCAAGATACCGGTGTCTAGCGAAAGGTAGTATTCGTGGAAATAGAGGTATAGGCGCGAAAAAGCCCACCGATAATAATCCGCATCCTTGATAAGAGAGTTGAAAACCACGTTCATGGTTTCTAGCATGTTGCGGGATAGGGCAACCTTAATCAAAAACAGCCTATCCACATAGCTTGACAGCCTCAGTAGGTTAATCGCATAGCCGCCAGTTACATATAGGACGCCCCTCAAAGGAAACACCTTAGTCCGCAGACGGTCATCAACCTTAGCCACAAGCCCGCGGTCGTGATACTGGAGTAGCATGGATATATTGGGGTCCTCCAGCACAGCCCCCTCACCAAAGTCATCAAGAATCACGTGCCTGTAAGCCAGCAACCCCCTGGCGCCGGCTAGCGAAAAGTTGCCGCGCACTATAGTCGGCACGCCTACAATGGTCTGAATCAGCTCCAGCACGGTAGTCTTACCAGAGCGGAACGGACCAGTAATTGTGACTATAGGCCGCCTTAGGAAATGGACGTATACGTAGGGGTAGAGCGTTATGAAAAGCACAGTCTCCCTGTAAGTGCCTAGGAATTCGAGTTCATGGGCGAATTTGTTTATGGCCTTATCAAATTCCTCTTTAGAGGGCACCTCCTGCCCTATGATGTCCATAACAACGTTGCTATTTACGTCTGGCTGAAAGACCTTGGTGCCCCACGCCACATAGGCCGAAAAAGCGAATCTACCGCCGTCATCATAGATAAAACCCATCTTATTGCTAGACGGAATAACCGCGGGCACGTAGACCTTAGCCATTTCCTTAGTCTCTGGGTCTCTATAGGGGGTGAAAGATAGGGTGGCCGGCATCACCGACGTGTTGTCCAAACCAGCCAACCTCAAAGCATCGAATATGCTTATTTCATCTTTCCTCTTACTATTCCTAGCCAATACAATCCGCTTAGTCGTGGTGACGCCGTCTATGTCTATACAGATTAAGAGGCCGTTCTGGAAATCTATCCGACAATCCTGGTTGTACGTGAGGGCATCCTCTGCCCCCTGCCGGCGTTTCATATCTTATTGATAAAAAAATGGGGTTATTAAGTTTCCCTCCCCCTATCTCCCGCCGAAAAGCTTATAAATTCATAACACCACAGCAACACAGAGAGCTGATGTATGAGTGAAATGTGAGGGGATGAAAATCGTGATGGCCCCCTGTCGGCGTTTCGCGCCATTCTAAGGCATTATATCCCAAAGAAAAAGCTTATAAACCAGCATTAACTCTATCTATAGATGTCAGCCTTGGCTTCAGGGAGGGGCGCGCCATAATGGCTACGCCCTCCCTGGGCCGTGGGGCTGACACCTTTCCCCGGGGCCGCCGCCCCTGGGAGGCGGAGGGGTCCATGCTGATGGGCCCCATCCGCTTTACAAACACGTAGTGTTAGGACAACGTAAGGATGCGTGTAAGGAGACTTTTGTGACATGTTAGGCGGAAATTTGTAAATGTTAGGAACACGTTAGGGTAAAGCGTCTTCGGCGCTCTATCTCGTGGTAGTAGTGTATTATATTATTCTTCTGCATCAATTTTTTTCCGCCGTCCAAAATTCGGCGTTGATGCCGAGAGAGTAGAACGAATCCACTTAACTGTAACTAACAAATCTGTTAGCATAAATTGCGTGATGATATGGCGCGTTAAGCATTCTTTACAGTGTCCTCCGCCGAAACTTTGCTTATGTAAAACCCAGTTTAGGGGAGGGAGATAGGGGGGTTTATACTATGGTCTAGAGAGGGCCCCTTTGAAAGCTTCGTCGAGGGTTTTTAAATGCTGTAATACGGCGCCCATTTCAGACGCCTTGATTTCCACGTAATAGCCCGCGTTGTCATTGCCGCGTGCAATCACCCAGTCGGCCAGCCCGTACTTGGTTATGACCGCCACGAATCGTGAGTATTTGACGCCGAAATTCACATCGCGGCCGATTACGGCATAGCCTTTTTCATCCACTTTGAGATTGGCGCGGCCGTGCCAATATGAGACCTTCTTGTAGAGTAGCCTCAGCACCATCCGCTCTATTTCTTCTTCTGTCGGCATGAGTTTTTTCAGCATCTCTCTGGGGTCTGCGGGCGGCGGCTCCGGTGTTTGCTCTGTCACTTTTGCGCCGTCGGTGTGATTGGCCGTATTGCCGTCGGTGGGAGTGGGCGGCCGGGGGGTCGGCGGCGTTGAATTTAGTTTTTCATAGAGCGCCATTACCATGGCTTGTATTCCTTTGAGCTGGGCCTCCAGCTGGTATATTTTATCCATGACCGTGGCGATTTTCTGGAGTTCTTTCAGCTGGTTTTCTATTTCTGCCAGCTTGGCCTCTAGGTCGGAGAGTTTGGCCTCCCGTGGGTCGGGCTGGTTTATGAGCTTTTCCAGCTCGTAGGTGGAGATGGGGGCGCCGGGTCGTGCGTCTATTATGTTGTGGAG
>Ga0326761_1000079_pt1 | contig 23384 bp, 22 predicted proteins | sample GCREP_P_FD_207739 | JGI IMG/M metagenome (GOLD analysis project Ga0326761, IMG submission 207739) | Hot spring water microbial communities from Geyser Creek Basin, Yellowstone National Park, WY, United States - GCR.EP_P | ecosystem: Environmental > Aquatic > Thermal springs > Unclassified... | reverse complement strand
ACTTCACCGTATTTACCAAGGTGCTTTAATAAGTCATTGTCGACTTTAGTGAGCACTAGTTCTACTGCTGGTTTAGCCTCATGCTTTATTTCATCTATTGAGTGAACCCCAATGATCCTGCCTCTATGTATGAATACAACGATGTCGGCTACTCCCTCAACCTCGCTTAGTATGTGCGAGGAGAATAAAACGGCCTTACCCCTTTTCCTGAACTCCACTGCTAATTCTCTGAAGAACGCTATTCCCTGTGGGTCTAGTCCATTCAACACCTCGTCAAATATGAAGTTTGGTGGGTCGTTGATCATTGATACCGCTAGTGCAAACCTCTTCTTCATGCCCTGTGAGAACGTTGCTAGTTTCCTATTTATTGCATCGCCAAGCCCAAACTTCGTTAGTAATTCCTCTCCAAGTCTCCGTGCTTCGCTGCCCTTATACCCATAGTAGCCGGCTAGGTATGTGAAGTAGTCTATCGCCTTAAACTCAGACTCGAATATTGGTAGTTCTGGAACCCAGCCTACTCTCAGAGAAGCCTTCTTCTTATCTCTCGTAACTGAGTATCCGTCTATTACAACATCCCCCTGATCTGGCGGTAGGACGCCTGTAGCGATCCTAATTGTCGTTGTTTTACCCGCGCCATTCAAACCCACATAACCCACTACCTTCCCACTCGGCACCGTGAATGATACGTTCTTCAAAGCCTGTACTCTACCAAATGACTTTGATACACCGTGGATCTCGATAGTCAATAAATACACCTATTACACACTTATCGATAGCTACACTGATAGAACCTTATTATCCCTAGGGTTAATAAATATAGATTAAACAACTAGGTGTATTGTTTTTGGTTCGAGTGGTTGATTTAACACTTCGTGATGCCCACCAATCACTAATTGCTACGAGGTTTAAAACAGAGGATATGGTCCCCATTCTAGATAAAATCGATAAAGTGGGTTTCTACGCGATCGAGATGTGGGGTGGAGCCACGTTTGATGTTATGGTAAGGTATTTGAGGGAGGATCCATGGGAGAGGCTGAAGATTATAAGAGAGAGAGTTAAGAAGACGAAGCTCATGATGCTTCTACGCGGGCAAAACCTCGTTGGCTATAGACACTACCCGGACGACGTGGTTGAGAAGTTTGTTGAGTATGCTTATAGAGATGGAATAGATATATTCAGGGTTTTCGATGCACTAAATGATGTTAGAAACATGAGGACTTCTATTAAGAAGGCTAAGAGTCTAGGGGCCACGGTGCAGGGGACGATTACTTACACTATAAGCCCAGTTCACACAATAGAGCACTACTTGAAGATCGCTGAGGAGCTCGTAGCTCTAGAAGTAGACCACTTAACAATCAAGGACATGGCTGGAATACTAGACCCCTACACGGGCTACAACCTAGTGAAGGCGATCAAGGAGGAGTTTAAAGTACCCGTGGACGTGCACTGTCACTTCACCGGTGGATTAGCAGTTGCAACATACATTAAAGTAGTGGAGGCTGGTGCAGACTTCATAGATACTGCTATTAGTCCACTTGCATTTGGCACAAGCCATCCAAGTATACAAACCATGTACTACTCACTACCACCAGAGCATAGACCAAGCGTAGATCTCGACGTGGTCAGGGAGATTAGCGAGTACTTGGGTAAAGTATTATTTAGTAAGTACAGGGAATTACTAGACGTCAGGGTATTCATGCCAGACCCCAATGTACTAGAGCATCAAATACCAGGTGGTATGATATCTAATTTCCTAGCACAGTTAAAGCAGGTTGGAGCCGAGGATAAATTAAAAGACGTCTTAGAGGAGGTTAAGAGAGTTAGAGAGGATCTAGGCTGGCCACCCCTCGTAACCCCAGCCTCTCAAATCGTCGGTGCACAAGCTGTGTTGAACGTACTTTATGGGAGGTACCAGGTTGTAGCTAAGGAGACTTATAACTACGTTAAGGGATTATACGGTAGGCCCCCAGCCCCCGTAAAGAGGGAGGTTGTTGAGATTGTCTTGAAGGGTGATAAGCCTATTGAATCTAGACCAGCCGATCTACTTGATCCAATGTATGAAAAGTGCAGAAGCGAGGTATCGAATAAGGGGTTCTACGCGAAGGAGGAGGATGTATTAACATATTGTTTATTCCCAGACGTAGCAGTCGAGTTCTTCAAGGCTAGGCTGCAGACTGTTGCCTCTAAGACGCGTGATAGAGACATATGGGATGAAATACTCGGATACTAGTTTAAAGCCGGGGATTGACATATTTTCAAGTGAGTGATGAATTGCACCTCAACGGATGAGTGAAGAGGCTGACCTGGGCTGAACTAGAAAAACTACTTTATATTACCAACGATGTTTATTATTGATGACCCAACGTAAGCAGCGATCTCCACTACACCCAGTAGTTTTCTAGCTGATTCAGCCTTGAATCTAACTCTATATGCGTCTATTCTCTCAAATAAATCAAGAGCTTCAAGTGCGTCGGCAATTAGCGACTCCCTAAATGAGAGCTCAACAATGTATGGTTTACTAAACTCGAGAAGCCTTAAATCACCCTTGGAAACCCTACTACAGGCTTCTCTAACACCAATACGTAGTCTACTCTCAACAATATCGATACTTGGATAATAAGCAGCATACCTTGAAATACCCTTCTTTAGTGGAATAAAGACAACCCATGGAGTGTGAGCAGTGACCTCGCTACCCAGGTACTCGTCTCCAGCTAGTAAAGCCGTTGGAACACCCTGTTCAGATGCATATAGTGTATTTATGAGGAACTCGCTCGCTCTAACTCCATTAACCCTGATCTCCGCGAAGACTCTACCACTGTAAGTGTGATCTAGCATCCCGTGAATAGTTCCAGCGGCAGCGTGATAGCCAATGAAGAAAACAGCATTAAAGCTCTCGTCGAGCCCTGAGAGCATACTAAATGGTCTTGGATAACCCTGGATTAATCCAGCCCTGCTATCTAACTCGAGGTAGTTGATGTTGGTCATGTATCCATGACTATCCGCGACTAGAACTTCTGTGAAGCCGTTTTTAAATAACTCATCTACAGTAGCGTTAACTAGGCGGGTCATAATTTTAGAGGCAATTGAGAACTGGCTGCTCCAGGGTGAAACCATTGTGAGTGAGGCCACTCCAGGTAGCCCCTCTAGATCAACTGATATGAATGCCTTCAATACATCCACCCATTTGTCTCTAAATGGTCTTCTAATAATAAACTTATTGGTTGGTATGAATTTTTAGGTGTATTGTTGGTTGGTTTTAATGATTGGTGTTGAGGAGGCTAAGGAGAATGCAGCTAGAGAAGCCTGTAGAGTTCTAGGTGATTTCAGAGAAGTCAAAGTTATCGGCCTAGGCACAGGGTCTACAATCAAGAAGTTTATTGATTTGTGCATTGACAATATCAAGCGATACCTGATCGCCTCCTCATCAATCGATACAACTCTATATGCTAAGTCCCGTGGTTTAAATACAATAGACATGTACTCGGTGGACAGCGTAGACGTATATATTGATGGGGCAGACGAGGTCTCTAATAAACTAGACTTAGTTAAGGGTAGGGGTGGCGCATTACTCAGAGAGAAAACACTCGCATATCTATCAAGGTATCGACTATACATTATTGACTATACAAAGTTTAATGGTAGAGATTATTTATACCTTAAACCGATACCCGTGGAGATCACTCCAATCACACTACAATATACTATGCGGGCTATTAAGAACACAGGATTATTTGAACCAGTTATTAGAACGAGCATTGGTAAAGATGGCCCAGTAATTACAGATGACAACAACTACATACTGGATTTAAAGCCTCTAAGGCCCATAGAAGACCCCCTTAATACACACAAGTTGCTAAAGCTCATACATGGAGTAGTTGAAACAGGCATCTTCCCCGCGGTAGAACTAGTAGACACTGTAGTAGTTGGATACCCCGATAAAGCAGTGGTTTATAATAGAGGGGTCAGCATTAAAAACGGTTGATTTAATTGATGAAAGTAACTCACGTTCTATTTGCGGTGGGCTTAACAGGGGTTTTAGGATTATGGAGAACCCCGTGGGGTCCACTAATAGTGATCCCGGCGTCTATAGGCTCGATCGCGCCTGACTTGGATTTGGGGTCGCGCCATAGAATGTTGTTACACAACGTCTTCATACTCTTCATGCTCATAGTCTCTTCGTGGTTTACCATGGTTTACTCTGACTTAGAGCTTAGTTTATTGCTATTGGGCTTCATTATTGGTTGGATTAGCCACATAGTGCTTGATTCAGTTACTTTGAAGGGTGTTGCACTACTATATCCAGTCTCCAGGAGGTTTTATGGTTTTAAAAAATGTAGGAGTGGTAGCTTATTGTGTAATGGTTTACTCTCACTCGTCTCGATAGTAATGATTATTTATGGAGTAAAGTCATTCATCCCCTAACTACTCCTCTTTTTACTTGCAACTCTCAAAGCCATGAAGCCTAGGATTACTGTAACGCCTAGCACTAGTGCTAAGCCGTTTGTTAAGTATAGTAGACCCGTCTTCTTCAAGTCCTCTACTTGTGCAAGCGCCTTATCCTGCTCGATGACCTTGCTTCGATAGAGCTCTCTATCTGCTTCGCAACTACGTAATTGGCTACTGGTATCTACTAGTGTTTGATTTAGTTGAGTGATGTTCTGCTTTAATTGATCTAATTGTTTATTGAGATTTGATACCTCTTTATTAACGACTAGGTTTTGAATGTGGTTGAATGGATTAGGGCTACTATATGATAGCAATATAGCGGTTAACTGAGACATAGTCCATTCTTCCTCGAGCTTCCCCGTTGTGGGCAATAGTCTACTCGCGAATACTGCATAGTACTCGCTATTATGGGATAATATAAATACTGCTAGGTAGTCTGGTTTGAATGAGCTAGCATATATTGTTAATTCATTGACGAGTAGCCTGTAGAATTCACTTATTGACTTATCATACCAGTCAACACCAACATATTTTCCAACGATATCGAGTTCTGGCAGATAGGCGTATATTAGTGAGTTATTGGATTCACTAAGTGCTTTTCTAAGAAACCTCATTGATGATCCATAAACCTGGGCTATCCACCAATTAACCGAGTCTTCATCCAGTTTACTGATTAAATCACGGTACTTGACTAGTGTATACCAGTGGATGAATACATCGTTGAATGGTGTAAAGCCTGTGGAGGCATAGCCTGTGGTTCTCATCGCTCCTGGGAACAGTAGTCTAATGGTGTTGCTTGAGACTTCTAGGGTGTAGAATAACAAGTAGTATGAAACAGTATTGTTATCTATCTGAACTCTAACTTCTAATGGACCGAGTGCTCTACTAGATGTGTAATTAGGCGTAGACGTCGTCAAATTATAGTTCAATAGTGTTAACTTAATTGACTCCCCCTCGAGTTTTGCAGTTAGATCTGTGTTGAGTGTATACCAGTGTATTGTCCCATTTATAGGTATCTCCAAGATACCTGGTGGTAAGTGGTTTTCATCGAAGTTTACAAGTGGGTTTATCGTGGAGGAGTGGTTAGCTGGGTTTACTGGAGGGACGTTTACAAATGTTGCATTACTCCACAAAATCGCTATTCTACTTTGATTTAACAACTCCTTTGTAATGTCTATACTCGTGGACTCCGGTTTTACGCCTGTGAGGATCCACGAGATGTAGTAGTCTAGGGGTGCTTGTTGATTATTTTCAAGCCTCACAAGCAGTGTTTTCAATTGTGCAGATGTATTAGTGGCGTTTAGTAATATGTATGGATCCCCGCTTGGAATGAAGAAAACAAATATGTTCTTGTATCCTTGCTCTCCAATAACTAAGCTTGAAGCGGGGTTTAGTATAGATGCTACAATTAATACCAGTATAAAGCCCTCAATTAGTTTTGAATACACCATATATTCACCCTATAATTCTCAATCTATATAAGAAGCCGATAGATAAAAAGTCTTAAATAACATGCACTAGAGGCGTGGTCTTTGTGGAGCTCCAGAGTAGGCTTAGCGGCTCTGAGTTATTCTTCGAGGTAGCTGGGAGGCTCATTGAGTCTGCAGCGGCTGGTGTTGAGAAGGTTTTCGTGGAGAAACTAATAGATCTATACAATTACATCGTCCACGATAGGCCTTCCTCAATCGCCTCACTGAATTTACTGAGGTTTGTAGCTCAGAGGCTTCTTAATGAGGGATTTACGAGGATGGATAAATACGTTTCTAGCTTGGCTAGTGAGTATGATAGAGCACTGTGGAGGTCTGCAGAGGTTGCTGCCCGCAGGGTATTAGATGGAGAGGTAATTATGACTACTAGTAATAGCCTCGCTGTGAGGAGGTTTTTGAAGACGTTGAGGGATATTGGTAGGAAGTTAGAGGTCTACGTAACTGAGTCGAGGCCGGGGAGGGAGGGTTTACTCCTTGCAGAGTATGCTGAATCCCTTGGATACCCAGTCACCCTTATCGTGGACTCTGCTGCACGCTTCTTTGTGAGGGATGTTGATAAAGTGGTTGTTGGAGCTGAGGGGATTGCGAGTAATGGTGCACTCGTAGCGAAGGTGGGGACGGGGTTGTTGTCTCTAGTGGCTAAGGAGGCTAGGAAGAGGGTTTTCGTCATAGCTCCAACCATGAAGTTTAGCTATGAAACAATCTATGGAGAGTTACTTAAGCTACCGGAGGGTGGTGCAGAGTTGATTGTTGAGAGAGGAGAGGAACCTCCCGTGGGGTTTACTGCGAGGGTTCCACTATATGAAGTTGCACCACCAGAGTACATTGATGCCATTGCAACAGAGTATGGTCTTGTCGCTCCACAGGCTATACCGCTCCTACTTAGGAGTATTTATGGTGAATACCCACCGAGCTACCAGCCTCTACCCTATCTAGTCCAAGTGTTGGCCGAGAAATATGGGGTGAAGAAGTAGTGGGTCTCCCTAATAGTGTTTTACAAATAGCGAGTGGAATAAGGACTATGAAGATTAGGGGTGCTGGTAGAATAGCTAGGTCTGCCGCCGAGGCATTGAAGTACGCTGCTCTAGAGTATAGTGGTGCGAGAGAAGTATCTGAATTCAAAAAGTACATGGTTGAAGCAGGTAAGCTACTCATATCAACGAGGCCTACAGCTGTGAGCCTACCCAATGCTGTAGTATTTGTTTTAAGGAATCTACGTGGGGTCTCGAGTTATGAAGAAGCAAGGGAGTCCGTGATTAAAGCCGCAGATGCCTTCATTAAGAACTCAGAGGAGGCTGTGAAGAGGATTAGTGAATACGGTGCAAAGAGAATTAAGGAAGGCTCGGTTGTCTTAACACACTGCCATAGCTCAACAGCTGTCGAGGTTATTGCGAGAGCATATAGTGAGGGGAGAGTCGTCAAAGTCTACAATACCGAGACAAGGCCGTTTCTCCAGGGGAGGATTACCTTTACTCATCTTAGAAAATACGGTGTCCCCGTAGTCCAGATCCCTGATAGCGCTGTTAGGTATATTATGCATGAAGTAGACTACGTGGTTGTAGGTGCTGACACTATTACGAGTAATGGAGCGGTAGTCAATAAGATCGGTACGAGTCAAGTCGCTCTAGCAGCTAAGGAGGCGAGAGTCAGAGTGTATGTCGCCGCTGAATCATATAAATTCTCACCTCTCACATTAATAGGTGAGTTAGTGAAGATCGAGTATAGGGACCCCGAGGAGGTTGTCCCAAGGGATTGGCTCGACAAACACCCCGGTGTGAGAGTTTTAAACCCCGTTTTCGACGTTACTCCACCTGACTACATCGACGCTATTATAACCGAGTATGGAGTACTGCCACCACAAGCCTCAATACTAATACTCATTGATAAACTAGGCTGGACGCTGGAAAGTATAAAGTACTCTGAAAACATTGTAGAGAACTTGGAGAAGACTATAGAGTAGAGACTTATGCCCCTCACACCACGCAGGACAATCAGTGTAAGTGAGATGAGGGAGGAAATTATTAGGTTAATAGATAACAACCAGGAGGTAATATACAAGATCGCTTTTTACTCCCAGCAAGAAGTTCAAGGCCTACTAGGGGAGGTTATGAAGAGATGGGAGAGAAACAACTACGAGGGTAGACCAATTGATTATGCAACTGACGAAGAGGTAGTGGTGTTGTATAAAATAGCTAAGAAAATTTCCTCTATGAAGCCAGAGGTTCTATATAGAATGTATGGCAGGGATTATATTCCACACTAGTTTTTAATCTTCAACATTATTAATTAAATTGTCTAATGGTGGTGGATTTTGAGTGTTGATGATAAAGAGAGACTGAGGAGCGAGGTCTTAAGGGTTCTCGAAACAATCGCAGACCCCGAGATAGGAATCGATGTAGTTAATCTTGGGTTAATATATGACATTCAAATACTCGATAATCGGAGTGTAAAGATTAAGATGACTCTTACATCTGCTTTCTGCCCTCTATCAACTTACCTACCCCTAATGATCATTGACCAACTCAAGGAGAAACTAAACTTGGATGCAGATGTAGACATAGTATACGATCCACCGTGGACGCCGTTGAGAATGACTGAGAAGGGGAGAGCTCTATTCAAAGAGAGATTTGGGTATGACATCGTCGAGTTATATAAGCAGACAACTGAGGGGCAAAAATAATGGGGTGTAGGAGTTGAGTTGGAGTATATTGACGCTTCTAAGGGAGAACCCTGATCTACTGAAGGAGCATGCTAAGAAGAGATTCATGGATCCAGGGATTGTGGAGAAAGCTCATAGACTAGATCTAGAGTGGAGGAGGCTACTAACCCTGGTCCAGGAGGTTAGGCATAAACACAATGTTTTAAGTAGAGAAGTTTCTAAAACCCCCGAGCCAGAGAGGCAGAGGAAAATTGAGGAGGCCAAGAGGCTTCTCGAGGAGCTTCAAAGACTTGAAGCTGAATTGAAGCATGTTGAAGAAGAGAGGGAGAAGGCTCTCCTAGACCTACCAAACATAGTTCACGAAACCGTCCCAATAGGTCCAGACGACTCCTACAATGTACCAATAAGGTTTTATGGTAAGCCAAAGGTCTGGGTTGGGTATATTGAGCAATTCAAGCAGCAGACAGAGAAGTATGGGTTTAAAGTAGACTATGAAGTCGTTGAGAAGAAGCCTATTGGCCACGCAGATATGTTGGAGAACGTATTGAATCTCGGTAATACAATTAAAGCTGGTGAAGTTGCTGGCAGTAGATTCTACTACTTATTCAACGACATAGTATTCCTAGACATAGCTCTACTAATGTATGCCATAGACTACTTAACTAGGAAAGGTTATACACTAGTACTACCACCCTACATGCTTCGATACAAGGTAATGATGGGTGTAATAGACTTCAAGTCCTTTGAAGACGCTATATACAAAGTCGAGGGTGAGGATCTATACTTGATCGCGACTGCAGAGCACTCCCTGGCAGCACTACATGCAGGCGAAGAGATACCTGAGGAAGAGCTACCCTTAAAGTACGTTGGTATATCCCCCTGCTTTAGGAAAGAGGCTGGTGCAGGTTCTAGGGATTTAAAGGGCATATTTAGAGTGCATCAATTCCACAAAGTTGAGCAATACGTGTATGCGAAGCCCGAGGAGAGCTGGGATTTAATGGAGGAGTTGATTTCAAACGCCGAGGAGTTATTCAAGGGCTTGGAGATACCGTATAGGGTGGTGAATATAGCGAGTGGTGATCTAGGTGCTCCAGCGGCCAAGAAGTATGATTTAGAGGCATGGATGCCCGCTCAGGGATTGTACCGTGAAATGGTTAGTTGTAGTAATACAACAGATTGGCAGAGCTATAGATTGAGAATAAGACTTGTCAGGAGGAAGGGGATGGTGAAGGAGTATGTACATACATTAAACAGCACAGCAATAGCGAGCACTAGGACAATAACAGCAATACTCGAGAACTTTCAAAACGATGATGGAACAGTAACCATACCAAGGGCTCTTCGGAAATACCTCGAGGTATTTGATAAAGCACCAAAAGACTACATACACCCATTTAAGAGAGAGTAGGTAGTCTTCTCATCTATTCCAAAACTCATAATATAAAGATACGCAATCCCTTTTTCAAATATATTAGTAAATCTACTTTTAGTCCACTATAGACCGTTTGCCCCTAGATGGTCACACCCTTCATTTTTTCAGGGTCTCACCTAGGGGCTTCCACCTCGCCCACGGGGACCTGGGGATCCCTGTGGGGTCATGGGTGGCTGTCGAGCCCAACGGCACGGGGCTCCCATCCACCACTAACCCACCTAGGCTTAGAGCAGTGCTCCCATCGTCTAGGCGGCTTCAACAGCCTCTCACGCTCACCACTCACACCTAGACCCTAACCGACAATAAAAAACCTAAAAAACCCAATAAATTTTACTGCCCCTTCTCTTATAAACCCTATTCAAGAAGGAGTATTAATCTAGGGGTTGGTATTGGAGGTAACTAAAGTAATCGTGGAGATTCAGCTAGACTTTAGTGAAGAGAGTGATAAGGCTCTACGCTTATTGTTCAATGTAGCCGAGGAGCTTTTAGACCGCTATAATTTATGGGTTGAGATAGTCCCAGTTCACGTTTGGTTTGTGGATCCACTTGAAGCAGAGCTAGCTGATTTACCGAAGATATACATCAATGGAAAACTTAGGTTTATCGGTAAAGCCCCATCTAGGGGTGAACTAGTGAAAGCCATTATTGAACACGTAGGACTACCACCCGCGAAGAGTGAGGCAACTACGCAGGTGTATGCAAAAGTGGGCTTTGACGGTGGATTACCCGAGGTTTCATTAGTTAGTGATTAAATATATAAGGGGATTTACTTAAATAAATTAATGGCCGAGCACCTCCACCACTCAGTAAGGGGAGTGTTTCAGAGTAGAAGAGTGATTCAATTAGTAATTTGCAATACAGAAAAATTACGATTATACAGCATCCGGGTATCGCTAGTATTCCGGAGGGGTGTTTTTAGATAGAGTGGTGCAGGGGGACTGCGGGCTGAGTGGTGGGGGTGTAATGAGGCCCTCTATGAACCCTGTTCTTTAGCCATATTGTTGTGTCTCTGTGTGCTCTGTATATTGATTCCTCGGGGTCTCTTGTCTCATTGTAGTGTATTGTGTATGATGCTAGGTAATAATCACCAGCTCCAATCTTGTAGTCTGCTATGTAGTCTTCCGGGATCTCTATGAACTTAACTCTCTCTTTTGTTAATAAAATGAATTTACCCGGCCTCCGGGTCACTACAATTACACCATTCATAATCTCTCTAATTTCATGGTAGTTGCTTTGAACACCCTCCATGCTTGTAATTGACTTAAACTCACTTATGTCCGCGTGTACAATATCGGCTAGCTCGAGAATGCTGTAAATTATTTTACTTGGCTTAAGGTATATGTTGGCGTCTACTTGTTCCCTTATATATCCCTGAATATCTATTGCTAAAAGAACCGACTTTGATCTAAGTGTCTTCAATAAGCTGTACCCTATTTCATTGATCACGGGGTTTGCTATTACTATGCATAATCCACTGTGGGTATTCCAGTTGAGTATTTCAGGGGATTTCTCCATTATCTTTAGCTCACGTGCACCGCCACGGTACCTTAAATAGAATAAATTAGTTCTTGTAGAGTACTGCCTCTTAACAATGTATTGTGCAATAGGGTGTCCTGAAAGCAGTGGAGAGTACACGGAGTAAACCTCTACTGGTATACCTCGAGATATTATGGGTAGACTCGAATAGTATGATCCTCCACCATACGAGACTACCTTTAAGCCGTCTTCATACTCGATAATATCTATTGTGGGGTTTCCATAAACACAGTACTTCAAGACTCCTCCTCGCTTAGCTTCATCTGTAGATCCTCGAGTTTCTTCCTATACTCTCCAATATGGTAGTTTTTCATGTGTATAATTAAATCCTCCACGGTGTAGAAGAATGAGTTTTCATACTGGTAGTTTAATGGAGATGGCTCATTCATGCACCTGGATGCCGCGTGAATGCATACAGGACACGCGATTAACCCCGTGATTCGATCACGGCAGGTTCTAAACCTAATTCCATCTATCTCCACTGTGAATAACTCCCATTTAGGCTCCCACGTATACGCCATGACTAATCAGCCGGTTGATCCCTCTTCACCAATCAGAGGCCTAAAGCTATTCATCACTCTCTAATAATAGGTCTCAACGGGGTTAATATAGTAGAGTGGCTAATCAACTACTATCAATCCATTCCTCTCAATATGCCTCAACACGTTGTCTAATAAATCTCTACTCCTCACAAATACATGCACTTCGACGCCATCGCTGAACTCCATAATCGCCTTTAGCATCTCCTCTATAGACTCCTCGGGGCTCAGTCCACCCACACCAGCACCCATTAGTGGAAATGCAATTGTCTCTACACCGAGTTCTCTCGCTTTGAGTAAAGCTGCTTTTGTAGCTTGATATACGTATTCCCTTGTAGATGGAGAGGCTGGGTATTGTACGGTTGGTGCGTGGATCACGTATTTAACCCTGAGTTTCCCAGCTGTAGTAGCTATAGCTTGCCCTATGGGTACTGGTGCATGCTTCTTAGCCTCTTCCTCTATTATGGGGCCTCCTTTCTTCTTTATAGCTCCAGCTACTCCATCACCCATAATCATAAGTGTATTCGCGGGGTTTACGATGGCGTCCCCCATGAACTATGTTATGTCTCCTAGCTCAATGTGCACTATTATATTGTTCTTTGCTATTTTCAATTAGTGAGCACCAGTAATGAAGCTATGGTGGTGTTGGCACGACCACGCTGTTCCTGTATTTCTCTAGTTCAAATGTGTTTGTATCTAGTCTAGCGACTTCATAGCCTTTGACGTATTTTAGGAATTCATCAATGGGCTTCAATGGCAGTGTTGCCCCCGGTATCCAGTAGTGTATTGGAAGTACATTTATGGGTTGTGTTTTCTCTACAATACTCCAGGCTTCAATTGGCTCTATTGTGAATGTCCCGCCAACGGGTATTATTAGTAAGTTTACTCCTTTGAGTTTCTCCATTATTGGTTGATCTGGTATTTCACCTAGATCTCCTAGATGAGCTATTCTCATACCTCCGACTTCTATAATGTATAAAGCGTTCTCACCGCGCCTCCTTCCCTTTTGCTTATCGTGATAGGTCTTTAAGCCAGTTACTTTAATGTTGTCTACTAGTGTCTCTCCATAGTGCATTTTCAAAACACGTGTTTTGTCTTTTGAAACAACCTGTGTGGCGTTGTGGTCGAAGTGGTCATGTGTTACAAGCACTAGATCTGCCTTCACGTTTGGCCTCTTCAAGCCTATACTAGTACCATCGTGAGGGTCAAATACCACTACGTACTTGTCGAAACTTAGGGATACACATGCGTGTCCATGCCAGGAGACCTGCATTTATACACACCCCACTTGATAATATATTGGAAAGTAGGAAATATACTTATCAATAATTGGTGTTGCTCATTGATTAGCGAGGTGTTAATGGTTATTGCAGGCATACTAGTCTACATACCTCAAATGTTTCTATACATATACCACTCTATTCTCGCATCCAAGTGTAAGGCAACGATTCGAGATTCGAGCTGTAATTTACAGGCTAATACAGCTGAGAATATTTCATTCATACTACCAGTTAGGAGGGAGCCGTTAGAGTATATTGAAGAAGCCGCTAAATTTGTTCACAAACTTGGAATACCCGGCTATGAATTGATCATAGTGTCCGATGATCCTCCCGAGGAGAAGGATGATTTATTTAGGCTTGTCTCTAGGCTTAGAGACATGGGTGTTAACGCGTGGATTATTTGGCGTAGTGTTCCACGTGGATATAGAACTGGTGCATTAAACGATGGATTACTTCTATCAATAGGAGACTACGTCTACGTAATAGATGTTGATAGTAGGCCCGAGAAGGGCTTCTTCGAGAGAGCTGTGGGGGTTCTCAAGAAGGGCAATGATGTTGTAGCTGTGGTGGGTAGGTGGGAGCCATTAAATCAAAATACTTGTGTTAGTCAAGCACTTGCATATGCCTTGAGGTTTATGACTAGGATTCTATATAAGTCTAGGTCTAACCGTGGACTATTCACATACCCACTTGGGACTGGTACTCTCTACAAGGCAGTGATTCTAAAGAGTGTTCTCAATGGATGGGATGAGGAGAGAATACAGGATGACGTAGAGCTAGGTGCTAGGATTATTAAGTCGGGGTATAGAGTATTCTACTTGGATGACCAAGCAATACTAGTGGAAAACCCCGATACATATAAGGGGTTTAGAATACAGCAAGCGAGGTGGGCTTATGGAGCCCTAGACGCTGCAATAGCTAGGTTTAAGCACATATTGTCTTCTAAAACCCCACTCCGCGTCAAGGTCGACGCTATATTGTATCCAACACAGTATGTTCTACACTCACTTATATTTCTGGGAACAATTCTTCTAGCTATACTAGCTTTTCTCAGAGTGCGCGAGCCGCAATTACTGACAATATTATTCACTACATGGTTATTGTCTCTAGCTCTATACTCGTTGACTATGCATTACTGCGGTGGAGAGGGGTTGTCTAAGCGGTGGATCATTGTACAGGCTGGGAGACTAGCTGCTTTAACAAATGCTATTTCACCATACATAGCTTACAATACGTTGAAGGCTTTGTTGAGGATAAGAGTTGAGTATAAGAGGACTCCTAAGGGGAGGTATCAGTGGCTTGGAGGTGGCTTGAGGCCTCCACTCGAGTTGATTCTAGGTCTAGTTTTACTCTGCGCTGGGGTAATGGGGCTTTTTAGTGGCTGGGGGACTAGTTGGATCTGGCTTTTGGCTTCATCGATTGGTTACTTGTACATCGTCTATAGGTTTCCAAGGGATGTTTTTTATAGTTAATGCTGCTTTTGAACCCTGGGTTTTAAGCACTTATTTTATTGGATTATATGAGGGGGGTTTTGTGCTTACATATGCTGAAAGAGACTACTCAGACGGGGAAGTCTATGGGTTGCTTAGACCATATGTCTCAGCTTGGTTTAAGAGGAAGTATATTGAGTTTACTCCTGTTCAGAGGAAGACTATTCCACTAATTAAGCAGGGTGTAAATGTTCTTGTTTCAAGCCCTACTGGTACTGGTAAAACACTAGCTGTTTTCCTTGGATTAATAGATAGAATGTACGAGTACTATGAGAAAAATGGTGAATTACCAAGCGGTGTACACATAGTATATGTTAGTCCATTGAGGGCTCTAAATAATGATATGAAGAGGAATCTATACGACCCCGCTGAGGGGATTATTGAAGTCGCTAGAGAGATGGGGTATGAACTGCCCGAGATAAGAATAGCTGTCAGAACTAGTGATACCTCTCCCTACGAGAAGCAGAAAATGCTTAGAAACCCTCCACACATACTTATAACTACTCCTGAGAGCCTTGCATTATCGTTGAATGCACCTAGATTTAGGCAACTACTTAGAAATACGCGTGTAGTGGTTATTGATGAAATACATGATTTAGCATCTAGTAAGAGGGGGAGCCACCTCGCAGTTAGTATTGAGAGGTTGGAGAATCTAGTTGGATCCCCTGTGCAGAGAGTGGGGTTGAGCGCGACTATTGCACCATTAGAGGAGGTTGCAAAGTTCCTCGTAGGCTACAGGGATGATGGAGAGTTACGGGATTGTGTAATTGTAGATGCAAGATTCGATAAACCAGTGGATATAAGAGTTGTTGCTCCAGTTGAGGATCTCGTGCATACGCCTGCAGAGGACGTCAACTTGGCTATATATAGGAAGATCATTGAGTTGGTGAAGAAGCATAAGACCACGCTTATATTCACCAATACTAGGAGTGCAACTGAAAGAGTGGTTTTTAAATTAAGAAAGCTCATGGAGAGGGAGAAGATACTAGATATAGATGAAATAGAGGCACACCACAGTAGTCTAAGTAGAGATGTAAGGCTTGAAGTTGAGGAGAAGTTGAAGAAGGGTGAGTTAAGGGTTGTCGTCAGCTCTACCTCCCTCGAGCTAGGCATTGACATTGGATACATAGACTTAGTTATTCTACTCAGTAGCCCTAAGAGTGCTACTAGGCTACTACAGAGAGTTGGGAGGAGTGGACACCACATTAGAGAGGTGAGTAAGGGTAGGGTTATAGTGGTTGATAGAGATGATCTCGTGGAGTGTGCTGTACTAGCTAAGCTCGCCATGGAGAGGAGGATTGACAACATAAGAATACCGAGGAACACGCTTGATGTACTAGCACAACACATTGTTGGATTAGCCTTGGAGGGGGATTGGAGAATTGAGGATGCATATAGACTCGTCAAGAGGACTTATACATTCCATGATTTAAGCTTTGAGGACTTTCAGAGTGTAGTGTACTACTTGGCCGGTAGACTCGGCGACTTCTACGAGTACCAGCGTATATATTCTAAAATATGGCTTGACGATGAGAAGGGGGTTTTCGGCAGGAAGAGGACTTCGAGGATTATATACTACTTGAATATTGGTGTTATACCAGATGAGAGCAAGGTAAGGGTTTTCACTACTGATAGGAAGTATGTTGGTGATCTCGAGGAGGGCTTTGTAGAGTACCTTGCGCCCGGTGACTTATTTATTCTAGGTGGTAGAGTATATGAGTTTATTCAGTCAAGGGGCCTCGTATCTGTTGTAAGGCCTGCTGATGGGCAGAGACCCACTGTTCCCTCGTGGTTTAGTGAGATGCTTCCACTATCCTTTGACTCTGCTATTGAGGTTGGTAAGTTTAGGAGGAGGGTGTCTGAGCTACTGGATAAACTGGGTTTCGATAAAACAATTGATTTATTGACGCGTGAGTATAGGCTACAGAGGCATGCTGCTAGGTCTATTTGCGAGTATATTCTCGAGCAGAAGCTGTACGCCAACAACCTTGTTCCCTCAAATAAACTCATATTGATTGAGATATTTGATGAAGATACACGGAGGAACATTATTGTGCACTCTTTATTTGGGCGTAGAGCTAATGACGCGCTTGCCAGGCTTTACGCCTACATGGTTGGGTCAAAGCTAGGTGTGAACATAAAGATCACTGTTACAGATAATGGATTCATGCTGTCTCTTCCAGGCCACCCTGACGCAGACTATGTTGAGTTATTTAGGAGTATACCATTGAATCAAGCTTGGGATGTATTGACGAGGGTTATTAGGAGAACGGATCTCTTGAAGAGGAGGTTTAGGCACGTAGCAGTTAGGAGCTTTATGCTACTTAGGAGGTATAGAGATGTAGAGAGATCTATTCAAAAACTACAGTTAAATGCGGAGGAGTTGTTGAAGGCTGTTGAGGAGATCAAAGACTTCCCTGTGTTGAAGGAGACTTATAGAGAGATATTAATGGACTACATGCACGTGGATGAAGCACTGAAAATACTCGAGGCAGTTAAAAACGGTGAAATAGAGGTCAAGAGCATTGGACCACTAGACATTCCCACGCCATTTGCACACAGTATTGTAGTTCATGGATACACAGATGTTGTGTTAATGGAGGATATGAGGAGGCTACTAGCAAGGCTACACGACCTCGTAGTTGAGAGGCTTAAAGAACTAAAACTACTACCGAGGGAGTCGGGGGATTCGAGAGCGGAGACCTACGCCGCTACTTAACACTATCTCTCCAGTCTTGATATAAAGAAACCCTCGCACCCATGTATATGTGGAAAAGTTCTCTTTACTCTATCCCAGTATCTATATATTGAATACCCCGTTGAGGCCCTTATACCCGGCTCTACTGGATGGTGTTCTACCCCCATATCTAAGACTTCATTTACCACCTCTTCACCTTCTTCTGGGAGGAGTGAGCACGTGGTGTATACAGCGTTTTCAACATGCTTGAGGGCATTGTATAAAATCCCTAACTGTAGTTGTTTCATCTTATAGACTAGGCTCATGTCTCCGAGAAAGATCTTGATTGCGGGGTCTTTGGATATAGAGCCACTACTAGTGCATGGTGCATCTATTAATCCATAATCTCCTCTACCTCTGAGGTTAATGTACCTACCATCACCCAATACTATTTCTACTCTCGATAAATCTACTCCATAATGCTTCATTAAATAAGTGGTTTTCCATAGTCTACGCGGGGAATTGTCAATTGCAACTATCCTAGCTTTGTTCTCAGTTAACTGCATTATTAGAGATGACTTAATACCCGGGGCCGCTGCGAAGTCGTAGACTACGCTCCCCGGATCAGGCTTCAATGCCTCTACAGCTAATACGCTGGCTTTATCCTGTGGTATAACTTCACCATTCTTGACTAAATCTAGCGATCTAATTGATCTCTTAGACGCCAATACCTTCACGAGGTATGGTATGTCTGGATCAACCTCTACCCTAGCCCATTTCTCAAGATTCTTCAGGGCTTTATCTACATCTACTTTAAGAGTATTGATCCTTAGCCATAAAACCCTCTTATCCATTGATGAGAGTAGATTAACTAGATCACTTCTTGGTAGGAGGAAGGCTAGCCTTTTGTAAAACCACTCTGGAAGAGAGTATTTTACATGTAACTCTGCGAATTCAAGACTCTCTATAAGCTCTAGGAGATTACCTAGATTGGTTTTCTCCACAATAAATCTTGGATTTAATCCTCCCTCATTATGGTAAATATAGAGGAATAGGCGGGCTAGTAACCTATAACTCGGCCTCCTCCCAGAACTTAGTACAATATATTTTAGCGTATAGTATCTAGATATAAAGCTCCGCACTAGCTCATAAAGCTCCTCTCTCATCGTTAATTGAAATCTACATTTATGTATTCTACAGGCTTCCCTAAAAGCACGTCTCGTGCTAAGTTTCTCGTTTTCAATAATGTACAGCGTAGTTGCGAGTATAGAGACTACTTTATCCGGATCCAATATCTAACAGCCCTCGATTGAAGGGATTGTCAATAATGCATTTAAATAATGATCCTTTAACTACCTCTATAATTATGCATTATTGCTCTAAAATTACTTTCTCGATATACTCAACGAGCTTCTTCCTGAGTTTCTCTTTTTCACTAGGTTTCCACGCAGTAAGGGGTTTATGAGTGCCGTGTTCTAATTCAACCCCTCTTCTCATCTTTTCCCTACTCGTCTACAACACCCTTTATTTATAACTGTTGGTTCCCAACCTTTAGTATATAATTAAACCCTAATAAACGTGTTTACTTGGATAAGTGGGTTGGCATGAATTATGATTAGATATTAGCGCTTATGAAACATTGCGTAAGGCTATACGCACTCGTTTATTCGATCAGGGAAACACTTTAATAGTAATATAAACCAGTAGAATTAATAGAGGTGAATTGAATCAATAAGGTTATAGTGTTTGAAAAGAAGTCGATGTTGAGCTGGATGAAATGAATTGGATTGAGTTAATGGGGGACTCCATAGTCCTTAGAGAAGTGGAGAGAGATAATCGAGTAATTAGAGTCTTCGTGAAAACTCCAGAACTACGCGATTTAATCCATGCATCAGCTTTGACTAGAGTTCTAAAACTGGAAGTTGTATTTGAACGTGGAATTGTAGAGTACTCTTTTAAACTAAACCAGGTTTCAAAGCCGCTGGAGATTTATGGGTTCACCATTGATTTATCGGGGTTTAGAGTTCAGTGTTATAGACTTGAAGATTCAGGATTATACGAGGTTAGAGTGGATCCTAGGAGTATTAGAGTTTCATCGGGGTTTCCACGTGTAGACAGAGTGGTTGATGAGATCTCCGCGTATAGGGGTTTATGGAGTGGGGTTTTGTGTGGTCCACGCGAGCAGTCTTTATTTAACTACGATTTAATCCTCAAGGCGAGGTATGCACTAAATTATGCTTTATTTAGGAGAATTAAGGAGGCTTGGTTAGAGTATGCTAGTGAATACAATGCATTCATATACTCAATAATACACAGTGCCTTGCTGGAGAAGGGCTTTAACCCTACATTGGAGGGCCTCGAGTGTATACGTGGGAAGTGCAGTGAAGTAGAGTACTCGAAGAGCGTGGATTGGCGGGGTGTGAGGTTGCCGTATATTAGTGACTCAAGGAGACTCTACGTATTACTCGAGAGGATGATTAATGGCTCGCAGCCAGACATACTACTTTCTTCGAGTAGTGTACAATTAGTAGTTGAGTGTAAACAAGGGGCTCCGAAGACGTGGTTGTCGAAGGCTATTAAGCAAGCTAGGAGATACAGGAAGTATGCTGATATCCTCGTGCTAGTAGCAAGTAGTGGGCTTACGAGCAGCGACTATGAATACCTCTTGGGGAATTACGACTATGTAGTAGACGAGTGTAATTACAAAAACTACACCCTATGTAGGACGCTCCTTAGCGGTATTGTTGGAAACGCGATCACGTGATTTAAGTATGTGTAATGACGTATAAGAGTATTCGCAAACTCCCTACCTAGTCTTATATTTTTATAGCATACTTTCCAAATAGTAATTTTTGGGATTCAAGGAGGAAAATATGAATGGAAACCTAACGAACCCACGTCTATCTCTACTACTACTTACTCTAGCTTGTGGATTAATAATGGTAATCGCTGTTAATGCAGGCTACTACTATAACTACTTATTCACTCCATATTGTCTACTCGCTTGGAACTGTTGGTTAGAGCCCTTGGTATCCGTGTTCGCAAAAACCTCTCTCTGGATAGTCCTAGTTGATGGGTTGCTTTTAATCTACCTTATGTTGAAAACCCCTAGATTCCTCACTACCAGGTTAATCACTGCTATCCTAATCTCGGCTTCCCTGGTGTCAATTTACCTTGAAGCCTTGTACTTACTGAGCATGGGTTTTGTAAAGCCATCTATTGTCGGTGGTGTCGGGGGTGGAATAGTGGCGTTGGCTGGGTTATTGGTTTATATGGGTGATTTCTGGGACGAGTTCATAATCCACTACTCGGGAAGGCCACGTGTTGTTAGAATTCCTCTTTTAATAGTTTCTCTCGTATTGTACTTTGCTTTAAGGAGCTACTTGTCCATAGTGTACTCTACTAGGAGGGTTGTTTATCAATTATTCTCCCTAGTGGCTGGATTCTCCACGGGTTATTCAGTAGGCTTATTAAGTAAGCGTATACAGGGAGGCAAATCGTTTTACTCGAGGTATGTCGGCATTGTATTATCTGTAGCAACTATTCTATATACTGTTCTCCCATTTACTAGTGTTGTAGTCTACGCATGGAGTAAGTACGTGGATACAGCACTGCTCTATATTAATAGGGAGTGTTCAATGTACTATAATATATATCATGGTGTTTTTGAAGGACTTGTCGGTATTAAGAATCAATTCATAGTTCTCCACCCTCTTGAAAGCACATACTATGAATTAAGCTATATAAATAAAACTAGATCCGTTGAGAAGCAGTGCATAGTGTACATTGCAACGTCTAGAGCCTTCAACCGCTACTCAATTATCCCAATAACTCTCATCACGCTTCTTCTAATAGCTTTCTATTCACACGTACTATACAAATCCGTGAAGCACCGTGGTATAGGTTGAGATTAATGCTTATATTAATCCATATGCGTAATGAGTATGATGCAGGGGCCCGTCGTCTAGCCTGGTAGGACGCCGCCCTCACACGGCGGAGGTCCGGGGTTCAAATCCCCGCGGGCCCATTTTCCGTGTCTTTATTTAGAGCGTTTTTCACTATGTGATTTCAACTCTGCAATAGTGCTAATGTAGAGTGAGAGTAGGATTAACCCTCCACCTACTACTTTATACATCGTAATGTATTCAATACCAATTAGTATAGAGAATATAGTGGCGAATACCGGCTCTAGTAGGAATACTATAGCTGCAGTGGACTCTGAGATATATCTTTGCCCCAATACCTGGAAGAGTGTTGCCCCTATTGAGCAAGCAATTGCTAGGTATGAAATGTAGATCCAAGCTTCCAGTGTTAAATTAAGCCCTGCCAGTAACGATGGTTGACCGTACAATACACTCGCGATGAACGTGCCGAAGAGGAATTCCACTATACTTGAATACCCATACCTCGAGATCAGTATTATCTGTAGAGCCCACATTATTGATCCAGCGAAGATTAGTACTCCCCCCAAGCCCAAGCCCCCGCTTGGCGTTGTTAAAACATATAATCCAATAATAGCGGAGACTAGTGCAGCTAGATCGAGCCGAGAATACTTCTTCTTAATTAACGCTGAGTACAAGTGGACGTGTATTGTAGCCAACCCCGTTATGAATGCACTCATTGAAGGCTCTATGTATGCGGTTCCAGCTCCTTGAAGGGCTAGTCCCGTTGAATATGTTAATCCAACAATGAATCCATACCAGAGACTCTTGTAGTCGATTCCTCTAGCTAATACCCTGTAGAGTATGATGGGTAGTAGTATTAAGGATGCTAAGGTTGTTCTTGTAAACGTGTACGTGAGTGGGTTTATTAAGCCCACAGATAGCTTTATGAATGCAAAACTAGTTCCCCATAGGAGAGTAGTGGATACGAGGGAGAAAAAACCCAGTATTTTATATCTCTTTTGTTTAATATACAATACGCTACCCTGGAATGATCCTAGTACCCGACTCCCCGCGTATTGCCTCAGCAGCGTTCTTTAAGTGGGCTATTATAGCTAGTTTTCCACCGTTTTGTATGAACCTAATGCCTGCCAGTATCTTGGGGCCCATACTACCTGGTTTAAAGTGTCCTTCTTTATAGAGTTTTAGTGCTTCACTAACCGTGATCTCTTTTACTGGCTTAGCATTTGGTGATCCATAGTTTATGTATGCGTAGTCTACATCCGTCAGGATCAATAGTACATCTGCTCTAAGTGCAGAAGCCATTCTCTCAGCTCCAAGATCCTTATCTATAACTGCTTCAACACCCTTTAATCCACCATCCTCATTAATTACAGGTACACCACCTCCACCATCAGCTATTACTAGAAATCCATTCTCAGCCAGCGTCTTAATCGCCTCTATTTCAACTTGTATAATTGGATCTGGCGATGGAACAACTCTCCTATACCCTCCCCTAGGGTCTGGTTTAAAGATCCACCCGAACTCTCTAGCTAGCTTATCAGCCTCTTCCTTCTCATACCATGGTCCAACATACTTACTCGGGTCCTTGAAGTCTGGGTCGTCCTTCCTAACTAGTGTTTGAGTTACAACAGTAACAACGCCTTTAACCCTGGACCCCAACAACCCCTTCTCTAATAACTTATTGTATAGTGCTTGCTGTAGAATATAACCCAGCCATCCCTGAGTCATTGCGCCAGCTATATCTAGGCTCATTGGTGGAATATTTTTGTATTTTAAACCAAGCATCATTAACTCAGCGAGTATGCCTGCCTGCGGCCCATTACCATGTGTAACCACAACTCTATAACCCTCCTCGATGAGCCTAATAACCGTCTCAGCGGCTGTGTAAGCGTTCCTCCAGTAGTCTTCGACTGTTCCCTTATCGCCTTTTGTT
>Ga0326761_1000078_pt1 | contig 23422 bp, 35 predicted proteins | sample GCREP_P_FD_207739 | JGI IMG/M metagenome (GOLD analysis project Ga0326761, IMG submission 207739) | Hot spring water microbial communities from Geyser Creek Basin, Yellowstone National Park, WY, United States - GCR.EP_P | ecosystem: Environmental > Aquatic > Thermal springs > Unclassified... | reverse complement strand
GTAGTATTTTCTCTTTGTAAAATTCATCAAACAAAAAGCTAACTTCACCAAGCTTAAAGTAATAGAGAGCTACATCTTCCAGCTTGAAAAGTTCTAAGTTCCTCATGGCAACACCTCCTTAAGTTGTTTTATGTTAATATTATACCATAAACTTTACAATTTGTCAAGAGGCACCGCACTGTAGTATCAATTTAGAGATGTTGTGTAGTCTTGCTTCAATAATAAATAAATCCTCTCTGTATCTGTCAAACTCAAACACCAACAAACCATCATTATACATAACATTATAAAGCCTTGTTCTAAGCAAATCTTCGCCTTTCTTCTTTACACAATTTATATCTACACGGTCTGGTTTCGTTTCTCCCGTTTCTTTTAGTATAATAACAGTAGCATCATAAAATAAACTTAGTTTAAGGTAATAAGTCTTCTCACTAAGCCTTGTTATAATTGTTTCTTTAAAAAGAACTACAGTTGCTCTTGCGTCTGGTATTTCCAAAGCTTGATGTAGTATTTTTTCTTTATAGAATTCATCAAAAATAAAAGTAGCTTTGTGTAGTTTAAAGTAATATAAACCTATGGGCTCCAGTTTAAAAATCTCAAGCTTTAGGTTCTTCATGGCAACACCTCCTTGTATGGTTTATAGTATTATACCATAAAATTGATGCTTTGTCAAGCCCTCAGGAGCCTCTCACGGCTCCTGAGGTGGAAAGGGTTAAGCTTTTACTTTATCCAATTCCTCCGCTAATCTCATCACGCAGTCTTTATCATACTTCAGTCTGCTTCTTACAGTATCATATCCAATTCCTCCGCTAATCTCATCACGCAGTCTTTATCATACTTCAGTCTGCTTCTTACAGTATCACTTGCTGACACTAAACATATCTCTCTACTCCACCAAGCTTCTTTTATGCACCTTTTCAGTTTGGGGTGTAAGTGTATATATCCAAACTGCCAGTCTTTATCTTCATCTATTTCAACCTTTTCTATATATTTCTTTATAATTTCGGGGTTAGTTTTAAAGAGAAAGTTCAGAAAATCTTCAATATCTTCGGTAGAACTTTCAATAAGTTTTGTCTTATTAATATCTTTATTTTTGTAATGGTAGAAAAACGGATTGTAAAATATTGAGTGAGGATGAAACATTCTCGGTTTTTCCTTCAGCATTAGGTCTTTCCAACCTTTTATTTCAACATCCACCTTATCCAAAACTACAAGATTTTCTAAGTCTGTTAGGCTCATTCTCTCATAAATACCAAACACTTCTTCACTATACGCCCTTTCTAAAGCCTTCAACTTTTCATAAAATTCGTCTTCAAATATGTAAGACACTACAGCTATAAAGTCTCCAATCGTAAAATTACCTAACTTAGCATCAAGAAATTTTCGTTCCTTTTTATTCAGAGATAAAATCCAATATACGAAATCATCTCTCTTTATTCTGGCCTTACTCGGTATCCTATCCCAATTTTCCTTAAACATACGTGGTGTATATATTTCTACATCAGCATAATTTTGATAGAGAGTTATTTTGTAATCTACATCCTTTGACAGTCTCTCACCATACTTTGTTTTATACTCGTAAGCTTCTGTAATTAAATAAACAACTCTCTTCATGGCAACACCTCCTTTCGTTAGTTTTTGGTGGCTTTAATACCCCACCCAGTCCCGCCACCTGAGGACTGGGTGGGTTAATATCTTGATATCTGTCAATCGTAATAATCTATATAGTAGTTTTCATCTTCCTCATATGACTTTATTATTTTTTCAGCTTCTTCCTTGCTGTAAAGAGCAAAGCTTTCATCCGACCTAGTAAGAAAACTATATCTTGGTTCATCGTTTATAAGAACTACCCATAAGTGATATTCGTCCCCGCAAAAGTCCTCCCTTGTGTTTCCGTATCTAAATATATAGTAATCTGCATCTGGAACCTCATAAACTACAATTACAGAATGATAGTTTCCTCCATTATTATGCATAACAGAACCATACAATTCAAAGCAATCGCATCTCTCTTTTATGGTTAAAACTTTTTTAGGGTCTGGCAAAGCTTCAGGATTAACTTTTTCTAGCACATAATAGTCAGGTACAATTTCTACCTTTACCATGGCTTCACCTCCTCAATAGTGTTTTAGTTTTACTGGGCTTCATTACTCCCCCGCACCCGCCCAGCACAGGCACGGGGGAGTGGGTTTTTACAAGTGGTTAGGTTCATCTCTGCTTCTCCTCATGGCTTCACCTCCTACATTTTTATATTTATTATAGCATAAAATCTACACCTTGTCAAGTCCTTTCACAATCACAAAGTTCAGAAATAAAAACAGGATTATATAAACTTCCAGCATTCCAATCTTCCCAATCCCAATTGTCTCTTTTGAATGTTTTACCCCTCGTACGCACTACTGCCTTATTATCTAGTTCAAAAATCTTATCAATAAAATAACCATGCACATGCCAGCATGCGTTAGCTAATCTCCTCCCGTTAGGGCTCCGTCTTGCTCCTTTTTTCCTACTGTCTTTTACCTTTAACCGCACAAGATAGTAAAGTCCTCTGTCTTTAGTTTCCATAATTACATTCCCATCATAAAGAGCATTAACATAATTTAAGGCTTCTTGAAGCACTTCCCGGCTTGTTTTAATCTTCATGGCTTCACCTCCTTAAGGTTTTCATATAGGTATATTATAACACATTTTTTCATACTTGTCAAGTTTTTCTAAAAGCTTTTCTATTTTGTCAAGACTGCAGAAAATTTCTAACTCGTTTTCTAAACTTAGCTTCATGTTTTTTGTGTTTCTTTCAATCTTTCTTTTCAAGGAACTAAAATCTCTTTTTAGTCTTTCAATTTTGCTCCTCATGCCTTCACCTCCTTTCAAGTTTTCTATAGTATATTATAGCACACTTTTTAGCGTTTGTCAAGTCCTTTTTTATGCAATCAGACCAACCCGCCCAGCACTGCAAAGATGCTTAAAACCGTTGAAAATCAAGCACTTGCGTGATATTAGCAAAGCGTTGAAAATCAAAGATTTTCTCAGCACCGAAAAGCCACCGAAAAGCCACCGAAAAGGGTACCGAAAAGCGTCAAACCGTTGAAAATCAAGCATTTCGTGAAATTCTTTTCGGTTTTTCGGTTTTGCTACCCAAACCCGCCTACCCGACCCACCCCCACCCCTGGCGCGATTTTTGCAGGCAAGACCCGCGACATTTCTATACATCTCTCTACTACCGAAAAACCGAAAAACAAAAAACAAGAAACAAAGAAAAACATTGAGAGAGTAGCGTTTGAAAGTTTTTCGGTATCCTTTTCGGTAGCTTTTCAGTAGCTTTTCGGTTTCTTGACAAACTCAAAAACACGCACCATAACCAACCGCCACCCCACCCCGCCCCACCTTGCTGATTTGACAAAAGAATTATCAAAAGTATTGACAGTAGTGTTATCAAAAGTCTTAGCAGTAGTCTTATCAAAAGTCTTAACAGCAGTCTTATCAAAAGTTTTAACAGCAGTGTTATAAAACACTAAAACCCGCTCTTGTGAATATTCTAATATGCTAATATTCTGATATGCGAATATGCGAATATTCTTATGTTAATTTTAACGTGAATTTAACGTGAATTTTAACATGTTAATTTTAACGTGAATTTAACGTGAATTTTAACATGTTAATTTTAACGTGAATTTAACGTGAATTTTAACATGTTAATTTTGTGTTAATTTTATGTTAATTTTAACACAATTTTAACAAGAACAGGTTTGTTTATGCAAAGAGATAATAACCTTGCATGTTAAATTTAACATTACGGAGTATTTGCAAAGTATTGAAAGACAAAGACTTGCATAATGTGATGTTAAATTTAACCACTTGACAAGCTAAAAAACTTGTGCTATATTGAACCTTACCATGAGATACATAAGGGATAGGCCAGGTAGAAGCTAGGTAATCACATGCCCAAGGGCGTAAGGGCATGTAAAAATAATATTACGCCCAAAAACTACTTTAAGGGGGTGTTGCCATGACATACGTAAGGTTAAGAGATCTTATAGAGTTTGCATATTATACTTGGTGCTTTAGCTTTGAAGATTTAGAAGGTGATTTAAGTGATGTGTTGAAGCTGGCTATAAAAGAAGGGATTAATGAAATAGGTTTAGACAATGGCAAGGTGATTTATTTAGGTGAGTATGATTTGGATGATATTACGGAATATTTAACTGATGAAGTTAGGGATATTTTACAGGATATAGAGCATATAGAAAATGAAGAAATCCTATAAGGGGGGTGTAAGCCATGAGAAGGGATATAACCTTTACAGTAAAACCTTTAGATGCTAAGACAGAGAGAAAAATAAACACCTTAATTCCTGTTTTTGTCTATTTTAACAATGGAAACAGGATAAGAGTTTATTGGGAAAATGGTATATTTGTTATTACAAAAGAGTATAACCTTTTAAGGGATGGTAAGGTGCTTATCTCTATTTATGAAAAAAGAAAGCTGTTATTCAGAATTCAGAATTTCCAACCTTTCACAATCTACATATTAGAAGATTTGGATAAGTTTAAAAGAGCTTTGCAATTGGAAAATTTTGATGGGTACCCATTAATTTATGATGAAGGGAAATATAAACAGTTAAAAACCCTTATAAGTAGTTAGATTACCATCCCAGGGCATGGCTTAAATGCCATGCTCTCTTTTCTTTTTACCTTGCAAGTAAATAAACACTCACTTACCAAAGCATGGCACGGCGTGTGAGTAAGTGTTTATTTACAAAGCATGGGTGTATAAGTGAGTGTTTATTTACAAAGCGTGGCGGTTCTCAAGTGGGACATGGGCACGGCACGGGCACGGCGCACGGAAACGCCCACAGCGGGGCGCGGGCGGGCCTATCGTTGTTCCTACAGAAGTTCTTTTTCCAATGGGCAACCCACTTGACTTTTGCCTCGTTTTGTGGTATAATATTGCAAAACCTTAAGGAGGTGTAGCCATGCAACACAAAATCTACTTATCCAATGCATTCAGCCTCAACATGCTTAACCTTAACCCTGAAGTTCCAGTACCAGTCAGACTGTTCGTCAGACCGATTGACCTTCAGCGGGTTAAGTCCTTGCTTGAACTCGGTTTTGAAAGTGCAGTCGGACACCAAAGTACTGCAGAAATTCTTTCAGCTTTACTTGGCATTGAAGTTCCAACTAACAGAACCGCAATCAAGCTTCAGTCAGGAGACATTTTGATTGTCTTTCAGTTAGGCGTAAGACTTCAAGAAGGACAAGTGCTAAGCAAAGAAGAAGTGCTTGACCTGTATAACAAAGGACAAGCAAGCTTTGTGATGGTGGAGGTAGTGTGATGAGAGCACATCAAGTTCTCTCACAAACTGTGTATATTAGTTATAAAGAATTTCATTTGCGTGTTTTTGATAGCAGAAAAGAGCGTAATATTCGTGTGGAAGTTTTGCCTTCATATATGTTAGATTACATTATGAGAAAATTAAATCCTCCCCCTCGGAAATTTTCAGAAGCGAAGGAAGCAGAGTTAATAATGAAGTTTGAGAGAAATAATAATCTACTATTGGTATATAAGCTTGACTTTTGTGGAGAGGTTTTTTATGTAAAAATAGTAGAGAGAAACGCAGAGCAAAATATAGGAGAAACTTTTATTTACTTTTCTCATGAAGATTGCGATAAAGTTTTTGTTATTCGTGTTGATGAAAATCCAAAGGTTTTTGAGGATGAAAATGTTTTCTCTGATAACGAAGGTAATTTCACTGTTGAATTTCTAACGGAAGAGGAGTTTTTAGATGTCTTACAAAAAAGTTTTGAACAACTTAAACAAATGTTTTACATCCACCCTTCTTGGAAGGAAAAATTAAAAAGCCTGAAGGAGGTGTTGTGATGGAGTTAGTCAAACTTATACCTCACCCGTTGCAGTTTCCTTCCATTTATGACTATACTTTCATCTTGTTCGGCAACAACGGAGAGATACGCATTCATGTGCGTCTTCTTGATGAAGAAGCAGTAAAACACTCAAAGCACGATTTAGCAGACGCATTAGAACCGAAACTCTTGGCAAAGTTTAGGTGGTATCACAAGCATTTTGAAACGATGCTTATTGAAGAATACTATCAACTTGACTTTGACCAGGAAACCGTAGCTTTGCAAAGAGCATATGAAGACACGGACAAAGAACCAGAAAGAATAGCAATTTTTACTGATGGAAAGAAGAAATTCTGGTTGCCTTTTACAAAAAGCGAACATTTTCACGAAAGGTTCCGCTTTTTAACCTTTGACGAGGTTGAAAGGCGTATAGCAAAAGAGTTATACTACAATACCAAGCAAATTTTGTTTGTTGATACAAAAATGTTTGGCAAGGAGGTGTGAGCCATGTTGGTGAGACTTTACAAATCACAACTTGCAGATGCTTTGCAAACTGTAGCAAAAGCTGTTGAGAGAAAAGCATCAGCTTTTTATTTGCAAGCAGTTAAGCTAACTTTTGAGAAGGACTATCTTATCATGCAAGCTACGAACTTGGAGCGGTTTTTGACAGTTAGAGTGCCATTGGAACCTGTTGGTCTATTCCTTGAACCCAAGACAGTGTATGTTGATGGAACAAAGTTTGCAAAGTTTGTAAAAGAGTTGGATGAAGAAATACTTCTTGCACCAGAGGATACACATCTTGAAGTAAAGTCTGGCAGGGCTAAGGCGAGGTTTTTAGTGATAGGTGATGCAGATTTACCAGAATTTCCAGAACCAGTTTATGACATTGAGTTTGACGCAAAGCTACTCCTTGACGCAATTGAAAGAGTAGGTTTTGCAACAAGCAAGGAGACTGACAATCTGAAATGTATATTGATTGATGGTAAAGGAGACCACATAAACTTTGTAGGTTCTGACGGATACAGGCTTGTAATTTACAAGCATCCGATGAGTTTTGATAAACGGTTTAAGTTGCATGTAAGTGGTTTGGTTGTGCTTAAAGACTTGCTTGACGATACTGACGTTGTCAAACTCGGTGCAACGGAAAACATGACTTTTGTAGCAACGGATTTGTGGGAACTGGCTTTGAGAAATACAGAAGGCGAATATCCAGACTACGAAGCAGTGATACCTTCTGACTACACTTGCAAAGCGGTATTTTATGCTGATGATATGCAAAAAGCATTAAAGAAACTTCTCGTGCTTGGTAAAGATGCGATTGGTGTTGAGATGTTTGTAGGTAGTGAAGAAATAGTGATGAAGACGCAAAGTCCGGACTACGGAGAAATTGAAGTAAAGGTGCCAGCGAGAGAGGTTTCTGGTGAAATGCATATAGCGTTTAATGGTAAGTATCTCAAACAGTTCATTGACAACGCAGATGGTAAAGTAGAAATAAGGCTTGTGGATGTAGAAAGTCCGATGGTGTTTGAAAATGGTGAGGATTATATGTATGTGCTGATGCCGATGAGGTTGTAAAGGAGGTGTAAGTCATGTTGCAGGTAGGAAAGGTTGTTTTTGTGCCAGGGGAAGAATACATCAGAGTAGAGAAAGAGTTTGAAAACAGTTTGTATGCGAAATATGAAGTCGGGTTTGTCAATGAAGATGACCATATGTATGGATGGGCGCATGTTTATTTCATAAAAGACAGAAACAAGTTAAAACAGTTTTGCGAAGAAACAGGAGAAACGGTTTGTTGGATAGAGCCAGATGAAGAATTTAGTCAAAAAGTAGGTGAATATGTTTTAAAGTTTTACAAAATATATGTTGGTGGAATGACTGGTGGAGATTTGGTAGTAAAAAGAATTACAAAAGCAGATGTTGAAGAAAATTCTTTATTTTATTTGGTAAGCAATAGTAATGAAGAATATGTTATTCCGTGCAATTCAAAAGATAGGTTTTGCTTTATGTTTTATTGTCATTATGACTGTTATTATCGCAATCCAGATGATTAGTGGCAGTTTTTCTTTTTTGTTTTATATTTAATAGTATGGCGAGGAAGAAAAAGTGGATACAAGAGGCTATTAAAAACCCAGGTGCTTTTACTGAGTGGTGCAGAAGGCGAGGCTATGAAGGGGTGACGAAAGAATGCATTGAAGAAGGCAAACGCAGTCCGAACCCGACTACAAGACGTCGGGCGGTGCTTGCTGAAACTCTTAGAAAGCTCGCTAAGAGACGTAAGAAAGGATAAGCCTTGCCAAGATACGAGTTTGATGTATAATATTTAGCATGGCTTACGTAAGAAGACCATTTAACCCTCTGACACCAACACCAAACCAAGTAGTAAATGAATTAAACCAAGCAAACGAGAATTTTGATATACTGGCACAAGCATTTTTGAATAACGACCCAACAACAAGAGTTTTGAAGAGTGATGTTTATACATTTCGCAGAGTTGATTTGACAAATGCGATGAGTGATTATATGTTGCAAGTAGGAGAAGAAGCAATTATAAGTTTTGAGTATGAAGAGTATGAAGTTTTTATACCGTTGCGTATATCTACTCAAAGCGGGACATATTACGAAATGGATATGATTTTTCTTAATTACTCAAACTCACTTGTTAGTATTCACTTATATCCGAATAATATGTCCTATGCAAATGCTTTTATTTTTAGGAAAATATCCTCAAGTGGGTTTAGTCAAGTTCGTAATAGTTATTTTGAAATTTTTTCTGGTAGTGGGAATGCAAGCATAAGAGCGTATATTACAAATTTTAATTGGTTTAAGGTTGTTAGCGTGATATCATCAGAGCCAACTTTGTATGTTTCTCTTTGGGATGATAGAGCAATACGTTGGACATCTCTTGGAACGGTTTATATTTATTGTAATTATCCACATTATGCAGGTTATATTTTAGTCAGGAGGTTGCTATAATGAAAATAAAAATTTATGCCTTTATTCATCCAGATTTGAAAACTCTTTGTTGTGCTGTACTACCTGAAGCAGTGCCAGAAGGCGTTGAAGCTGTAGAATTTGAAGTAGAAAGTCCTGATGATGTTATTCTTGACAACGGACAAATCAGACTAAAAACAGAGGCGGAAAAACTTGTAGAGGAGAAACAGAAAAAACTTGCAGAACTCAAAAACTACGTCGCAAGCCTGCTTGAACAGACTGATTACATCGTAGTAAAGATTTCAGAAGCACAAATGCTTGGAGACACGGATGAAGTAGGGAGATTAAAGCAGAAATACGCAAAGCAACTCCAACAAAGAGAAGCAATACGGCAATGGAGCGAACAAATAAAACAAGCAATCAGAAAAGCACAGACTTTAGAAGAGTTGAGAAGCTTGGAGGTTAAGTGGAATGGTTAAAGCTTTGCTTATTGCTTTTGGACTTGTGTATTTTTTACATGTTGTAGTATTACTCCATGAACGTAGAACTCATCTCAGAACAATGAGCAAACTTGCAACATGCCAAGCAGAACTTCAAGCTACGCAAGAAAACTTACTCAAATACACACAACTATATACAGATTTGCGGAATAAGTGCGAACTGGATAAAAAACAAATTGAACGCAGATACTCCGCACTCTTGAAAAAATCACTGGAACCAATACCTCAAATTACGATACCAAAGACTGAGGATGAATGTCAAGCTTTAAAGGAGATGATAGATGAGGCGTCTTCTTATTTTAGTGAGTAGTTTTACAGTTTTTGCTTGTGCAACGAAACCTCAGATAGTGGAAAAGGAAGTATTTGTGCGGTGTCCAGTGCCTGATATTCCAAAAACAGAAAGACCAGTAATCAAAAAAGATGCAACTTATCCAGAAAAACTCAAGACCTTGTTAGACTACATGTTCAAGCTTGAAAGAGAAAACGAGCTGTTGAGAAGCGTTTTAGATACTTGCAAGTAAAGGGAAAAGTCTCTAAAATTGTTTAAAAAGGAGGTAAGTCATGAGCAGAAAAAGACTTGGCGTAATTGAAACTTTGTTAGATGATGGTGTTGTGATTTTTGAAGAAGATTTGAACAGAATTGAAAACATACTGAAGAGCGACCCAGACCTTATAACCGACGTTATCAAGGTACATGAACTTGCAGAAGACAACAGTGATATTGTAGTAATGGAACACATCTATCCAACGCAAGACAATAGACTTGTTTATGAACTGGGAACCCATAGTGCAAAAGATGTGGTGTTTTTGTCTATGAATATTGACATGCTTGATGTAAAATCCAGAAACCTTATTGTAAGCATAGCTTATCCAGAGGAGGACATATATGAAGGCGATTAAGGACTTTTTAACTTACTACTGGTTCGTGGTTTTATTTTTACCACTTGCTTTGTATCTTTACTATGCAAATGCTTTTGACCCACAGCTAATACCAGACCTTGTATTTCGCAAGTTATCTATCGCTTTGGCAAGTCTTGGGTTTGGTTATCTTGCAAGGCGGTTGATAATAGGTAAAATTGACTGGCAAGGAGTGTGGCAGTATGTTTATGCGATTGTTCTTCAGCTTATTGTTGCTCTTGCTTTCATTTTCGGCTAATGCACAGCCTCTTGAAGCTTGTATAAGAATAGCAGATAAGACTAAACTGGCTACCGCACGGTTCTTTGGTTCGGATTTTCCATATTGGTATAACGTAGGCTTGGCACATACAGAGACAAAATGCAGATTTGTTATAAGCAAAGACGGACACGGTTCTGTAGGCTACTTCCAGCTTACACCCAAATTTTTAGACCCGATGCTTAGACCTTATTTTCCGAAATACACCGAGAACCATTTAGACCACTTTTATGCCTTTGCGTATTACCTACGCAGTCTTTACAAAGAACCGCTTTGGATAATGTATCAAAGATACAATGGCGGTGATTTGGTTTTGCGTGAGTGTAGTAGAGCTAATAGTATGCGGTGGGAAGATTGTAAAGCACAGTGCAGACGAAAAAACGTATGCGTGTGGTTTGACGGTTTGACGTGTAGGCAATACAGAAACGCTTGCGATATAAACTACAGCTATTCCAAGAAAGTTTATCAAAACGGACAATACTACCGCACGGGAGAAGATAAACTGAAGTTTTGGTAATGTGTTATATTTATTTGTATGATTGTTTTGAATGACTATACTAATACACCATTTGCTGTTGAGGAAGGTGAGTTAGAAAACTTTGCAGTTAGTATATACAACGAACTAAAAAGTTTGAACGAAAAAAGACACTCAAAAGTCCGAGACTACATTAGAGAACTAAACGGGAACTCAGCAATTCCGGAACCAGAACTAGATTGGCAAAGCAATATCAAGTCAAGTCTTTTCTTTCAAAAACTCGCATTTGCTTACTATTACTTTAGGTCTCTCGTAGATAGGGCAAGTAAAAACTTGCTTACTTTTTACGCATCAGACCCATATAGCAAGATGCCATCTATTCTTAAGAAGTGCTATGACCTTGCTATATACAAATCTGACTTCTTTCAAGAGGTAGGACTTACACTGTTTTACGGTCTTTTGTCTGGACACCTTGCTTTGCTTATAGACACAGACCTTGAGATAGACCAGTTTGGTGAGGTTGAGAAAAAGCTTATAGTAAAAGCTTTACATCCGTTGGATTTTTATGTTTCAAATGATGGTTCCTTTTACGCATATGATGTGTATGTCCCTCTTGAGAAAGCTTATAGACTTCAAAAGTTTTGGATGATAAAACCAGAGAAGCTTGAGCCGTATAGTATATCAACATCAAAAGAGACAGTGGAGTATTTAGTGAAAAGTTCTCGCAAGCGGGCTTTTGTGAAGCTTACTTACATTTACGGACGGTATGTCAATAATGATGTAGTATCTACACCAATTAAGATAACTCTTTTAAACGATACCAAGCTTGTTGATGTAGAAGAAATCAACCATGCGGACAATTTGATGCCAATTGTCCATACTTACTTCTACGCCTCTGACTTTCAACTAAGCTACGCAGACCTGATATGGGACTATTACAAAGAAGACACAAGACTTTTGCGGTCTTTCATTGATAGAGTTTTGCTTAGCACAGCAACCGCTTTTGAAATATACGTGGATGCTATTAAACAAGAAGAAGATAAAGAGGAGCTTGAAATAGCACCTTATATGGTGTTTAAGACAACTTCTCCAAACCAAGCAGTCAGAACATTCCAGCTTGCAAGCATTGACCCAAACGCACTACCATTTAGACAAATGATACTTATGGAAGCACAAAACGTAAGTGCAATATCTGAAATATTAGAAGGCAAACCAACCTCAAAAGGCAGACCAACGGCAAAAGAAATACTCATTAAATCTCAATTGAACATGCAGTATGTAAATACTCTTATCAACAGAATTGAAGAAGAATTTATAGCAAAAGCGGTTCGTAAGATGCTTGCGGTCTTTATTCAAACATTTATAGATGAAATACCAGCAATGCTTACCCCAGAAGAAGCACAAGAGTTTAACGTGCTTGTCAATAAAGCAATCATAGAGGACAAGCCTAAATACTACTACCTTGTCAAAAACATCTACAAAGGTATAACAATCAGAGTTGAAGGTTTAAGCGGTGTAGTAAGGCAAAAAGAAGAGCTTGAAAGCTTGCTGTCTATACTTGAATTGTTTAGCGAACTTGGCGCTTTGCCGTTCCTCAATGTGCCTATCATCGTAAAGAGAATTGCGGATATTATGCAACTACCTTCTGAGCTTGTGCGGATACCTACTCCAGAGGAAATGGAAGCAATGGCACAAGCACAAAAAGTTAAAGAAGAAAATATCAGGCAATTTATCAAACAAATTCTTTCTGACGAAGAATTGTTGCTTAAGATAGCACCGAAATCAAAAGACCTATTGACGTATCTAAACCTTGCAATGGGAGGTAGTAGCGATGCAGGTGAATGATTACTTGCTTATAAGTACTGTAGCAATTAATGTTGTGCTTTTGTTTGCTTTTGTGTTTGTCGTGTTTAAGCTGATGAGACTTCAAGCAAGGTTGGAGCTTATGGAAGCAAAGTTTGAAATCTTGCATGAAAGCTTACAAGATTTGATAGAACGCATTCGGAAGGTTGATGAAAAGATTGACATAGTTAAGGAGATAGAACAGCTTGTGGAACGCATTCAGGTTAAGCGTGAAGAAGATAAAGACAAAGTTAAACAATTTTTGATAAGGAAGTTTAGCCATGATATGGCAGGATGATGCAATAACTTTTCAACAAGCTATGGAGAAGGAAACGAAGTTTATAAAGTTTGTCTTTCTGGACGGAGTGTATATAGGCAAGAAGCTTGGAAATGAACTGTTCTGTGATTTTCATCCAACGATTGAGACAGCTAAACTTTTGAAGCAAGCTATAAAAGTTTATAAACCAATCGTGGTGCCAGACCCTTACAAACCCACAAGAGAAGGCTTGCTAACCAACACAGGGCAATACATTTACTTCAGACAATCAATTGTTTATTATGATGGTATCATTAGACCAGTTTTCTTTAGCAAGATGTATTCTTCTGATGTGTTTGATGTGCAACCTTTCTCACTGCTTGCAAGGGTTTGGAACGGAGAGTTTGATTTACAAACAGCACAGAAAAAATATTTGGAGGCAATGACGCAATGAGAGTGCTTGTATTTGGAACAGGTATTGAGTTTAGTCATGTGCTTGGTTTAGCTACCGCAGGACATGAAGTGTATTACTATACCGATTACATTTCTCCGTATCCAAGCTTTGATGATTTTGCTACAGGCTTTGGTTTTGAGAATATCAAAAAGGTGCATAATTTCTTTGCCTACATAGACAGAGTTGATAAGATTGTTAGCTTTGATGTGTATGGTGGAGACCTATTTTCGTTCTTAGCAAACAAAGGATACAAGACTTTTGGTGGAGGAATAGCTACGGAGCTGGAGCTGGATAGAAGATTTCTCAAAGTGATGTTAAAATCAGTTGATGTTCCTACTCCAGGATACAAGATTGTGCGAGGTTTTAAGAATGTTAAACCGCCGTGTGTTGTGAAGCTTTCTATTTTTCGTGGTTCCACCGAAACCTTCTTCATAAACAATGAAGCAGAAAAGCGTAATTACGAAACCAAGTTAAGAAAAGAGTTCGGAGAATTTCTTGACCGAGTAGAGTTTGTTGTAGAGGAACAGCTTAAACTTGATGACAGATATGTTGAGATTGGCGTGGATGCGGTATATGACTATGAACAAGGTGGTTTTCTCTTTCCAGTGCTTTGTGGAATAGAGTATAAAAAGGGTGCGTATGTCGGCAGAGTATGCAACAGTTTGTCCGAGTTGCCAAAACCTTTGCAAGAAACACTGATAAAGCTTGACCCAATTCTGAAAAAGTTCAAATACAAAGGTTTTATAAGCACAGAAGAGTTCATCAATACACGAGGCACAGACCACTACTTTCTTGATATAACAGTCAGGTCTCCTTACCCACTTGGACTTGGTTATAGATACGCAATGAAGAATTTTGCTGATGTAGTGTTAAACGGAGCAAGACCTGTTTTCAGAGACAAGTTTTATATAGCAGTGCCTTTGAGGTTTGATGAAGCAAGAGACTTTTTTGTGTATGTAGATACTCCAAGTCCAGAAGAAGACGCAAGATACAACTTTGAGGCACTGATGAAGATAAGAGGTGAGTATTACATTCCAAAAGGTGAGGCAGTTCAAGGTTGTGTTTGCGAATGTTTTTCTTCACTTGATGAGGCTAAAATTATGAAAACTATGGAACAATTGATAAAGAAAGTCTCTGCTGTATCTTTATCCGACGATTTGTCTAATCTACCACTTGCTTTACGGGAGGCGAAAAAGCTATGGAGATAATGAAATACACAAGACTTGAAGAATTGCTGAAAGAGTATGAGAAAATTCAATCGTTTAATCAGAGAAGCCTTGATATTATGTCCATTGAGGCTCAATTTCAAGGCTACAAGAAACTACTTGAGGAAATAGAGAGAGAAAAACGCAATCTTGAAAAGCTTGAAAGACAGGCAGATGTGCTTGGTATAAAGAACCCTGTTCGGACAAAAAATGAAATCGCAATGGTAAAAGCAAAACTGCTTGAGCTTGAGAAGTCTATTTATGACGCTTTTAAGTCTTTCAGAGCAAAAGAAGAAAGCACACCGACCACGGCCATACAGATAAACATCATAACCTCTTCTCCAGATACTCCAATTGTAGAGGAAGAGCAATGAGTGAGGTAAAGCCTACGCTTGTTTATTACGACGATGAGACACCACCTTTGAACTCTTGGTTAGGTAATTTTCCGACTGGCAAATGGATTGATGCTCAGAGTAGAAACTGGTATTGGATTATGACGAATGTTGTTGCTTTTGTCAGTGCTTATGAATACAGAGTAAAGTTTGATAATCCTGTAGAGAACGCCACGTTAATTTTTCCGTTTGTAGTTAAGACTTCAGATGAAGGTGTTAAGAAAGTTTTTATTGATGGAGTGGAGTATCAAGTGAGAAGTAAAGAGAACTATGGTAATATGTTTGTGGTGTCTGGAAAAGAGTTTAGGTTTAAAGTAGCAACGAGATACAAATTACGCAAACAAGCTGTTCCGATTTTAGCAGTTGAATATAAGCAAGCGGTTTTTAGAAGTGTAGAGTTTTCAAATTTAAACTACATCAGGTTAAGACATACTTCTTCTGGTTTTAATACAGCAGGCAAGATAACTACGAACTATATTGCCACACGACGTTTTGGTGCTGATTTTATTACCTCTAACTCAACATATTGTAATTACATTGCTATACGCACTGTTCCGAGTATGTTTAGTGGTGTTAATAGCTTTTCTGTTCCAACTATGCAAAGAACAGCTTATCAGCAAGCAAGTTTTAGAAGCGTAAAAATTTTGGAGCCAAGCTACATAAGACAGAGAACCTACTCTCTTGATTTTAGCATGGCAAATGCGATAGCTACAGACTATACAAATATACGAAACATTTACACAGATTTTATTACTTCTAACTCAATATACTGTGATTATGTTATTATGCGTGTTGTCCCGAGTGTGTTTGGTGATGTTAGTAGTTTTTCCGTTCCAGTTATAGCTAACTGTAGAGATACATCTTGGGCAAGGTTTGGAGGTGTATGGAGTTCATGCGACACGTGGATGCCCTTGACCTAACTAAACTACCGATTGTAAATATGAAAGGCGATGCGGTTTATTTGTCTGAAGAAGGTTTTATTGTTTTTCCTCAGGTAGTGCGTCAAAGGTATTTGGAAATAAACACTTTACCGAACAACTTTGTAGAAGGTTTTGTTTTGAACGGTAAAGTGTTTTTGGTTTTGAGTAGAAACACCTTATACGATGTTTTTTACGAAAACACAATTAGAACATACTACAAATTTGCTGGTGTGGTGGTGTTTGGTGATGTAATCTTTTGTTTTGTTGATAACAACAAATGCTTGGTTATAAACACCGCAACAGATGAAGTTAAGACTATAGCGATTTCAGAACCGTCAAACATTGTTTATGTCTATCAATTATCAGCCTACCTCTTTGCAGTTATCACAACTCCACCGACTACTGTGTATATTTACAGCATGGATGATGCTGGAAGAATTGCAACCGCAACTGATGGAAGCACGATAACTCTTCCAGCATATTCGTATGGAGTGTTTGCTAATCCTAAGATTAACCCACAACTTGTGAAAAGAGATGATTTGCTTTACCTCATTGGAGATGATGCTACAGTTCTGCTTAGCCTCCAAATTTCAGACCTGATTTACTTGCGAACTGAAGAAACCTCTTTGCAAAGAATTTGTCCGTTTCCAGAATTTGAGGAACAAGGTATTGAGTTTGTAAGAGAAACGCAGAATTTCTACCTATTCAAAAACTCCTTGTTTAACAGTTTAGTGTGGATTAGCAAAGGCAACAGGCGGATTTACTTTTCAACAAACTATTTGTATTTATCTCAGCATTATGTAGTGTATGACAGAAACCTTTACACGTTGCAAGATATAATAGACCCAGACAAACCACATATTCCACTTCAGAAAGAATTCACAGTAAAGTTTAAGAAAAACTGGTTGAACGGTATAAGCATAGAAGTGCTTGAAACAACAGAATACGATATAGGACACATGGCGGTGCTTAGCAGGTTTCTTGATTTTCAGAACTTCTTTAACTACACAGTTAGAGCAACACGAACAAATTACAGGCTTGCTTTGCGTGGTGAGGAGTTTGTAGTATCTTTATACACAAACCAAGCTTGCAGGATAAGAACTTTTCAAGCATGGTAAGGATTATTAAAGCTGGGAGAACTGTGAGAGTGGAAAAAGGTGTAGTGATTTTTGTGAAGCATGATTTAACTGTTGAAGCAAGACTGATAGAACAACCTCAAAACATTTACATTGATGAAAGCTTGTTTTCTTGTGCTATATTTATATCTGAGGAGGATGAAAAATGGCAACGACGGTAGGTGTTGCCTATGCACAAGCGGTTGCTACAAGAATTCTCCAAAATAGCTATGTAGGTTTAATAAGACAAGATGGTTCTGAATGTCCTATAGGTAGAATAGCTTTAGGTTCTGTTGTTGTAGATGCTTCTGACCCAGATTATATTGTGCTTTCAAACTTGAACGATATTGTGTTTCCTGTAGCTACTATGGATGTAGCACCAGCAGATAATCCAGTAGTGCAGGTAGCCTTGTATGATGCAAACAGCGGTGGAAATATGTTAGCTAAAACCGATGTAGTAAGCAAGCCTTACCTTGCGGGAGACCAGTTTAAAATACCTGCGGGTTGGTTGCAGTTTAAGATACAAAAAGTTGTCCCGTGAAGGATATAGTTCTTACACCTAAGCAAGAAGAAATAATCAAGGCGTTTTTTGAAGGTGATAAACTGTGGGTAATGTCTGTTGGCGGTAAAGGTTCTGCTAAAACTACTGCGACTTTGTTTATTCTTTTGCGTTTGATGTTTGACCAGCAATACGCAAGAAGCAAAATACTCGTGGCACGGGAAAGTCTGAGAGATTTGAAAAACACACTAATTGACGAGTTTATCAGGCTTTGCACTGAGAAAGGTATTAAGCTTGGTATAGACTATGACGAAAACAAGCAACTTCAGAGGATTTATTCGTATGTAAATCAGTCTGAGATATTCTACTTAAGCTTGTCCGACAAGAACGAGCAATACAAGACAGTCCGAAGCTACGAGTTTAATGTCATAATTATTGACGAGTTAGACAGAATTAGTCAAAAAGCTTTTATTGAAGCATCTGAGAGGCTTAGGTATCCTCACAAGTTCATTCGTGGTCTTGTGAATTTGAACCCAGTTCCGCAAGACCATTGGATTTATAAAGAGTTTGTAGAAGAAAGCGGAACTTTTGCACCATTTACGAAGATTATCAAGTCAAGCGTGTATGACAATTTTGTGTATGTTAAGTTGTCAAAAGACTTTCTTGCTAAGGCGGACACTTACATTTATGACAATAAAGTCTTTTACGTTATTAACAACAGGCGGTATGAGATAGTTTCAGAGAAAGATGGAGAAGTGATAGCTAAGCGGTATAACCCACCGCACAGCTACCTTGCTCAAATGGAGCATAGACCCTATTACTACAGAAGAGTTATGCTTTATGGTGAATGGGGTAATGCTTACTTTGAAGGCAACGGTATTTACACTGAATACTTCTCTGAAGAAAACATTTACTCTGATTGGAACCCAAATGCAACATTGCCTTTTTATTACAACTTTTACGCAGGAATAGACTTCGGCTTGAGAAGACCAGCATATGTTCTGCTTATTGAAGATGAGCTTGGTAGATTGATTGTGATGGATGAACTACTTGGCGAGAATGAACCTATGGCTGTGTTTATGGAGAATGTAGCAAAGCGGTTGAGAAGTAATTTCGGTATTACCATTCACGATGTAGAATGGTGGGGCGATATAGCTGGCAGACAGAGAGACCAGTATGAAGGTTTGTCTTTGCTTAAGAAAATTCAAGATGAATTCAGGATAAGTATTAAAACCATGCAAGTCCCACAACTTCAAAGCATAGAAGCAATACGGGACATGCTTATTACCGATATTCAAGGCAAAAGATGGTTGCGTGTTTATCAAAACTGTCATCTAACCATGAACGGTCTTTTGGGCGAGTTCCGAGTTGATGAGAAAGGTAAATTGGTAAAAGATGGATACTACGAACACATTCATGATGCCTTGCGTTATGTTTGTTATCCACTTTACAGAAAAGCAAAGACTTCAAAACTCGTAATAAAAACTCCAAAATATTGACAAATTTTTTGCACTATCTATATTAATAGACCAATGGAGGTGAATGATGAACGAAAGGCTTGAAGATTTGATGAAAGAATTAGAGGCTTTGCTTGGACAAAACGAGGAAAATTCTTCTGAGCAAGAGAGCCAGTCTGAGCAAAACGTAGATAACCAACCTCAGGAACAAAATTATGAAACTGAAGAGCAAGAAGACTACCAACAAGCGTATCAGAAACTGTATTGGGAAAATCAGAAAAATCTCGGAAGAAGCGTATTTCTTAGCAGACATGCTAATTTACCAAACATTGGTAAGTATTTACCGTTTATAGAGCAACGAGCAGAACAAAAATTCCAAATAGACCTTGCACAAGGCAAAGCAAAAGACAGCTATGACAAATATCTTGAGGAAGCTTTTAGAGAGGTTCTTGAAGAATTAAAAGCTATAAGTAAGGATTATGTAGATATAAGCAAAACTGCAATTATGCAAGAAAGTTTAGCCAAACAGATTGCAGAAAAGCCTTACACGATTAAAGACTACAGAAACGACTATAAGAAGATGCTTGAGTATGTCACTTACAAAGATGTAGCGGAGATTTATTATAAAGATGGTTCCGAAAAAGGTAAATATGGTGAACCTAAACTTAGACTTGGCGAAACGATTGATGAGATTAATATATAAATAAAAGGAGGTGTGAAACATGGCGATATTTTGGCAACCTACAATAACACCAATGAGCCAGTTAGGTTTTAGTGATGACGAATTTTTCTCTTACAGCACCGAAGTAGGCACTTACAAGCTTAGCAGAGCATCTATAAGCAAGGAGATAATGAAGAAGGTAATGCCTGAGCTGACATTTAGGAAGTTTGTTTCCAAATGGACTGACTTCAGAGCGGGAACGGATATGTATTTTGAAATGTGGAAGAAGACTACAGCACCGTATTCTCAATACTGGCAAACGGTTGGAGAATTTGACCCTCTACCTGTGATGCACCCTGCTTATAAGAGATACTCAGTAAAAGTAGAAGAAAGAGGTGCTCAGATACCTTGGACAGAAAGAGCACAGATTTTCTCAGCGATAGACTTAGAAAGCGAAATTAGAAAGCATATTGAAGAAATAGTGGTTGGTTCTATAGAAAGAGACTTGATAAAGAACGGATTTATGTATCTTGATGTGCTTGGGCTCTGGACTACTAACGGAACTGAAGAAATACTTGAGGTGCAAATAGGCGTATCTCTTAATGAAACAAAAACCTTTGCACAGGAAAGCGGTTTTCCTATAACCATAAGACAATATAGAATAGACCACGACAATACAAGGTTTGCACCTCTAACACTTAAAGCGATAAGAGAATTCGCCACATTCTTAGCTAAAAACAGATGTCCAAGCTACGACGGAAGAGGCTACGGTAGATATGTCATAATCATGAATATACAAGCAAAGAACAGACTGTATTCTGACCCAGAGTTTCAAACGATATTCTCAAGGTTGCAAGATGCGAGAGCGTTTAAAGAAGGTTATATTGGTAGCTACTACGGACAAGAACTTGTAGAAGACAATGGAAGATGGATAGAGTTTGTATTTTCTGAAGTGGATGCAAAACTTCTTGACAAGTCCATATGCATTTTCATCGGAAAAGATGCTATCAGAGAAGCAATCGTGAAGCCTGAAGAGTTCATAAGCCAAAAAGGAGACTTCAACAGGTTCCGTGCGATAGGAGTAAATACTTACAGAGGCGAACAACCTACTTGGTTTGCAAGTGAAGATGGCGGACAACCTGTTGGTGGTATTCTGATAGCTGGCTAATAAATCATGACCAATGAGGAGCTGGTTAGGTTTGTTATAGAAGACCGCAAGGTTCCGTATAACGACCAGCTCCTCAGCCTTGCTTTTCAATACTTCAAGCTTGTAATTGAAGACTTAGAAAAACGCAACAACTTCAACTATATGCGTAGAACTTCTCTTTTTACTCTTCTCAAAGACAGCTTCTTCGTCAATTTTACTGAAGACATCAAGCAGTTCAACGAGATTGTGGATAAAAAACGTAGAATGAAGCTGACAGGCGATGAAGATGTAAAAATGCTTTTTGCTTATGCCACGGATATAAGAGGCATACCGTCAAGGTTTCTTTATATACCGAATACTAACTCAATCGGCGGAACACTTTACTTTGATTGCCCAGCAATAGATAACATAGATTACATAGCAGACTACTACGTCTATACTTACAGAAGCAATCTTGTGGAACCAACGCAATCCCACCCTTTGATTTTTGAGAACAAAACTCTGCTAATCCATGCTTTGAGTTTCTGGATTGAAAGATACTTCACTGCAGATATTAGTCTTGAAGCACAAGCAAAAGCAATGCAAGAAGCACTTGAAAGAGGTGTTCAGTCAATGCAACGGTTCAAGAAAGCAAGGCTTAAATTTTACTTCAGGAGGTATTAAAAATGCCTTTTAAGAAAATAGGAAAGGCTTTTAGAAAAATTCTCAAACCAGCACTCCCGATAGCTGGTGCATTGCTTGGTGGTTGGGTTGGTGGAAAAATAGGCGGTGCTTTAGCTGGTGCTTTAGGTAGTAAAGTTGGAAGAGTAGTTGGTGGTGTTGCTGGAGGTATGTTAGGTGCGTCTGGTGGAATAAGACTTCAAGACCAGTATTCTACTCAAGTTATGATACCTCCTTATGCACAAAAAGGTGCAAGTATTTTAGAACAGTTGCTTGGTCAAGCTCCTCAATATGCGCAAGTTGTAGCAAGCATTAAACGTCCTTATTTAGAACAAGCAATAACATCGCTTGAAAGTTTGCAAACAGAAATACCGAGTTTGTTTAGTAGAACAAAAAGTGAAGTTTCAAGCCTTTACGAAAATTTACTTTCACGAACACGAGATATCATACAATCAGAACAAGCAAAGCAAAATGCAAGGCTTGGTGCATTAGGTTTGCTCAATACTCAGGCACAACAATGGACTATGGCAGATATTTTGAATAGAACTGCTTTTCCTATCTTGCAAGAGAAAACCAGAACTTTAGCTGGGCTTTCTGAAGCACAAACTGATGCAATGTTAAAGTATCTGTTTGCAAAACCTGACTTCTACGCAAGACTTGCTGATGAGATGGTGTCTGTTAATCCTTACATTCTTGAACAGCAATATAAACTTGATATAGCTAAAACTTTGATGGGTGTGCCTACAATTGTGCAACCTGTTTATAAGCAAGGGTTGTTGAGTTCTTTGCCTCCTTTAGTAGCTTCTGGTATTGGGCTTTATAAATTATTAGCTAAATAGGAGGTGAGAAATGTCTAAGATTGTTGTTTTGCCTACTATTGAAATCACGAACCCGTTTGGAGTTTTAGCTGAGGTTTTAGGAAATCAAGTGATACCTTTTATTACAGAACTTTCACGAAACAAAGAGCAGATAGCCTTGTTTTCAGATAAAGAATTGACTGACCACATACCTGTTCTCAAACGCTTTGCTCCAGACCTGCTTACGCAAGATGGTAAGATAGACTGGAATAAAGTTGAAGAGTATGCTAAGTCTGAAGACCTATTTAAACAGGAGGTAGCAAGTTATCTAATCAACGCCAGAAAAATGAGAGAAGAGTTTGCAAATCTTCCTATCGGAGAAAAGCTGGAAAAACTGGGTGTTTATTCTACATCAACTAATCCTAAGATTTTAGAGAAAAGTTTTAAAGTCAAAATCATTGCAGATAAATATAACGAAGCTTTAGACAAAGCTGATATACCTGAGGAGTTAAAGCTTCTCCTTCGTGCTTATGCTCCAGAGCTTGCAGAGAAAATAGCAAAAAGACCAGAACTTTTCAGCTCCTACATAAAGCTTCTTGAGAACCTTAGCAAAAAGAAACAAGAAGATACTCAACAAGGAGGTGGAACTGGTGGTTGGCGGTTGAGTTTAGATGGACAGAATAGAAAGCAGTTTGGTATTAAGTTAGAGGAACCTAAGCTTACTTTTCCACAAGTTAGTCCTCCGCAAATACCTAAAGTAGTAGCATCACAACCAGCTTCTCCAAAAGTACCTAAAGTAGTTAAGCAGAAGCCTGTTGTTAGTGGAAGCCAAGCAGGTAATATCGGTAGGGAAGGACAAGTTAAGCAAGATAATAAAACAAAACCTACCAAAGAACAAAAACCACAACAATCTTCTGTAATGTCTTTTTGGCGTGATGGTGTGTTGTGGGAAATGAGGATAGGAAAAGATGGAAAAGTTGAGTATATACCAAGAGAAGTTCCACTTATAGAACAAGATATAGACCCACTTACTGCTTCTTTTTTACCAAGTTTGCTTTCCAGAGCTGGTAGTTTTGTTA
>Ga0326761_1000077_pt1 | contig 23430 bp, 23 predicted proteins | sample GCREP_P_FD_207739 | JGI IMG/M metagenome (GOLD analysis project Ga0326761, IMG submission 207739) | Hot spring water microbial communities from Geyser Creek Basin, Yellowstone National Park, WY, United States - GCR.EP_P | ecosystem: Environmental > Aquatic > Thermal springs > Unclassified... | reverse complement strand
TTGCTCAACCATATGTAGTCGTGGAGAGAGAAGTATTTATTGGATCAAAGGAGTTAGCAGAGGTAACTATGAACATCCGCCCATCACTCGTCATAATACTCGACACATCTGGAAGCATGATTGAGGGGATGAATGGAGTGAGTAAGCTTGATGTCGCTAAATCCACGTTAGTGCGATTAGTTAATACGCTATCTCCCACGATAGATGTTGGTTTTATAGACTTCGCAGGTGAAGTTAAACGCGCAGTGGGCCCAACGAGTAATAGGGTAGAGGTCGTAGAGGCTATCAATGCGGCTAGTGCTGGTGGAGGGACTATGTATCAGTATCCATTAAGCACTGCCCTCAACTGGCTCAAGCCTTATCGTGAACTCAATGTAACCGCCTCAGTGGTGTTTGTATCTGATGGATTACCAGGCGATCAACATGAGTACAGGCAAAAACTCGCGGAGTTTAAAGAGGCTGGTATTCCAATATACACGGTGTTCATAGGTTTAGAAAATGAGGGTATAGAGGAGATGGAGTATATTGCTAGGGAGACTGGTGGAGAAGCATATGTAGCCACTACAATAGATGAACTAGCTAGCGTGTTAAATAAGGCGGTGAGTAGAGCGAGCGAGGTTATTCAGAGAGTCGAGGTGAAGGTGCAAGCTAAAAAGACTATTGAGGAAAACAAACCGATTAGTAACATAGTGCTGGGGCTCGCTGTTATACTGTATCTAGCCTATAGATTCACTGTCTATAGATCAACCGGCGTATCCTTCTAGAAAACCTCTTGAAGCCTCTTGACTCTTCTGGGTGTAGTTTATAGTATAGCATCAATAGCCCTATAGAGAGTAGTAATAGCCCGGCTGATCGAGCTAAGTGTATCCACTCTACTTCTACGAGTGAAACTAAACTATAAATGTAGTCTGCGCTTAATTCGAAGTATAATATGGACGCATAGTAGGAGATAGTGGAGTTTTGACTACCAGTCTGTGGAGACTTCAACACTTCATTTAGTAGACTATTCATACTCAGTAGATTATTAAATTGATCGGGTATTTCAGAGTCTCCACTAATACACACGATCGCTAAATGTGTAGCATTCAACATAGAGCTCGAGAGACTACAGGCTACTTCAGCTTGATTGGGGGCTATAAGCCTCCAGTATCGTGCAATACTCTTGCAGTACGACTTGTCTTTTGCAACAGACTCAACGTATTTCTCGAAGTCAAGGAATTCATTAGAGTCAATCAATGGTAGGTACGGGGTGAGTGCATATCTCTGTCTATCTCTAGCCCTTCTCTCGATCTCGAAAGCCGTGATTTTATCCAAGATGAAGTATACACGTGCCTCGACATTACCCTGGAGATCTAGGTATTTCCCCGTGGTCTCAATTATCATCGAGAGATTTATATCGCTGATCTTCTGTTTAATGAGTCTTTCAAGCCCGTCCGTTGACGGATGCTGTGTTGTTGGCATGTGTGCGTCGTACATGTAGAGGTAGCATATTTTGCCATTAATATTGCTCATCAACAATGGCTTTAAATTCCCAGCTAAGCGAGTAGTATATGGCCAAGGATCTACTCTTAGTATTGGACTGAAGTACATAATTGTCATGGCGGTGAAGACTACGATGCTTGATGCGAGGAACGAGAGTAGCAGACCCCGGATCACGCTTATCCACCTCTAGCCTATACATCTCTCCTCTTAAACCACAATATAGTGGCTACTAGGACAAATATTGAGGTAGTGAGGGAGATTATCGACATGATAGTGGGTGATGGGAGAGTAGAGAAAACGGGGTTTAGGGGTTGATAAGGATATGGTAGATGAGCGTATAGGTTGTAGGCTACACTATATGCATAGGGTGCTAGAATACTAGTTATTAATGAGCCCAGATATCCAATAGTGAGGGATATATCTCTACCATACGCGACCATAGAGATGGAGAGTGGCGTAATTAAGATAGATAGTAGAGCCATAACTACACCTATTACTACTAATAATGTATCACGACCCCGGCTGGCTACCAGCGTGTATATGGATGCACATATTGTGAAATCTACGAGTAAGAGTGGAACTAGGTTAATAGTTTCTCCTCTCAATATGAGACCGGGCTCTATGACTCCTAGAAACGCGAGGTATGGTGTCAGGAGAATAACTAGTGGCAGTAGATCTATTGCAATTAATGTAGTGACAACATATTCGAGTCTACGTAGCGTGTGGGCTAGATATAGCTGTATCTCGCCACTCTTAACCTCCCTCGCTACAGTAGTTGCATAGTTTAACATTAATATTCTATACAAGCCAACTACGAGAACGAAAATGGATTCTATACTGAGGTCTGGGATACTTATTTTACTGAATAGTATCATGTATATTAATCCAAGATTGAGGAGGGAGGCTACAACGAGGAATGCTAGTAGCCTCTTACTAATTACTATACTTGAGAATACGTAGATCCTCTTAACTCCTACCACGTGTGATCTTCTCATATAAGTCCCCTAGATTTGCAGATTTAAACTCGTAGTTTAAGACTAATTCTCCGAGCTCACTCACAGTCTTCTCAAATGTCTTATAATTCTCTGGGTCTATTAAGACCTCTAGTTTACTCGGGGAGAGTTTCCTAATAGCGTTGACGAATGGTTTTTCAACCAATTGTTTCGCAACTCTACCGGGGTCTAGGGTTTCAATTATGAATAATGGTTCTACTCTATACTTTCTCCACAAGTCCTCGAGGCTTCCATAGTCGAGTATCACCCCTCTATCAATGAATACTGCGTAATTAGCAATCTCCTGTAACTCGGGTATTATGTGAGAGGATATAATCATCGAGACATTGAGCTCTTTGTGTAGAGTCTTCAATAACTCTAATACCTCTCTACGTGCAGCTGGGTCTAGATTGGCGGTTGGCTCATCTAGAACTAGAAGCTCGGGTTCACCTAGTAGACTCTGTGCTATACCGAGTCTCTGCATGTAGCCCCTTGAGAGACTGCCAATCTTGCTTTCTCTATAATCCCCGAGTCCCGTTAGCTTTATAACTCGCTCAACCTCGGATTTACCGAGCCCCCTTAATTTAGCTAGGTGGAATAAGAGGTCTTCAACTACAGCGTCTAGTGGGTATATGGGTCTCTCTGGTAGATAACCGAGTCTTATTCTCAAGTCCTCGCGTCTCCACGGCTCTAAACCCCAGACTAGGACTTTGCCTCTTGTTGGCTTAGAGAAGCCCATTATTAGCTTCATAGACGTGGTTTTACCAGCACCATTAGGGCCGAGGAGGGCTGTTACAGACTTCCCCGGTATCTTAAAGGATGCGTTTCTCAATGCCTCTACTCTACCATATTTCTTTGTAACCTCGTAGAACTCAACTATCTCCAATTATATTCCACCTCTAGCTACTTTCTTGGCTAATTCAACGCCTTCATTTATTACTGATAAACGTGCTTTGAAACTACCTCCCTTCTCCATTACACTCTCTAGGTTTGGTATAACTCTGTGGTTTATAACGTGGAATAACGCTTGATCTACATCCTCGACAGCCACGGTTTCAGACCCTCTCATCGCCGCAATCGCCTTTGAGAGCCTTATCAACGCTATCGTTGCCCGGGGGCTTGCACCTAGTTCAAAGTACTTTGATATAGGCTCGAAGACCTCGGACCTAGTGGCTCTCACTATTGAGACTATGTAGTTTAATACACTTGGGTCTACGTGTATATTCTTCGCTATATACTCCTGTGCTTGAATCACCCAGGACGCCTCAATAACTCTCTCTACGTCTTCAACGGGCTCAACGAGTCTATCCATGTGTAACTCGACTATTTTCCTCTCTTCATCCATAGTCTTCGGGTACCCCATGAACAATCTAACCATGAAGCGGTCTAATTGGGCCTCTGGGAGGGGGTATGTTCCCTCTTGTTCAACCGGGTTCTGCGTCGCCAAGACGAAGAAGAATTTTCCCTGACTACGGATTTCCAGTAGATATGTCTTACCGCCTATAGTCACTTCTCTCTCCTGCATCGCCTGTAATAGCGCGGATTGAGTTCTCGGGACCGCTCTATTAATTTCATCCGCTAGCACCACATATGCGAAGAGGGGGCCGAAGCGGGTCTCAAACTCCCGTGTCGCCATATTGAATATTACTGCACCAGTTATATCGGATGGCATTAAGTCTGGAGTAAACTGTATCCTCGAGAAGCCCCTGTATGGTACGTCATTTATCAATACATTAGTCTTCTCCGATAAGCCGAATACCCGGGCAATAGCCTTTACGAGAGTCGTTTTAGCAATACCCGGCACACCCTCTAGTAGGACATGTCCATTGGCAAGGAGCGTTGCGAGAATGATCTTTTTCTCTACTTCATAGCCTACTACGGCTCTATCTAGCATCCTCGTAATTTCACTAACAACGCCTCTTATAGTGTCAACGCCTAGATCCAATACCCTGAACACCCATTACTGGGTACATTTATTTTGATATACAAGTACTATATAATAAAGTCACTGGTTTAACTAAACAGCAACTACAGATAGCAGGGAATAGGTGCTCAAAATACTCACGTGCTCTCAGGTACTTGAGAGAAGTGTTGCCGAATTATACTCACTGCCATCTGGGTCAATAGATGAACCAGTAATCGCACTTGTTTGCTGTAGAAGTGCTCCATGAGAGCCTAATTCCGCTAATGGTGAATCTCCCGCTGGCAAATTCGATCTTTTCGTGGAGGTATTAGCCAGGATTACCGGAGGCGAGGAATTAATGAATAGGCAGTAGAGACGATGCTAGACGCCCTATATAAGAGTAGCTACTCTTTTAAATCGCGGTGCCTATCTATTAACTCTGGGGTCTAGTTGACAAGGTTTTATGGTCTGGAGGAAATTCGAGACGCCATCGTCGTGGACTCGGAGGGCTTGAGGTATGGGCATGTAAAGGACTTCCAGGTAGTAGAGGATAACGTCTACTTAGTTGTTTACACGGCAACGCGTGTAAATGAGCTCACTATAGACGTAGATAAACTAGTAGCCTTACTTAGGGAGCGTGTCTCGCTTAGTGGCAGTGAGCCGCTTGAACTACTAGTCTCAATAGCACGTAGAGAAGGACTGGACATTCCCTACCGCATTGCGGAGAGGGAAGTAGAGTGGCTTAAGGGGCTTATACCAGCGAGTGAAGTAACGTTGATAGATGTGAAGAGGATAGTTGTCGACGACTACGACTCTCTAGTCAAAATAGTATTGTTGAATACTCCGAGAGAAGCCTTATTCCGTGGATTAAAGCCACAGCAGTCGAAGCCGGTGTATAGAGTTGACCAAGTCTTGGGTAAACTAGTGGTGAGTAAATCGGAGGGTATCCTAGGCATAGCTAGAGAAGTCGTAATAGCCCCCGGCTCAGTAGGTGTTAGAGTCTATAGTGTGAGGAGTATGAGAAAAGTGATTAATTGGATTGCATTTACATCACAATTGAAGAGACAGGGTTTTAGAGAGGCATATGAGAGACTAGTTGAGTATAGGGATCCATATAAGTACAGTAAATTGGACTATTCGCTTCTACCGGAAATAGAGGGGGTTTTGAAGGATGTTAGGGGCCGCGATACAGTCCTAGAGTTGATTAATAGGTTCATAGAGGTTGAAAAGACTGGAGTTGAGTATAGGGACGTCCCATTGGGGAGAGTACTTAGGATTGGTGATTTAGTTATTGTCGAGTAGTTTGTGTAGATTAGCTAGGGCATACGCTAGAATGGGGCAGACTATTGCCTCCTCGATGGAGCTCGGAGTGAGTAAGAGTAGATTACTGGGAATTGGATTAGAATACGCTGATTTTAGAGAATACCAGGAGGGAGATGATGCTAAGTACATCGACTGGGCTCTATCAGCTAGAAGTGTAGACGCTAATCGTGGAGACTATAAGTTGTATACTAAGGTGTTTCACGTTGAGCAATTGAAGAAAACAGTCTATGTCATAGACTTATCCAACTCGATGCTCATAGAGGACAAATTAGCAGCGGAGGCTTACATAGCTTCTCTCACTCTCGAGTTAAGCCACAGGCTACTTGATAGAGTGGATCTAGTACTCATGGGTGGTAAAGTAGAGGTTTACAGGGGACTTAGGGGTAGGGAGGCTATTAGAGTAATAGAGAATACTTTGTGTAGGGAGATCGAAATAGGGGGTGTGCAGAGTATAACAGCATTGTCGAGTATACTGAGAGTTCTAATAGGTAAAAATACCCAGTTAGTATTAATCACGGATTACGCTCACGACCCAGAGGAGTACATAGTGCTTGGTAAACTACGTAGAGCCACTGGGACGCCTATACTGGTATACTTGGTAGTGTATAAGTGGGAGGTGGAGAAGCCTGTTGACAGAGCCTTCTTGGTTTTAGTAGACTCGGAGAATCCTTTATCCTATACTGGAGACCTAGACGAGTTGTATAGGGCTGTGAAAACCCACGTGGTCTACGTCAAGAGTATTCTAGCTAAGTCCCGCGTAAACCACTTAGAAGTCGTGGGTTTAATGGACGCTACTGCTAAGACTGTGAGAATAATTGATTTATACCTGAAAACACGAGAGCGGCAAGTAATTCAGACACCGGGGTCCTAAATTTAAAGCTAAATCGAATCAACCACGTGGATCACATGGAATGTTAGAGTCCATAATGAGCTGGATAAAGTGATACAATCTGCAAATATAGAAACAACTATTATTGTACAACAAGCAGTTTTGTCAATAAGAGACATGGCACTAGACCAATACCCAGCAAGCTATATGGACTCTACGCACTATTAACACCGTGGTGAAGCCTCTTCGGGATTTATATGAGTTAATAAGGTTTGTTGAGTCCCTATTGAGTAATAGCCTCGAACTGTGGTTTTAATGTAGAGACCTAGGAGAGGCTAATTTTGATTAGAAAGAGAGGGTGTGGGTTTTCCCGAGTAGTTGGGGCCCGGTGATGTGAATCCCGGTGATAGTGATCCGAGGGTGTGAAGCCAAGGGGAGAGGGATTAACGCCAAGAAACACCAAGCCGGTTGGAACCCAAACCCCAGTATCGTAGATATCAGTGTCTTCGATAAAGTAGAACCCAGTGCTGTCGAGATTTGAGATTTCAAAATAATACCCTATAGACGAGCTTAAATAGAAGCTTCAGATTATACTTCAAATTATATCATTGAAGCAAAGATCAATCAAATAGGGAGTCGTTAAAGCTATCTATACTGAATAAGCAACAACAATAAAACCTAGACCGACACGTAAAAAGAGAAAATGCTTTTTACAGACCAATACAAATACCAACCCAGAGGGCCCGTCGCCTAGCCAGGAGAGGGCGCCGGCCTTCGGAGCCGGAGGACCCGGGTTCAAATCCCGGCGGGCCCGTGATCCTTTATATAACTGATTAAAATCCTCTTGTTAGGATTCTTTGGTTCACGTTTTTATGTGGGGGTGTGAACTCATGAGTGAACTCATGGGTGGTGTATCGGTTTCTACTCCTTGGTATACGAGGGTAGATGTGAGGGGTTTAAGCGAGGAGACTAGGAGGCTTATCCTCGAGAGGGTTAAGCGTAAACTCGGGTTTACCAAGACCCTTGAAGTTTTCGGTATTGCTAGGGGTTCACTCCACAATTACCTCCAAGGAATTAGGAGAGTACCGGATAACGTAGTCTACAAGGCTCTACAATACCTAGAGGAGGGAGAGTTCAATGAAATAGTCAAGGGGCTTGATAGACTCAGGGCCGTGGGTATTATCCGTGGAGACGGTAGCATATACTACCTAATACTATAGGCTATTGCACTAGCTACTCGAGACGGGTACCTCAAGCAGGCTCTCTTGAGGTTCACGGTGGAGAATTTTAGAGAAGACCTCAGGAAAATGCTTAGTCTAAGCCTAGCACACGTATCCTTCAAGTGGGAGCCGGGGTTTGAGGAATTCCTCAAGGAGAGAAAGAAGAGGAGGAGGGTATTAGACCCAGAGACGATAGCCTACTACAAGAGCCTATTCAAGAGGCACCTCGAGGGTAAGACCCTAAGTGAGGAGCTAGTCAACTATGTGGCGAACCATGAGAATAAGTGGCTCCGCAACGTGTTCCGCCAGTATATCCAGTACCTCTACTACCTCAGGAGAATACCCCCGGAGACATATGGGTGGATTATGGAGGTGGTGCCTTCTAGGAGCTATAAGTTAGATGTTAGACCATACCCAATAGACCTAGAAGACGTGGCTAAGACGCTCAAATACCTAGAGGAGAACCACGAACTCTACTACCTCATCTATAGGCTGATGCTAGAGGGTGGATTGAGGCTGTCTCATGCATTACTGCTGATCGAGACCTTCAGCCCCAAGGAACTGGTTGAAATACCCGGCGTCGGCTTAGAGACAACTAGGCTAGTATGCTTCAGCGACAAGGGCTTCTGCAGGTACTACGTTGGCATCAGGGGCTCACAGAAGCCGTGCGAGTGGGCATACTTCTCAACCAAACGCTGAAGCTTCTCGAGGAATACGCCGGTGAAAGAGCGAATAGAAGCAGCGTGAGAAAGTACACTAGGAGAAACGTGGCTCCTCCCACCAAAATACATGAGGAAAGCAGCCTGGAGGCTAATGATAAAGATAATGCCAAGGGAAGTAGCAAGATTCGTACAGAGCAGGTTTGGAGAACTGAAAATATCTGAGGCTAGGTACGAGGACAGATTAAGCGAAGCAGATGAGCACTATCCAAAGTATTTGAATTACTTGCAAAATATATTGTGTATGTATTGATGCTAGGAGAGCTATACTTTGCATAGCATTACATCGGTGCTGCTGGCCATATCTTAGGCTTGCAGTATTCACACTTTATTGCAGGCTTAACAAGCTTCTTAAAGTACTCACAGTAGACACTCTCTTTAGCCATGTACTTGCAGTAAACACACCAATAACACTCATATCTAAACATAGATTCTCTTAATACTCATAACTCCCACAATATTGCATCACATCAATGAGTGCACAACTTATTATGCATATCCTTAGCATTTTTAAGTCTTTCGCTAGGCTCTTCCCATGTAGGAGCCAGCATTATTACTTCTTCAAATTCTTTAACAGCTTCCTCAAGCAATATACACATATTTGTGCTTAAAGTCTCTGCTAGGTGATACTTCCATAGAGCTCTAAAGAACTTCAACGTCTTATTATTAGGACTATACTTAAGAGCTTCACTCAATAACTCAATAGCCTTGTCATAACTAGCTTTGTTATGATAATCCGAAGCTTTAATATATAGGTAAAGGGCTTTCACATAATCGTTGTACTCGCTAAATACAAGTTTGCCCAGCTCCTCCTCACTCATAACCTTCTTTAAGATATCTAGCGGCTCCCATAATACCATCGCTCTCGCTTCATCATCTGTCATTTTAATTTTTAGTAATGTATGCTCAGGCTTTATCTTACCAAGCCATTGTACAACAGTGTTTAGTACCTCTAAACCTATTCGCCTGATTTCATCCTTGTACCTATTTAAATCTATCAATGCTAATGTTTCTCCTATAGTACGCCAAATACGTGCGTATTTATGTACGTCTTCAACGCGTTTTGGCAACTCAAATTCTTGAAGCCTCTGCTTAAGATATTGTACATAGTCATCAATAACTTCTTTGGCTTCAGGAAGCTCTGCTAAGTTTAACACCTTCCTCCATGTATTAACATCTCCTAGAAACTCCTCATAACTTTGTGCTATTTCGTCATAGTACCTTATTAAATTTTCAACTTGCTCATAGAGTTTGGGATTGACGTTCCTTAACATCTTTAAAAGCTCATTATACACCCTCTCAAGCGATGGTCTGAATTGAGGGTTAGGATCAAGCATTCCAAGTATTAGTTGCTTGAGCTCCTCATTCTCTACCTCTACAATCCTTACACCATTAATGCTCCAATCATGCCAGAAGCTAGAGTTTCTGGCTATTTCCTCCTTCATAACATCACTCGATGGAATGTCTGAGGGATGCTTACCTGTAAGCATTTCAGTGAGTATAACACCTAGCGCAAATACATCAGGATTAAAAAGACCCGCTCTACACAGTTCTTCAGCTCTCTTCTTACTAACATGACATGCAAATTGCTCAGGTGCCCTGTAGGGGTTGCTACCACCAGGTATTCCAGCCTCAAGCCAAGCATTTACAAGTCCAAAGTCCGCTATCTTAGGTCTGTAACAAAGCTCTTGCGGCATCTCTTCTCTTCCAAACCACTGACATATATTCTGCAAAAGTATATTCTCAGGCTTAAGATCCTGATGCGCTACAAAACCTCGTTGCTTAAGGTACAGCAACCCCCTTACTATTTGTACTGCTAATGCTAAGGCTTCGTCTACTTTCAGCTTCCCTTTCTCAATTATATATTCACGCAAGTTCTTCTCACAATACTGCATAAAGATTACGGGTCTGGGAGTAATTATGGGTGGTACAGCAATTACTGTTACCATTGATACTCGTACTATGAGGGGGTGCCCCTGAGCCTTTAAAGACCTCATGACTTCCCTTAGAAAATATCTCAGCCTACTCCTCTCAAAAGGCTCCAATATGATCTTACATGCCACATATGGTGGGAATTCCTGAACGTCAAAAACTAGCACAATACTTCCTGTACCATACCTAGTTAATGTAGGGATCCATTTGTAGCCTGTACGCGCCTCTATAGTAGTAGCTAGTAGTCTCAATTTCAGCTGATCATGCAATTCATTAGATTTAGAATTCATGTACACCTACCTAATAAGTCACAATTGTCTCTCTATTTACCTATCTATCTATCTATACCTTTTTATTATGAGGTGACATGACCTAGACTTTGCAATATCCCTGATCCTCAGTTGCATAACCTTGATCAGGTAATCCATATTGCTTTAATAACTGTTCAAGTCCATCTGTAAATTCTTGGAGATCTTTAGCCTCTACCCTAATACTTCCATCAACACTAATTAATGCAATACTTCTACCTCTCCTCGACTCACTAACAACTTTCTTAGTTGCTACAAGTACCGGAAGCGGTTTAATGTTGCTATCTATATAGAAAAGGCATTTTATTCGATCTTTGCAAAGATCGCAAAGCTTATCAGTGAAGGTACCATAGTTTACCTCTGGAACCATCTTCAAGACTTTCTTATGTTTAATGAAGTTTACGAATTTGTTCAAAACACTTCTGTAATAATTGAAAAAGTTGTAAACATGGTTTAGGATCTTAATAGAGTATTCTAATGATTCATAACCTACAGCAAAAAGGTTTGCATATAAAGGATACAAAGGTTCTTTTATTGCGTTCTCTATTCTTTCACAGCAAATGCTGTAAAGCCTCTCTTTCTCAAAACTAATCCATGTACTTAAATAACTTATTGAACGATCAAAGCAGTTTAATAACAGATGCAAAGCCACAGCCTTCAAATGTTCATCATCAAGTTTTCCGTAATCCTGATAAGTATTGAATTAAGGCTTCCACATCTCGAATCGGTTGTTCACCACCTAAAATAGATGCAGATACGATTTGTGGCGATAATCCGAAGGAGGAGCCATATCTATTTTCAAGTATTATATGTTCAAGACCAACGTCATGCTTTTTGCACTTAAAGTCTATGAGATCATCAACAAATTCAGCAACACTTCCACGAATTAAGGTAGTAGCTGTAATACCGTTTAGAAATGAAGATTCCTTAAAAAGGATTCTAGATCACTCTTGAGACTTTGAGGAAGACTCAACGGAAACCACCAATTCTCTCTATATATAGCTCTTAGGTTAAAAATAGTAATTGGTGGTGATGTTGGTGGTGTTCACTATTAGGGGTAGAACCTTTAGTATTTCTCGTGAAGATGTTGAGCGCGTCTTGGAGAAGCTCGATCCCGAGCCTCTTCGTGGCCGTGCAAAATACTACATTGAGTATAGGGGTAAACGCTATCCTATTAAACAAGTAGTCTCAGCTGTAACTGGTTTACCGAGAGTAGCGTTCACAGCAATGCACGCATACAGAGTACTCACAGCACTAGGCTTCGAAGTTAAGGAACTAAGTTCTAAAGAAAGCACATAGGTGGTTCATAATGGTCTATGCTTTCATATCTGAATTCGTGGAATTCATAAATAAGCTAAAAGAAAAATTAAATAAACACGGAGACCTCTTCTCTAACAATGAAGCGGCTGTTAAGTACGCTATAGTTAATCCATTTCTGAAAATGCTTGGATGGGATGTAGAAAACCACGAGGAAGTCATACCAGAGCATTCAGATCCTAAAGCAAAAGGAAAAGCTGATTATGCATTGTTCATTAAAGAACTCTCAAAGAACCCTATAGCATTTGTAGAAGTTAAAAAACTCAATGGGATTAATTCCGATGTTATTAGGGAAAAACTCAAATATTCCTTTGACCTAGGAGTTAATTACACAATAATCACCGACGGAGATTCTTGGATTCTCTACAAGGCATTTGAGCCCGGCATACCATCTAGCGAGAGAATAACTGCTCGATGGAGCATCCTAAAGGACGATCCCTACGAAATAGCCTTTAAAGCCCTAATTATCGCTAAAACAAAGTTCTTTGGAAAGCTCTCGGAGACTGTCACTTCCATAAAAACAATCGAACAACAAACTCTACAACCTACTAAACCAGTTCACAAAGTTGTAAAACCGCTTTTCAGCAGGGAGAATGTTAGAAAAGTTATACTTAAAATACTATCTGAGTCTACAAGCCCCATGAGAAGAAAAGACCTAGTAGAGAAAGTAAGGCAGACCCTCGAAATAAGTGGTAAATATCTTGAGCCTACACCTAAAGCGAGGGAGCCTAGATGGCGAGTTATTACTGAGTGGACAATAGAAAATCTAAAAAGGGAAGGATTAATTGAAGCCGTTGGAACAGGGTACTATTCAATAACCGAAAAAGGGAAAAAAGAGGCGAGCCTTTACTAGAGTTCATTGAGGATTTAAAGAAGGATGGGAAAGTGGTTAAATGCTCCTACTGCAGACATGGAGGAGAGTTCAAGCTCCTAAAGACATGGAAGTATAGGTGGTGGGACGTATACTTCTACGAGTGTCCTATGTGTAGTGCTGGCTTTGCTTCCCATGTTGATCCTGATGGTAAGAGGAAGGGCTTTGTGATTCTATACAGGTCTAGGGCTAGGGTGAGGCAGTAGTGAGTGAGGCTCTCTTGGCTCTCAGGGTTAACCTCATCGAGGTTGCCAATGAGATTCGTAGGATCGCTAAAGAAGTCGAGTTAGCTAATGGCTCTGAGGAGGATCTTAAGATAAATGTTGAGAAGCTACTAGACCAAAAGATTTGGAGCGTTCTAGGGGTTCCAAAGCCCAGCTACGAGTTCCCTGTTAGGGGTGTGAAAGGAGCTGTAGTAAAGCATTACAGGCTCGATGCACTCTATGGGTTGACGATATTTGAGTACAAGAGACCTGGAACTCTTAGCAAACCTAAGGATAGAGATGAAGCTGTTAAGAAGACGAAGGATGAGTACATACCAGCACTTCTTCGAGACGAGAGGATTAGAGAGTTAATTGGGGGTATCAAGAGACGGGGTTTAGCGCCTAGAGTAGTGGGAGTTATTCTGGATTGTTATAGTGTAGTGTTCATAGATTGCAATGTTGATCCTCAGGTTACTTGCAGAGTTGAGCCTGAGGCTGGAGCTTACCGTCTCGATGTAGATAAGCTTAGGAGGATTGTCAGGGTTGTTATAGCCTCGTATAGGAAGAGATTAGATGCAAAAGCATTGGCGTCGGACTTTGGCTATGCAAGCCCCGTTGCAAGAAATGCTATTAGGGTTCTATACAATGCGCTTACGAGTGCTGAGAGCGATAAGACTAGAGCTATGATTGAGGAGTGGAGGAAGATAGCATCAATTGCATACCCATTATCAGGTGAGGAGTTAAGGAAGATCGCTGTAGATTACGGCTTTACGGAGGATGAGATGAAGAGCATAGATGGTATTAAGCTATTCTACGCAATACAGACATATTACTCACTCATACTGAAACTGTTAGCTGCTGAAACAGCTGCTAGATTCTACGATAGTGCAGCTAGCGAGTTTCTCAAGGGCTTGTTAAGGATTGGGAGTTGTGAAGAGCTTAGAAAAAGGCTTGATCTTCTAGAGAAGGGCTATGTCTATAGGTGGTATGGCATTAGAAACTTCTTAGAGGGCGAAATGTTTAGCTGGTACATTGATGAGTGGTGTAATGAAATATGCGAGGTCATTAAGGAGATCATTAGGAGATTAGATGACTACGATATAGAGGTCTTGACACAGGATCTTTCAAGTGCTAGAGATCTGTTCAAGCTCCTTTATGAAGAGCTTGTGCCTAGGAAAGAGGTTAGGAAGTATTTAGGCATACATACAACACCTGATTGGTTAGCTGAACTAATACTCGATGAACTTGAGTTGAGTGTTGAGGGCTTTGAGAGGCTTGAAGCTCAGGGTAAGGATCCGCTGAGTATTAAGGTTCTCGACCCAGGCGTAGGTACAGGCACGTTCCTGTCGCTAATTATACAGAGGCTAGCTACATATTTGAAGCAGAAACATAATGGTGAAATACCTAGGGATGTGGCTAAAAAGGCTCTGCTAGCAATAACTAGGAATATTATTGGATTTGATGTAGACGCCTTAGCGATTTTGACGGCGAAGACAAACTATCTAATAGCATTAGCTGCTTCAGATCTTCTAGCTTATAAAGAGGGTGAGGAGGTAGAGATACCAATCTACATGACAAACTCCGTCGTCGCAGCTGAGGAGAGGAGAGATAAAGCGATGGTAATCGTGGACTCTAAACCTGTAGTAGTCGAGGTCGTCAAGATACCTATAGCAGTTGAAGAGGTGAAGGAGTTTCTACTACCACTAAGACTAGTTAAATCAGCCGAGTTCACGGCATTTCTATCAGATATAGGTTCATTACTTGAGCGCAATCTATCAGAAAAGTCATCCGAGGTTCAAGATACGCTGAAGAAGTATACTAAGATTTGTGAGAGTGAGGAGGAAAGGAAGGCTTGGATAAAGCTCTTAACAGAGTTCTACAGCAAGCTATTAAAGCTCAAGAATAGAGGTTTAGATACTATCTGGATACCCATAATTAAGAGCTACATCACATCAACAATGTTTGAGAAAATATTTGATTATGTTGTAGGTAATCCGCCGTGGATAGCCTACAAGTATATAAACCCAGAATATCAGAACATTGTTAAGAGCCTAATTGCAGGAGCCTATGGTCTTGTTTTAGATGAGCATCTAATGACTCATATGGAGATGGCAACACTATTCTTTGTGAGAGCCTTAGACTTATACCTAAAGGATGGAGGATTGATAGGATTTGTAATGCCAAGAGCAATATTTAGTGCTGATCAGCATAGCAACTTTAGAACTGGAAGGGTTTCAAAAGTTAAGTATAGGATTACTGAGATCATAGATTGTGAAAATGTTGAACCACTCTTCTACGTACCTGCATGCGCCATTATTGCGGTGAAGGGTGCTGAGACAGCATATCCTGTAAAAGCACTGATCGTGAGCGGCAAGCTACCTGAAGATAAGCACAAGATTCTACCATTAGCAGAGGCAAAGAAGCTTCTCAAAATTGAGGTAGGAAATCTATATCTCAACTCGATTCGAGCTAGAACTTGGCTAGATTACAAACAGATAAGCATACAAGCTTCACGAAGCTATTACTACAATTACTTTAAGCAAGGGGCTACTATAGTTCCTCAAGCATGCTGGTTCGTAGACGTGGTAGACGTTCAACAAGACTTTGTAGTTGTTCAAACAAGTAGAAGAGTTGAGACCAGGAGTCAAGTACGTCGCAGAATGCCTGTACTACCAGTAGAGAAGAAGTTTATCTACGGCGCATTCACAAGTGCTGAAGTGCAACCCTTCTGCCACCTATCACCGAACACGGTTGTACTACCAATAGTACCTGAAGGCTCTCCATATAGAATGATAAGGAAGGAAGAGGCGTTGAGAGCTGGTTATACAAAGCTAGCTAAATGGCTTGAAGAAGCTGAAAGGATGTGGAGTGAGGTCAGAGGCAAAAAGGAGAAAAAGATGACTATATATGAACGATTAAACTACCAGCAAGGGCTATCGAAACAGAATCCAAGAGCTAAATATAGAGTTGTCTACGCCAGATCTAGTACAAATTTAGCTGCCGCTGTAGTAGATGTAGAGAAGGTTCTTAAAGAAAAACAGTTAATAAATGGCGTTGTAATAGAGAGCACGCTATACCATTATGATACGGATAACGATGAGGAGGCTTACTACCTTGCAGCAATTCTTAACTCATCAGTTCTCAACGAACTTATAAAGCCAATGCAATCAAAAGGAGAACGTGGAGAACGTGATATTCATAAAAAACTTCTAGAATTTCCGATACCTAAATATAATCCTAGTAACGAGGTTCATAGGAAACTTGCTGAGCTGGGTAAGAAGGCTTGCGAAATTGCTCAGTATATGTTGCCTCAGCTTCTGAGCGCACGCGGCTATGATAAGAGGCTTAAGGAGAGAGGTGTTTTAATGCCCCAGGAGGTTGGTACACTTAGGAGGGATGTTAGAGAGAGGCTAGATGATATCATAAAGCAGATAGACGACCTTGTAATAGAGCTTCTTAAAACAGGATCCACGGTTAAGTCCGTGGGTAGCGGTGCATTAGATAAGTACTTTAAGAAAACATAATTTAAGCGACTGTAGCATGGCGGAGATCTAGTATGGGCAAAGCTTTGCTAAAATACTATGAAGTATTAGAAGAGCTTAAGGGTATTTCGATCGAGGAGATCACTGAGGCTTTTTCAAAGCGTTTTTTAGATAGTTTGCCAGAGGTTTTCTCACAAAAGCATCTATTTGAGAGGCTTTTAGCTCAAATATCCCTTAAATGCTCATTTGAATGCTTGTTACCTAAATCCATGGAAATCACAGAATTAATCGCGGATTTCCACAATACAATTCAACTGCCTTTACTCGTGGATCCCGAGCAATTACTACTTCGCTTGAAAGCATACTTGTTGAGTAGGAGAATAGTACTATGCCACTATGAACTCGTAGAAGCGCTTAGGTCTGTACTGAGGAGGAGGGATATAGAAAGTGTTAAAGAAGCCCTCGAGGGAATTAGAAGAAGCGGCACCGTAGGCGAAGACGAGTATAGTGCTCTCATAGAGTTTGTCGAGCTGAGAAATAAAGTTCTACACTACGGCTACCTCTCACCAATAGGAAAGGATATGAAGAGACTAAGAGCGGAGCTAGAAGAGGCATGGAGCATAGTTAAGAGTGTTATAAATAAAGTAGGATCAAAGGAGCTGGAGGACTTCGTGGAGTGCTTACAAGAGCCCCTACGCTTACAATGCGGCTATTGACCACTATAGTGGCCACCTGTTGAATTACCGCACCTCATATTAACATGCTGAGTTTGTTAATATTATTCTCCATGTATATCCACGCTTCTTAACAAACTACTTACTTTTTACCGGCAACCTCGCAGTCTCCCTGAGAGCGTATCTCTCAGAGTCTCGAGAGTCTAGTCAGGTGCTTATAGGGTTACCCCCTCAACTCTACAGTATTATAATTGTAATTAAAGACCCCGCTCCAATGAAAAAGGTTACCTCATAATAATGTAAAACCCGGCGAGTCCATAACTACTCCCTATCCGCTTAGTCCCTACATATAATTCTGCAGTTACCATGCAACCGCACAAGTACGCTGTACCGATTACACTGGAGACAGCGATGGAGGAGTCGAGCTTGGATGGTGACTAGTGCTGACATACACCTTAATTACTCGTAGCTACGGCGGGGAGCTCTTTAGGTGAGCCGGCTCATACACCACAGTCTTAGTAATTAGTAAATGAAAAACACAATGAAAAAATCATGAAGAACACCATGGAACACGTAATGAGACAACTCATGAAACATATAATGGAACACGTCATGAAAAGCTATAACTCGATTACTGCACCCTCTTGATCAATACTGCGGGGATTGTCTCATGCTTTCCTAATGCATGTATAATACATGTATGACACTTTCCCTCTCCACACTAAAACACTTGGAGATAGGCTGTCCACAATAGACCTGGCTATTGGAAATCCTAAACTACGCGTTTTGTGCTACTAGTCGCTTTGGTTTACAGCGTGGTGTTTTGTATATGAGTACTCTGCCTACTAGTTTTCCTACTGCTCGGTTTTCATATATAATCAATTGCTTACGACTATACGTCTTACCGTGTAATCTTCTTCGATCTCTAAGACTAGTACACCAACGTGGAAAACAATGTGTCAGTTAATTCCCAATAGTGGAAGCAGGCTTGTGATCAACTAGTAAGATCTTAATATATCTATATGCGTATATATTTTTAGTGGGACGTGGAAAACGATCTACTGATCCTCTGCGGATATTCCACAGTTTTTAAATATGGAAATTGTAGCAATTGTAGTATTGGGTTTGAGGTGTTTTATAAGGCCCTATATATAAGGGAAAAGCATTACTACAATTACTACTATTGACAAGTGATCCTCCGTGGATTTTTTCCACCTGGAAACCACTGGTTTTTGCTGTAGTAACCATAGGATTACTACAATTACTACAAGTGGAAATTTCAATGTGTAGTAAAATCCCACTACCATAGGGGGCTGAACTAGCGTCTTGGAAAAGGCCTATTGCTTCTACTCTGTGAAGCTTGGAGGCCTCAGGAAATCCAAGAGGTCTTCAAGGGGTACTTTAATGACGATATAGCTTGTTATAGTCTTACCCTTTCTAACCGGGTGTCTTGGCTTGTACTCCCACCCTAGTAGCTCGGCTATTGACTTTAAGCTACCTATATCCCCGATAACCCCGGCTAGTTCTCTAGCAAAATCAGGCGTGAAAAACACGTAATCCCCTGATTTAATGATCCATGGAATAAGTTGCTTGTCTAAAATAACTCTCACGCGCTCTTCTAATCCAAGATCGCTTCTACTGTAGTACTCAACCTTACTTGAGGTCTCCACTGCTACTCTACCCACAGATCTATTATACTCTTAATTAATTCTCCTCACTAGAAAACTCCTAATGATCTCCTTGATCTCCTCGTAGAAATCACTCTCTTCGACACGCCTTACATGAATCCATTTAGGGGCCTCGAGGCCCGCTTGTTTATATGCTTCCTCGAGTATCTTAGTGGCTAGCTCTTCATAGTCTCCTGAGAGGCCGTTATTCAACACGTAGAAAGCGGCGAAATCCCCAAGGGCCCTTAACTTAACTAATTGCGGCTTAATAGTCTCCTCGAAAACTATAGCCTTGTCTCCCTTAATTCTCTCTCCATAGGTAAATACCTCCACATCTAGACGCCTGAGTAGAGCGTCGTCTCTCAACTGGTGCTTATTAGTGGTGAAAACTATGGGTGCTAGAGCTGGTACAAGCGTATAAACCCCTTGTCTAATCACGCCACAAGCCACGGGGCTCTTAATAGCACTTTTCAGCATTTCCCTAATCTCCTCTTTACTGAGGGCCTCTCCCAGTTCATTAACAACTATTGGGAAAGTAGACTTAGAGATTACTTCACCAAGGCGTGGTATAGTGTCTATTTGGGTACTGCTCTTCATGTACTCGGGCCCTAGGCCCCAGATTCTCAGAGTGATCTCCCCTAGTGTTGTCTTACCCGTGTAGCTTACTCCATAGATATACCTCCACTTAGTCCACCTACCAAGCTACTTGTAGGCGTAGCTAAATGGAGCTACGAGACTCCACTTAATGTGTCTCGCGAACTTGTCTATCACGTGGTTAAACCACTTCTCTGCTAGTTCGTTTAATAGGAGAAGGGCTTCTCTAAGTTCTTCTACACTAGGTTGTCTAACCTCAACGCTTACGGGTACTAGTTTACCCTCTATTATGAAGAATCCGCGGGCCTCAACTTCTCTCCTCCTCTCAGCTCTACCACTATGGCGCATCCTAATCCTTAACCTTGGCTCCATACTTGATAGTATTCTTGAGGGGTAGGATGGCTGTCCCTATATTGGTATCACTATGTAGAGTTGCTACATACGTTTTTCTCTAAGGTCTCAATAAGGATTGTTTCGGAGACCCTTAATGCATGTGCATCGGTTGGTTTTCTGTAGTATCCTCAGCTATTTTCCTCCATAGCTCTAGTACGTAGCCTGGTTGTATAGATCCTTTAATCAACCTATACGTCCTTGTCCCATCGCTAAGTCTCTCAGGTACTAGCAATACTGCTTTTTTACCATACTAAGATATAAATGTGTGTAGGAAGTCCTGGAGAAAGGTTATGTAGAATATGTTGATACCTGAGTCGATGAGTGCTGAGACAACGTTTTCAGCCACTACGGATGCCTCAATAGTGCAGCATCCAAGTGCAGACTTAGCTTATGTGGCTCATGGGCATCTTTCTCCATCTCCAAATAGTCAATAGCCTCTCTAACCTTTTCGACAAACCGCTTAACAGCCATGTAAACGTTTACTCGCATTAAGTCACGAAAACACATTAACCTGTAAATTACCACATTAAGACTATTAGGATGCTCTAGAAACAGATTCCACAAGAGCTCATCCCTCTCTCTACCCAGAATCTCGTTGACAAGCTCCCGGATCCTCAAATCATAAATCACATATTCATCGACTTTAACGCCTCTAGAACCAAGGATACTCTTATAACTCAATGTACTCCACCAATAAGCTAGCGCTATACCGAGACCACGGTATAGCAATAAAAACTTTAAAGCTTTTCAATGCAAGTATATAAAGAACTATGAAGCAACATATATAACTTATTGCATTACCATGGGTGAGAATAAACCAAATGAGAATTACTCCAAATAACGTGCAAACTATTGCGGTATGCCCTAATTATAATTAATGGACCATATATTGCGAGCGGTATCAATAGAAACAGCGATATCATGCAGGGCTAAATTAATATATCTTATTCAATTTTGTTTCTTTGAGCAATGTTAGTTCCTCCTGTGTTACTAAGTGTATTTCGAATGGATACCACCATGGCACACCCCTAAACTCCATACCCCTCCATAAGGCATCTAACAGCCTGGCTCTCTCGAGTCCTCTCTTAGGGACTTCTCTAAGCACTACTGCGACGTCTATATCACTATCAACTGTGAGCCGGCCTTCTAAGACTGAGCCAAATAAGTATATCTCGATGTCTCCTCCAAAGACTTCTATGGCAGACTCTACTAGTGCTTTAACATATTCACGCCACTTCAGCAACTCCCTCAATCTCCAAGCCTGCATCTTTACAGCTAGATCTAGTCTAGGAGAAGACATCTTGTTCAACACCCTCAAGGAGTTTAATTAGCTCTCCAGCGGCTTCTATAGCTTTCTCCGCGTCTTCTCTCTCGTAAGTCTTAGCCAAGTATCTAGAAGCAATGTATGCTTCTTCAATAAGCAACAGGGTGTCTCTATGTCCCTCGGTGAATGAAGATACTCGTAGAGATAGCTCCATTCTACCTATTTCCCTAAGCATCCTCGAGAGGACTCCGAGCAACTCTCTAACTCCATGTCCACGTGGAATAAAGCCAAGCATCCTTAATAAAATAGACTTTAAACACAGCTGTATGGCCTGCTCACACATGAATAGCGTAGTATCATAATCACATCTCTCAAAAGCTTGTTGTGCATACTCATAGAATACTCTACAGCGCTTTCGTAAGAGCTCGGAGTGCTCTAGAGACCCCACAGTCACCACCATTTATTGGATTCTCTAGATTTATTATAAAGCTATAAGTAAAGTACTAGTTTGTAGGCATGGAGTATGCATTTACAAATCACTTTATCTGCTTATTAGTTACAGGGGTGTAACTTAGTTACGGGGGTGCCATCAAGTTGCTTTTTGATCCTAGACCGAAGGAGTCTCGTAGTGAGTTATTTGATAGAGAGAAAGAGCTAGAGTCTCTTAGCTATTTCGTGAAGTCTGGGTCTCCACTAATTCTATGTATTAGTATTAGGCGAATTGGTAAGACTTCTTTAATTAAAGTGTTTCTCAATGAGAATAATTATCCATACATATACATTAATGCACGGAGGCTGCCAGAGTATCAATACAGTATTCGTGGATCATACACTCTACTTGCAGAGTCTATTGCTTTATCAAGGTTTTCTAATAAACTCCTAGAGTACTTAAAAGGACTCAGGGGAGTAAAAGCTACTATTTTACACGGAGGTATTAGTATTGAATTCAACTGGAAGAGACGTGAGCCCTCAATAACCTCACTACTCGAAAAATTGAACAATTATGGAAGAGATAGAAACACTTTTTTCCTCGTTGTAATAGATGAAGCCCAAGAGTTAAGGATTCTACGGGGCTATAATAGACTCGACTTCAGGCAAATAATAGCCTATAGCTATGATAACTTACACAATCTAAAGTTTATTTTAACAGGCTCGGAGGTTGGGTTAATTTATAATTTCTTAGAATTCAGTAAGTACGATAGTCCACTATATGGTAGAGTTAGCGATGAGGTCATATTGTCGAGGTTTTCAAGAGAGGAATCCATTAAATTCCTCTATGCAGGATTTAGTGAAGCTGGATTGAGTGTACCGAGGAATATTATAGAGGAGACGGTGGACGCGTTGGATGGTATTCCCGGCTGGTTGGCATTTTATGGGTACAAAATCACGCAGACGAAGAGATTTGATATACTGGGCGAGATATTAGAGGAAGCAGTGAAAGTAGCTTTGAGCGAGCTAGAGAAGATAGTGAGGGCTAGTAGATACTATGGTCTCATCATGAGAGCTGTTGCCATGGGATTTAACAACTGGACCTCGATTAAAAGAGCTATAGAGGCTTGGGTGGGTGGACCGATACATAATAAAACACTCTTCAACGGTCTCAATAGACTAGTGGACTTAAGTGTACTTGTCAAAGAAAATGAAAAATATGATTTCGCAGACCCTGTTTATAGAGAGGCTGCTAAAAGACTAAACATCTAGTAGTCTTTGATCTAATCGATCACTATGATTGGGAGTGTTTTTGAGAATTCTAGAGGGCATTGTAGTATAGTTTAAACCCGTTTTCAATTCTTACTATTCTAGTTACCTCTATATATCTTACCTCTCTTGTGTTTATAACGTGTGTTCCCGTGCATGGTATAGCATTTATCCCCAATATTTCAACAATTCTATAGCGATCTCTTGCCGGTAGCCTCTGAAGATTTGGCGCGTTATACGTTCTCCTCGCTAGCCCCCATGGTTCAACCCAATACGTCTTTACAGGCCTAGAGCTCTCGACAACGTCATTAGCATGGTTCTCGATGATGGGCAAGTCGCGGCTTTCAGGTAGAAATTCAGCTTCATATACAACGTAAGATTCTGGCGGCCCGTGATTAGCGTCAAGTGTATTTAATAGTCTTCCATAAGTCTTCATAACCGCGTAGTCTAATATGTGTCCAGCTGTGTGTAGCCTCATTGTGTAGTATCTGTGGTTCCAGTTGATCGACTGCTTAACAACTATTTCTTTCTCGAGAGAGCCATTGATTAATCTACCATA